>Ga0209062_1000079_pt1 | contig 362608 bp, 314 predicted proteins | sample Coa_R2_2_FD_187158 | JGI IMG/M metagenome (GOLD analysis project Ga0209062, IMG submission 187158) | Surface soil microbial communities from Centralia Pennsylvania, which are recovering from an underground coalmine fire - Coalmine... | ecosystem: Environmental > Terrestrial > Soil >...
CCTTCGGATTGTGCTTGGCCAGCACCTTGGTGATCGCCGCCGTCAGGGTGGTCTTGCCGTGATCGATGTGCCCGATCGTCCCGATGTTTACGTGCGGCTTGCTGCGGTCAAATTTTTCCTTTGCCATGCCCTACGTTCCTTCGCTTGTCAGGATTGCAAATCAGACTACCGAAGTGCGTCCGCCTGCTCAAACAACCGTTGCCGTTCCGCGATGCCCGCCCGGCTCTTCAAAAGCCGCTCAGCTTCGCATCGCGACGAAAACTCCTCTTGTCCGACCAGCCCCCACAGCTGAAAACTGCTGGTCCAACGCCCCGTCTTCGGATTGTGCTCGCGCGGGCGCCTTTTTCGTGCCGCCCTGGCGGAATACTCCGCAGCACGTACACAAACCACTTGAAAGCTGGAGCCGTTGACCGGGATTGAACCGGTGACCTCGTCCTTACCAAGGACGCGCTCTACCAACTGAGCTACAACGGCCCTTTTACAACAGTCTACGAAATCCTTTGGTGGACGGGGGAGGATTCGAACCTCCGTAGCTCGCAAGGAGCGACAGATTTACAGTCTGTTGCCATTAACCGCTCGGCCACCCGTCCGGACCGTGCTCCCACAGTACTCCCACCCTAGGCGAGACTAACGATGCGGGGAAACCATCAGGATACCAGGGAACCCGTATGGGCTGCAAGGCGTAGGGCTGCTCGCCAATCGGCTGCGGGTTGCCAACCCGCCCTACAGCTGCCGGTAGTTCACCAGTTCGATCGCGTTTTCCTCCAGCGCGGCGCGCGCCTCGGGGGCAGTCAACGCTTCGAGCTCGGCTTCCCGGCTTTCCTTAAGCCGCGTTGGGGCCTGCCGCAGCGCCGGTCCGCACTTGCCGGGATGGCACATCAGCTCCGTGGTGCCTTCCGGCAGCGCCGCTAGGAGCGCGACCAGTTCGGCGGTCCGCAAGTAGCCCGTCAACTGGAATCCCGCGAAATGGTCGGTCATGCGGCAGTAGTGATCCTCGAGAACGCGGTGGAAGCGCCGCCGCAGCACGCCGAGCGAGTGGCTGGCCAGCCGCTTCAGCGGCGGAACCGTGCCCTTCCAGCCGGCTTGCAAGGGAAAATCGAAAGGCCGCCGCACCCAGCGGATGCCAAATTGCTCGGCGACACGCGCCACGGCGTCCAAGACCGGCGGCGCCAGATGCGTGTGTTTGTGGGTATCGAGGTGGGTAGGGCGCAGCCCGGCGCTGACGATCCGTTCGACCTGCGTGCGCAACTCGTCGTACACGCGAATCTGTCTTGCCGCTAAAGCCACCAGAAGCTGGCCGATCGTCCGGGGCAGCGGCGTGCCGTTCACCACCGAGGGGCCGCCGATCAGCACGAGGTGGCAGCCGATATCGAGAGTCGGAACTTCGCGCGCCCGCCGCACCGCGTCCTCGAACGCCGCGCCGTTGGCCATCAGGGTGGTGGCGGTCAGGATGCCGCGGCGGTGCGCCTCGACAATTCCCTCGTTGACGTCGGGCGTGAAGCCGAAGTCATCCGCATTGACCACCAATCGTTTTCGGGAGTTCAAAACAGGGCCAGCTTGATTCGCAGGAACTTTTTCGGGTTTGTGCGGAGCTCTTTGGCCAGGGCCTGGAACTCGGCCGTAGCTCCGTTCAACTGCTGGTAAAGTTGCGGGTTCACCACCAACTGCCCGATCGTGCCCTGGCCGGAATCGATCTTGTCGACCGTGGTATTCAGCCGGGTCAGCAGCGTATCGAGGCGCTGGTGCAGGTCGTTGTTCTTGAGAAGCGCTCCGGCGGTGCCTTTGCCGGCGTTGAGGTCGGCGATGAGACTTTTCATTTCATTCAGCACCTGGGTCGCATCGTTGAACAGCGCCGGATCCTTCATGAGCTTGCCCGCGGTCCCCTGCCCGCTTTGCAGGTCCGCCAACAGCGCATCAATGCGCCGGAGCGGGGACTGCAAATCCTTGTACAGCGCGTCGTCGTACAGCAACTTGCTGAGGGTCCCATTGCCTTTGCGGACGTCCGTAAGCAACTGCTGGCCTTCCGATGCGATCGCGTTCAGACGGTCATACAGCTCGCGATCTTTGAGCAGCAACCCGAGGTTGCCTTTGCCTTGCTCGACACCGGCGAGCAGATTGTCGACGCGTCCGACAATCCCCTGGAAAGACTGCAGCAAGCCCGCCATCTGGTTCATCAACTGCGGAATATCCTGCGACTGAACGCTTTGCAGCACATCGCCGGCCTTCACCGCCTCCCTGGACGTGCCTCTCGTGATGTTGATGAACTTGTCACCCAGCAGATTGGCGGCGGCGATGCTGGTCTTGGAGTCGACCGGAATGTCCTTGAGGCTGTCGGCATTCACCATCATGATGAATTCCACCGGCTGCTGAGGATTATTGGTCAACCGGACGCTGTCCACGTATCCGATGGGGATGCCGTTCAGCTGCACGGGGGTCCCTTCCTGCATGCCGGCGGCGTCATCCATGTACGTGCGCAACGCGACATTGTGCTGAAAGACGCCCTTGCTGCTGGTCAGCAGGTAGATAAGGGTGATCGCGATCGCCATCGCGGCCAAAGCCACGATGCCGACCTTGAGTTGCGACCACCGTACTTTGCTGCGATCCGGCATGCGCTATTCCCGCTGCTTTACAAACTTCGAGATATAGGGGTCGTGCGACGCCTCCAACGCAGCCTGGTCCCCTTCGAAGACCAATCGCCCTTCCTGAAGCACCATGAAGGTGGTTCGAATATCCCGCCTCGCCCCGTTACGGGCCAGCTCGATTTGCCCTCGTTCCGAATTGTAACGGAAATTGGCCATTACGTTTCCGTCCTGATAACGATAAGTCACCACGAGCGTAGTGGTACGGGCCACGTCGCGGGCTTTCACCAGCAAGGCCATGATGGTGTGGGCGGTAATCGGATCGAGGCCGGCCGTCGGCGAATCGTACAAAATCAGCGGCGGGTTCGTCACCACGGCCCGGGCGATGGCCGCGCGCCGGCGCATTCCTCCCGAGAGCTCGCTCGGAAACTTTTCGAGGGTTCCGCCCAGCTCGACAAACTCCAGTGCCTGCGCCACTCGCGGGCGCACTTCCTGCGGGGGGCATTGAATCGATTTCTGATTCAGCAGCGGATACGCCACGTTCTCCTCGATGGTCAGCGAATCGAATAGGGCGCTCTCCTGAAAGAGCATTCCGATTTTGCTGCGGATGTCGAACATCTCCCGCTCGCTGAGCGTCGTCAGGTCCCGGCCGAACACGTAGACTCTGCCGGAATCGGGTTTGACGAGTCCCAGAGCAGCCTTCAGCAGGACCGTTTTGCCGCTACCCGCCGCGCCCAGGATCACCAGCGAATCGCCTTCCCTGGCCTCGAATGAGACGTCGCGGAGCGCCGGTGTGTCGTCGAACGCAACCGACACCTTCTCGAAGCGGAGGATGGATGGGCGCGCCTCCGGCATCAGATTCTGGTCTGGCCCACAAAGATTTGAGCAATGAAATAAGTCAGGACGAAAATCAGCACTGACGCGGTCACCATCGCCTGCGTGGTAGCGCGCCCGACGCCCTGGGTTCCGCCGGTCGTCTTCAGGCCGTAATAGCAGCCGATGAGCGAGACCACGATGGCGAAAACCAGCGGCTTGAGGAGTCCCTGGGTCAGGTCGTTCCATTCCAGAGCGCGCCAGGCCGAGCTCCAGTACAGCCGCGAAGGAAGGCTCAGGAACAGGTAAGTCACCACCCAGCCGCCGAAGATCCCCACGAAGTCGGCGATGATGGTCAGCACGGGAAGCATCACGCACGTGGCCACCAGCCGCGGGGTAACGAGCTTCTGGATCGGATCGGTGCCGAGCGCCCGCATGGCGTCGATCTGTTCGGTTACCTTCATCGATCCGAGTTCGCTGGCCATGCCGGAGGAGTTCCGGCCCGCCACCATCAACGCCGTCAGATCCGGCCCGAGTTCCCGGACGAGTGTGATGGCGACGGCCGTTCCGGTTTTACTAAGCTGTCCGTACTGGGAGAGCACGCGGGACATCTGGAGCGCCATGACGGCGCCGCTGAACAAGCCGGTCATGACCACGATCGGCAGGCTGCCGACGCCGATGTTGTCCATTTGCAGGGCGATATCGTCGGTGTAATGAGGCGTGCGGAAGATGTTGCGAACGGCGCGGCCCGCCAGCAGAAAGAATTCCTGGACCGCGATGACCGGCCCTTTCAAGAGATCGAGCAAACTGGTTGGGCCCTCGAATCCGATGCTACCATACAACTGAAAGTGCCGTGATGAAAGGACTTACCGACATTCCCGGGATTCGGGTCGGGCACATTTCCGACTACCAGGCGCTCACCGGCTGCACGGCGATTCTGTGTGAAGCGGGCGCGGTCGGGGGAGTGGACATTCGGGGCGCGGCGAGCGGCACGCAGGAAACGGAAACGCTCAACCCGCTGCACGTCGATCCGGTAGTTCACGGCATCTCGCTCGCCGGCGGCAGCGCTTTTGGGCTCGAGGCGGCCTCCGGCTTGCGCCGCTACCTCGAAGCCAGGGGAGCGGGGGTCGCCACGCCAAATGGCAAGGTTCCGATCGTGCCATCCGCGATCCTGTACGATCTCGGAATCGGGAACCCGAAGATTCGCCCCACCGTGGCGATGGGCGAAGCCGCGGCTGCCGCGGCCCGCACCGACGCCGTTCAGGAAGGCTGTGTCGGCGCCGGCACCGGGGCCACTGTCGGCAAGGCGCTCGGCATGAAGCAAGCGATGAAGAGCGGCATCGGATCGTTCACGGTGGCGCTTCCCGGCGGAGTGCTGGTGGCGAGCCTGGTGGCGGTGAATGCGTTCGGCGATGTGCGCGACCCCGCGACCGGGAAGATCGTCGCCGGCGCGCGCAAGACTCCCGATAGCCGCGAGTTCGCCGACGGCAATGAAATCATCAAACAAAAGGCTCCACCGCCGCTCGTCCGCACGAACACGACCCTCGGCGTGGTGGCGACCAATGCGCGGCTGAGCAAAGTGGAAGCGACGAAACTGGCGCAGTTCGCCAGCCTGGGGATGGCGCGGGCGATCTATCCCGTCAATACGACGAACGATGGAGACACGGTATTCGCGCTAGCGCTCGGCGACCGCCGGGCGGACATCAACTCGCTCGGCGTGGCGGCGGCGGAAGCAATCGTCCAGGCCATCTTGCGCGCGGTCCGGCTGGCCAAGACCTTGGGCGGCGTGCCCGGTCTGGGATAGTTAAGGAGCGCCGGACTCTCGCCACCCGTTAGCACTTTTACAGTGGTCCAATTACTGCGAAACCGTCGGTAGCTTACCTTCGCGCCCGCAGCAGCCGTGTGATGCTTCCGTCAGGGTGAATCGGTAAGCGCCGGAGATTCTTATGCGCAAGTTCTTTATTGCTGCTGGAATCGTGATCGCACTGATCGTCCTGGCAGCCGTGATCTTCGCGTCGACCTTTGACGTTAACCGCTATCGGGGAACCATTCAGGCCCAACTCTCGAAGCATTTGGCACGCAATGTTACGGTTGGCGAAATGAATCTGCACTTTCTTCCGCCCACCTTCGTCGTCCACGATGTAACTATTTCAGACGACCCGAACTTCAACACCCAGAGGCCGTTCGTACAAACTCAAGAGCTGGCGGTTTCGGTGAAGCTGCTGCCATTACTTCAGAAAAAAGTCGAGATCGATTCGCTCTCCTTACAACGGCCGCATGTCGAACTGGTCAAAAATGCGCAGGGGCGCTGGAACTTTGCCTCGCTCGGGAAGATGCCATCCGATTCGGCTCCCCAGCCCGCCGGAAATTCCGAGCCGCAGCGTTCGGGACCTGCGCAACCAGAGAAGACTTCCAGCCAGGAACAGTTCTCGCTCAGCGAACTGGTGATTCGCGATGGCCGGATTGCCACGACGGACGAGCAGGCGCGGCAGCCGCGAGCCGTGTACGACCATATTGACGTGAGTCTGCGGGATTTCGCGCCCGGCAGGCCGTTCTCCGTCCAGGCCGCGGCTCATCTGCCCGGCCCGAACGATCAACAGGTGCAATTGTCGGGCACCGGCGGCCCCATCCAGGATCAGCCCGCCGCCACTCCGTTTCATGGCACATTGAACTTGCAGCGCGTCGCGATCTCCAATGCGCGCGCGTTTATCAACTCGCCGGCGCTGGCGCAAATCGACGGTATCGTCTCCGGACAGACGAAAATCAGCAGCGATTCCGGGAAACTGCTGGCTATCGGCGACCTGACTGTTCAAAGCGCAAAGATGAATGGCCGGGACATTGGGTTCCCGATCATGGCGAACTACGACGTCTCCGATGATGTACCGGCCGATCTTCTCACGGTTCACAACGCCACGATCCGGCTCGGCAACACCCCGCTGCAGATCAATGGAACGGTGAACTCCAAATCCACGCCGGCGCAGATCGACGTCCGTCTGAAGGCGGACGGCGTCTCAATGGCCGATGTAGCGCGGCTGGCAGCGGCCTCCGGAAACGCGCTCCCGCCCGGAGCGGTGGTCGCCGGAATTCTCAACGCGAACGTGGAAGCGCGCGGCTCCGCGACCGCGCCGGCCTTGAACGGAACGGTGAGTGCCCGCGACATTCAAGTGAGCGGAAAAGACTTCCCGCAGCCCGTTCAAGTCAAGCAGGCGAACCTCACTTTGACCCCGAGTGAGATCCGCTCCGACCAGTTCAGCGTCAACTCCGGCGGCACGGCCGCGTCCGTGCAGTTCACGGTGCAGCAATATAGTTCCAAGACGCCCATTATCAATGCGAGCGTCCAAGCCCCGAACGCCGAACTTCCGGCAGTGCTCGCGATGGCCAAAGCTTACGGAGTGACATCGCTGGATAAGGTCAGCGGGTCCGGCACTCTGAATGTCGATCTGCACGCCGCCGGGCCGGTTCAGTCTCTCAAATCGAACGATGTGGCGCGAGACCTGAACGGCAGCATCGGCCTCAATTTTCATGACGTCAAGTATGGCGGCGCGGATATGAGCCACGAACTTTCCATGATCGCCGGTCTCGTCGGCCTGCACCAGACCAATCAGGGAGCCACCACCATCAACCAGATGAAGGGCAACATTGCGGTCAAGAACGGCATCGCGCAGACCAACGATCTCGAAGCGTTGCTCGACATCGGCAACGTGGGAATTACCGGGACCGCCAACCTCGTAAATCAGGAGTTGAATCTGCGGGTTTCGGCGGTGATGTCCAAGGAGCTGAGCCAGAAGGCCGGAGGAACCAGCATCGGCGGCTACGCGAAAACCGTCCTCGCCAACTCCGATGGCGGCCTGGTCATACCGGCGACAATCACCGGAACCTTCGAACATCCCAGGTTCGCGCCCGACGTGCAGCAGATCGCGCAGATGAAGCTGAAAGGGCTGGTGCCGAATTTCAACAACCCGGCGGCCGCGGTTTCCGGGTTAGTGGGAAGCCTGGCGGGCAAACCGGCCGCTAATCCGGACCAGTCTCAGCAACAGCCCGCTTCGAAGGCCATTCAGGAGTTGCAGAATTTGCTCGGAAAGAAGCGTCAGAAATAACCGAGCCGCAAAGAATCCCCTCCTAAAGAGCCGGCCCGCTGCTGCCCCCGGGCCGGCTCAGATACAATTTTGAGAACGCACAGACTTCCCAATGGCAAGGAGCCCCTGTGCGAAGGAGGAGGAAAAATCAGCATGGCCAACGATCACGACCGCAACGAGAACGCGAAATCGCGCCGCGACTTTGTCGCAATGTCCGCGACCGCGGGGCTGGTCGCCGCGACCGCGGGTTCCGCCTCGGCCGCAGGCCTGAAAGTGGTGGAAAAGGATGTCGAAATCAAAACTCCGGATGGGACCTGCGACGCGGCATTCATTCACCCCGCATCGGGATCGCATCCCGGCGTGCTGATCTGGACGGATGCATTTGGGCTGCGGCCGGTTTTTCGCGAAATGGCAAAGCGGCTGGCCGCCGAAGGATATTCGGTGCTGGTGCCGAATCCGTTTTATCGAGTCGCCAAAGCGCCGGTATTCACCGACGTCGCCTCGTTCAATTTTCAAAACCAGGCCGACCGCGCCAAACTCGGGCCGCTGATGGGGTCGGTGAACGCGCCGGGGGCGGCCGAGAAAGATGCTGTCGCCTACATCGCCTTCCTTGATGCCCAGAAAGAAGTGAACAAGTCCAAGAAGATCGGCGCGCAAGGGTACTGCATGGGAGGTCCACTGATCGTGAAGACCGCCGCGGCGGTACCCGATCGCGTCGGCGCCGCCGGCTCGTTCCATGGCGGCGGCCTGGTGACCGACAGGCCCGACAGCCCGCATCTGCTGGCCCCGAAGATCAAGGCACGGATGTATTTCGGAATCGCCTCGAACGACGATAAGAACCAGCCGGATGCCAAAGACAAGCTGAAAGAAGCCTTCGCCGCCGCGCACGTCCCGGCCGAGATTGAAGTTTATTCCGAGTGCCTGCACGGCTGGTGCGTCCCGGACATGCCGCAGCAGAATGGCATGCCCATCTACAACAAGGCGAACGCCGAGCGGGCCTGGGGCAAACTGCTGGCGCTGTATAAAGCCGGACTGGCCTGACGGGCGCCCCTGGGGGCGGATCCACCGCGGGCATAGCGCCATGATCCGCCGCGCCCGGTGTTACGCTTGAGTGTTGATCACACGGCGCGAAGCCCTGGTCCTCTGTGCCGCGCCGGTATTCGCGCAGGCTCGTCCGAGCATCGCTATTACGATGGACGACGTCTGGTGGCAGAGAATTCCCGAAGACCGGCGGGCCGAAGCCGAAGAACGGCTCCTCGATTCGCTGCCGAAGACTCGCGCGTTTCTGTTTGCAATCGGCAAGGCCGTTGACAATAAAGACGGAGCCCGCATCCTGGATCAGTGGGGCGCCGCCGGACATCGCATCGGAAATCATACCTATGACCACACAGCCCTGGATCGATCCACGCCCGAGGATTTCGAAGCCGGCATTTTGCGTACCGAGGAAATCCTCCGCGAGCATTCCGGCTTCCGGAAGTGGTTCCGATTCCCCGAACTCAAGGAAGGAAAGACGCGCGAGAGCCGCGATCGGCTGCGAGCGTTTCTCTCCCAACGGGGCTATCGAAATGGCGCGGTGACCATCGATACTTCAGATTGGTATTACGACCAGCGCTTGAACCAGCGCCTTCAGGCCGATCCCAACTTCGACGCGAATCGTTTTCGGCAGCCCTATCTCGGCCACATCTGGGACCGGGGGCAGTACTACGATGGGCTCGCCCGCGCGGTGCTCGGGCGCAGCGTCCGGCATACCATCCTGGTTCACTACACTTTGCTCAATGCACTTTTCCTTCGAGATGTCCTCGACATGTTTCGTTCCCGGGGGTGGGGCGTGATCGACGCGGACGAGGCATTCGCCGATCCCATCTTTCAGCGACAGCCCGACACGGCTCCCGCCGGCGAGAGTCTCATCTGGGCCTTGGCCAAAGAGACCGGCAAGTTTGACGGCCGCCTGCGCTACCCCGGCGAGGACGACGTCTACGAAAAGCCCGCGATCGATCGGCTGGGCCTGTAAGGCTTACCGGCGTTCTGTCTCGACAGCCGCGTCGTAAGCGGCTCGCGCAATCCGCGCAATCACGGAATCGCGTGTTCCATCGTTGGCCTTCGAGTCCGTCAGAAAAACCGCAATCGCCAGACGCCGCCCGTCCGGCAGCGTGATCAGCCCGATGTCATTAGTCGCAGCGCTGAGCCCGTCCACTGTAAACGAAGTCCCGGCTTTGTGCATGACGATGGTTCCGGCGGGCAGTTGTCCCCCGAGCCGCTGACTGCCGCGCGTCGACCCCTGCATCCAACCCAGCAGAAGGGCGGCGTGCTCGGCGGTCACTGGCGGGCGGTCATTCAGCATCCGTAAAAAGTGCACCGCGCCCGACGGCTCAAACCAGTTGCGGTATTGTCTCGATTCATCGCGGTGTAGAGCGGCCTCGTCGTCCTGGATGTGAAATCCGTCAATGCCACACTGTCTGAGATAGCGGTCGACCACCGAAGGGCCACCGATCAGCCGCAACAGAATATCGGCCGCCACGTTGTCGCTGAGCGAGACGGCCAGGCTGAGCAGCCGGCTCACGGGTACATCCACCTCGGCCCCGGGGAACTCGTCCTGGAGCGGGCTGTAGGCGTGCGGAAGAATGCGATCGCTTGCCCGGAAACGGACGGTCTCGTCCAGCGAGAGCCTTCCTTTCTCGACGGAATGCAGCACGGTGAGAGCGAGGGGAGCCTTGAACACCGATTGCATTGGAGGTCGTGCGTGCGGGTTGAGGTCGCAGTTCAACTCCGTGCCGGGTAGGGAGCACGCCACCGAAACCTTCCCCCTGGCTTCCGCCGCGATCCCGGCAATCCGCTGGCGCAACGCATCCTGGGCAGACGCCCGCGACAGCGGGCCGAGCGTGGCTAACAACGCGAAGCATCCGGCAGAGCAGGCGGTCCAGCGCATTTTGCACATTGTAAAATGGTTCGCACCGATGTCTCAGCAAATTCCCGAGGATCTCGCCGAAAAAGCAGCCATCATGCAGGAGTTCCGCCGCCTGCGCGCGGCCGGTGAACCGGTTCCCGCGGATTTGTACGCCCGGCACGTGTGGGCGACGAATGACCATTACGCCACGGGGCCGGAGCCGGGTGACCGCATTCCGGAGTTCGCGCTTCCCGATCAGAACGGCCGACTTCGTTCCCTCCGCGATCTCTCCGGGCCCAACGGTTTGTTGCTCGTCTTTCATCGCAGCGCCGACTGGTGACAATACTGCCGCTCCCAACTGGTCGAGTTGGAACAATCGCGCCGGCTGCTGGAAACGCGGGGAGTGCGGCTGGCGGCCATCAGCTACGATTCGCAGGAGACGTTGCGCGCGTTCGCGGAGAAATTTTCGATCGGCTTCCCTTTATTGTCCGATCGGGAGAGCGCCGTGATCCGCGCGTTCGACATCTTGAATGTGAATATCGCGCCCGGCTTGCGCGCGCATGGCGTTCCGCATCCGGTCGAGTACCTGGTCGGGCCGGACGGCACCGTGCTTCGCAAATATTTTGTGCCGAACTATCAGCACCGCGTGACCGGCTCGGCCGTGGCGTTCCGGGAGTTCGGAGCGGTCGGCTCAGACGCCGCTGCGGTCACGCTCGAAAGCGGCGCGGTCCGGGTGGAAGTCGGCTTAGCGAGCGCCACCGCATTTGCGGGCCAGGAAGTCGGTTTCTTTGCCAAATTCACGCTCGAACCCGGGTGGCACGTCTACGGTCCTTCTGTTCCCGAGCCCTACACCGCCACCTCGGTTTCATTCGAGGACCCGAAGGTGATCGGCCAATCGTTCCAACTTCCGCCGGCCGAACTAGTAAAGATCGCCGCGCTCGATGAAACCCTTCCCGTGCTGAGCGGCTCGTTTGAAGCCAAGGGCTCGCTGCTCCTGAAATTTCCGCTGGACGCCGGGCCCATCGTCCTCGCCGGCCAGGTTCGCTTTCAATCGTGCAGCGATGCCGTCTGCGATCCGCCCGAGGCGCTTCGGTTCGAACTGGCCCTGACGCTCGGACGCTTCGTCGTGGCCGGCGCATAACTTTCAGATCTCCAGGACCCAGCGGTGATTGCAGCAATCGTGGCCTTGCATCAGGGTCTTAGTCCGGGTCATCCGGAGCTTCGCATTGAAAGCGGCCGATGCCGCAAAATCCGGATGGCAAATCACCGCGTAGCCGATGTCGGCGGCATGCTGGGCGCGCCACGTCTTGGCCCAGAGGCACTGCGAAACCCGAATTTCGAAGGCGGACGCGCTCTCTTCGACGATGTCATACACGAGCGCATAGCGATACATTGAGTTGCCCTTCATGCCTTGCTCGAACGTGCCGAGGTCCCGCGGCGCCGCGGGCGGCAGAAGGGCGGTCAGGCGCTCGGCCGCGGCTTCCGACGACGCCCGCTGGAGCATTTCGAGAAACTCTTCGTGCCCGATCTGCGCGGCGAGTTTCTTCATCACACCCGCGTATCCTTTGTACGAAAAATCGAAGACCTGCTGCCAGGTCATGTCCGCCTTCTCGCCGAAACCGGCGGGAGGTGTTTGGGAAGTGATCTGCGCCCCGCAAAGGGCCGCGCCGGTGCAGCCGAGGCAGGCTGCCGCGCGCGCAGGCAGGATGTGGAACAAGTCGCGTCTGGTGAACATAATCGACGCCTCGAACCTTCTTTCGGCTCGATTATATCGCCGTGAAAACAATTTCGGCTGCTCTGATCCGAAACTGATTCGGCCGCCCCAATGCGAGATGCCGGAGCGATGCCTTACCGCGGCTTGTACGCAATGGCGTCGATTTCGACTTTAATGTTCGGGACCGCGAAGCCAACCACCACCGTGCTGCGCGCCGGTTTCGCGTCCCCGAAGAACTCGGCGTACACCGCGTTCATGGCCGCGAAATCCTTGCCGTCCGCCAGAAAGACCGTACACTTCACGACGTCCGCCATTGTCGCGGCGCAGGCCTCCAGAATGCGCTTCACGTTATTCAGCACTTGCCGCGTTTCGTGACCAATGTCGCCCGGTTCAGGCGGCACCTGGCCGGAGACGTAGATGAAATCGCCGGCGCGCACCGCCGGCGAATAGGGGCCGCGGGGGGCGGGCGCTCCCGGCGGATTGATGCGCTCGATCATGGTTAGTGTCCTTCGGCCTCCAGGAAGCGTTCCGCTTCGATGGCCGCCATGCAGCCCGCGCCGGCCGCGGTGATGGCCTGGCGATAGACGCGGTCCTGCACGTCGCCGGCATGAAATACGCCGGGGATATTGGTCCGCGCGCCTCCGTGCGAGACGATGTAGCCGTCGGCATCGGTATCGATCTGCCCGCGGAACACGGCGGTGTTCGGGATATGTCCGATGGCCACGAAAAAGCCGTCCACCGGCTCGTCCCACGTGCGCCCGCTCTGCAAGTTTCGCAGCCGCACCCCGGTCACCAGGTGCGCATCAACGTCGTAAATGTCTTCCACGACGGTGTGGGTCAGAAACTTGATCTTTGGATTCTTGCGCGCGCGGTCGAGCATGATCTTGGAGGCGCGAAACTCCTCGCGACGGTGGACCAGCGTGACTTCCTCGCCGAACCGCGTGAGAAAATTCGCTTCTTCCATGGCGGAATCGCCGCCTCCAACAACCATGATCTTTTTGCCTTTATAAAAGAAGCCGTCGCAGGTCGCGCAGGAACTGACGCCGTGTCCAATCAGCCGCTGCTCCGAGTCCAGGCCCAGCCAGCGCGCGGAGGCGCCGGATGCAATGATCACCGTGCGGGCTTCGGTCCACTCGGTCTCGATCTTCAGGCGAAAGGGCCGCGAGGAAAGATCCGCCTCCACCACCGCGCCGTGCACGTACTCGGCGCCGAAGTTCTCCGCCTGCTTCTTGATGTTCTCCACCAGTTCGGGACCGTTGATGCCTTCGGGAAATCCGGGGAAGTTTTCAACCAGAGTGGTGAGTGAGAGCTGGCCGCCGGCCTCGTGGCCGGAAACAACCAGCGGTTTGAGATTGGCCCGCGCGGTGTACACCGCCGCGGTATTACCGGCGCACCCGGAGCCGACGATCACAACATTGCGCATGGGAAGTTTTCAATGTAGCAGACTTTCATCGGAGTGCGGCTGCAAGCCGGGTATGCCCGTAATACCGGGCTTGTTGGCGCGGCGTGCGGCCCTGGAGATTCCGGATCCGCGGATCGGCGCCGGCTTGCAGCAAAGCGCGCACCAGCCGCGTGTCTCCGAAATCGATGGTTGCCGCGTACATCAGTGGCGTATAGCCGTTCGCGTCCGTGGCGTCGAGCGGCACCCCCGCCTCCGCCAGGATCGGAATCATCTGGGGGCGATCCGCGATCACCGCCCAATGCAGCAGGTTGATGCCGCTCGCTTCGGTGCCGCGGACCGGCGCTCCCGCCGTGATGAGCGCCCGCACCACGTCCGGGTAGCCGTAGGTGACTGCCGCGGAAACCGCCGCGGACGATGCCTCCGCGCCGCGCGCCAGCAGCAGCTCGACATTCTCCAGATCGCCGGTCATCGCCGCGAAGGTCAGCGGCGAGTTACGCACGCGAATCCCGGGCGGTACGTCTGCCTCCGCGCCGGCTTGCACCAGCAATGCGAGCGAAGCCGCGGTGCCGCGATACGAAGCGGCAATCGTGACGGCGTCGCAGCCGGAAACAGCGCGCGCCTTGGCGTCGGCGCCGCGGGCGAGGAGCAGCCGAACCTTTTCCGGGTCGGGAGCCGCCATCATCAACAGCGTGGTGCCGCTTGTTGTGCGGCTGTTCGGATCCAGCCCGGAATCGAGCAGCGCGGAAAGCTGTTTCGGCGTCCCAAATAAAGCGCTCCGGATCCAGGCCGGCGATTCTTCTGCGGACCTTGTGACCGACGGACCGGATGCGACCGGCGGAAGACTCGCGAGCAGCGCCATCACCGCCCAGCAGCTTCCTGCATAGGACAGATATTCGTCTTTCCCGTAAGGAAATCCGGTCGTAAAGTAAGGCGGGCTCACCTCTGCGGGCGAGATCATGCGGGTGCGGACCCGCCAGGTCCCGTCCGGAGCCTGTGTCGACATCAACAAGCCCGCGCCGCGCCGCCACGCAGGGTCGGTGGGAGACATGCCCGATTCGTGCAGTGCGTACAACGCTTCGCCGGTGGAATAGGCATCGGGTTCATAGCCCGGCAGCTCCGGCCAGCCGCCCGCCGGCAGTTGTCGCGCCAGCAGATCCTTTCGCGCGCGATCGAGATCGGCAGGGGAAGCCTCCGCCCACACCAGGCCGAGCAATCGAAACGTCGCATCCTCAGTAGAAGCCGGACGCGTGCCGATCAGCCACTGGCGCGCGCGCTGCACACCGGCTTCGCCTTCGGCCCGCAGCTCTTCCGGCAAATAGAACCGGATCGCGCGTACCGCCGTTGCGGTGGCGGTGAAATTGCTGCTCGAGTGCGGCGGCCGGAAATCCGAGGTTACCCAGTGGCCGTCGCGCTGCCAGCCGAGCAGGCGGCGCGCATAAACGCCGGTGGTCAAATCCGGCGGAAGGGCGGCGGCATGCGCAGCCATCAGGAGAAAACTGTCATTCGGGGTCGGATCGTTCAGGTTCGCGGCCTGGATCGCCTGGTCCAGCGCGGACGGGCCGCGCAGTGCGCGAAAGGTTTTCGTTTCGACGGTTTGGAGTACGGAGTCGTCGATCAACACACCGCGGTCACGCGCCAGGCGCAGCATGAGAACGGGCAGAATGTTGTGATGGCACGAGACACAGGCGCGCTGCGCGACGAATTCCGCGGCCGAGCGCTGCAATACCGGCAGCGCGCGCGTGATCGCCGCGCGGGCATCAGGTGCGTGTTCCGCGGCTGCTGCCCGCGAGACCGCGAACGCCAGCCAGATCGCCGTGCGCATCGCTTCCATCCTGGCATAATGCTGCCGCCTTGTGCAGCCGGCTTCGTCTATGGCACAATCAGGCGATTCTGAACCGAGCGGAATTCACACTGGACGGGAATCTTCACGAGTTGAAACACCTTTCGGAGGAGATCGCGGCCTTCTGCGAACGCAACGAGCTCGCGAGCGAAGTCCAGTTCGATTTGAATCTCTCGATGGAGGAGCTGTTCACGAACGCGGTGCGGCACGGAGGGTGCGGCGGAGTGAAGGAAGCGGTGCGGGTCCGTCTGGAGCGGAAGGAGCACGCCATCGAAGCTGTATTTTCCGATTGCGGCCGGGCATTCGATCCGACGGCGGTCCCCGCGCCCGATCTGGATGCGCCGCTTGCCGAACGCCCCGTTGGCGGCCTCGGCCTGCACCTGCTCCGCCGCATCATGCACGATCTCACGTATAGCCGCTCGGGAGAATGGAACTGCATTACCATGAGGAGGCCGATTTGATCGCGTGGAGCGAGCGTTTCGATTCCGGTTGGCGGATCGTCGCCGTCCAGGGCCGCGCGGATGCCGAAGCGGCCGATGAGCTCGAACAGGCGCTTCGCTCCGCCATTGAGCAACACCCCAGGGTTGTGGCCGATTTCGAGGCGGTCGAGTATATCTCGAGCGCGGGCTTACGCGCCGTGTTGCAAGCCGCACGCGCCGCGCAGGAACGCGGCGCCGAATTCGTCGTCTGCCGTTTGCAGAGGCAGGTACAGAAGGTTTTCGACATGAGCGGCCTGCACCACGTCCTGCGCATCGAGGGCGCTCTGCCGTGCTGAGCATGCTGGAAGAAGTCGTGCTCCTCGCGGTGGACGAAAAAACCGGCGAGATGGCGTCCACGCGCGAATTCGGCATGGCGTACGCCCTGGTTGGTGGTGTTTTTTTCGACTTGGCTCTGGCGCGGAAGATTGACACCGATACCGAAGAGATCCTGATTCTGGACGCCAATCCCACCGGCAACCCCATCTGGGACCGGGTTCTCGCGCACATGCGGGCCCGGCCGGAAATCAAAACCGTCCGCGATTGGATTGAGGCGCTCTTCCGCCGCAACGATGACCTGGAAGGAGAGGCCCTGGCTTTACTGGCGCAGCGGGGAATCCTCCGTCACGAGAAATCAAGACGGCTATGGATCTTCGATGTCGAGCGCTTCCGGGTGATCCAGAATCAGACTCAGACGCACGTCCGCGAACGGCTGCGGCAAGCCATCCTCACCGACGCCATTCCCGAAACGCGCGACATCATGCTGGTGAGCATTGCCGAGCCCTGCGGCCTGCTGCGCTCGATGCTGACCGACGAACAGTTGCAAGCGCGCCGCGAACGCATCGCGTTCTTGTGCAACCTGGAAACGATCAGCCGCAAGGTGTCCGCGGCCATCTCCGAGCTGGATTCCACTCTGCGGCAGACGCCTCCGCGCCTGAGCTGACGGGCGGCTATGCGCCGCGCACGGCGCCAGTGGTCGGGATCAACCGTGTGCGAATCTGGTTCATGACGTCCGAAGCCAGGAATGGCTTCCGCAGGACCGGAAAATTGTGCTCTTCGCAGAGAGCTTCTTCTTCGGCCGGCAAAATCGTTCCCGTCATCACGATCACGAGCATTCCCGGTGTGGACTGCAGGAATTCCACGCCGAGCTCGACACCGTTGCCGTCCGGCAGCATGAAATCGAGCAGCGCGGCGTTCGGCTTATGCTCCTGGACCAAGCGCCGCGCCTCGGTTGCGGATTCGGCGGTGAGCAGGCTCCAGCCCGCATCGGCCATCAGACGCTCGAGGAAGTGCAGCAGATCGCGGTTGTCGTCCACCAGCAGCACCGTCGGGTTTGCGGGGGCCGGCGCGGCCGTCTGTTCCACCCCGCGGAGGTTCAGCTTTTCGTTGTCGTCGGACACTTCAACCCGCACGCGCCCGCCGGGCGCCACCTGATTGGTGGCCACCATCGTCGCCAGGGGCTGTGTCAGGTTGCGATGGATCGTGCGGTTCAGTTCGCGCGCGCCGTACTCGGGGCTCGTCCCCTTTTGCAGCAGCCATTGCCGCGTCTCGAACGGAACTTCCAACGTGAACGACCGGTTGCCCAACCGCGTGTTTACGTGGTTCTGCAGATCCGTGATGTGGTGATCGAGAATCGCGGAGAGCGACTCGGCCGTCAGCGGCTGATACGTGATGATGCAATCGATGCGGTTGACGAATTCCGGCGAGAACCGTTTGCGCACCGCCACCAGCGCGATGTTCTGCAGTTTGCTGGTGAGATCGGAGCGCTCCATCCCCTTGACGGACTGAAAGCCGAATTCGGGATTGATTTCGCGCATCATCTCTCGCGCGCCCAGGTTGCTGGTGAGAAACACCAGACTCTTCTCAAAGTTAACGGAAGAATTGTCGCCGAGCCGGAGCAGACCTTTATCGAGCACGCCGAGCAGCAGCCGGGTCATCGACGGGGCGGCCTTCTCGATTTCGTCGAAAAGCACCAGAGACAGGCTGCATTTCTCACTGGTCACCGCGTTGAGCTTCTGCTGTGTCAGCATCGGCTGCGTCTCACGGTGACCGAGGTAGCCGGGGGGCGCGCCAATCAGTTTCGCGACTTCGTGCTCCATCTGGAATTCGCCGCAATCCACCTTGAGCACGTTCTTTTCGCTGCCGTGCAGCACTTCAGCCAGCGCTTCTACGGTTTTGGTCTTTCCGGTCCCCGTGGGACCCAGCAGCAGAAACACGCCGACCGGACGCCCTTCCGGCGCCAGCCCGGCTTGGTACATCTGAATGTAGGGAACAATGACCCGTGTCGCGGTGGGCTGGCCCACCACTTTCTGCGACAGTACGGCCGTGAGGTCCTCGCTCAGATCCGCTCCCTGTTTCCTGGAGCGGTTCTGCGACCCCTTGGGTTTCTCCACCGCACCCTCCGCCTTGATTATATCGGCGGCGTTCCGATTCACACGCGGCCGCCGACGCTGTTCCGGAGGGTTGGGTTCTTTCATAGGGTGATTTCCTCGACTGCTTACAACAATTTACCAGTCCTCATAGAGCCTGGCAAAAAGATTTCGCGGCCATGTGACCGGCCCATCCGTCCTTTTAGCACGATGGCTTACGAGCGCGATGTGAGCTTTCGCACGGACCTGAAGCGCGGAGAGCAGGGCTTTCAAAATATTGGCTTTAACGGTGCCGAAACGTGATTCTGCCTTTGGTCAGATCGTAGGGGGATAGTTCAAGAGTGACTTTATCGCCGGCCAGCACGCGGATGCGGTTGCGCCGCAGGCGTCCCGCCAGATGCGCCAGCACGACCCGGTCATGGTCCAGTTGAACGCTGAACAAACCACTGGGGAATTTCTCTAAAACGGTTCCGGTAACTTCGATGCTGTCTTCTTTACTCATACCTTCTCAAAAAGGGGGGCGGACCGGCCCATTGCGCCGGTCCGCCAAACTCGTCAGGCGGCGGTGACGTTGGTCGCCTGCAGACCCTTGGGGCCCTTGGTCACTTCGAATTCGACCTTCGACCCTTCATCCAGCGTGCGATAGCCTTGGGATTGGATCGCCGAGAAGTGCACGAACACATCCTCCCCGTTCTCTCTTTGGATAAAACCGTAGCCCTTGGCTGCGTTGAACCACTTCACCGTACCTTTTTCTTTCATCTGCCTCGTTCCTCTAACAAAAAAATGCACTTCTCCGGTTTCGCCCCAACAAAAAAGGGGGTTGCGGATGAACTCACGCAGCCCCCTCATTTGTCGAAGCGGAAACCAAGAGTCAAATGCCATACCATTATACAACAGGGAGCAGGCCGCCCCCGCAACTGCCGTGCCAACCTTTGAGTTCCATCGTCTTCGGTTCCATTTTCAGGCCCTCGAGCCGATACGGTTTCCGCCTTCCGCCAGCGCCAACATGGTGCGCGGCGCATTTGGAGTGTTTCTTCGAAAGTGCGCACCGCCGGAAACTTACGCCAGAATCTTCGAACCCGGCCGCCGGCTCGGACCGGCTCCGAGCGGCCTGGCCGAGTGGCCCCGCCCGTTTGTCTTGCGTGCGGGGCAACTGGATGGAATGGCGGTCGCGGACCAGGGATTCTTCTCGTTCGATTTGCACGTTTTCGATCCAGACCCGGAAGCGCTGTCCTGCTTCCGCTCCGCGTTTGCCGAATGGGCGGAATCGGGCATCGGCCCGGGACGGCCGCGCGCCCGCCTGGACCGCGTCGAATCACTCGATCTAACCGGAAGCCCCAGCCCCGCCGCTCCCTGCTCCATTTCGCTCGATCCAGAACCCAGCCCGGTCGATCAAGTGGCGGTCCGTTTCGTATCACCCACGGAACTCAAGGCAGGCGGCCGCCTGGTGGAGCGCCCCGACTTCCCGGTTCTGTTTGCTCGCATTCGCGATCGTGTCTGCACGCTCCGCAGCCTCTATGGCGGTGGGCCGCTCGAACTCGACTTCCGCGGCATGGGCGAGCGCGCCGCCGCCGTGGTGCTGAAGCGTTGGGACACAGCGCATCACCGGCTTACGCGGACTTCCAGCCGAACCGGACAAACCCATCCGATAGGGGGCTTCACTGGCGAGGTCGAGTACCAGGGAGTACTGGCGGAATTCGTGCCTTGGCTCGGCGCGGCTCGTTGGACGGGCGTCGGCCGGCAGACGGTCTGGGGAAAAGGGGAGATTCATATCCTTCGCAAATCCCCAGCCGACGCCCGGAACTCATTGAATCCCGTGAATTAGTGCGCGATCCAGGGAACGCGCATGCTACACTCGGAAGAGTCCCCTGCTCATGGAATTTCTTAAGGGGTTGAACGCGCAACAGCGCGAGGCCGTCGCTCACACGGAAGGGCCCCTGTTGATTTTGGCCGGCGCTGGCAGCGGCAAAACGCGCGTCATCACCCATCGCATCGCGCACATCATCACCAGCCGGCACGTGCCGCCATCCGCCATTCTGGCGGTGACGTTCACGAACAAAGCCGCCGGGGAGATGCGCGAGCGCGTGTCCGCGCTCCTGGAAGGCCACGGCCTGGATTCCCAGCCGAATATTTCGACGTTCCATTCTTTCTGCGTGCGCCTGTTGCGCCGCGACGGCGACCCGCTCGCCGCCATCCGCCCCGGCTTCACGCGCCGATTCAGCATCTACGACGACGACGACCAGTTGCTGATCATCAAGGCCGCGTATCGCAATCTCGGCCTGGAAGAAAAAGACTTTTTGCAGTATCGCGCGTGCCTTTCGCGCATCAGTCACGCGAAAAACCAGAAGCAGACCCCGCAGGACTTCTACCGCACCGCCACCAACAAAGAGCAGGAGCGGCTGGCCGCCGTCTTCGACATTTACGAGAGAGATCTGCGCACGGCCAACGCGCTCGATTTTGACGACCTGCTTCTCGAAGCCGTCCGCCTGCTCCGCCACGATCAGGCAACTCGCGAAGCCTGGAACCGCCGCATCAGCTACATCATGATCGACGAATACCAGGACACCAACCGCAGCCAGTACGAGCTGATGCGGCTTCTCTCGGAGTCGCATCAAAACGTGTGCGTGGTCGGCGACGAGGATCAGTCGATCTACAGCTGGCGCGGCGCGGACATCCAGAACATTCTCGATTTCGAGAAGGATTTTCCCAACGCCAAGGTGATTCGCCTTGAACAAAATTACCGCTCAACCAAGAACATCCTCGCCGCGGCCGGCGCGGTGGTGGAAAACAACAAGGCGCGCAAAGGCAAGAAGCTGTGGACGGAAGCCGATGCCGGCGACCTGATCGGCGTGTATCCCGCCTTCGATTCCGAAAACGAGGCTTTGTTCATCGCCGATTCGATCGAGAAGCAGCTCGCCTCTCATCCCAACGACCACATCGCCGTCCTCTACCGCACCAACTTCCAGTCGCGGCAGATCGAAGAAGCGCTGCGGCGCTACGGCCGCAAGTACAACATCGTCGGCGGATTCAGTTTCTATCAACGGGCGGAAATCAAGGACACCATCGCGTATTTGAAGCTGTCGGTCTCGCACGCCGATTCGGTCAGCCTGCTGCGCGTCATCAATACGCCGGCGCGCGGCATCGGCCGCACCACGGTGGAACAGATCGAAGCGGTGGCGCGCGAGAACGGCCTCACGCTGTGGGGCGCCATCGAGCGCATCATCGACGGCCAGCAGCTTTCCACCCGCTCGCAATCTTCGCTGGTCACCTTCCGCAACCTGATCCAGGAGATGGCCTTGGTGGCGAGCAGCGAGCCGCTTCCGGACCTGATCCGGTTCATTCTCGACCGCACCGGCTATCGCAAGATGCTCGAACAGGAAAAGACGCCGGAAGCGGAAGCCCGCCAGGAGAACCTCGACGAGTTGATTTCGGCAGCGGCCGAAGCAGTGGAGCGCGGCGAGACCGTCATGGACTTTCTCGACCATGCGGCGCTGGTGGCCGAGTCTGATTCTTATGACGAACAGGCGCCGGTCACGCTGATGACGCTGCACAACGCCAAAGGCCTTGAGTTCCCGGTCGTCTTTATCGCGGGCATGGAAATGGGCCTGTTTCCCCACAGCCGCTCGCTCAACTCCGAGCAGATGCTCGAGGAAGAGCGCCGGCTGTGCTACGTCGGCATGACGCGGGCGCAGAAACGGCTGGTGTTGAGCTGGGCCAAGTACCGGCGGCGGTTCGGCGGCGGCGAACAGGAACGCTCGACCCCTTCCTGGTTCCTCGGCGAAGTGCCGGAGAACCTGATGGTGAACCTCGGCCCGCAGGACGAAGCCGGCGAAGTGGACTTGACGGCCGAGCGCTATGACGTGCGGCAGTCCGTGAGGCGCAACACCTACACCGGCAAGACCTACAACTCGCTCGAAAACATTTCGCAGTTTTTCAGCGAGCGCGGCATCGCGTTCAACGCGCCCAAGCCGGCCCCGCCGCCCAAGCCGCAACCGCGCCAGGCGCCGATTATTCCGCCGCGTCCGTCGCTTCCGGCCAAGCCCCTGCCGCCGCCGGCCGCTCCGCCGCGGCGCGTCGCGCGCACCGGCATGACGGTCGAGCATCCCAAGTACGGCAAAGGCACCGTGGTCCGCCGCGAAGGCGAGGGCGAAAATGCTAAGATCACTGTGAACTTTCCTCATCACGGCTTAAAGAAGCTCGTGGAAAAGTACGCAGGGTTAAAAAGAGACTGATGAACACCAAGACCGTCACCGATAAAGCAGAACGCAAGAAGCTGAAACGCGCCGCGCGCAAGAAGGCGGCGCCGAAGGCGAAGCGCGCGGCTGGCGTGGCCCGCGGCTCGCAGAAGAAGAAGATCCGTCACCAGGCCCAAGGCCAGCGCAAGCGATAACTTTCCGGCGGGGCGTCGCACGTGAGCATCTTCCGCACGAAGAGCATCGACGCCCTCGTCGCCGCCTCCGAAGATCCGCAAAAGAAACTCCGCCGGACTCTCGGGCCCTGGAGTCTCACTGCGTTCGGCATCGGCGCGGTGATCGGCTCTGGCATTTTCATCCTCACCGGCACCGCCGCCGCCGGCGAGATGCGCGGTTACGATTCCCTCCTCAACGCGCCCGTCCTGGATTTGATCCTGCACGGGACCCGCGCTCTCTCGACCGCCGGCCGGCCGGGCGCCGGTCCGGGCATTTCGGTCTCATTTCTGCTCACAGCGGTTGCCTGCAGTTTCGCCGCGCTCTGCTATGCCGAACTGGCTTCGATGATTCCAATCGCCGGCAGCGCGTACACCTATGCCTACACCACGCTCGGCGAACTGATCGCCTGGATCATCGGTTGGGATTTGATCCTGGAATATGCCGTCTCGAATATGGCGGTGGCGGTCGGCTTCTCGGCCTACCTCAACGACGTGCTCGACAATGCCTTCCACGTCCATCTGCCCGCCAAATTCGCCAACCCGCCGATCGTGGCCGGCCAGTTCACGGGCGCCTGGTTCAACGTTTCGGCGCTCCTGATCCTACTGATTCTCAGTTACATCCTGGTGATCGGAGTGCGCGAAAGCGCCCGCGCGAACAACGTTATGGTTGCCGTGAAGATCGCCGCCATTCTCATTTTCGTGTTCGGGGCTGCCCGGGCCGTTCACACCTCCAACTGGCATCCATTCTTCCCCAACGGCTTTCCGGGCGTGATGACCGGCGCCGCCATCGTCTTCTTTACCTACATCGGTTTCGATTCGGTATCGACCGCCGCCGAGGAGTGCCGCCGGCCGCAGCGCGACCTGCCGTTTGGCATCATCATGACGCTGGTCGTCTGCGCCGTGCTCTACATCGCGGTCTCGCTCGTGCTGACCGGCATTGCCCCTTGGCATACGTTGAACAATGCCGCCCCCGTCGCCAATGCACTCAAGAGTCTCGGCTATAACGGCGTTCGCGAATGGGTGGATATCGGCGCGCTGATGGGCATGATCTCGTCGCTGCTGGTGTTTCAATATGGCCAGGCCCGCATCTGGTTCGCGATGGCGCGCGACGGCCTGCTCCCCAAGTTCTTCACCAAGGTGCACCCCACCCACAACACCCCGCACGTGAGCACCTGGATCGCCGGTTTCTTCGTCGGCATCCCCGCCGGCCTGTTCGACATCGGCACGCTCGCCGATCTCGCCAACATCGGCACGCTGTTCGCGTTCATTATCGTCTCCGCGGGCGTGATCGTGCTGCGCAAGACGCAACCCGACCGCCGGCGCGGCTTCCGCGTCCCCGGCGCGCCAGTCCTGCCGCTGATCTCAATCGCCTTCTGCCTGGTCCTGATGATGGCGCTGCCGCTCGAGACCTGGGTGCGGTTCTTCGTCTGGCTATTCATCGGGTTCGGAATTTATTTCCCGTTTGGGAGAAAGAAGAGCGCGCTGGCGGGACAAGCTTAAGTGTCGGGCTCTCGCCCCGGCGCCTTCGATCCTGTCGAAGGGGCCACGTTAGTGAATCGTCTCGATTTGATGTCTTTCGGGGTCTGGCCCCTTTCAGGTACACAGATAACCGCGCGTCCATGTCAATCGCCGCGCGCATCCGCACTGCATTTTTGATAGCCTGAGACCGAGGTTTTCCATGAAGGCATTCCGGCTTTTCGCCTCTGTTTGGATGGTTCCGGCGGTGTTCGCGGCTGGCGCGACGACACACCTTCTGCATAGTCCGGCGCTGAATCGCACCGAGATTATCTTCTCGTACGCGGGCGATCTGTGGAGCGTCAGCCGTCAGGGCGGGACGGCCACGCGCCTGACATCGGGAATGGGCATCGAAACGCTGCCCTATTTTTCGCCCGACGGCGAGACGCTGGCGTTCACCGGCGAATACGACGGCAACATCGACGTATATACGATGCCGGCCGGCGGCGGGGTGCCGAAACGAATCACCTATCACCCCAGCGCGGATTACGCCGCGGGGTGGACACCCGATGGAAAGCGGATTCTGTTCCGCTCCAACCGGCAGAGTTACTCCCGGTTCACGCAGTTGTTCAGCGTGTCCCGAGACGGTGGCCTGCCGGAGGCGCTGCCTCTGCCCATGGCTTTCAGCGGCGCCTACTCTCCGGACGGACGGCGGATCGCGTATGCGCCGCTCGATGGCGGGCAGTTCGGGCGCACGCCGGAACGCTGGGTGGCGTGGAGGCGGTACCGCGGAGGCGACGCCAGCTACCTGTGGATCGCCAGCTTGGCGGATCTCAGCACTGAGAAAATTCCGCGCGCGGATTCGAACGACATCAACCCGATGTGGATCGGCGACAAGGTGTACTTCCTCTCCGACCGCAACGGCACCATGACGTTATTTCGCTACGATCCGGCCTCCAAGACGGTAACGGAACTCATCAAGAACCCGGGGCCGGATATCCGCTCCGCGAGCGCCGGGCCGGGCGCCATCGTGTACGAGCAATTCGGGCAGATCGGGATTTACGACCTGGCAAGCGGCAAGAGCAGGACCGTGCCGATCGATCTCGAAGCCGATGTGAGCGAAGTGCGGCCGCACATGCAAGACGTCGAAAAGGAAATCCGGGTAGGCCGGATTTCGCCCACGGGGGTGCGCGCGGTCTTCGAAGCGCATGGAGAGATTCTCACGGCGCCGGCGGAAAAGGGGGATATTCGCAATCTGAGCCGCACTCCAGGCGTGATGGACCGGACGCCGGCGTGGTCTCCCGACGGCCAGTCGATCGCCTGGTTCTCCGACCAATCGGGCGAGTACGCGCTGCACATCAAGCCGCAGAGCGGAGAAGGCGAGGGGAAAACCATTCCACTGGCCGGGCATTCGGCCTTTTACTTCGCTCCCCATTGGTCGCCCGACAGCAAGCAGATCGCGTTCAACGACAATCAGCTCAATCTGTGGCGCGTGGATGTCGCGTCGGGCCAGCTCACGAAGGTCGATACCGATTATTTCTATCCCTACGGCGAGCTCGACCGGGATATGGCCTGGTCGCCCGACTCGAAGTGGATCGCGTACGCGAAGTTCCTGCCGAGCCGGCTGCATGTTGTCGAACTGTACTCGGTGGACAGCGGCAAGAGTACGCAGATCACCGATGGGCTGAGCGATGCGCGTTATCCGGCATTCGACCGCGACGGGCTGTACCTGTATTTCAGCGCCAGCACCAATTATGGGCCCGGTGCGCACCCGCTCGACATGACGAGCGATGAGCACCAGGTGACCCGCAGTGTGTACGCGCTGGTGTTGCCCGCGGACGCGGCATCTCCCATTGCGCCGGAAAGCGACGAGGAGAAACCGGCGGCCCGGAAGGCCGAGGCTCCAAGCGGAGAGCCGGCGGCCAAGCCGGTCCGCGTGGATCTTGGCGGCATCGCGCAACGCATCGTAGCCCTTCCCATTCCGGCACGGAACTATGTCGCGTTGGAAGCCGGACGGCCGGGCGCGATCTATCTCCTCGAGGACGTCTCGGAATCCCTGCGCAACCGGGACCAGGGGGCGAAACAGCTCTCCCGCTTCGATCTGAAGACGCGCAAGGTGGAGAAACTGGCGGAGCGCGTGGAGGCCTTCGACCTCTCGTTCAATGGCGAAAAGATGCTGCTGCGCCTTTCGCGCGGAAACGAGGAAGGCGAGAACAACGGGAATGACGCCGAGCCGCCGCAGTGGGTGATCGCCCCGGCCGGGGCCCCGCTCAAAGCCGGCGAAGGCGTCCTCAAATTGGCGGGCATGGAGGTGAAGGTCGATCCGCCTGCCGAGTGGAAGCAGATGTACCGCGATGCGTGGCGGATCGAACGCAGCTTCTTTTACGATCCCAATCTGCACGGCCTCGATGCCGCCGCCGAGGAGAAGAAATACGAGCCTTACCTGGAGACGCTGGCGTCGCGCGACGACCTGAACTACATCTTCCAGGAGATGCTCGGAAACATCACTTCCAGTCATCTGCGAGGCGGCGGCGGCTCGATGCCGCGCGGCAAGCGGGTGCCGGGCGGGCTGCTCGGAGCGGACTACGAAATCGGCAACGGGCACTACCGGTTCAAACGAATCTACACCGGAGAAAGCTGGAATCCGAAGCTGCGCGCGCCCTTAAGCGGTCCGGGTATCGACGTGCGGGACGGCGAATACCTGTTCGCGGTGAACGGTCACGCGCTGGCGCCGTCGGAAGACATTTCGGCGTGGCTCGAGGCGACAGCCGGCAAACGGGTCATCCTGCGCGTCGGCCCCGATCCGGCGGGCGCGAACTCGCGCGAGGTCACCGTGGAGCCGGTTGCGAGCGAACAGCCTTTGCGGAACCTGGCCTGGATCGAAGAGAACCGCCGGAAGGTGAGCGCGCTGAGCGGCGGCAAACTCGCCTATGTCTACATGCCGGACACCGGCGAAGCGGGCCTGACCAGTTTCAACCGGTATTTCTTCGCGCAGGTGGACAAACAAGGCTTGATTCTCGACGAGCGCTTCAACGGCGGCGGACAGGTGGCCGATTACGTGATTGACGTGTTGAACCGGCCTCTGCTCTCCTATAACGCGTTCCGCTACGGAGCCGTGCAGAAGAGCCCCGCCGGTTCAATTCAGGGGCCGAAAGTGATGATCATCAATGAGCCCGCGGGTTCGGGCGGAGACATGATGCCGTGGATGTTCCGCTACACCAAGACAGGCACGCTGGTGGGCAAGCGCACCTGGGGCGGACTGATTGGCGTTCTGGGTTTTCCGGAGTTGATGGACGGCGGGTTCATCACGGCTCCCAACGTTCGCATCTTCAGTCCGGCGGGCGAGTGGATCGCGGAGAACACCGGCGTGGCTCCGGACGTGGAAGTCGAACTCGATCCGAAGGCGGTGGCGACCGGGCACGATCCGCAGTTGGAGCGGGCAATCGCGATTGCCATGGAACAGCTGCAAAAGAATCCGCCGCCGCAGCCGCACCAGCCGCCTTACCCGGATTATCAGCACACGCCAGGAGCCGGTTCGGGAGGCGGCCGGAGCGTCCGCTAGTTGCTGCGGGCCAGGCCGGCGCGGCCAATTAAGCCGGTGTAGCTCGCGATGCCGCGCACGATCAGCTCCAGCGACTGGGGCTCCGCGGTTTTCAGCAGGCACGAGTTGACGCCCAGGGCGTAGGCTCGCGCCATCAGTTGTTCCAGGCCGGCCGGAGCCAGCGCGATGACGGCAACGCTTTCGTAGCGGGGATCGCCGCGAAACCACTGCAACAAATCGATAGCAGGTTCGCCGGAAAGCACCAGGTCGAGCAGTAGCAGCGCCGGAACTTCGAGCGATTCGACCTCATCGCGGCGCCTTGCGACGTTCAGGGTCAATTGCGGCGCTGCGGAAGCGAAGGCATGCCGCAATTCCCGGTTCGTCGGATGATCGTCAGTTACCAGCAGAACGGACGTATTCAACACGGGCTCGCTCGATAATTTCATCGGCGTGCTTGGGCAGGCTTTTGCGGATCCACAGAATCATCGATTCGGTGTCCGGCATGACCGCCCAGGACGGCCGATGGTTGGCTCGGATGAGTCGTTTCAGATCGTCGGTGTCGGGACCCAGGACCTCGTGCAAGGCGCGGTTGAAGGCCAGTTCGAGCGTCCCATCCGGTTCCGCGGGAACCAGGTGGGTATGCGCGCTCAACAACGCGTCCAGCGCGTCAGGATGGAAATCCTTTCCAAAGACATCTATGGCGTACGAGCAGTACAGAGTGAACGAGGAGTGAGCGAGCAGCTTGTTCCACAACTGTTCGAGGCGAACGGCGGCTCCGAATTGGCGGGTCTTCCACAACAGCGCTACCATCTCACCGTAGGCGCGAACGCGGCTGCCATCCGGCGGAGTCCGGAAGCGCCGCAAGGCGGCGCCGATGGTTCGCTCGAACAATGGCCAATCCGGCTGGCCTCTCGACATAAACCGCCGGAGCGTATCGAGAGCATCCAGGTACAGCAATTGCCCATCGCGTTCACACCGGGCGACATCGACGCCCATGCTGGTGAGTTCGCCGGAAAAGAGGTCCCAATGCTCCGGTGTGGCCACCACCAGCGCATTGTCGCCCGATTTCAGCGCCTCGCCGAGATAGCGTCCGACGTTTCCCGCGAGAGCGGAGCGGTCGGCATCGTACAACTGAACGAGGTGAGCGCGGCGCTGCGGCTGCTGCAAGAGCCTGTCCCAGGGCGACATGAATGACTCCGTATTGATTGTACGGAAAGCATGGCCCCACACGATCAGCAAAACGGTACAGGACTATCCGGAATCGTAAACAAATTTACGTGCCCGGCCGCGGTAGCTACCGGTTTGGCGCCGGAATCGCGAAGCAGAACGTGGAGCCGCCGCCGGGCGTGGACTGGTCGAGCCAGATTCGGCCGCCATAATGTTCCACCAGCCGCTGGCAGATCGCCAGCCCCAGCCCGCTTCCGGGATAGTCGTGGCGGCTGTGCAAACGCTTGAACAGACCGAAAATCTGGCTGGCGTATTCCGGCTCGATTCCGATGCCGTTATCGGTGACGGAAAAGACGGTCCAGCCATCCTGTTCGCGGGCGGATACGTGAACCCGAGGCGGGTCCGCGCCACGGTACTTCAGCGCGTTGCCGATCAGGTTTTGGAAGAGCTGGGCGAGCCGAACGGGGTGCATGGCCACGGAAGGCAGGCTCGCCGAGGTGACGGTGGCGCCCGCGCTGTCAATGGCGCTCTTCAGATTGCGGATGACGTCCTGAAGGACCGCCGCCGAGTCGATGAGGGGCGCGGGCCCTTCGGCGGACCGTGTCGCGGTCGTGTAGGCGAGCAGATCCGAGATCAACTGGCTCATGGCGCGGGAACCGTGAAGAATCGATTCCAGGAACCGGTTCCCCTCCTCCGGCAGACGGTCTCCCGCGACTCTGCGAAGCAGTTCCGATGAAAGCGAAATGGTGCGGAGCGGCTCCTGCAGATCGTGGCTGGCGGAATACGCGAATACTTCCAGGTCTTCGTTGGTTCGCCGGAGCTCTTCGTTGGAGCGCTTCAATTCCGCTTGCGCCCATTCCGCCTGTTCGAGCAGCCTGGCGTTGTCGATTGCGATCGCCGCCTGGGCCGCAATGCCTCTCAGCAGAAGCTCATGCCGTTCGGCGAATTTCCCGGGCTCCGCGTGCCCGAAGAACAGACCGCCCAAGATTTCTCCGGACCGGGAAATCACCGGGGCGGCAAGATAGCTTCGGACGGCCGGATGATTGGCCGGAATCCCGAAATGAGGGGGGCTGTGGCCGTAGCGCGGATCCTTGGTGACGTCCTCGCAGCGGATGATGGGTTCGCCTTGGAAGGTCGGCCCGATGAGGGCCGTCGCGCGCGGCATGTGAAGGCCGGCAAACGTTTCGCGAGGCAAGCCGGAAAGCGCATAGAAGCCGTACGGTTCGCCGTCTTTATCGACGCGATTATGAAAGAACGCGCCGAATTGAGCTCCCACCAGCGCAGCGGCAATATCGGTGATGCCTTGGACCAGCCGGTCCAGGTCGTGTTCGGCCAACAGGGTGGGGCCTACCTGGTTCAACAGTTCGGCGGTCGCTCGGGCATCCTGCTCGCGTTGCAGCAGCAGGCTGCGTTCCTGCTCGGCCTGTTTCCGTTCGGTGATGTCGCGGAGGATCTTCGAAGCTCCGACGATCCGGCCTTCGCGGTCGCGGATGGGGGAAACAGTCAGGGAGACGTCCAGGATGCGGCCGTCCTTGGTTTTTCGTTTGGTCTCGAAATGATGCACCCGCTCGCCGCGGCTGATGCGCGCGAGGATCATCCGCATTTCATCCGCGCGATCTTCGGGAGCATAAAAGGAGATCGGCCTGCCGATGGCTTCGGAGGCGCTGTACCCGAACAGGTCTTCCGCGGCGCGATTCCAACTCGTGATAATGCCGTTCAGGTCTTTGGTAATGATGGCGTCGTAGGAGCTTTCCACCACGGCGGCCAGGCGGCGGCTCGAGATCTCGAGCTGCTGCCATTCCGTCACATCGGTGGAGATACCGCAAATCGCGGCGGGCGTGCCCTCCGCTCCGGCGATCGGAAACTTGACCGAAATGAAGATGCGCTCTCCGTCCGGCCCGGGGATGCGCTCCTCGATCGAGAGCGGTTCGCCGGCGGCCAGCGCTTTCCGGTCGTTCTCTTGCAAACGGGCGGCTACCTCCGCCGGAAAAATATCAAAGTCGGTTTTGCCCAGCAGTTCGTCCTGCCGCACGCGGAACCGGTCCGCGAAACGGCGGTTCACCAGTTCGTACCGGCCGTGCAGGTCCTTGAGAAAGATGACGGTTCCGGAATTGTCCAGGATCGTGTGAAGAAGCTTCTCACTGCGCTTTTGGGCGAGTTCCGCCCGTTTCCGTTGCAGGACCAGCGCGACGTGCCCGGCAATCACTTGCGCGACGCCCAGTTCGTCGCCGCTCCACTCGTGAGGATCTCGCTGGTAAAGCATGAATTTTCCGAACACGCCTAGTTCGAGCTCGAGAGGAACGAAAGCCAGCGCACGGATGTCCTCCCGCGCAAATAACGAGCGGTAGCGGACCAGATCCGCGGATTCCTCCACGTCATTCACGACAACCGGTTCCGCGTTCTGAGTGCCTCGCGGCCAGGGCGTGTGGCCGGTAACGGCGACGCGATACTCTTCGGAAAGACCGCGCCACGCCCGAAAACGCATGATACCTTCGTCGTCGAACGTGAGAATGGCGGCGCGGTCCGCGCTGGTTGAGGCCAGCAGGCTCGTCAACGCGGATTCATAGACGTCTTCCAGGGACTGCGCGCGCGTCAGCGAGGACAACAGCTGGTACAGCGTCCGGAGTCTACGAAGTTCAACCTCTCGCGAGAGCCCAGGCGCGACAAAAGACATCTACCCGATTGTAGCGAAAGCACCGTTCAACACGTCGCGGCTCAATGTAAGATTTGGCATGCTGCCGCAGGGCCGCCCGAGAATCAGGTATACTGCGCTCCATCATGCATTGTTCGACATTGGTGGCCGCGGTCCTGGCGCTTCAGGCGGCGGCTTCTGCCCTCGCCCAAGTTCAGAACTTCAAGCCGGTCACCCAGCAAATGCTGGAAAACCCGAACCCGGCCGACTGGCTGATGTACAGCCGCACCTACGATGCCCAGAGGTTCAGCCCGTTGAAGCAGATCAACAGGCAAAACGTCGCGCAGTTGCGGATGGCCTGGGTCCGCGGCATGGAGAAAGGGCAGACCGAGACGATTCCCATCGTGCATGACGGTGTGATGTATGTGGTCGAGCCGGGCGCGGTGGTCGACGCCCTCGACGGCGCCACCGGCGATCTGCTCTGGGAGTACAAATGGAAAGGTCCGGCGAACCAGGCCGGCTCAGCGCGAACCAAGAATCTGGCGATTTATGAGGACCTGATCCTCTACACCGCTCCGGACGCCGTCATCGCCCTGGACGCACGCACCGGAGAGCAGCGCTGGGAATTCAAAACCGGCGGGCGCGGCAACACTTCCGGCCCACTGGTGGTGGAAGGAAAGGTTGTTTCGGGCGGCGCGTGCGCGGGCAAACGCGAAAACTGTTACATCCTGGCGCTCGATGCCCTGACGGGGAAGGAGGCATGGCGCTTCTATACCACGCCGGCTCCGGGCGAACCGGGCGATGAAAGCTGGGGCGGCGCGCCGCTCAACAACCGGCTGGCGTCCACCTGGGGTTTGCCGGGATCGTACGACATGGCTCGCAAGATGCTCTACTGGGGCGTCTCCAATCCGATGCCGGACCAGCGGATCCAGCGGCACAACGGCAATCCCGACGCCGTGCCGCGCACCGCGCCGGCCGATCTGTACAGCAACTCCACGCTTGCGCTCGATCCCAACACGGGGAAACTCGCCTGGTATTACCAACATCTCCCCGGCGACGATTGGGACTCCGATTTTACTCACGAGCGCACGCTCCTGCGTACTCGCATCAGTCCCGACCCTAAGTATGTGAAGTGGATCAACCCCACGATCCGGCGAGGCGAAGAACGCGACGTGTCGGTCAACGTCGGCGAGCCCGGCGGGATTTTCGTGTTGGACCGATCCGACGGCCAGTTCCTCTGGGCCACGCCGTTCCCGTATGACGATCCGAACTTCGTCATCTCCGATATCGACGTGAAGACCGGCAAGACAACGATCAACTGGAACAACGTCTTCAAGCAGCCCGGCGATCATCACGTGATCTGCTACTGGAATACGCGAAGCTACTGGCCGACCGCCTACAGCCCGGCAACGAACTCGTTGTATGTTTCCTACATCGACAACTGCCGCGACCTGACCACGGCCGGCCCGGCGGGCCGGGGCGGCTGGTCGGTGGTGCCGCGGCCCGGTTCGGATCCACACGCGCTCACGGGCCTGGCCAAGATCAATCTGGCTACCGGTGAGACGCTGCGGTTCGACGTAGGACGCGCGCCCGGCAACGGCGCGATGCTGGCTACCGCCGGCGACCTGGTATTTCATGGGGACATGAGCCGGCGCTTCCGGGCTTTCGACGCCGCCACCGGGAAACAGCTCTGGGAAACGATTCTTGGCGGCAACGTCTCGGTCAGCACCATCACCTATGAGGCAAAGGGCAAACAGTACATCGCCGTCATGACTGGCGACAACCTGAAAGTCCCGGAGCTGAGCAAAGAAGTTCCGGAACTGCGGACGCCAACCGGCCACAACGCGATTTACGTGTTCGCCTTGCCGTAGCCTGTTATTCTGTGTCTTGGCTCAGATCCACGCATTCCAGCCGTACCGGTACACGGAAAAAGCCGGGCCAGCGGACCGGCTGCTGACGCAGCCGTACGACAAGATCACCCCGGCCATGCGGACGCGCTACCTGGCGCTCAGCCCGTACAACCTGGTGCGGATCATTCTCGGCGAGCGGACTCCTGCCGACTCGGATTCCGACAGCGTTTACACGCGAGCGGCGCGCTCTCTGAACGAATGGATCGCCTCCGGCGTGCTCGCTCGCGACCCGGAGCCGGGCATCTTTCCGTACTTCCAGGAATTCACCGTGCCGGATACGGGAGAACGGCTCGTTCGCAAGGGCTTTATCGCGCTGGGCGCGGTGGAGGAGTATTCCGCCGGGGTCGTGCACCGTCACGAGCAGACGCTTTCCGGCCCCAAGAAGGACCGGATGCAACTGCTACGCCATACGCACGCGCACTTCGGGCAGATTTTCATGCTGTATCCCGACCCGGCGGGGGCGATCGACCGCAAGCTGGACAACGCGGCGGCCGCAAAACCGCTCGTCGAAGTCACGGATGAATATGGCGCCATCCACCGCATGTGGAAGATCGCCGATGCCGAGCCGATCCAGCGCCTGATGGCGGACAAGAAGCTGTTGATTGCCGATGGACATCACCGGTATGAAACCGCGCTGGCGTTCCGGCGGGAGAACCCGGGCTTGAGCGGGGTGGACCGCGTGATGATGACGTTCGTCAACATGCATTCCCCCGGTTTGAAGATCCTGGCGACGCATCGGCTCGTGAACGGCGTAAACACGCACGGTTTTCCGCAAAAGGCCGCGGACTCATTCGAGGTCGAAGAGATCGATTCGGCCGCGCGGCTGCAGCAAGCCTGGCGGGACCGCCCCGGCAGAACGGTGATTGGCGCGGCTATGGGCAACCGGCTGTTCCTGATGGAAGCGCGCGGTCCTGGGGACCAGTTGGACGTCCGGGTTCTGCACGAGCGCATTCTGGCCGGCGCGCTCGGCATCACTGACGAGGCCGTTCGCGACGAGAAACACATCCGCTACATACGAGGTCTGGACGCCGCTCTCGAAGAGGCGCGCACAGGCTCGGCGCAGATTGCGTTCCTCTTGAAACCGACTTCGATCGAGCAGGTTGCCGCCATCTCGTTCGCCGGCGGCGTCATGCCGCAGAAATCCACCGACTTTTATCCCAAGCTGCTATCGGGGCTGACAATTTACAAACTGGACTGAACCGCGTTATGAAACTCTATCTGAAACCGACTTGAACGTCCTGCCGGAAAGCGAAGAGTTGGCTTCGCGAAAAGGGCGCGCAGTTTGAAGAGATCGATCTGAACCAGGGGCTCACGGTGGAGGAACTCGACCGGCTGATCGGAAAGCGCGACTACCGTGATTTTCTGAATTCAAGGAATGAGCTGTACCGCGAGCGAGGGATGAAAGAGAACCCCCCCTCGCGGCAAGAGGCGCTGCGGCTCATGGCCGAGAATCCGAACCTGATCAAGCGGCCCATCCTGGTGAAGGGCCGCGAAATCGTATTGGGGTTCGACGAAGAGGCGCTGTCAGGCCTGGTGTAGCTCGCCGTAGTTCTGCGAAAGACCGGGCAGCATGGGCGCGGGCACCTGCGCCGGGGCAGGGGAAGGTGCCTGTGCCTGCGGCTGGATTTCCTGTTCCTGCACGAAGCAGCTTTCAAAGGCGCGCGAGAGAATCGCATCGTTCAATTCGAACGGCAGCTTTTCGAAGTGGATCAGGTTGAGCGCATGCGAAAGCACGTCGCGCGGATGACAGCGGCGCAGCGCCTTGCCGGTGCTGCGGAAATACCGGTCGATGAAGCGATGCGGCAAGCCCGCGGGGCAGGGGATATTGTTCTGCGCGCAGAAGCGCTCGAAAATCTGGATGAACTCGCCCTCGTCCGGCCCGCGCAGCAGCATCTTGTATTGAATGCGGCGCAGGAAGGCTTCGTCGCCGAGATCGTCTGGGTTCAGGTTGGTCGAAAACACCAGGAAAGTTTCGAACGGCGCGGTCATCTTACCGCCGGTCAGGAAGCTGAGATAATCGACGCGCCGTTCCATGGGGACGATCCACCGGTTGAGCACTTCGGCGGGCGTGGCGCGCTGGCGGCCGAAGTCGTCGATCAGATAGATGCCGTTGTTCGCCTTTAGCTGAAAGGGCGCTTCGTAGACTTTCGAGGTGGCGTTGAAGCGCAGGTCCAGCATATCCAGCGACAGCTCGCCTCCGCTCACGATGAAGGGCCGCTTGCACTTGATCCACCGGCGGTCATGTCGGCGTTCCACCGAGACGGTGAGCACGGATGGCTCTTCTTCTTCCTCGATGGCGTTGTGGTAGATCGGGTCGTAGACCTGAATGATGTTGCCCTGGCATTCGATGGCGTGCGGCAAATAGACTGGCGAGCCTTCCAGGTTGTTGAGAGACTCGATGAGAAACGTCTTGCCATCGCCGGGCTTGCCATAAATGAGCAGCGATTTGGAAGCGGCGACCGCCGGGCCGATCTGGGCCAGGGTCCGCTCCGTGATCACCATGCCCTTGAGCGCATCCGCCAGAGCCTCTTTGGTCAGCCATCCATCCCGCTGGCGCTGCTGGCGGACGACTTCCGCGTATTGATCGGCGGGGACCGGCGCGACGCCGGCATATTGGTTCGCTTCCAGGTGTTCGCGCGCGCGAGCGCGGCCTGCCTCGCTGAGCGCCAGCAGGGAGCCAACGCTTCCCATGCCCATCGAGCGTTTGACCACGACGTGGTGGCTGAGTTTCAGCGTCTCGACCACGTCCTGAATGACGCTGAACTTGAGCCCGATCGCATTGGAAAGTTCCTGGCCGTACAGTTCTCCGCGGAAATAGAGAATCTTGAGGATCAGGTGTTCGATGGTGGTTTCCGAAAGCCCGGTTTCCTCGATGGACTCGGGTTCGCGCGGGGGCTGGAACGTGGGATTCTCGTGAGCTGCGGCCATAGTGAGCGCCCACCAGCTTACGCTCCACCGCGGCTCGGGAGAAGTCCACGAAGGTTAACCCGGTACCAAACGAACCGCTACATCGGCAGGCGCAGCGCGGCCACGCAGCCCGACTGGTCGGTCCGGTTCTCCAGCGTGAGCGCGCCGCCGTGGCCTTCCGCGATCTGGCGGCTCAACACCAGCCCGATCCCCGAGCCTCCGGGCTTGGTAGTGAAGAACGGGACGAACAGGTTGGCCGTGGTCGAAAGCCCCGGGCCCGAATCTTGGACCCAAATTTCGAGCATGGCGCCGTCGCGCCGCCAGCCGACGCGAACCGGCGTTGCGGCCGGCAGGGATGCGTCGGCCGCATTCCGCAGCAGGTTGATGAGAACCTGCTCGAGCTGGTCGGGATCGCCCCGAACGGAGACGTCGGGCCCCGGCTCCACCACAACCGGCACGCGGGTTTCGAACGTGGCGGCGCGTTCCACCCACGGGCGGACCCGCAGCGGCTGCAGTTGAGGCCGCGGCAGCTTGGCCAGGCGCGCGTAGGCGCCGATGAACCGGCTGAGGCTGTCGGAGCGGGACGTGATGACGTTCAGGCCGCGCTGCATGTCCTGCCGCCAGTCCTCGGGGAGGGGTTCGCGGCCCAGCAGAGTCTCCAACGTGCCGGCGATCGATTTGATCGGCGTCAGCGAGTTGTTCAATTCATGGCCGAGCACGCGGACCAGCCGCTGCCACGCCTGGAGCTCGTGCTCGCGCAAAGCTTGCGTGAGGTCGGAAATGACGAGCAGGTCCAGAGGCAAGCCGCGTTCGTACACGCGGGTGCGGCGCATTCCCCAGCGCCCGGCACCGCCCGGGAAGACCGCCTGGAAGGTGCTCTGCGGATCGCCGTTCAGGCAGGAATCCAGATGGAGGTCGGCCGCGTTTTGCCCGATCAGCCGTTCGGCGGGCGCCGCGAGCAATTGTTCGCCGGCCCGGTTGACCAGCCGGAGCCGTCCGTGCTCATCGAAAGCAAACACGGCGACGGCGATTTCGCGCATCACTGTGCGGAGCAGCGTAGTGGCTTCCATGGCGCCCAGACGCTGCTCGCGAAGCGTGCCGCCCAGCGTGTTGACCTCGCGCATGACCTCGCCCAGCGCGTCGTCCGGCCGGGGCGAGCGGCCGCGCACCGAAAAATCGCCTTCGCGCAAAGCCGCCAACAGGTTCGAGAGCGTCTGCAGCGGAAACACCACGCGGTCGCGAACCGCCATGGTGAATCCCCACCATGCGCCTACGATCAGGATGCTCAGAGTCCACTGCGTCCTCGGCGTGTAGTCGCCCGTCCAGAGAATGATCAGGGCCGCCGCCGCGCCGGGCAGACCCGCCAGCAGCGCGAGCAGGACGACGTGGCCTTCGTAGCTGAGCCGGGCTTTGGGCGCGCGGGTCACCGGGGACATCCGAAATAACTCTTGATTATAATGGCGCGCTCGCCGCAGCCGCCGCCGGGAGATACACTACCGACGGAAGGAGGCACGGTATGAGCGAGAAGGCCTTTTCGCTGGCCGCTGCCATTGTTTTTCTCCTGATCGCACTCGGGCACCTGGTTCGGATCGTCTTCGGGGTGCCGTTCGTGGTGCTCAATGTTTCCATCCCGATCTGGCCGAGCGTTGTCGCGGTCGTGATTGCGGGGTTTCTTGCCTACGAGGGGTTCCACTTCGCGCGGAGGCCCCGATGAGCCCGAAATCAGTCAAACCCAGCCAGCGGCTGTTACAGCAGGTGGCTGGGCGCGCCTTGTCCGGCAAAGGCGCGCATGTGGCGGCGTCCCGGGTGTTTTCCGGCCTCGACGCCAGGACCGCGGGCGAACGGCCCCCGAGGCTTCCGCACTCGTTGTTCCAACTCCTCGGCCACATCGTGTTTTGGCAGGATTGGGTGGTGCAGTGGTGCGCCGGCGAAAAGCCGCGAGTGCCCCGACATGCGTCCGGCAGTTGGCCGTCCGAAGCGGCGCCCGCCAGCGAAGCAGACTGGACGAGCTGGGTGCAGCGGTTCCAGAGTGGTTTGAAGGAACTCGACCGGCGCGCGCGCGAAGGAGACCTGCTCGCCAAAAACGGCAAGAGCCGGCTGGAGATGCTTCAAGTCATCGCGTCGCACAACAGCTACCACCTCGGACAAGCCGTGGTACTCCGGCAGCTGCTGGGCAAGTGGCCGCTGCCCGGCGGCGGGCTGACGTGGTAGATGCGCCGATTACAGTCCGTAGCGCTGCAGACGCCGGTACAGCGCGCTGCGGCTGAGCCCGAGCGCCTCGGCGGCGTGGCTGACGTTGCCATCGAAGCGGGCCAAAGCCTTCTTAATCAATAATGCTTCGACCTCTTCCAGGCTCATGTCTTCGAGCCGGGGCGCCCCCTCCCGGCCGGCGCGCAATCCGAGATCCGCGGCCCGCACCTGTTCCGACGAGCACATGAGGACGGCTCGCTCGACCGCATGGTCGAGTTCGCGCACGTTGCCCGGCCAGGAGTGGGCGAGCAGGGCCTTGATGGCGCCTTCATCGAAACCGGTGAGGTGTTTGCGGTAATGGCTGGCGTGCTGGCGGAGAAAGTGCGTTGCCAGCGGCACGATGTCTTCGCGGCGATCGCGCAGCGGGGGCAGGTGAATCTCGATCGTGTTCAGCCGGAACAGCAGGTCCTGCCGAAACCGGCCGGCTTCGATTTCGGCATGCAGGTCGGCATTGGTCGCCGAGAAGATACGGACGTCCACGCGCCGCGATTTGGACGAGCCAACGCGTTCGAATTCGCCCGTCTCCAGCGCGCGCAACAGCTTGGATTGCAGATTGGCGGAAATGTTCGAGATTTCGTCGAGAAACAGCGTGCCGCCGTCGGCCATTTCGAAGCGGCCGACGCGGTCTGTCTTCGCGTCCGTGAACGCGCCTTTGACATGTCCGAACAGCTCGCTTTCGAAGATTCCTTCGGCCAGCCCGCCGGTATTCACCGTCACCAGGGGGCGCGCCGAGCGCAGCGAGACCGAATGCAGAGTTTGCGCGACCAAACCCTTGCCGGTGCCGTTTTCCCCCGTGATGAGGACGTTCGCATCCGACGGGCCGACGTGCGAAATGATGTCGAGCACGGGCCGCATGGCCGCCGATTCGGCGACGAGTTGCGGAAACCGCTCGGCGCGCAAGGCGCGGTTTTCGGCCTCCAGGCGCTGGCCTTTGCGCAACGCGCGGCCGAGCTCGATTTGCGTCTTCAAAATGGCCGAGACACGGGCGTTGTCCCAAGGTTTCTGAATAAAATCGCGCGCGCCGCGGCGCATCGCTTCCACCGCCAGTTCCACCGAGCCCCAAGCTGTCATCACGACCACCGGCAAGGTGCTATCCAGCCCCTGGATCCGTTTCAGCAGATCCAGGCCTTCCTGCCCGGAAGTGGTGTCTCGCGTGTAGTTCAGGTCCATCAGGACCGCGTCGAAATCGCGGCTCTCGACGGCGTCCAATACGGCAGCGGGCGAGGTGACCGACTCGGCCTGATAGCCTTCCCCCTTGATCAAGAATCGTAGCGCCTCCAGCACGTCGGGCTGGTCGTCGGCGATCAGGATGGTTGGGGTGCGGGAGTCGGCGGATTTCATGTTGTCAGGCAATGCCGGCGCGCGCTTCAGTGCACCGCCGGCTGCAGAACGCGCCGCGTGCCGCGCAACGCTCGCCAGCGGTCCAGCAGCGCCGCCATGTAAGTATAAACCACGGGGGTCAGATAGAGGGTCATTAACTGGGAAAACGCCAGACCGCCGACCACCGCCATGCCGAGCGGCCGCCGCGCCTCGCCGCCCGAGCCCCAGCCCAAGGCCACCGGAATGCCGCCCAGCAGAGCCGCCATGGTGGTCATCATGATGGGGCGGAATCGGATCAGGCAGCCTTCGAAAATCGCATCGAGGTGCGATTTTCCATCCTGCCGCTCGGCCTCGAGCGCGAAATCGATCTGCATGATGGCGTTCTTCTTCACGATGCCAATCAGCAGGATCAGCCCCACAAAGCTGTAGATGCTCAGTTCGATTTTGAAAATCAGCAGCGTCAGCAGCGCCCCGAAGCCCGCCGAAGGCAGTCCCGACAGAATCGTCAGAGGATGGATATAGCTTTCGTAGAGCACTCCCAGCACGATGTAGACCACCAGCACTGCGATGAGCAGCAGAAGCGCCATGTTTCGCGTGGAATCCTGAAAGACTTTGGCCGATCCCTGAAACGTGCCGGTCACGCTGGCGGGCAGCGCCGCCTTGGCGGCTTCTTCGATGGCGTCAGTCGCCTGCCCGAGTGAGAAACCGGGCCGCAGTCCGAACGAAATGGTCACCGAAGGCAATTGTCCCGAGTGCGGGACGCTGTTGGGCCCCGCATTCGTCTCCAGCTTGGCGATCGCATCGAGAGGCACAAGCCGGCCGGAGTGGCTTTTCAGGTAAAGCAGTCTCAACGAGTCTTCGAATCGCTGATACTGCGGCAGCAGTTCGAGCATGACGCGGTATTGATTGTTGGATCCGTAGATGGTGGAGACGAGCTCCGGACCGAATGCGCTATACAGCATGCCGGCGATATCGCTCCAATCGACATCGAGCGCCGCCGCGCGGTCGCGGTCCACCGTGACATGAATCTGGGGATTGCGGATTTGCAGATCGCTCGTGACATCCACCAGCTGCGGAAGCCGAACCAGCGCTTGTTCGAGTTCCGGGGCCGAACGGTAGAGTTCTTCGGTATCGGGTGCGTACAACGTGTAATCGTAGGTGGCGGCGGAGTTGCGTCCGCTGAACCGGATCGGCTGCGGCACCGAAAGCGATACGCGCACGCCCGGAAGGTTGGAGATCTTGGGCCGGATCCGGTTGATAATGTCGACGACGCCCGCCTGCCGCTGCCGTCGCGGTTTCAGATTGACGCTGAGGTTGGCGTTGTTCGCGGCCCCCTGATTGCCCCCGGTGCGGGTGTAGAGGGCGGTCACCTCCGGCTCGTTGACCACAATCTTCGAAATCCGGTCCGCATACTGCATCATCTGGTAATACGAGGTTCCCTGCTGTGCCAGCACGTTCACGTTGAACTGATCGTTATCGGCTTCCGGAAGGAAGCCTTTGGGGACGGCAACATAGAGGTACGCGGTGGCGCCCGCGACCGCCAGAAACATCACCAGCATGACGGGCCGGTGGTGGAGCACCCATCCGAGGCTGCGCCCGTAGGAGGTCCGCATGCCTTCGAAGGCGCGTTCCGTCGCGCGGTAGAGAAATCCGCGCCGTTCGACGCTGGAGGCGCGCAGCAGACGGCTGCACAGCATCGGAGTCAGGCTGATCGACACCAGGCCGGAAATTAGAATTGCCGCGCAAATGGTGATGGCGAATTCGCGAAAAAGCCGGCCGAGAATTCCCGACATGAAGAGAATTGGAATGAAGACGGCCGCCAGCGAGAGCGTCATCGAAACGATGGTGAAGCCGATCTCCTTCGATCCGCGGTACGCCGCTTCGAGCGGCCTCTCTCCTGCCTCGATGTGCCGCGTAATGTTCTCGAGCATCACGATCGCATCATCCACTACGAACCCGATCGACAGAATTACTGCCATCATCGAGATGTTGTTGAGAGTGAATCCCAGCAGGTACATCACGGTGAAGGTCCCCAGGATCGAGAACGGCAGCGCCAGCGCCGGAATCAGCGTCGCGTAGAAACTCCGCAGGAAAAGAAAAATGACCAGCACGACGAGCGCAATGGTCGCGGCCATGGTGAACTGCACGTCTTTGAAGGCCTCGCGGATGTTCTGCGAACGGTCTCCGCGAATGATCAGGTGGACGGCGGGCGGCAACTCTTTTTGAATGTCGGGCAGAATCCGGCGAATCGCGTCAATCACCTGGATGGTGTTGCCGCCGGGCTGCCGCGCCACCCCCATCACCACCGCCGGCGTGCCGGTATGCCCAAACTCTTCGCCATAGAGAACGGCCGACTGCTTATCATCTTCGACGCTGTCGATCACGCGCGCGACTTCGTTGAGCCGCACTGGCGCGCCATTCCGGTACGCAACAATCATCGGCCGGTATTCGACGGCGCGCTGCAGTTGCCCGTTGGCCTGCACATTGAACGAGGTGTGCGGGCCGAACAAGGTGCCGGTCGGGAGATTCACGTTCCAGTTCTGGACGGCGTTCTGCACCTCGTTGATACCGATGCGCCGCGCCGCCAGCTGGTTGGGGTCGACCTGCACCCGGACCGCGTATTTCGCGGCGCCGAAGATCTGCACTTGCGCGACTCCCGGAATCATCGAGATCCGCGGCACGATAAGGGTTTCGGCGTAATTGTCCAGATCGGAGAGCCGCATCGTGGGAGAAGCCACTGCCAGCGTGATGATGTGCTGATCGCCGGGATTCTGCTTGCGGAACGTGGGCGGCGCCGGCATGCCGGGCGGCAGCAGCGGAGCGGCCGCCGCGATGGCGCTCTCGACGTCGACGGCGGCTCCGTCGATGTCGCGGCTCAGATCGAACTGCAGCGTGATGCTGGTCGCGCCCATGGTGCTGGACGAGATCATCGAATCCACACCCGCGATGGTGGTGAATTGCCGCTCCAGCACGGTCGCCACCGTGGAGGCCATGGTAGACGGGCTCGCGCCGGGAAGCCCCGCCTGTACCTGGATGGTCGGAAAGTCGATTTGCGGAACGTCGCTGACCGAAAGCGCGCGGTAGGCGATGACTCCGAATAACGCGATCGCCAGCATCAGCAGGCTGGTCGCGATGGGCCGCCGAATAAAGACTTCGGAAAAATTCACGCCCGCACCGGTCTCCGCGCAGCAATTATATCAATCGCTTGCGCCGTATCGAGGGGTGCGGGCCGGGATTAGCGCGCCGAGGCCGTGGCGGCCTTGTTCAGAATCTGCTCCAGCCGGTCGAGCACCTGCATCGCCGTGAAGCACTGCTGGACGCTGGCATTCGGCTCGCGCTTTTCTTTGATGGCGGCGAAAAACTCGCGGTCCTGCAGCTCGATGCCGTTCATCGAAACGGCCACATTCGAGAGGTCGATTTTGTTCTTGTCGCCATCCTCGAGATCGTCGTAATAAGCCACGTACGTGCCGTTGTCGCAAATGTAGCGGAAGAAAGTGCCGATCGGTCCCTTGTTGTTGAATGACAGCGACAACGTGCAGATCGCTCCCGACGGCACTTTCATCACGATTCCCATGTCCATCGCGATTTTGAGTTCCGGATGCATTGGACCTTGCACCGCGTAGCAGTCCGATACCAGTTCGCCCGTCTGATACTGGAACAGGTCCACCGTGTGGCAGGCGTGATGCCACAACAGGTGGTCGGTCCAGCTCCGCGGCTTGCCCGCCGCGTTCATGTTGGTGCGGCGGAAGAAGTAGGTCTGCACGTTCATCTGCTGGATCTTCAGCTCGCCCTTCTTGATCTTGTTGTGAACGTACTGGTGGCTCGGATTGAAGCGGCGCGTGTGGCCGCCCATGCAGACCACGCCGGTTTCCTTCTGAACTTTGACGAGCATTTCGGAATCGGCCAGTGAGTCGGCGATCGGAATCTCGATATGCACATGCTTGCCGGCCCGCATGCATTGGACGCCCTGCTGGGCGTGCATTTGTGTGGGAGTCGCCAGAATCATGGCCTCCAGGCCGGGCTGCTTCAGGCTTTCGGCAAGATCGCCTGTGAAATGGGGAATCTTGAACCGCTTGGCTACCTCCTCGGTCGCCTGCTGGTTTCCGCCGGTCAAGGTGATGACCTCGATCCCGGGAATATTCTGCAATGCCTCCAGATGCTTGACGCCAAACGCGCCTTGTCCTGCCACACCAACCTTCATAGTTTCTCCTCGGATATTTTTTAATTGGTGATTTACCACATTATCATCATTGATAAGCCGCGAACCAATGGGGCGGGCTTCATGGCGGGAATCTTGTGGGTTTCGATCCCCTTTTGGAAGCAAAAGTCAAAAGCCGTTCAGTACGCCTCGCCCGGCGGCTCAGCGCTTGGGAACGACGCCGCGGGCGGCGCATCAAAAACGGCGGCGCAGCCGCCCACCTGCTCCCTTTTGACCTTTGACTTTTGCCTTTTGACTTTTGCCTTCTTCATACTAAAAGGATGGGCTTCCGTCTCGCCGTCAACTACCGTCCGCGCGGGGATCAGGAAAATGCCATCGCGGAACTGGTGCGCGGGCTCCGCGACGGCGAACAACACCAGGTTCTGCTCGGCGTCACTGGGTCCGGGAAAACCTTTACCATGGCGAAGGTCATCGAGGCCGTAGGGCGGCCGTCGCTCGTGCTGGCGCACAACAAAACGCTGGCGGCCCAGCTCTATCACGAATTCAAGTCGTTTTTTCCCGAGAACGCGGTCGAGTACTTCGTCAGCTACTACGATTACTACCAGCCGGAAGCGTACATTCCCTCCAGCGACGTCTACATCGAGAAGGAAGCCACCATCAACGACGAACTCGACAAGCTGCGGCTCTCGGCCACCAAATCGCTGTTCGAGCGCCGGGACTGCGTGATCGTCGCCAGCGTGAGCTGCATTTACGGCCTCGGTTCGCCGGAAGCCTACTACGGCATGCTGCTCATGCTGGAAAAAGGGCAGAAGATTTCGCGCAACCAGATTGTCTCGAAGCTGGTCGAGATCCTGTACGAACGCAGTGACACCGATTTCCGTCGCGGCGCGTTTCGGGTTCGCGGCGACACCATTGAGGTCTACCCGACGTACGACGATTGGGCGTACCGCATCGAGCTTTGGGGCGATGAAGTGGAGAGCCTGGCGCAGATCGACCCGCTGCTCGGGCAGGTGAAACAGACCTACGTCCGGCTGCCGATTTATCCGAAGACTCACTACGTGATGTCGGAAGAAACCAAGCTCAGCGCCATGGACAGCATCCGCGAAGAGCTCGCGTGGTGGCACAAGGAGCTGGAAAAACAGGGTAAGTCGATTGAGGCGCAGCGGCTCTACCAGCGGACCATGTTCGATCTCGAAATGATGAAAGAGATCGGATATTGTCACGGAATCGAAAACTACTCGCGCCATTTCTCCGGCCGGCTGCCCGGCGAAGCGCCGCCGACGCTGCTCGACTATCTGCCGCACGATTCGGTGATCTTCATCGACGAGAGTCATCAGACCGTTCCTCAATTGCATGGCATGTACCACGGGGACCGCTCGCGCAAGGAGGTTCTCGTCTCGCACGGGTTCCGTCTGCCCAGCGCGCTCGACAACCGCCCGCTGACGTTCGAAGAGTTCGAACACCGCGTCAACCAGGTGGTGTACGTTTCCGCGACTCCGGGGCCCTACGAACTGACCAAATCGGCAGGCGTCGTGGTGGAGCAGATCATCCGGCCGACCGGGCTGATCGATCCCGAAGTGGAAATCCGGCCCGTGAAGGGCCAGGTGGACGATCTGCTGGGCGAGATCCGGAAGCGCGTGGCGGCCAATCAACGGGTCCTGGTGACTACGCTCACCAAGCGCATGGCGGAGGATCTGTCGGAATACTATTCCGAGGTCGGGGTGAAGTGCCGGTATCTGCACTCGGAGGTCGAAACGCTCGAGCGCATCAAGATTCTGCGCGATCTCCGGCGCGGCGAATTCGACGTGCTGATCGGAATCAACCTCCTCCGCGAAGGCCTCGATCTGCCGGAGGTCTCGCTAGTGGCCATCCTGGATGCCGATAAGGAAGGATTCCTGCGTTCGTCGGGCTCGTTGATCCAGACGATCGGCCGCGCGGCGCGCCACGTGGAAGGCCGCGCGATTCTTTATGCCGACGTCATGACCGACAGCATGAAGAAAGCGCTCGACGAGACGTCGCGCCGGCGCCGGATCCAGATCGAGTACAACCAGGCCAACCACATCATTCCCCAATCGATCGTGAAGCCGATCGATATGAGCCTGGTGGCGGTCGCCGAAGGCGACTACGTCACCGTGGAGCTCGAAACCGACGATGAAGTGGAAAGCCTCACCCCCGAGCAGCGCGAGAAATTCATCGGCGAGCTCGAAGAGAAGATGCGGGAGGCCGCCCGCAAGTTCGAATTCGAAAAGGCCGCGCAACTGCGCGACCGCGTGAAGGCGTTAAAGGCCGTCGCGGTCGGATAGCCATTCCGCATCGGAGAATAGACATTATGTGCGACAAACTCGCCGTCGATCCGGCGTCCACCCCGGCTGCGAACACCTACAAGCTGCTCATCGGGAGCGTGGTGCCGCGCCCCATTGCGTTTGTCTCCACGGTCTCGGCCGATGGCGTGCTCAACCTGGCCCCGTTCAGCTTCTTCAACGTGATCTGCGCCAGCCCTCCGGTCGTTTCCTTCGCGTGCGGCGCGCGCGTGCCGCCCAAGGACACCCTGGCGAACGTCCGGGCCACCGGCGAGTTCGTCGTCAATATCGTAACTGAGGAGATTGCCGAGCGAATGAATCTCTGCTCCGGAGAGTACCAAGCCGGCGTCGATGAGTTTCAAGTCTCCGGGCTGACGCCCGGCGCCAGCGAAGTCGTCCGCCCGCCTGCCGTTCGGGAATCGCCGATCAACATGGAATGCAAGGTGCTGCAGATCATCGACGTCAGCACGCGGCCCATGGGCGGCAGCCTCGTGATCGGCGAGGTCGTCCGGTTTCACATCGAGCGCGCGTTGTTCGAGAATTTCCGCATCGATCCGGCCCGCCTTCAGGCCATCGGCCGCATGGGCGGCAACGGCTATACCCGCACCCGGGACCGTTTCGACATGATCCGGCCGCAGGTCTAGGCTAGTTCGACGCCGCCTTTTTCTGCTCGGCCAGCTTTGCTTCGAACGCCTTCTCCTGCTTGTCCAGATGCGCCTTGTAGCCTTCCGGATCGATGAACGGGTTGGGGCCGCTCTTCTGCAGTTTCGGGTACTTTTCGCTCAGGTTGTAGAAGCTGCCGTGCGCGCCCAGGAAAACGTCGCAGTGCAAGGCTCGAAGGACCCGAAAGCTTCGTACGTAATCGTCGGCGATCTGCGGATACTCTTTGTTGCCGACCAGAATGTACCCGGGGTTCACCCCGACGCTGCCCAGGATGACCACGTCGTAGGTCTTCCCGTTGTCCTGGGTTTTGAGGGTCCAGGTGGTGCACCCCTTGGTGTGGCCGGCGGTCAGGTGCGCCACGAGTGTCGTTCCGCCGAGCTTGACTTCCTCGCCGTCGTGGAGAATGCGGTCGATCGGATGCGGCTTGCCGCCGGGTTTCATCTCGCGCAGTGCCGGCACGTCCTGCTCCATTGCCATCACCCGCGCCCCGGTCAGTTCCTTCATCAACGCATCGCCCTGCATGTGGTCGGCGTGCGCGTGGCTGCCGAGTATGATCTTGATGTCGGTCATCTTGTATCCGAGTTTCTCGACTGACGCGCGGATCACCGGAACCGTGGTCTCGAAATCGCTGTTGATGAGAATGTCGCCCTCCGGCGTGACGATCAGGAACGATCCCAACTGCTCGGTCCCGACGAAGTACACGTTGCCGATCACCTTGTGCGGCGGAAACGGCTTGTTCCAATCCGTCTGCGCGCCCTGTGCCAGCAGGGCGCCGGTCACGCAAAGGAAACAGGAGAACATTCGGATCGTCTGCATCGTGGGACTACTATAAGAGTTTCGCCACTCGCGTGCAAGGGTGCTGTGCATGAGGCCGCGCGTGGTTTTCCCGCTCCGGCGCCTTGGATCATGGACTGTGTCACCGTCATCTTGAATCCTTCTTCCGGTCTTGCCTACCGCCGGCCGGACCCGGCCCGCGTCGGACAGATCTTTCGCGAGCGCGGCCTTTCGGTGCGGGTGCTTTCGCTGGATCGCCTGGATGCGATTGCCTCGGCCGCGCGGCAGGCGGCCGCCAACAGGGAGCGGGTCGTAATCGCGGCAGGCGGTGACGGCACCGTCAGCGCCGTCGCTTCGACGCTCGTGAAGACAAACACGGCGCTCGGCGTCCTTCCGGTCGGCACGTTCAATCACTTCGCGCGCGATATGCAAATCCCGCTCGATCTCGCGGGCGCCGCCGAAGTGATTGCGCGCGGCAAGGTCGACTGGGTGGACGTCGGCTCGGTGAATGGCCGTATCTTCGTCAATAATTCGAGCATCGGCATCTATCCCAATATCGTGCTGTTGCGGGAGTTCGGCCGCCGGCGCGGCCGGAGCAAGTGGACGGCGTTCGCCCGCGCGACCTTCGCCATGCTGCGGCGATTCCCGTTTCTGGCGGTGCGGGTAGAGGCGGGCGGCGAGGCCGTGGTCGCCCAAACGCCATTCGTGTTCGTCGGCAATAATGAGTATGAGATTCGCGGCCTCGAAATCGGACGCCGGTCGTCTCTGGCCGAAGGCCGCCTGTTCCTGTACGTGCCCGCGCCGATTTCGCGCCTCGGTCTGATCTGGATGGCTTTGAACGCCGTCTTCGGACGGCTGGACCCGGGCCGCACCCTCGCGATGCGGGAAATCGAGGAGGCCTGGATTACGACCCGGAAGAAACGCTTGCGGGTTTCCACCGATGGGGAAATCGCCGTGTTGCGGAGCCCGCTCCACTACCGTTCGCTGCCGCGCGCCTTGAAGGTCTTCGTCCCCTGATGCGCACCCTTCTGCACCTCTCGGACATCCACTTCGGGCGGTTCGATGATTCGCTCGAAAGGCCCTTCTTCCGCGCCGTCGCTCAGATCGAGCCGGCCGTGGTTGTCGTATCCGGCGACCTGACGCAGCGCGCCCGCCCGGGGCAGTTCCGGCAGGCGCGCCAGTTCCTGAATGCCTTGCCTGGCCCGAAAATCGTTGTCCCAGGTAATCACGATGTCCCCTTGCATAACGTGTATCACCGCCTCTCCGCGCCGCTGGCTTCCTACCGCCGGTACATCACCGACAATCTCGAGCCGTTCTATCAGGACGAGGAGCTAGCGGTACTCGGCGTCAATACGGCGCGGGCCCTGATCTGGAAAAACGGCCGCATTAATGCGCGCCAGATCGCGCGGATCCGGGATCGCTTTTGTCGTGTCGCTCCCGGAACCACGAAGGTGCTCGTGACGCACCACCCCTTCGACCTGCCCGACGGCTACACTTCGCGCGACCTGGTGGGGCGCGCGCGCCTGGCGATGATCACAGTGGCGGACTGCGGGATTGATCTGCTGCTCGCCGGCCACTTTCATATCGGCCGCGCCGGGCATACCGCCGTGCGTTACAGCAGCGCCGGACACTCTTCGATTTTCGTGCAGGCCGGGACGCTGTCCACGCGCGGGCGTGGCGAGCCGCCCTCCTTCAACGTGTTGCGGATCCTGCCGGAGCGCCTCGAAGTAGACCGCCATGCCTTCGACGAATCATCTGGGGTCTTCGTGAAAAAGCTGGTCGAAGTGTTTGAACGCGGGCCTGGAGGCTGGCGGCCGGCGTAAACTTGTTTGCGCGCGCAAATCAAAAGCCGGTATTCGGGTCTTCCCGAATACCGGCTGTGGAACGACTAGAGCCGCCGGCCGCTTATTTGCCGGCCGGCTTGTTGAACTTCGAATCGTCGATCGGAACGTTAACCTGCACGTTGTCGATCTTGAACGAGTCCTTCCCATCCAGCCACGAGAAAGTGTACTGGAACGGGAACTTGATCCCGTTCACTTCGCGGTAATCGCCGAAATCCATTTGCGTCGGATCGCGGCCGATCGGCGTGTTGCTGTAGCGGACCACCCGCACCAGCAGGTTGGTCTGGCGGTCGAAGTACAGCGTCGCCATCAGGCCGTGCGGACCCCTTCCCTGCAGGATATTCACGTCTTTCCCATTCAACGAATCGGGGACGCCAACCCGCCAGTTCATCAGGACGCTCTTGATCTGGCCGGGGAAGGAGAGCTCGGCGTCGAGGCGCTGTCCGTCCAGTTCGGCGCCGGTCACCTGGTATTCGGTGAAGAGGCCGCGCGGGGACTGGATCCAGCCGGTCATACCGTTGAACACGCGGGTGCTGTTGCCGCGCTCCGGGTGCTCCTTGAAGTCGATGACCACGGCGCGCTTATCGGGCGCTTTGGCAAAGATCTGGAACGAACCGCCGCCGCCGAGCCCTTCGTAGCCCAGGCTGGTGCCGGTGGCGATCCACGTCTTCAGGCCCGCCAGCTTCTGGGCCCCGCCCACCGCCTCAATGTACTTATCCAGAATCTGCGTCGCCGGCGGCATGCCCTGCCCCGGTTGGATGATGTCGGATTGCTCGGGGTTGGGAGGCCCATAGAGGGTATCGAGCGCGATCGTCGTGGTCGGCAGATCGCGGCCGTGGTGGCAGGTGAAGCAGGTTACGTTTTGGGCCCCGTTGAAATAGGTCTTGTTAATGGCGGCCACCATGTCCACCATCTTGCGCGCGGTCCTCTTCTTCGGCGTGTCGATGACCCAGTCGACTTTGTCCGACCCGGCTCCGGGGTGGCAGTCGGCGCAGTCATACCCTAACGCGGCGGCCATGACCCCCATTGCTCCCAGGAAGTCGTCCACCGTCAATCCCTTCAGAGACGCGGTGGTGACGTTCTTGAAAGCCTCTCCGGCCGTCTTCCCCGCTGTTGGGAGCGCCGTCGCACCGGGTTTGGCCTGAGCGGACGCCCGGTCGACGATGCTGATGCCGGCCAACCACACGAGCGCCATTCCAGCCGCCGCCACCACGAGTGGCTTCGACCACAATCTCATCTTGCTTCCTCCCTAAACTGTACGCTTGTTAATTTTAGATTGTACTCCGGGACTGATTGAGAGTGCGTCGTGGCGCCCGCCCGCACCGAAGCGATCGGAGGGATCGAGGCGGGGTAGATCAGGATCTACCCCGCCGAGGCAAAGACAGCTGTGCTCTAAACAGCCAGCCGGCGCCTGCAGGCAGCCGGCATCAGAGACAATCGCAGTGGTGATCCTCTTATTGGCCGGCTTTGGGGTCGCCAGTCTCGGTGGCGGAACCAGCGAACAACGAGCGGCCATCGGTCAGCTTCACCGTCCGCGCATTGGCCAGGTTCGAACCGTCCTTCGCCAGCGAGCCACTGACTGTCACCACGTCGCCCGGCTTCATCGAATTCCGCGTCCAGCCGCGCCGCATCAGGCCGTTCGGGCTGCCCAGCTCGAGCTCCCAGTTCGTCACCTTGCCGGAATCATCCTTCACGTCGATATAGAACCGAGCGTGGGGATTCATCCATTCCACTTTCGTTACCGTCCCTGTCAGGGTGATCGGCTTGGCCGCATCGTACTCCGCCGCGAACGAATGATGGGCCAGAGCCGGCACAGCCGCCAAGCCCAGAGCCATCGCCAAACCACACAGCAAACTCGCCTTCATGCTAAAACCTCCAAGTCACTCAAATCGTAGATCGCGATCCAGACGATCCCGGATATTCTACTATGCTACATCAAATGATGCCAGCCGTTTCACCCCAGGTTACCGGCCCTCTGGAGTTATTTTCCCACCAGGTGCTTCAGGTCCTTGTTGTTCTCCTGGCAGATGTACTCCAATAATTCCTGCCCGGGCGCCCAGGTCGCGGTGGTCACGACCGTCCAGGGCTTGGTGTAGTATTCCGGATCGTCAATCGTGGCTTCCAGCCGCAAAGTGTTCGAGTCCGGCCGCGTATATTTTTCGATGACGTGCAGCTTTTCGCCGTGCATATGGCCGGCGGCATCCAGCCACGTCTCGTTATTGAAGCCCACCGTATCCACCACCAGCGTATCGCCTTCCCAATGTCCGATCGAATCGCCGAGGAAGGTCGGGTTCGGATCCGCCGGGTGCTGCCGGCCGTCCATCCAAATGATGCGCCAGACGTGTGCGCCGCCTTCGAAGATAAACAGGATGCGGTCCGCCATCTGATAAATCTGGGTTGGGTACGGCGTGTACATCATGCGCGGCACGCCCGGCGGCAGGCAGAACCCTTCCGGATCATCCTTGGAGTGGTTGGCCGTCCGCTCGTCGAAAATCTTCTTCGCTTCTGCGGTGAACGGCACCTCGACCGGCCCGCCATCGGGCGCCCGGCCCTGCCGCTGCATATCGATGATATAGGGGACGTTCCACATGCCCTTGCCGCCGAGATCCGGCTTGCCGGCATTGACGCCGTAAAACGGATTATCCGGCAGGCGTGGCGTAGGCCCAGCGGGCGGAAGGTTGGCCCGACGCCCGCCGCGGCCTCCCCGGCCACCCCCCCCGCGCGCCGGACCTTCCGGGGCGGCTGGAACGGGAGCTTCCTGAGCTGTCGTCAGCGAAGCCAGAGCTAATAAAGCGAGGGCGCAAAAATGGCGCTGTCTCAATAGAAACCTCCAAGAAAAGACGAATCTGCCCCCGTCGTGACGACCGTGCCGAGTTTATCACTTCCCGTTTTTGAGTGTCAACCAAAACAAGGGTCATCAAACAATCCTGCCGGAGCGGCTCGGAACAGCGGCTGCCGCGCTCCACGTGCCATCGCGCCCACACGTGTCATAATCAAGCTGGCCAACTCATGTACGTCCCGCTAACGCCGATCCGCTGCCTGTATCGAGGGGTGGACCTCTACGGCAGGAAGACCGGCGTGGTCTCGGGCGCTTCACGATTCACGTACAGCGAGTTCGGCGAGCGCTGCGAGCGTCTTGCCGCCGGTCTGCTGGCGGAAGGGATCCGTCCCGGGGATCGCGTCGCGTATCTCAGCTTCAACAACAGCCAGCTTCTGGAAGGCTACTTCGGTGTGCCGCTGATGCACGGCATCGTCATGCCGCTCAATGTGCGGCTGCAGGCCGCCGAACTCATCGCCATCCTTAATCACGCGCAAAACCGCATGCTGATTTTCGAGAACGATTTTGCGCCCCTGGTGCAGGCGCTGCGGCCTGCCTGTCCCGCCATCGAACGCTACGTCGCGATCGACGGCCCCGCCGGGGCTGCGGATTTCACTTACGAGGAACTGCTCAGCCGCGGGCGGATCGACCGGCCGGATCTTTACTCCTTCGACGAAAACGAAATCGCCGAGCTGTTTTATACCAGCGGCAGCACGGGCGCGCCGAAGGGCGTGAATCTGTCGCACCGCACCCTGTACCTGCACGCGCTCAACGTCGGCATGGCACTGGTGCACGACGACACCGCGGTGGAACTGCACACCATTCCGTTGTTCCACGCCAACGGCTGGGGACGCCCGCAGACCGCCACCATGAACGGCATCAAGCAGGTGATGGTCCGCCGCTTCGAGCCTGCCGGAGTCCTGCGCCTGATTCAGGAGGAGCGGGCCACCGCCATGTCGCTGGTCCCTACAATGGCAGGCGTCCTGCTCAACTTCCCGGATCGGGAGCGCTTCGATACCTCCAGCCTCAAGGAAATTCACATCGGCGGCGCGGCAGCCTCGCCCGATCTCGTCGGCCGGCTCGAACAGGCTTTTCATTGCACCGTGATGGCCGGGTATGGGCTGACGGAAACTTCGCCCGTCATTACTTCGGCCCGTATCAAGAGCACCGTGCAGTTCGCCGATGAAGCGGACCGCCTGCGCCACATGGCCATGGCCGGCTGGCCGATTCCCGGCTGCGAGATCCGGGTTGTCGATGCGCAGATGCGCGATGTGCCGCGCGATATGCAATCAATCGGCGAAATCGTGGTGCGCGGCGATATGGTGATGGACGGGTATTACAAGGATCCCGAGGGAACGCGCGCGGTCTTCACGGACCATTGGCTGCACACCGGCGACATGGCCGTATGGGATGAGGAGAACTACATCCACATTGTCGATCGCCGGAAAGACATCATCATCAGCGGCGGCGAGAATATCTCGTCAATCGAGCTCGAAAAGTGGATCTCGGCCCATCCGGCCGTGCTGGAATGCGCGGTCGTTTCGGCTCCGGATCCCAAGTGGGGCGAGGTGCCCGCGGCCGTCGTATCGCTCAAGCCGGGAGAGAAGCTGACCCGCGACGAACTGCTGGCCTTTCTCGAAACACAGCTCGCCAAATTCAAGCTGCCGCGCCTGGTGGAGTTCATCGACGGCCCGCTGCCGAAGACCGGCACTGGCAAGATCCTGAAACGCGAACTCCGCGAAACCTTCTGGGCGGGCAAAGACCGGCGCGTCCAGGGCTGAGCGATGCCGTTCGTTGAAAACCAGGGAGTCAAGATTTATTGGGATGAAGAAGGGCAGGGCCCGCCTGTCCTGCTGATCATGGGCTTGGGCGCGGCCTCGGCTCTCTGGTGGCGCACGCGTCCCGTTCTGGCGGCGCAGTACCGGACGATCGCCTTCGACAACCGCGGAGTGGGGCGGAGCGACGTCCCGCCGGGCCCGTATTCGATCCCTGCGATGTCTTCCGATGCGGCCGCCGTGCTGGATGCGGCCGGCGTCGCGCGCGCGCACGTTTTCGGCATCTCGATGGGCGGCATGATCGCGCAGGAATTCGCCTTGCAGTATCCCGGCCGCATCCTGTCGCTCATTCTCGGCTGCACGTCGGCCGGCGGTCCGAATGCGGTTCGCGCCGAGGCGGCCGCCACCGAAACCTTGAAGGCCCGCGGCGCGATGACGCCGGAACAGGCCGAGCAGGCGTTTATCCCGTTCCTCTACGACGACAGCACGCCGCGCGAGCGGATCGAAGAAGATTTGGCCAAGCGGCGCGCCTGGTATCCGCCGGTCGAAGGCTATACGGCGCAATTGCAAGGCATCTTCGGCTGGCAGGCCGACGACCGCCTGCCCCAGATCGCGGTTCCCACGCTCGTAATCCACGGCCGCAATGACCGCCTCGTGCCGCCCGGCAACGGCGAACGGATCGCCTCCCGCATCCCCGGCGCCCAGCTCGTGCTCCTGCCTTCCGCCAACCATATGTTCACCACCGATCAGCCCGAAGCGGCTCACTCCGCGATCTTGCGTTTCCTCGGCGATCAGGTCAAACGGACCGCGGAAGCGTAGCCCGGAATACACATTGATGCATACGAAGGGCGGCCACCGTTTGTCCAGGCTGCCACCGCGCCGAACGCGGGCCGGAAACCCGAAACCGGTCGGATCTGACGCTCCTACTGCCCGCGCATGTGAGCCAGATCCTGTTCGCCTTCCGAACAGAATGACTCCATCAGTTCCGTATCCGGCAGCAAACGGAAATTTACATGGTCGGTAACCGGTTGGGTGTACGTCTTCGGATCATCCACCGTCAGTTCCATTTCCATGTGCCCGAAATCGCGGCGACGAATGCGCTCGGTCAGCCGCATGGCCTCGCTGTGAAAGTGGCCCATCGCGTCCAGCGGACCCTTATCGTTGAATCCGACCGTTTCGATGACAAACCAGTCGCCCTCCCACTTGCCTACCGAGTAGCCGAGCCAGCTCGGCTGCGGATCCTCGGGGAGCTTGCGCCCGTCGGTGAAGATCTGGCGGAAGGTCGTGTCTCCTTCGTACAGGAACAGAGTTGTGCGAGGCAGTTGAATGATTTTGAACGGCGCCGGCAGGATGTCCGAAACCGGCAGGCTGGGCGGCGGGCATAGCGTCGCGGGCTTCGCGCCGCTCCCCATTTGTTTTTGAAACAGCGCAGCCGCCTCCGGTCGAAATGGTTCTTTGCCGAACCCGAAATCGTAGAAGAAATTGATGAAATAGAGGTTTGGATCGTCTTCGCCCAATCCGTTGATGCCGCCGGGAAGCAGAAAAGGCTCCAGCTGCTTGCGAGGCGATCCCTCGACTTCCCAAATGCCCGACAGATCCGGCTTTCCGTGGATCCGAGGGGCCGGCGCGGACAGATTCGCCTTGCCATCCGGCGTTCGCGGCGCCGTCGAGTCGCGATAGTTCAGCCACTGGGCGTGGCCGCCCACCGGCAGTCCCGCAATTGTCAGTGCGATCGAGAGGCAGTAAACACGCATAACGACTTTCCCCTTGAGAATTTGAGATCAAGCAACCGGGAGGTTTCCGCAAATCGAATCCCCCCTCGTTGAAGTAACGCGGAATTCTCTGCCGAACCGGCTCACGCCGTAAATATCCGCTTTTCCACTGAGTAGTGTTAGATCCGGCACCCCGGACTATGCTTTACGCGTTCACCCGCCGCGTCGCATCGATCTTCAGCCACAGCACGGCCGCGATCACGCAGAGGCTGGCGGTCATCAGAAACGGCACGTTCCACCCGTAATGCGCCGCGGTGTAGGTGACTACCGTCGCCGCCACCGCGCCGCCGATGTTCCCCAGCATGTTCATGACGGCCGAGACCGAGCCGGCAAAATCGCCCCCGATATCCAGCGGCACGGCCCACGAAATCCCGACCGTCCATTCCAGTCCGAAGAACGCCACGCAATACCAGGCGACCGACACTCTGGGGTCTGGAGTGAGCACCGCCGGCACCGTCCCCGCCGCCGAGACCAGGAAGCCCGCAATCGCCACCCAGCGCCGCGCCAGGTTGACGTTTCCCGTTCGCCGCAGCACCACATCCGAAAACCAGCCGCCCGCGAGATCCCCCACCACGCCCGCCAGCAGCGGCAGGCTGGCATAGAATCCCATCTGTTTTAGAGTCATGTGGCGCGACTGCTGCAGATAGGTCGGAAACCAGTCCTGATACACATTCAGGTTGTAGTTATAGAAGAAATACATTACGGCCAGAACCCAAAGGTTGCCGTGCGAAAGGATCTGGCCCCACGGCACTTTGCCGCCGGGCTTGCGCCGCGCCCCGCCGCCGATCAGTTCGCGCTCGCGTTCGTTGACGCCGCGATGCTCCTCCGGGGTATCGCGATAATACGCGAACCACCCGATTGCCCACACTACCCCGAGAATCCCGAACGCGAAGAAGGCCGCGCGCCATCCGAACAGCGGAATAATCGCGATCGCCACGATCGGCGGCGTGATTGCCCCGCCGAGCCGCGATCCGGCGTGCGTCACGCCTTGCGCGAAGCCGCGCTCGGTCGGCCGCATCCACCGTGAGAGCGATCGCGTGGCGATCGGAAACGCCCCGGCTTCGCCCAGCCCGAAGAACACCTGGATCACCAGCATCGAAGCGGCGTTCCAGGCCAGCGCCGTGAGTGCCGTGAAGGCGCTCCACCAGCTGACCACGATCGTCAGAGCGCGCCGCGCGCCGATCGTGTCCCCCAGCCAGCCGCCCGGGATCTGGAACAGCGCGTAGGCCATCCGGAACCCGAACGTGATCCAGCCCATGGCGGTGAGCGAGATTCCCAGCTCTTTCATGATCGCCGGACGTGAGGTCGCCAGAACCTGGCGGTCCATGTAGGTGATCATGTACGCCGCCACCGTCAGCGCCAGAACGGCGTAGCGGACGTGCGTGGGCCGCGGCGCGCCGGAACGCGCCGGGGCCGGGTTAGCCGTGGACTGGGGCTGCATCCACGCGCGTCCCTTTGGCCGCCTGCGTGAGCACTTCCATGGCCGCCTGGGCGCCGCCCTTTTTGTGCGGAATTCCGGCCAGTTCGAGTCCCATCTCGACGCCGCTCAGCGTCCCCATCAGCATGAGGTCGTTGAAATCGCCGAGATGCCCGATGCGGAACACCTTGCCGGCCAGCCGGCCGAGCCCGCTGCCCAGCGCCATGTTGAACTGCTCCAGCACGATCTTGCGGAACTCATCCGCGTTCTGGCCGGCCGGCAGCAGCACGCTCGTCGAAGAGCTGCTGTATTCGGCCGGGTTCAGGCAGAGCACTTCGAGACCCCAGGCCTGCACCGCGCGCCGCGTGGCTTCGGCGTGCCGTTTGTGACGCGCAAAGATATTCTCCAGACCCTCTTCCCGCATCATCTGCAGCGCTTCTTTCAAGCCATAGAGCAGATTCGTCGCCGGCGTGTACGGGAAGTAGCCGTTCTTATTGTTGGCCAGCATCGCCTGCCAATCCCAATAGGACCGCGGCATCCGCGCCGTCTTGTTTGCCGCCAGCGCCTTTTCGCTGATTGCGTTGAAGCTCATGCCCGGCGGCAGCATCAACCCTTTCTGCGAACCGCCGATCGCCACGTCCACGCCCCATTCGTCGTGCCGGTAATCGATCGATCCCAGCGAAGAGATGGTGTCCACCATCAGAAGCGCCGGGTGACCCGTACGGTCGAGCGCCTTCCGGACAGCCGGAACATTGCTGGCGACTCCCGTCGAAGTTTCGTTATGCACGATCCCGACCGCTTTGATCTGGTGCTGCTTGTCTTCCCGCAGCTTGGCTTCGATCGCCTCTGCATCGGCGCCGTGCCGCCAGTCGCCCGGCAGATAAGTGACGTCCAGCCCGAGTTTGACGGCCATTTCCTGCCACAGGAATGAAAACTGGCCGGTCTCGCACATGATGACCTTGTCGCCCGGCGAGAGCGTGTTCACCAGCGCGGCTTCCCACGCGCCGCTGCCCGATGTCGGGAAAATGATGACGTGCCCGCGGGTTTTGAAAATCTCTTTGATGCCTTCCAGGAGTTCGAGGCCGAGCCGCCCGAATTCCGGCCCGCGATGATCGATGGTCGGGCGCGCAATCGCGCGCAGCACGCGTTCGGGCACGTTCGTCGGACCGGGGATTTGAAGAAAATGACGTCCGCTAGGGTAAGGCATAAGTGGTTTCTCCGTTGGAAAAGACGTGATTTTCCATCATATACCTTCGCCCCGCCTCCGCGTGCGCGCCCGGCGCGGTACACTTTTCGAAATGAAGCCGCTCTCCGCACTGTGTCTCCTGATGCCGGCAGCGCTCGGCATCGCCTACGGGCAGCCCTGCTCGAGCAACCCGCCGCTCGGCGACCTTTCCGCCGCTCCCGCCTGGAACGGCTGGGGAGCCGATCTGCAGAATACGCGATTCCAGCCTGCCAAGGATGCCGGTCTGACCGCGGACCACGTGCCGGCGCTCAAGCTCAAATGGGCCTTTGGCATCCCAGATGCGAAATCGGTGATCGGGCAGCCCACCGTCGCCGGTGGGCGCGTCTTCATCAGCGGCGATACCGGCACCATCTACTCCCTCGATTTCGCGACCGGCTGCCAGCACTGGTCGTTCAAGGCCGAAGCCGATATCCGCAATGCGGCGACGGTCGCGCCGGTTCCCGGCCGTCCCGGCCGGAACTCGCTCTATTTCGGCGATCTGAAAGGCAACCTCTACTCGGTGGACGCCGCCAATGGCGAACTGCTCTGGAAAGTCGCGGCCGACACGCACCCCAAGGCGCGCATCAGTTCCTCGCCGAAATTATACGAAGGGCGGCTGTACGTCGGGGTTTCCTCCTTGGAAGAAGTGGGCAGCTCGGATCCCGGATACCAGTGCTGCACGTTTCGCGGCAGCGTGGTGGCGCTCGACGCCGCCACCGGCAAGCAGATCTGGAAAACCTACACCATTTCCGAACCGGCCAAGCCGACTCGCAAAAACTCCAAAGGCACGCAACTGTGGGGGCCGGCGGGAGGCGGGGTCTGGAATTCTCCAACCATCGACCCCAAGCGGCACGCATTGTATGTCGGGACCGGCGACGCCTACACCGAACCCGCCGCGAAGGGAACCGATTCGATCCTCGCGCTCGACCTCAATACCGGCAAGGTTCTCTGGTCGGTCCAGGATCTCGGCGGCGACGCCTGGCTGGTCGGCTGCGATGCCACTCCCCGGCCCGAGAACTGCCCGAAGAATCTCGGTCCGGATTTCGATTTCGGCGCGTCGCCGATCCTGCGGGATCTTCCCAACGGCCATAGCATCCTGGTGGCGGGACAGAAGAGCGGCCTGGTCTGGGGCCACGATCCGGACCGCAAGGGCGCGGTGGTCTGGAAGGTCAATACGGCGGACAAGAAGCCCAGCTTCGCCGGCCAGATCGTCTGGGGCGGCGCCGCCGACGACGACGCCGCGTATTTCGGCCTGTCGAGCGGCGGCGTGATCGCCATCCGGCTGGCTGACGGCACGCGGAAGTGGTTCGCGCCGCTGCAGCCCGCCGCCGGCCGCGCCGCCGGGCGTGAATCGGCACTCTCGGTGATTCCGGGCGTGGTCTTCGCGACCGGCTGGGACGGCGTGGTGCACGCGCTGGCTGCCTCCGACGGGCATGTGCTCTGGCAATATGACACCGTGAAGCCCTTCGAGACAGTCAATGGTGTGGCCGGCAAGGGCGGCTCGATGGGCGGGCCCGGGCCGACCATCGCCGGGGGCGTGCTGTTTATCCCCTCGGGATTTCCGGGAATTCAGAATGGAACGCCCGGCAACGTTCTGCTCGCCTTCGGGCTGAATTGAGAGACGCAACGGATGAGAAAGCTTTTCCTCTTTGGATTGGTGCTGGCGGCATCGGCCGCGGCGCAGCGCGGTTCCTGCGACCGCGCCTGCCTGGAACAATTCGTCGATCAGTATCTGGACGCCATGCTGGCGCACAACCCGAAGCTCGTGCCGCTGGCCAAAAATGTGAAGTTCACCGAAAACGGCCAGCGGCTGGAAATCCCCGACGCGCTCTGGAAATCGATGGCGGGCAAGGGAACCTATCGTTTGCTCGTCGATGATCCGCAGGGCGGCCAGGTGGCGTTCATCGGCACGATTCGCGAAGAGGGACGGAATCCGGGGGAAGGCGTGCCGGCCGTCCTCGCGCTGCGGCTGAAGATTGAAAGGCGGCAGATTACCGAGGCGGAAACGCTCGTGGTGCGGCAGGAGCGGGCGGCGCAGAACCTCGAAAAACTGGGCAAGCCGAATCCTGTATTTCTGGAAACCATCCCCGCTTCCGAGCGCATGTCCCGCGAGGATCTCATCCAGACCGCCAATATGTATTTCTCGGGCATGGAGAAGAATGACGGCAAGGGCGTGTATCCGTTCACCGACGACTGCAACCGGCTGGAGAACGGAAACCAGACCACCAACGCGCCGACGCCCGCCGGCCAGACGCGCCCCGATCCGAAGACGGCGACCAATTACTCGGCGCAATGGGGCTGCAAGGAGCAGTTCGAATCGGGGTTGCTGCATTTTGTCTGGCGGATCCGCGACCGGCGTTTCGTCGCGGTGGATCCGGAGCGCGGCCTGGTATTCAGCTTCGCGTTCTTCGACCACGCGCTCGGCAAAGACCGCACGTTCCAAACCCCATCCGGTCGCACCGTGACCGGCGGCCCCAGCCAGCCCTGGACCTGGGAACTGGCCGAGATGTTCAAGATCGAAAAAGGGAAAATCCGCCAGATCGAAGCGATTCTCGACCGCGCCCCCTACGGTATGAACTCCGGCTGGAGCAGCTGGGAAGACGGCATGTCGAGCCGCGCGCGGTAACGTTCGCGACGGCCGCCGTGGTCGTGGGCGCGCATCGAAGTGGCCATCCGCGCCAGCACATTGCCCGAGTGGACCCAGTCGACGGGCGCGTCCAACCCAATAGCGAAGTGAAAAGAGAGGAACAATCGGCAAGCCCGGAAGGCCGGCCGCCGATCATTTTGATCCGATCGCCTTGGCTCTCGGTCCATGTGGAGATGATCGCGTACGGCAAGTGGAGGGAGGTCTAAAGCTTGGGAACCAGTCAGGGGCGTGCCAGTTCCTTATACATCACCGTGGTCGACTCCAGCATGCTGGCGTCGAAGTTGAGCGCGTAGCGCGGGATTACGCCACTAGTGACGTATCCCATCGAGCGGTACAGCGGCTCCGCGGCGCCGCCGGTCACGGTGTCGAGCGTCAGCAAGGTTCGCCCCGCCGCCCGCGCCTGCTCTTCGATCGCTTCCATCAGAGAGCGCGCGACGCCGCGCCGGCGTGCTTCGGGATGCACCAGCAGTTTCCGGACCTCCGCCCGGTGCGGCTGGTTGGGCGGTGTCGCGAGATCCAGTTGGACCGTCCCCACGATCCGCGCCTCCTGGCGCGCGATCACCACGCGACGGTTCCCCGCGATCACCGCCGGCAATACCTGCTCTGCCCAGAATGCCTCGGCATCCGCCGGGGAAAACGGCAGAATGAAGCTGACGCTCGCGCCGGCGTGCACGCAAGCATGCAAGACGCCGCCGAGCATCTCCAGATCTCCGTTCACTTGCGCGGGATCGGGATTCCAGAGTTTCACGGAGATCGAATCGGGTGCCATCGATTCACCTCGAAGGATGGATCAGAGAAATCACGTACCGCGCCGGGCGCTTCCCGCAGACGAAGCGGGACGGGCCTGACAAGACATACCGGATGCAATCGCCTCTGCCGAGGCGGAACTCGGTTCCCTCGATCTCCAGCGTCAGAGAGCCCTCCAGCATCCACAAGTGATGTTCCAGGCCGGGCAGCGGAGCCACGTCATAAGCGACGACCGCGCCCGCCGGCAGCGTGACGTCCACGAGTTCGCCCTTCAACCTCGAATGCGGAGGCGATACCATGCGGCGAATATACCCGGTCTCCGGATCGTTCCAGGTCACCTGCTCGGCGGCGCGCACCACCGTCGGCGGCGCGCTTTCCGCTTCGGCCATGAGGCGCGACACCGTCCATCCATACTGCGCGCACAGCCGGTTCAGCATCGTAGCCGTCGGGCTCAATTCGGCCCGCTCAAGACGCGAGAGCGTCGCCCGGCTGATGCCCGTCCTCTCAGACAGTTGTTCCAGGGTCCATCCGCGCTCGGCCCGCAGGGTGGCCAGCCGCCGCGCGATCCGGCGCTCGACCTCTCCCGGCTCAGCCGGATCGTCCGGAGCCGATTTCTCTAAATCAGGAATATTTCTCAATATGGAGAAGCATACACCAGAGCGGCTGCCCCGGCAAGTCTCGATCTCGCCGCGGCTGCTTTCAAAAGGCACGGTTGCTCTGGGAAACCAGAAGGTATTCTTCGAACTGATCAGCCGAGCCGGCCGCAGCGGAAAAGGCAAGCCAGATTTACACATTGACTTTCGATAATTGTCGGTAACTCCGGCGGCTGCCGGTGGCCCAATTCCACCGGCGGTGGTGTAGGCGGGCCGGCATCCCGGCCCCGGTATTCCCATTTTCAATTACTTAACGGGTGGCACGAGCCTTGCAATCAGAGGTCGCGAGAAACGGAAGCAAGGAGGACCAGGAACATGAAGACGAAGCTGTTCACCGTGGTGCTGCTCGCCGGAGGTTCGCTGTTCGCCGAGACGCATTGGTCGATCGGGGTCGGCATCGGGACGCCGTATTACGCGTCGCCGGTAGTGGTGTACGCGCCGCCTCCTCCTCCGCCGCCGGCCGCGGTCTATACGCCGCCTTGCCCCGGTCCGGAGTATACGTGGATTTCCGGATACTATGCTCCCGACGGCGCGCGCTTCGTCTGGCACTCCGGCTACTGGGCCCGGCCGCCGTACGCGGGCGCGTATTGGGTGGCGCCTCGCTATTATGACCACCACTACTATCCCGGTTATTGGGGGCGGCACTGGGATCGCGATGAAGACCGCTGGGAGCGCCATGATCGCGGCCGGCACCGCGGCTGGTACAAGCACCACGACGACGACTAACCGGCAGCACGGGCCCAAGCGGCTGGAGTCGAATGAATGGAACTCGATGCCGCTGCGTTACCGCGCTTCGCGTTGCCTGGAAAGCCCCGCTTCTCCACACCCGCTGCGCTACTTTCAGCGCTCGGGGCCGCGGCCCAAAGGAGCCTCGCGCAGGATTTCGGCGATTCGCCGGCAGGCCTGCCCGTCGCCATACGGATTGTGCACGCGCGTCATGCGCGCGTACTCGGCGGGGTCGTCAAGCAGCCGCGTCGCTTTGGCGACGATGCGGTCTTCGTCCGTCCCTACCAGCTTGACGGTGCCGGCTTCCACCGCTTCCGGCCGCTCCGTCTTGTTGCGCATGACCAGAACCGGCTTGCCGAGCGAGGGCGCTTCTTCCTGAATGCCGCCGGAATCTGTAAGAATCAGGTGCGCGCGCCGCATCAGGTCCACAAACGCCACGTAGGGCAGGGGATCGATCAGATGAATGTTGGGCCGGCCGCCGAGACACTGCCGCGCGGGCCCGATCACATTGGGATTGGGGTGGACCGGATAGATCAGTTGCACGTCGTCCCTCTGCGCCAGCCGGGCGAGCGCCCGCATCTCCGCCGCGAACGGCTCTCCGAAATTCTCGCGCCGGTGGCCGGTCACCAGAATCAGGCGCCGCGAGGAATCGAGCCACGGCCACTCGGGCGCTGGCAGAGCGCCGGACTCCAGCGCGTCCCGCACATAGAGCACGGCGTCGATACCGGTGTTGCCGGTCGCGTGAATCCGGCTGCCGTCGATTCCTTCCGCCGCGAGATTCGCGGCCGCGCGCGCCGTCGGCGCAAAATGAAACGCCGCGAGACGGCTGGTAACCACCCGATTCATTTCTTCGGGAAAGGGCTGCCGCAGGTCGCCGGTGCGGAGACCGGCTTCGACGTGGCCGGCCGGGATGCCCTGATAGAAGGCCGCCAGGGTCGCGGCCAGCGTGGTGGTCGTGTCGCCCTGAACTAAGATCAGATCCGGAGCTTCCTTTCGCAGAACGGGTTCGAGGCCTTCCAATACGCGCGCGGTCAAGCTGGCGAGGCTTTGGCCGGGCCGCATCAAGTCGAGATCGCAATCCGGCGAGACTTGGAATGCCTCCAGCACCTGGTCGAGCAATTCGCGGTGCTGGGCGGTGACACAGACCCGAGCCTCAAAATCGCGGCCGCGCGCGCGCAGTTCCCGAATCAACGGGCAGAGCTTGATGGCTTCCGGGCGCGTCCCGAAGACGAGCAAGATGCGGATCACTGAACCGCTTATTATAAAGGGCGGTTTGCGTTTATGCGGGCCGTTGGCTGGCGACCGTCTCGGCCACTTCTCCGGCGCGATACCGCGCGTACCACGTCCAGGCGGTTTCGACGATGTTCGCGAGCGAGGAGTGCTGCGCCGCCCAGGCCAACTCCTGGCGGGCGCGGGTGGGGTCGGCAACGAGCGCCGGCGGATCGCCCGGGCGGCGGGGCGCCATCTGCACCGGCACTGTTTTGCCGCCGGCGCGTTCTACGGCCGCAATGACTTCCTTGACGGAATAGCCTTGTCCGGTGCCCAGATTGAAGGCGGCGCTCGGTTTGCCCGCGGTCAGCCGTTCCAGCGCGCGCAGGTGCGCCGACGCCAGATCGGTCACGTGGATGTAATCGCGAACGGCCGTGCCGTCCGGGGTGTCGTAGTCGGTTCCGAACAGATGCAATGCGGGCAAATCCCCGTGCGCCGCCGCGATCGCGCGGGGAATGAGGTGCGATTCAGGCTGGTGCCCCTCGCCGAGCTCTCCATCCGGATCGGCGCCCGAAGCGTTGAAATACCGCAGCGCCGTCCAGGCCAATCCGTAAGCGTTCCCGTACCACTGCAGCAGCTTTTCGACCATCAGCTTCGATTCGCCATACGGGTTGACCGGCTGGCGGGGATGGTCCTCCGGCATCGGAGTCTGCCGCGGATCGCCGTAGACCGCGGCAGTGGAGGAAAACACGATGCGGCGAACGCCGCTCTCCCGCATCGCGTCCAGCAGGTTCATCGTGTTTGCCACGTTGTTGCGGAAATATTTCGCGGGCTCCTGCACCGATTCTCCGGCTTCGATCAATGCGGCGAAATGAATGACCGCGTCAATCCGGTAGGCGCGAAAGACGTCTCGAAGCGCGTCGCGGTCCGCCAGATCCTGTTCCACCAGCGGTCCCCAACGCACCGCCCAACGGTGGCCGTGCTGCAGGTTGTCCACGACGATAGGTTGGTGGCCGGCTTGCGCCAGTGCCTTTGCCGTGTGGCTTCCGATGTAGCCTGCTCCGCCGGTTACAAGAATCTGCATGCCGCACTCATTCTACTGGATGCGTTCGTCAAAAATCGGTGTTCCGCGCAACCACTGGCGTGGGCCGGGGTAACGCTCGGCCCAGCCAGGGCCAGTACTCACGCGACGATCAGGCTGCGCGCCGGGTTCGGAGCACTGGCCGGATGCCATGCCGGCGAAGGCTTGCGGGCCGGGCTGGCTCCGATACCGGAATAGTCAAACCCGGCCTGCCGCGCCGCCGCGGCGGGGAACAGGTTTCGCCCGTCGATCAGGACCCGGTTGGCCATGCGGGAACCCAGGCTGGCGAGATCCAGCGTGCGGAACTCCTCCCATTCGGTGACCAGCACCAGGGCGTCGGCGTTATCCGCCAATTCGGCCGCGGACTGGCAGTAACGGATGCGCAAATCCGGATATTGCTGCCGGCATGCTTTCATCGCGACTGGATCATACGCCTTCACGCGCGCGCCCATTTCTAACAGGCGGGCGGCGATGGTGAGGCTCGGCGCGTCGCGCAAATCGTCGGTGTCGGGCTTGAACGACAGGCCCAGAAGGCCGATGGTGCGGCCCTTCAGGACGAACAGCTTCTCCTGAAGCTTCTGAATGACAACCTGCCGCTGGTTGCGGTTGACTTCCTGAGTGGCCTGGAGCAAAAGCGGCTGGTAGCCGTACTCGGAAGCCGTATGGGTGAGGGCTTGCAGGTCCTTGCCGAAACAACTTCCGCCCCAGCCGACCCCGGCGTTCAGGAAGCGCGGGCCGATGCGGTTATCCAAACCAATCCCCCGGCAGACCTGGGTGATCTGCGCGCCGACGCGCTCGCAGATGTTCGCCATCTCGTTGGCGAAGCTGATTTTCATGGCGAGAAACGCATTGGCCGCGTACTTGATCATCTCCGCGCTGGTCAGCGTGGTCGCCAGGAAAGGCACACTGTTCATGCCCTCCGGCCGCGGCAGAAACGGCGGGGGCGGGAAGGACTGATCGATGATCGGCCGATAGAGATTCTCCATGAGGGCGAATCCATCCGCATTCTCCGCGCCGACGACGATCCGATCCGGATACAAAGAGTTCGCGATCGCGCTGCCTTCTTGCAGGAACTCCGGGTTGCTCACCACCGAAAAACGGATCGGCTGCGACGATCCCGCCGCCAGGTTGCCATCGCGGACCAGCGTCTCGACCAGGTTGCCGCTGCCCACCGGGACGGTCGACTTGTTCACCACCACCCGCGTCCGGCTCCCGTCCATGGCGGCGCCGATGCCGCGCGCGGCCGCCTCGAGGTATTGCAGGTCGGGGGAGCCGTCGGCGGAGGACGGCGTGCCGACGGCGATGAAGATGATATCGCTCTCGCGCACCGCGGCCGCGAGATCGCCGGCGAAATCGATGCCGCCGCGCTTCCGCGCCAGCGCCAACAGTTCTTCCAGGTGGGGTTCGAAGATCGGAACTCTTCCCGCCGACAGGGTGGCGACCTTGTCTGGGTCAGAATCGACGCAAGTAACGCGATGCCCCAAGTAGGCCAGGCAGGCGCCTGTTACCAAGCCCACGTATCCGGTACCAATAACGGTGACTCTCATCACGTGGTAATCGTACATCAGGCCCGCGGCCGCGCAAAGAAGGGTCCCGTACCGGTACCGGGTTGATTTGGAAGGGTATTACTAACTTTCCGCGCTCCTTGGCAACAGGGTCGGCAGTGAGCGGCGGATCAGCGGGTTCTGAAAGGGAAGGTGCCGCGGAGGATTGTGCTAATGCCGGAGTTAATCCTTGGTCTGGCGCTGCCACCATTCCACGAACCGGATTCCCACGGCTATGGCGCTGCTGATCACAAGCAGCCACTTGGCAATTTCGGCAGCGAGTTCCACCACGCGATCGGACATTCTCTCCGATCATGGCCGGATTCCCGTGCGCCGCACAGTACCGAGCGTACCTTGGCGGTAATCGGGGAGAGGCCGGCGCTTTGGCGCCGGCCAGCTCCAAAGGATAACGTTTACTTCGCCGTGGAGGCGGTCTTGGTTACCGGCTCCTCCTGACGTTTCAACGAGAGGACGACCGGCATCACTTCGAACGGCATTTTCTCGTTGGCGGACAGCACCGGGACGGCTTTGGCCCGGATCAGTTCCGTGTTGTTTGACCAGGAATCCAGACGAACGCGCGAAAGCAGCGGGAGCGCGGCGATCTGTTCGGTGTTGGCCGGATCGAGCTGCGGCGCCAGAGAAACCAGATCGGGCAGCAGTAACGTGGAGCCCTGATCGGCAATCGGATTTCCGATCCGCGCCATGGTCAGATTCATCAACGCCGGCCCTTTCGCGGCCAGCGCTTTCAAGAACAATCCCACAGCCGGCAGCTGGTCGGCATACGGCGAATTTTTGAGGAGTTCCATGGCTTTCCGGTTCGCCTGCATGTCTTCGCTGGTGTTCCGGCGGAACACGAATTGGCGGAAAATCTGCTGGTCTTCAAACAGCATCCGGTCGCTGAAGGCGTTCATGGTGTTGCTCTTGAACCCGAGCACGATGCCCGCCAGTTCGCGCGCGATCACGGCCGCCAGGCTGGCTTCGTTCGGAAGAACATCGATCAGGCCGCGGCTGACCAGGAGAGTGTGCCCGACAGTAAAGCTCTCGAGAGGCGTGGTCAGCAGCACGCGGGTGCGGATCGGGGGATCGATGGAAATCTTGTTGGTCACCAGCAGATTGTTGAGCACCGTGTCGAGAACTTTTTCGACCTCGCCCGGCTGCCCTACCAGCCCGGCCTTCTCCATCCGCTGAATCGTGTTCTCTTCCGCCTCGCGCTCCCATTCGTGCAACGCTTCGGTGCGCGAGAGCTCGTTGGCCGCCACGTCCTGAGCCGGCTGGCTGGCCTCAATCGCAATGTTGGTGAAGGTCTCGGCTTTCTGTGGGCCGGTCGAAGCGAACGACCAGAACCGGACCAGTCCCTTCAACGCCGTGCCGGCCTGCCGGCCGGCTCCCGCGGATTCCTCAATGTAGGCGACCGAGGGCAGCCACAGTCCGGGTCCGACCTGCTCCCGATAGGTATTGAAATGGAACGAATGCCCCGCGCGTTTTGACGTATAGGTTCCGCTAAAGCGCACGACATGGAAGTTCCGGTCCTCAATCCAGATCCTGCCGATGAAGCGGCCGGCCGGCTCTTTCGGCTTCGGCTTCACATCGAGAACGATGCAGCGGACTGCGCCGAGAAACTCGCCGTGCGGATTCTCGAAATCGTAGTGATCGGTGCTGAAGTTCTCCTGGTCGATGATCGCGATTTGCGCGAAGCTGCGCGGCGACAGCTTGGGTTTCTTGCTGCTTTTCAGGAAGTCGAGAATGTCGGAACCGAATGTCTTGTCGGGATTGAACCCCTGGTAATCAACGCCGGCGCGGAATTCCACGTTGCCGATGTAGTAAGCGTCGCTGGCGACCTGCGAGGCTCCATCGGGACCCTGATTGACAAACTGGATATACGTTTCGACCAGCGGTTTATAGGTCGAAAGGTCTTCGAGAAAAGTGTTTTCGGTCGCGGTGACGCGCGAGAGGACATCGGACAGGGGCAAGCTGACGGTTTCAGCGCAGGCCGCTCCGGTGAGGCACAACACAGCAAGTACGTTGCGGAAGTTCATGTTCGTTTTAACCTGTAATCTGAAAAACCACGTGAAGAAGAACGCGTTGGTCCACCGGCGTGCCGGCTTGCTTTGCCGGAGTAAATCGGATGCGGCGCGCGGCGTCCACCGCGCTTTCGTCGAGGCCGTGTCCGAGGCCGCGCACCACCCCGAGAACTCGTACTTCGCCGGTGGCGGCGAAAACCACGTCGAGAAGCACGGTGCCCTCGATCTTTTGCGCGCGGGCTTCGGGAGTATACGCCGGCTTCGGCTTTTCCAGAATTTCTATGGGACGCACCGCGGCTGCGGTGGAAGCGGCCGCTTTGGCGGGAGCGGCGGCGGGTGCCGGTTCATCGAAGCCCGTCTTGCGAACCGTTTGGTTCAGCGCCGCGGGTTTTTGACTGTCCACCTGCATGTCAAACGCGGCCCGGGTCACCTTGCCGGTGAAGGTGCGCGCCGATCGCGGATCCGTCGCCGCCGTTTCGCCGAATGCGCCGGTTTGAATCGCGCGGGCCGTGGCTGCCGGTTGCGGCGCCAATGCACGCACGTCGAAGCCTGCCGAAGCGGCCGGCGCAACCGGAGGAGTAGCCGGCGCCGGAGCGGGCGCTGTGTCGAAACCGGCTTGCCGCGCCGGCGCGGCCGGCAGTTTGGGATCGGCGGGCGGCGGCGTGTTGCCCGCGAACAGGCCGGTCTGCACAGGCGGCCGGATCACCACGTTCTGCTCCGGTATAACCGGAGCCGGGCGCGGCGCGTTCGGCAGAGCCGGCGCTTCTTCCAGTTTCGGACTCGTAATCCGAGGCTCCGCGGGGCGGGGCAGTTCCCGCAGCGCGCGCGGCGGAGGCGCCTCCGCTTGCAGCACAGGCGGAGGCGTCACGCGTTTCGGCGCTGGCTTCTCCTCCGGCGGCGCAATGAGAGTGGCGCTGACGTGAAACGGCTTGTTGGTAACAATCAGTTGCGGCGTCGCCAGCAGAGCCAGAGCCACCAGCGCGGTGTGGACGATCAGACTGGTGAAAAAGCTGCCCGGTCCGCGGCTCGACCCGGCGGGAATCCCGCGAAATAAGTTCTCGTCAAATCCGTGGGGATTCATAGGCCGCGGTTACAGGTACGATATCAACGGCCCCGCGGCGCTCACAAGTTATCGTTAGTTAAGGCGTTAGTGCGATTCCGATTGAGAAGCGGCGGCGCCGGCGAATAACCATCTCCGCGCAGCCTGCAAGATCTACTTGCCGCGTCCTTTGGGCCCCTGCGCGATCATCGGAATGGCGATGATCCAGTCCTTATTCTCCGCGTTGTCGCGCGAAACCGCGTACAGCGTCTTGCGATCCGGACCGCTGAACGCCACGCTGATGACGCCGCGTGGCGTGGGGATGAGCCCCAGGTTTTTGCCGTCCGGCGCAATCACGTTGATGCCGCCGTTGGTCGTGACGTAAATCCGGCCTTCGGCATCGAAGGTGCTGCCATCGCCTCCGAAGCCGCCGCCTTCGAGCTTGGCGAACTCGCGCTGGTTGGTCAGCGACCCGTCTTTCTGAACGTCGAACTCCGCCAGTGTCGGGCCGTTGGTGACGAACAGGTGTTTCTCATCGGCGCTGAGCACGATGCCGTTCGTCGTCAGGTTCTCGCCGAAACGCGTGACTTTGCCTTTGGCGTCTGCGTAGAAGACCGTGCCCATTGTGAAATACACGCCGCCTTTGCTGTCGGCGGAAATATCGTTAAGCACGGTCCCGATGCAGTCGAGAGGATCGCCGTTGTACCGGTTGGCCAGCGTGCGGCGCTTCGGAGCGAGCTCCTCGATGGATGGATTGAGGCCCCGGTTTGCCACGAATAGCGCGCCTTTCGAGTTCATCGCCAGCGAACCGCCCGTGTTGGTGCCGGTATACGCGACCGACGTCTTGCCGTCTTTATCGAGTTTGATGACGTCGCTGTTATCGTTCTGCGCGATCAGAAGCCCGCCGTCCTTGGTGGCAATGATTCCGTCGGCATTATTGCCGTCGACTTGCCACACTTCTTTCCATTGCTGCCCCGCGGCGATCACGCCGGGAATCGCGGTCGAGGTTGCGTTACGCGGACCCGCTTCCACGGGAGCGCGAACGCCGCCGCGGGGTCCGCGGCCGGCGCGCGCCGGCGGCGGTGTTTTGCAGGCCTTAAGCACCTCGGGTTCTTTGGCGTCCGCGGCCGCTTGCACTCCAGGTCCGGTCGTCTTTCCGGCCGGAGGCCGGATCTGCGCGAGCGCCAGCGTCGCGCCGGCGAGCCCTAGCGCCATCGTGAGCATGCTTGAAATTTTCATCGTCCCTCCGGATTTTCCGCGTCCTAGAATATCAGGAAAGGTGGACCCGATCCGAACACTCTTCGACGGCGCGCCGCCGGTGGGCGCTCCGGCTCTGCCGCCGGAGTTGTTTCGGCGGTATGGAGGAGACCTGGTATTCCGCGTGGCCTTCGAGGAACGGCCGTACGTAATCGGAAACTTCGTTTCCACTCTCGACGGCGTGGTGAGCTATCTGGTTCCGGGCCATGCCGGCGGCGGCGATATCAGCGGCCACAACGAAGCGGACCGATTCATCATGGGTCTGCTGCGGGCCTCCGCGGATGCCGTCATCGTGGGCGCGGCCACCTTGCACGCTACGGCTCCGGATCACTTATGGACCGCGGCTTCCATTTACCCGAAGGCCGCCGAGCCCTACCGCGTTTACCGCCGCGAAGTGCTTGGCAAGCCCGGAGAGCCACTGACCGTGATTGCCACCGCGAGCGGTGTGCTCGATTTGCGGCATGCCATCTTTCGCGCGCCGGGTATTGCTGTGCAGATCGTCACCACGCCGAAAGGCCGCGACCGCCTCGAGGAGTCCGGCGTCCGTAGCCTGACTGGGACGGAGGTTGCGGTGCTCAGCGAATCGGACAGCACGATCGCTCCGAGCGCGATGCTCCGGTTTCTTCGGGAGCGCGGCGTGCGCCTGCTTCTTCACGAAGGGGGGCCCACCTTATTCGGGCAATTCGTCGCCGCGGGGCTGGTGGACGAGTTCTTTCTCACGCTCGCGCCGCAACTGGCGGGCCGGAGCGCGGAACGGCCGCGGCCGGCCATGATCGCGGAAGCCGAATTTTCCCCCGACACCGCGCCCTGGCTGAACATGGTGACCGTCAAACAGAGCGGAAGCCACTTGTACCTGCGCTACAAGCGCAGCGATTGACCGGGCGTGCGCCGCCGGACGGCACCCGACTTCCGGCATCGTGGACAGTGCGCCGGGTAAGCCGCTGTCCTACTCCTTCGCCGGCGCGGAATCCGTATACTCCGGCGGCAAATCGTCTTCCGGCCTGCGCCGTACTTTCACTTCGCCTGGTTCCGCGAACGCCGTGTTCTCCACGCCATCCACTACCGACGCTTCGAAGTACTGGCCTTCTTCCTGCAACTCGCGGACGCCCTCGTTTTCGACGTCTTCTCTGCCCGGCAATCCCTGGATGTCGCCCGATTGCCCGGCCGCGGCGGACCCGGTTCCCGGAGGACGCGTTTTCACCGGGGTCACCGGCGCGATCGGCGTTGATTTTGGTCGTGCCATGCGATGCTCCTCTGTGACTGCCTGCATGTGGAGGACCGGTTTCGTGTACTGTCAACCCGCGTACACTCGGGCGGCTCAGCGGGCGAGATATACTACCCCCATGTTCCCGCTCGATCGCTGGTATGTAGCCGGGTTCTCCTGGGAATTCCAGGACAAGCCCATCGCCCGAACCCTGCTCGGAAATCCGGTGGTGTTGTTCCGGGCCAACGGCGAGGTGGCGGCGCTCGAAGACCGGTGCTGTCACCGGCACCTGCCGCTTTCCTGCGGAACCATCGAAGGCTCCTCCATCCGCTGCGGCTACCACGGCCTGCTCTTTGCGCGCGACGGCCGCTGCGCCGAAATCCCCGGCCAGCCGAAGATCCCGGCCATGGCGCGCGTCCGCGCTTATCCGCTGCAGGAGCGCAACCACATCGTCTGGATCTGGATGGGCCGCACCCCGGAATCGCAGCCTGCATGCGACGCCCCGGAGCATCCCTGGCATGACGACCCTGGCTACCAGTTCAAAGGCGACGTCTACCACTACAAAGCTCCCTATCAGCTCATTCACGACAACCTGCTCGACCTCAGCCATCTCGGCTACGTGCATGGCCGCACGATCGGCGGCAATGCCAGCATCCACGTGAAACCGGAGATGACCATCACGGACGGCCCCGACTGGGTTCGCGTCGTCCGCCATATGCGCGATTGCGATCCGCCGCCCACCTATTTGGAGGCGTGGCCGTTTGCCGGGCGCATTGATCGCTGGCAGGAAATCGAATTCCGGATCAGTCACTTTCTCATCTGGACCGGAGGCATGGACGCGAGCTCCGGAGATCTGAACGATCCGGACCGCCGCGGCTTCCACATGCGTGGTTTCCACGGAATCACGCCCGAGACCGAGACCACCAGTTTCTATTTCTGGACTGTTTCTTCAAACCGCAACCCGGCCCGTCCCGACATGGCCGACAAGATCCACCGCGATAGCGCTCTGACTTTTGACGAAGATCGCGTGGTCATCGAAGCGCAGCACGCCAATATGGAACTGTTTCGCGGCGTGCCTCCGATGGGGGTTCACTTCGACACGGCGTTGAACCGCGCCCGCCGCATCATTGCGCGGCTCACCGCGCCCCAAGCGGCCGCGGCGGACTAGCGGGCAGCGTTTCGGGGCCGGGCGCGTTGTGCCCGGCATTGGGCTTCCCTATCATAGGACCCATGCGAATTCCCGGCTTGGTGCTACTCATCTCTGCCCCGCTCATGGGCCAGTGGCTGCATTTGACCACCCCAGGCGTCCCGCGTCATCCCGACGGATCGCCCGACCTGACCGCCCCCGCCCCGAAAACGGCAGGCGGCAAGCCGGATTTTTCCGGCATGTGGGTCGCGCGCGATGAACTGCCCTGCAACGCCAAAGAGCGCGGCGTCCAATGCACCGAGCTGCCGCTCACCCCGCAGGTCGTCAACATCGCGGCCGGATTGAAGGGGGGGCTGCCATACCAGCCGTGGGCGGCGGATCTGGTGAAGAAGCGCCGCGCCGACCTCGGCGTGGGCGACCCGCACACACACTGTATGCCGCCGAATTATCCACGCGCCTGGGCATTTCCCGAAAATCAGAAGATCATCCAGCTTCCGGGTTCGCTCGTCGTGCTGCACGAATTCAACGCCAGCTACCGGCAGATTTTCTTCGATGGCCGCGGCTTCCCCGATGACATGACGCCGGCCTGGAGCGGCTACTCGGTGGCCCACTGGGAAGGGAATACTCTGGTCGTGGAATCGCGCGGGTTTCGCGACGACGGATGGTTGGACACCACCGGCAACCCCCTGACCGATGCCGCCCGCGTGATCGAGCGCATCCGGCGGCCGAATTTCGGCAGCCTGGAGATCGAAATCACCGTGAACGATCCGAAAGCCTACACCACGCCGTGGACCGTGACCATGCACCAGAAGGCCGTTGTGGATACGGAGATGCTGGATCTGATGTGTCTGGAGAACAATAAAGACCTCGCGCACATGAAGCCGTAACGTTCGGCTCGCGGCGTTTCGGCCCTTCTTTCAGACCACGTCCATAGTGCCGCGGATGGGAAAGCTGCGTGTCCGATCCGTGGCGGGCGTCGGCTCCCTTCCGTCGATCATTTCCCGGACGCCCTTCAAAAGGGCCTCCGCGGTGAACGGCTTCAGAAGGAGGGCGACCCGGCTCTTTTCGGGCGGCCGGCGATCCGTGTAGCCGGACAGGCACAGAACCGGAAGGTCGGGCCGTTCCTGTTCCAGATGCGCGATCAACTCCACTCCACCCATTTCGGGCATCACCAGGTCGGTCACCAGCGCGTGCAAGCGGCCCGCGAAGTTCCGGATCGAAGCCAGGGCCTGCCGCCCGGTTGCCGCCTCAATCACCCGGTATCCGTTTTGCTCCAGAACGTAGCGCACGTATCGGCGGACGCCCGGCTCGTCTTCCGCGAGCAGAATCGTCTCCGTTCCGGAATTCGCGGGCATGGGCGATTCTTCGGGAGCCGCGTCGGCCGCGGCCGCCACCGCCGGAAAAAGGATGCGGAATGTGCTGCCTTTGCCTTCTTCGCTGTCCACGAAAATGGCGCCCCCGCTCTGCTTCACAATGCCGTAAACCGTGGAGAGTCCCAAACCCGTGCCTTTTCCCGGCTCCTTCGTGGTGAAAAACGGCTCGAACAAGTGAGACTTGATTTGCTCCGACATGCCCGCCCCGGTATCGCTGACCTCGAGTGCGATGTAAACACCGGGTCCGGCCGGGACAGACCTGCCTGCGAATTCCGCGTCCACCCGGACTTTGCTGGTTCTAATCCGGAGTTTGCCGCCTTGCGGCATGGCATCGCGCGCATTCACAACCAGGTTCAAGATCACCTGCTCGATCCTGCCGGGATCGGCGCGAACCACGCCCTCATCCGCGTTCAGTGCCAGCGCCAGGTCGATATCTTCACCCACGATGCGCCGCAGCATTTTTTCAAAGTTCTGAACCAACTCGTCCAGCACGACATTTCGCGGTTCAATGATCTGATTCCGGCTGAAGGCGAGCAATTGCCGAGTTAAGCCGGCGGCCCGGTTGGCCGCATCGACAATCTCCTGGAACGGCTCGCGCCAGCCGGAACGAAGTCCGGATTTGTCCAGTCCCATCTGCGCATAACCTCGGATGATGGTCAGCAGATTATTGAAATCGTGCGCCACGCCTCCGGCGAGCCGTCCGATTCCTTCGAGCTTCTGCGCTTGAATGAATTGCCGCTCCAGCCGCCGCCGGTCGCTCAGATCCCGCACGCTGGCCAGCAGGCGGCCGTCCGGCAGCAATTGCGCGCTCACTTCGCCGGGGAACGTGGATCCGTCCTTGCGCACGAACTGCCACTCGGCGAACGAGGGCTGCCCGCTTTTGACCCGCTCCAGTTCGTGAGGAAGGCGGTGCCGCTCCGATTCGGCCACAAACGAGCCGATGTGCATTCCCACGAACTCTTCCCGGGAATATCCCGTCAATTCGAGTCCCCGCGCATTAATCTCGGTGTAGCGGCCATCGGGAGCCGCAATGAAGATTCCGTCCGCCGCGTTTTCGAATAGCGTCCGAAACCGCTCCTCGCTTTCCCGGAGAGCCTCTTCCGCCTGCCTGCGAAACGTGACGTCCTCGACCGCGAGCACGATCCCGCCGATGTTTCCGTCCGCCTGATACCAGGGCGTGACCTCCCAACTGATCCAGCTCGTAGACCCGTCTCTTCGGACGAGCGGATCCTCGGGGTTGCGTTCCGTGGCGCCGGCCAGACACCGGCGATGTACTTGCCGCCATCGCTCCGGAATCTCGGGAAACAGGTCGTAGTGGCACTTCCCGACCACGTCCAGCCCTTCCAGGCTATTGTCCCGGCGAAATCGCTCGCTGACGGCTAGATAGCGCATCTCCCGGTCGAACATCGCGATCGCTACCGGAGCCGACATCGCAAAACGGCGCAATTGCTGTTCGCTGTTCCGGGAGATCTTCAGCGCGTCGTGCAACTGGCCGGTCAGCACGCTGATACAGATGCCGACTACGCTGAAGAAAGGCAGTGCCCGGATCGTGATGTGGCCGATTTCCGCTCTGGAATAGGGCGGCGTCCACAAGAGGTACGCGGATCCAATGATGCTCAGTCCGGTGGCGGCCAGTGCCGGCCCGCGCCCGCCGTAGCGCCCGGTCAGGATGATGGCTACCGTAAAGGTGAGGTAGAAGGCGTGCGATCCGAGACTCGGAGCCAGCAACGCCTGCAATAGGTAAGCCAGTGCGAAGGTCGCGGTCGCCGCTCCGTAACTTCGCGCCGGAGACAGCGGCGTGGAGTGCGCCAGCCTTTCCGAAAGCGCCCCCCGCGTGCCGGATACAGCAAAATTGGTCGCGATCATTTGCCCCTCGTGGCGCGCAGTGTTTTCAGATTACTACATCTGAAATCTAGCTCAATTTCGCCGATAATTCAAACCTAAAAAGTCCGCTATTTTGGGCTGGAGCCGCCAGCCGCCAGGCGAAAAAGCGAAAAGTCTCGAAATTTCGATCCAAAATGGATATTTGGATACTTGACTCGGTTGCGGGCCGGGTGTCACAATCTTGCTATCCGTGGTTCGCCGGGAGGCTTGGATGCGATCGGCCATTCTTGTGATCGTGTCGCATGGTTTGTGCTTCGCGGCGGAAATTCGCGGCACGTGGGTTTCGCGCGGATCTTCGACGCCCAGCCGGCTGATGGTTCAAATGGAACAGGCCGGCGATCGACTCGTCATTTTCAAGCTCTGGACGACGAGCGCGGGCCAGCGCCTCGAGCGCTCCGCGTACACCATCGATGGATCCGGCGCGCATCGGGCAGCCGTGCGCGCCACACGCGGAGGCACCGAGATTCGTTTCCCGGAAGCGCGGGAAATCTGGACGATTGCCGCCAATGGCGAACTGGCCATTCGCAGCACAATCAGCGCGACGAGCCTGATTCTGAAGCCTGCCGAAGAGTGGGTCGAGCTCCGTGGAGGAGCTGAAAATGAACGCGATTTTGGTGGTGGAACAGGAGCCGGTCCTCCGGAATCTTCTGGAAAAGCAACTCGCCGGCCGGTACGAGATCTTTCGCGCCGGTTCCGCGGCCGAGGCGATTGACGTTTGCCGCGCTCACCGCGGCATCGAGGTGCTGATCGCCGACTCCAATATGGGACTGGTTTCGGGGATGGAATTGGCATCCCTTCTCCGGGCGTGGATCCCCGGGCTGAAGGCGGTTCTGATGTCCGACCTTCCGGGCGACCTGTGGACCGACCGGCAGATCGCTGAATTGAACGAACTTCCCGCGGATATCGCGATTGTTCTTCGCAAGCCCTTCCCGCCGCGGGCTTTGGAAGCGGCCTTGGCCGAGTTGACCGGCGCCGGGACGAGTGTCGGAGTCTAGCGGCCCAGGAATCGTTCCTCAGGGCGTTGGGGTGCGCCCCGGGGGCCGGTTGACAACAAATTCGGGGAATGCGTACACTGAGTCCATCCGAGAGAGAGGCCAATGCCGTGCAAACGGTTGGAGCCGAAGGGGCAAACAGGCGTTGTCGGCCTGCGAAACTCTCAGGCAAAAGGACCTCGGATGAAGAATCCTCTGAAGGTCGGCTAAACACACGCTGATCCGGACCAATGGCTCAGACGCCATGGCGGATGCTCCTGGCAGCACGCCGCGGGTTCGCCACTCAACAGGGGACCGATTCTTACAGTGAGCTGGTTACGTAAGCGGTCCCGGTTGCACCCCCATCGTCACCGGCTCAATCGATCGCTATGGGCGCTACCCGATTACTTTGCGCGGTGCAGGCGGGGGTTGGGGCGTCCGGCGGCAGTACGAACGAAGGTCTGAAATTCAGAGGAGATGGCAAATGGCTACGGGTTCACTGAACGAAGTTTCCGGCGGCATCGAGATCACCGGCGACCTGCCGGAGCGGTACACCGAGATTCTGACGGCGGAAGCCGTCGAATTCCTGCGGGAGCTGGCGCGGCGCTTTGAAGCGACCCGCGTGCAGCTGCTGGAAGCGCGCCAGGCCGTGCAGGCGCGTCTGGACGCGGGCGAGCTGCCCGATTTTCCGGCGGAAACCGCGGCGATCCGCGCCGGCAGTTGGACGGTGGCGCCCATCCCGGCCGACTTGATGGACCGCCGCGTCGAGATTACCGGCCCAGTTGACCGGAAGATGGTCATCAACGCGCTGAACTCCGGCGCCAGTTGCTTCATGGCCGATTTCGAGGATTCGAATTCGCCGACCTGGCACAACAATCTCGATGGCCAGATCAACCTGCGGGACGCCATCAACCGGACCATCTCCTATCAGAGCCCGGAAGGCAAGCAATACCGGCTGAACGAGAAGACCGCGGTGTTGCTGGTCCGGCCGCGCGGATGGCACTTGGTGGAGCGCCACTTTCTGGTGGACGGCCGCCCGATTTCCGGGTCGTTGTTCGATTTCGGCCTCTACTTCTTCCACAACGCGAAGAACCTGATGGCCCGCGGCACCGGTCCGTATTTCTATCTGCCCAAGATGGAGCATTACCTGGAAGCGCGGCTCTGGAACGATGTGTTCGTGTTCGCGCAGGACTATGTTGGGGTGCCGCAGGGCACCATCCGGGCGACCGTCCTGATCGAAACCATCCTCGCCTCGTTCCAGATGGACGAAATCTTGTGGGAACTGAAGGACCACTCGGCCGGCCTGAACTGCGGCCGATGGGACTACATTTTCAGCTTCATTAAGAAGTTCCGGTCGCGCCCCGATTTCCTGATGCCCGACCGCGCGCTCGTCACCATGGAGCGGCACTTCCTGGCTTCGTACGTGAACCTGCTCATTCAAACCTGTCATCGCCGGAACATCCACGCGATGGGAGGAATGGCGGCGCAGATTTCCATCAAGAATGACCCGGTGGCGAACGAAGCGGCGTTGGAGCGCGTCCGCCAGGACAAGCTGCGCGAGGTCCGGGCCGGGCACGATGGAACCTGGGTGGCGCACCCCGGCCTGGTTCCCGTGGCGATGGCAATCTTCAACGAGCACATGAAGACGCCCAACCAGATCCACGTCAAGCGCGACGACGTGAAAATCACCGCGAAGGATCTGGTGACCGTCCCGGACGGCGCCATCACCGAAGCCGGGCTGCGGTTGAATATCAGCGTCGGGCTGCAGTACCTCGAAGCCTGGCTGCGCGGCAATGGCTGCGTGCCCATCAACAATTTGATGGAGGATGCCGCCACCGCCGAGATTTCGCGCGCGCAGGTCTGGCAATGGCGGAAGCACGGCGCGAAACTGAACGATGGCCGGGCGATCACCAAAGAGCTGGTCAGCCAGACGATCCGCGAAGAAATGGCGCGGCTGCGGGAGACGTTGGGGGATCAACGCTTCAACGCGAGCAAGTTCATCGTGGCGGCCGATCTGTACGAGCGGATGATGCTCGCCCCGCAATTCGACGAGTTCCTTACTCTGAAGGCCTACGAATACGTGTAGGCCGCGGCGCCTGTCACGATATACTCTCTAAGCCGGCACACAAGCCGGCTCACATCTTAGGACCAGTAGGGAGACGTATGAAAAACGCGCGCGTCCTCTGTTTCTTTGCGGCAGCGATGTTGCCGGCATGCGCCGCTTGGGCTCAGCCGGAGTCTCCGGACCAGGGCAAACCGCGGATCCGCAGCCTCTCTCACGCGATCCACGCGGTCGAGGATTTGGACACGACGCTGGCGTTTTACCGCGACGTGTTCGGGCTCAAGGGCACGCCCAACGATTTTCCAAATCCGGCCGTGCCGCAGCTCACGAATGCTCCCGGGGTGACGCTGCGGCTTTCGATGATGCCGCTCCCCGGCTCCATGCGCTTCGAGTTGACCCACTTCAAAGGCCTCGAACGCAAGCCCGCGCGCGCCGCCTATACCGATCCCGGCGCGGGCAGCATCGTGTTTTACGTGCGCGATCTCGATACCGCGCTGGCCAACGCGAAGAAGGCGAATGCGCCGATTGTCACCACCGGCGGCGCGCCCGTCGAAATCGCGACCGCCAAAGGCAAAGCCCGCTCGATTCTCTTGCGCGATCCGGATGGCTTCTTCGTCCAGGTGGTGGAAGAGGCGCCGGCACCGGGCGCGCCCGAAGGAAATGTGCACCGCGTTTCGCTCGCCTACACGATGGAAAGCGCGGAAGCGACAACCAAGTTTTACAGCGGCATGCTTGGGGTCGATCTCACCGGCCCGTCGGCCTTCTCGAAGGATCCGGCGTTTTTGAAACTGGTAGGCGCGCCGGCCGGAACCGAATTTCGCCAGCTCACCGGGGTTCTTCCCGGCCCGCCCGCCGACGTGGTGTTCACCGAATTCCGCGGCGTGCCGCGGACCAAGTTTCATCTGCGTGTCCGCGACCCCGGCGCGCCCGCCATGGCCGTCCAGGTGGTCAATTTGACCGGCATGGTGAACGAGATGAAAGCCGCGGGCGTCCCGGTGATTTCCGCCAACGGTCAAATCGTCGATTTCGGGGGCGGCACCCACAACATCTTCGTCGAAGACCCGAACGGAATGAACATCGAATTGTTCGAACGCTCGGGCGGGCCGCCCGCGAGGGCGCGGTCGAACTAAAATGCTTCTGATGAGAAGCTCGTTTCTTCTTACCCTGTCGGCCGCCGTATTGGTTCCGGCGGCGCTCGCCGCCGATTGCGACCGCGCCTGCCTGAAAGGCGTTCTCGACCAGTACCTCAATGCCGTCCTGCAACACAATCCGTCCGCCGTTCCGCTCACGCCGGGATACCGGCAGACCGAAAACGCGGTGGTTCGCCGGCCCGGCCAGGGGATCTGGCAGACAGCGAAAGCACTCGGCAAGGTGCAACGGCGTTACTTCGACCCGGTCACCGAGAACGCCGCCTATTTTGGCACACTCGAAGAGACTTCCGGGAATGCCGCGGTAGTGACGGTTCGGCTGAAGGTCGTCAATCGCAAAGTGGCCGAGGCTGAATGGTATCTCGCCCGAAAGGGCGACCCCGGGATCGGCGTGGGCGCCAGCGCGCAGGCGAACAACGCCTTCTGGGATCCCGAAAACCTGGCCGCCCATCCGCCGGTGGAGCGCGTGGTCCCGAAGGCCGAGCGCGTTTCGCGCGAAGACCTGATCGCCATTACCAACAGCTATTTCGATTCGCTTTCGGCCCGCGACGGCCACATCATGATCGCGCATCCCGGCTGTGTGCGCCTCGAAAACGGGGTGCTCACCACCCAGCGCGACGCCCCGGCGAACCTGCCGGCCAATGCGGCTGGAGTATTCAACGGTAAGACCGATTGCATGAACGAGGCGGCCATGCGGAACATCTTCGCGGTGGTCGCGCGCCGCTTCCCGCTGGTGGATGAAGAAGCCGGCACGGTGCTCGGCTTAGGCGTTTTCTTGCGGCCGCCGGGCGCGGCCATGCGGCGCAATCAGTTCAGCGAGTGGTTCGTGATCGACCAAGGCAAGCTGAGCGCCATCTATTCGTCGATGTTCTACCCCGACCAGGAGGCACTCGTACCCAACTGGCCGCCTTACGACGGCAATTGGCCCGTCCTCCCGCCGCCCAAGTAGAGCGGCGCTATTTACTGCCGCTCTTCCTCATTTCGACAGCCTTCTCCACGTCCGCCTTGTGCTGCGGCGCCGCCGACGTGTGCACGTTGATATAGCGGTCGTAGTCCAGATTCAGCTTCTGCAGAACCGGGTAGAGCGCCATCACGTGATCGTTCGCCGGCTCCCCTGGGTTCACCGAAAAATCGCCTTGGAACAAAACCTTCTCCTTGGGAAGGTACGCGATCAGCAGACCGTTGGAATGCGGCGCCGGGTACACGTGATACATCTCCACCGTGCGGGTGCCGTCGGAATAGACCTTCTTCTCCACCACGGTTTCGATCTTGGCTTTTTTCGGGTTCTTGGCCAGCACGTCGTCCAGCAGCGTTCTGGGTGTGTTCAGGGCTTTGCCTAAGAACGATTCGTTGTTCTTCTGCGTAATGATGGTTGCGCCTTCGGCCACCAGCGCCGGCAGCCCGCCGGTATGATCCGAATGCGGATGCGTGTTGAAAACGTAGCGGATCGGTTTGTTCGGGATCAGCTTCTTGGTCTCGGCGATGTAGGCCTCGCCCCGCGCGATCGACTGGCCGGCTTCCAGCATCATTACATGGTCCTTGAACTCGACGATCACCGAGTCATAGCTGCCCGGCCCGGTGGTGAGCCGGTACAGGCCATCGCCCAGCTTCTCCGAAGTGACTGTCAGGGCGGGAGGCGCTCCGCCGCCGCGGCGCGCGGGCGCCGGCGGCGCGGGGACCAGCGACGCGGCATCGGGAGGATTCGCTTTCGCCGCCGTTACGTCCACTTCAAAGAAAGGCCAGCCGCCACGGGTCTGCACGATCTTCGACGGGGCCAGGACGCCGCCGAAATCTTTCCATCCCGTATACGTCGCCAGGATGTGCATGTCTCCCATAATGTTCTCGCCGAGCCACGTTTCTACCCGGTCGACGCGGTTCTGGTCGTCCACGTAGCCGTTGATGACGTAGTTCTTTCCGGAAGCCGCTTTCACCGCCGGGCTCCAGCTCAACACTGTGTAGTTCTTGCCGTCCACCTTCTTCTTGCTCACGGTGGCGTTATTCGCCGCGGCGCCCTTCAGGAAACCCCACGGCGTGATATACAACTCCAGCGAGTTGGCCCAGGGTTGCGAGACATCGGCCTGTTGCGGCGTGACCTGCTGGAAGTACTTTCCGGGCGTCACCGTGGTAGAACCCCCGGCTCCGATGTTATTGGTGTCGCCGGTTGCGCGGGATGCCGGGCCGCTGAGGTCGATGACCCGGACGTAGTTGTGGATCGGGCGCATCGGGTCGTGCGTTCCACGGCACATCATGTCGGCCGCGTTGGCGCCGCACTGCTGGAACGCGACGTCCTTCGCTTCTCCGGAATAGGTGATCGATTGCAGATCGCCCAAGGCTTTTTGCGCATTGGCGATCACGGTCTTGGCATCCTGCGCCAGGGCGCTCCCGCATAGAAACGCGAAGCTGATCGAAATTCCAGCGAGTTTTCTGAACACGGTTCCTCCTCTTTACCAGGCTGCGGCCCGGCACAACGGACTCGTTCCGAATATTCTATATCGGTTGCGGGGCGCGGCAGGCATTTTTCACGCCCAAATTGACCGATAATGAGCGAATGCCGCTCAAACAAACTTTAGCCGCTCTGGCGTTTGCCGCTGCCGCGTTCGCGCAAGCGCCGTCCATCGTCCCCTACGGCGTGCCGATTTCTCCGGATGCCGCGAAGAAAGTCGCGGCCGCGGCCGTCGCCGAAGCGCGCAAGAACAACTGGGCGATGGCGGTGGCGGTGGTCGATCCGGCCGGCTACCTCGTCTATTTCGAACGAATGCCGGATACCCAGCTCGGCAGCGCGGAGATCGCCGTCGAAAAAGCGAAAAGCGCCGCGCTGTTCCGCCGCCCCACCAAATCGTTTCAGGATGCCCTGGCGGCCGGCGGAGAAGGGCTTCGCATGCTGCGTCTCACCGGAGCCATCCCGGTGGAAGGCGGCATCCCGCTCATCGTCGACGGCAAGGTCATCGGCGCGGTGGGCGCTTCCGGCGGCAGCAGCGATCAGGATGGCCGCACCGCGCAAGCCGGCGCCGGAGCTGTGAAGTAGCCGCCCTAACCGAAGCCGCCGAGTGTGATATCTTCGCAGCAACAGCGCTGCCGGCCGGACGATCGCGCCGGGACGGGGAGGTATTGATGAAGAAGCGATATTTCGCGGCTGCTGCCGGGCTCCTTTTCCTGGCTGCCTTGTCTGCCGCGGGACAGTCATCCAAGACATGGAAAGCGCCGCGCACGCCCGACGGCCATCCCGATTTGCAGGGCGTCTGGTCGAACGCCACCCTTACCCCGCTGGAACGCCCGCCCGAACTGGCCGGCAAGGCCGTGCTCACCAATCAGGAAGCGCGCGAGTACGAACGCCAGTCGCTCAAAGTCAACGATCGCGACCGGCGTGACGGCGCGGGCACCGACGCCGACGTCTCGCGCGCGTACAACGAATTCTGGTACGACCGCGGGACCCGAACCGTTAAATCCCATCGCACCTCGCTGATCGTCGATCCCCCCGACGGCCGCACGCCCGCGCTCACCCCAGAGGGGCAGGCCCGGATGGCGGCCCGCACCGAGAGGAAACGGCTGCATCCCGCCGACGGCCCGGAAGACCGCGGCTTTTCCGAGCGCTGCCTGAACTGGACTACCGCCGGCCCGCCCATGCTGCCGGGCGCGTACAACAACAATTACCAGATCATTCAGACGCCGGACACGGTCGTCATTCTGAATGAAATGATTCACGACGCGCGCATGATCCCCATGGACGGGCGGCCTCACATTCCCGGCAACGTGCGCTTATGGCTGGGAGATTCGCGCGGCCACTGGGAGGGCGACACTCTGGTGGTCGAAACCACGAATCTCCGCGACAAAGCGGGCCTGCAGGGCGGGCTGGAGGCGCTGCACTCGACCGAGAACATGCATCTGGTCGAGCGCTTCACGCGGATTGATCCCGATACCCTGCTCTACGAATTCACGGTCAACGATCCCTTCATGTACACCAAGCCCTGGACCGCGCAAATCCCGAGCGTCAGGACCGAAGGCCCGATCTACGAATACGCCTGCCACGAAGGCAATTACGGAATGTTCGGAATCCTCTCGTCCGCCCGCGCCGAAGAGAAGGCCGGGAAATAAGGGGACCGGACTACCGATGGAGATCAAACGAATCGGTTCGCAGCCGTCCGCGAAAGGGCCGCTGGAGTGGTTCACTGGCACGGTTCGGATCGATCCCCTGTTTCAGGCGCCCGAACCGGCCCGCGTGCAAGGCGCGAGCGTCACGTTCGAGCCCGGCGCCCGAACCGCGTGGCACACGCATCCGCTCGGCCAGACTCTGATCGTCACCGCGGGCTGCGGCTGGGCGCAGCGATGGGGCGGTCCGGTCGAGGAGATCCGGCCCGGCGACGTCGTCTGGTTCGCGCCCGGCGAGAAGCACTGGCACGGCGCGGCCCCCAACACCGCCATGACTCACATCGCGATTCAGGAGAAGCTCGACGGCAAGGTCGTCGACTGGATGGAACCCGTGAGCGACGAGCAATACCGCGCCCGCTGATAGAATCGACTTACTGGATTCCACCAACGATGTCTTTCCGGCTGCTTTTCCCGGCGCTCCTCCTGACCCTCGCGGCGCGCGCGCAATGGTTGAACTACACGGATCCGGCCGTGCCGTTGAAGAACGGCAAGCCGAATCTCTCCGCTCCGGCGCCCCGGTTTCCGGATGGCAAGCCCGACCTGACCGGGGTCTGGGCGCATGAGATCACTTCCGTCGCCGAATTCAAACGAATTCTCGGCGATTCCTACGAGACGGAGTCAAAAGATGCGCTGATCGGGATGGAACTCGAATCGGTGCACAAGTACGCGCTCAATATTCTGCTCGATTTCAAGCCCGCGGAAGCGCCGCTCCGGCCCGAAGCCGAGGCCGTGATGAAGAAGCGGGCCGCCGAGCGCCAGGTGACGAACGTTTGTCATGGCGAGTATGGCTGGCCGGTCGCCGGGCTGCTGGCGGAACCCATGAAGATCGTGCAGGCGCCGCGGGAGACGCTGATTCTTTATGAAGTCGACAACCTCCGGCGCCAGATCTTCACCGACGGGCGCGTCTTCCCGGCCACGTTCGAGTTTCCGGCGTATCTCGGATACTCGGTCGGCCATTGGGAGGGCGACACCTTTGTCGTGGAATCGCGGGGCTTCAACGACCGCACGCCGCTCGATGCGATTGGACACCCGCGCAGCGAAGCCATGCATGTGGTCGAGCGTTTCCGCCGCCGCGATTTCGGCCATCTGGACGTCGAGATGACCTTCGACGATCCCACGCTGTACACCCGTCCGTTCACCGTGCGGATCCCGCACAACCTCGTGCCGGACAACGACATTTTCGAGATGTTCTGCAACGAGAACGAAAAGGATCGTGCCCACATGGTGAAGTAAGCCCAAAAACCCGGTCAGCCTGATCTGCGCAGTTTTTCACGCCGTTCAGGCTGCCGACTCTCGCAAAAACTGCGCAGATCAGGCTGACCGGGTTTTTTTAGAAGAAGGCGATGCCGCGGGCGGCGCATACTGCTGCAATCCACAACAGGAGGGACAAACCAACCCCGAGCCGCGTCCGGGGAATGGCTGCGATCAGGACCAGCAGCGCCATTTTTACCCGGAACGAGGCGCTCTCGTAGCACTTCACCGGTTCCACCCAGAACAGCAGCGCTCCCGTAACCAAAAGCATCAAAACGCCGAGCCGTTTCCAATGGCGCAATTCGGTGGCGACGGTCTCGCCCGCGACCGCGAAGCCGCCGAACCATGCCAGCGCCAGGACGTGCAGCGCTCCCACAATCGGGACTCCCCAGGTCGACTCGCGAATCGAGGTGCTCAACCCCGTGTTCTGGATCGCCTGGCAGACACTCAGGGGAGACATCGGTCAAAGGTCGAAATCCGCAATCGCGCGGCCGCCGAGTGCCACGCCGCTCCAGAGCAGAATCGAGAGCACGGCTGTCCACCGGCCTTGCCCCGCCCGCACCGCTTTGCGATGCGCGGTGAAGTGGGTAACCAGCGCGATCAGCAGGAACAACATCTTGACCTTGAATGCGGGATTCGCCAGATAGCGCGGGATGTCGGAAGCGAACATGACCGGGCCGGTGGTCAGCATCACGGCAAGCCCGGCGCGGGTCCACGGAGCCAGATCCTCGGCCAGCCGGGCCGCCTTCAGCCGCACGCCGACGCCGAGCAGCCGCAGATCCAGGAGCACGATCGTTCCCACCAGCAGCGCCAGCCCGCACAGATGAATCGATTCGATCACCGGAAACAGCCAGGAGTTTTTCAGCGTGGCCCGCTACTCCTTTTTGAAGTACTTGCTGTAGTCCTCGTTGTTCTCGCAGACGAACTCGTCGATTTTCTCCAGGTCCTGGCGCAGAGGAAAAACCCGGTCGACCACCCAGGGTTTTTCAAAAACGTTCGGATCCTCGATGGTGGCCTGGTAGCCCAGCTTGTCATAGGCAATGCGGCGGAAGCGTTCCACCACATGCAACGCTTCGGTGTGACGGAAGCCGCCGGGAAGCTCGGTCTTATCGTTGAAACCCGTCACGTCCACCACGAGGGTGTCGCCTTCCCAGTGGCCGATCGAATCGCCCATCCAGGTGGGGTCGAGGTCCGCCTGGTGCGGCCCGCCGTGAGTCGGAATCACGCGGAATAGATGCGGGTACTCATACAAGATCACGACCTGGTCCAGCCCCTGCACCAACTGCCATTGATACGGCATGTAATAGGCCTGCGGCAGCCCGGTGGGCTTGCAATCGGAGGTGGCGCCGGGATCGTTGGGACCGCGCACGACCTTGTACTTTTCGGCTCCGGCTTTCAGCACCGGCTTGGTTTCGGCCGGCCCGGGGACGCCGGCAATGTTCATCGCCGGCCCGCCCGGAAAAAAGGTGCCGGGGAACGCCGAGTTGTACACGCCGGAAAGGTTCGGCTTGCCATCGGGCATGTGCGGAATTTCTTTCTTGGAGGTCTCGACCGCGGACTTCGCATTCACCGGGGTTGTGCCGGGCACCGTGACGGTCACATCTTTCGTGACCACCTGGTCCTTCGGTCCATGCACGGTCAGCGTGTAGGTGGTGGTGGCTTTCGGCGAGACCTGCCGGCTGCCGCGCGCCCGCACCACCCCAATCTCGGGTTCAATCGAGATGCTGACCGGATTCTCCGTGTCCCACTTCAAGAGAACGGATTGTCCGGCTTTGATCGTTTCCGGCTGCGCGGTGAAGCTGATGATGCGGGCCGGCAATTGCGCCGCCCGCGCGTAGGGATTGCCAGCCCCCGCCGGAACCACGCCCTGCTTCGGTTGCTCCGAAGGCGCCTGCGCGGGCAGGGAAGCGGCCACCATCAAGGCCAGTGCTGTTCCACGGATGATTCGCATTTATTCCTTCTTGAAGTACTTGCTGTAGTCTTCGTTGTGTTCGCACACAAATTCATCGACCTTGGTGAGTTCGGGCCGCAGAGAGAACTGGCGCGTTACCTTCCATGGCTGCGCGAACACGTTCGGGTCTTCAATGGTCGCCTCATAATTCAGGGTATTGAAATCGCTGCGCGTGAAACGCTCCACCACATGCAGCGCTTCGGAATGCCGGAAGCCGCTGATTTCCGTCTTGTCATTGAAACCGATTGTGTCCACCACCAGGGTGTCGCCTTCCCAATGCGCCACCGAATCACCCATCCAGGTGGGGTCGGGGTCGGCCGGGTGCGGACCGCCATCGGTGGGAATGATCCGGAACGTGCCCGGGTATTCATGCAGAATCGCCAGGTGGTGCGCGCTCTGCACCAGCTGCACCTGATACGGCACGTTGAAGGCCTGCGGCGGCGCCAGCGGCATGCAATCCGAAGTCAGGCCCGGGTCGTTCGGACCGCGCACCACGCGGTACTTCTCGGCCCCCGGTTTCAGCACCGGTCCGGCCGGCGCGGGCGCGCCTCGCGCGCCGCGGCCTCCCAGGCTGTCATACACTCCGGAAAGGTCGGGCTTGCCATTCGCCAGGCGCGGCACTTTCGCCGGCTCCGCGGGCGCGGCGCTGGCAGCGGCTGGCTGGGTTCCGGCGACCGTCACGGTCACCTCTTTGGTCAAAACCTGATTGTTCGGCCCGCGGGCGGTCAGCGTGTACGTCGTAGTCGCCGCGGGCGAAACGGCGCGGCTGCCGCGCGGGATCACGCGGCCGATGCCCGGGTCGATCGACACGCCGGTCGGATTCTCGGTCGCCCAGATCAACATCGTCTGCTGGCCGGGCTGGATGGAGGCGGGCTTCGCCGTGAATTCGGTGATGCGGGCCGGCGGGGCCACGCGCCGTTGGATCGCGCCCGAGGTGGCCTCCGGATTCGGCGCGTCGGGTTTGGCGCCCTGCGCCCATGCCATTCCGGCCGCCGCCAAACCAAGGAAAAACATTGCCATGCGCATCCCGGAGCCTCCTGAAGCGTCGAGTGTCAACTATATCAAACCCTCCCCGCGGATTCGAGGCTTTGCTGCAGCTTCAGCCGCACCGCCTCCATGGCGTCTCCGCTCTCATATTTTCCGCGAGGCCAGAAAAAACCGCGCAAGCCGTCTTTGCGTTTCCGCGGTACCACATGGACGTGCAAATGGGGGACGCTCTGGCTGACGCGGTTGTTGATTGCCACAAAGGAGCCCTCGGCGCCGAGCCCCTGCTCCATGGAGGCGGAAAGCCGTTGCGCCACGGTGAACAATGGTGAGATTTCTTCCAACGAGAGGTCGGCCAGCGTTTCCACGTGCTTTCGGGGAATCAGCAGGCAGTGTCCCGGGAACAGCGGCCGGTGATCGAGAAATGCCAGCGCGCGTTCGTCCTCAAACACGATCGCCGCGTCAATGGCGCGCGCGGCAATCTGGCAGAACTTGCAAGCGGCCGGCATGTCCCTATAATGCACGGTTTTCGAGTGCTATGATGAGAGGAAAGACTCTACTGGAGGACGAAATTCGATGGGCCCGCTGGGTTACCCGGAGATGGTTTTCATCTTCGTCTTGGCGCTGCTCCTGTTCGGTCCGAAGAAGTTGCCGGAGCTGGGGCGGACGCTGGGAAAGGCCATGACCGAATTCCGCCGCGCCTCGAGCGAACTGAAAGCTACGTTCGATCGGGAAATGAGAAACCTGGAGCAGGAGACCGAGCCGATTAAGCAAGTCGCTAGCGAGTATCACTACGATACCTACAACTACGACTACTCCCACTCGCAAAATCCGTACGACCATTCGTACGGGGGCGGCGAGTTCGACTCTACTGCTTCGCACCCATCCATAGAAAGCGCATCCGCACCTCAGGGCGCTGAATCGATCAAACCCGTTGCGCCGGAAGGCACTGTGGCCCACGGCTCGGAAACGGCTGCGAACGGCAGCGCGCAGGGTGAACCCGGAACCGCGGCTCCGGAACACCACCAGAGTTCGACCGAGGCGGCGGTGCCGGCTTCCAACGCGACGGAACATAAAGCATAACGAATGGATTCACCCGAAGAACAGGCGGGGACGAGCGCGCCCCCGAGTGAAGCTGTGTCCGCGAACGGCGGACCCGAGATGGTCGAGCCGCGAGCCGGAGCCCTGCCTGTCCCCGCTACGGCCGGCGGACGCCGGACGCCGCCGCCCCCCCCTCCTCCGAGTGACGGCGGCGACGATGAAGAAGAAGGCATGCTGCGCATGTCGTTCCTCGAACACCTGGAGGAACTGCGCTCCCGCCTCATCAAGATGGTCATGGGGATCGGGGTCGCCTTCGTCCTGAGCCTGACTTTTACCGACCAGCTTTGGAAGTTCGTCAGCGCGCCGGCCACTCAGGCCCTCAAAACTCTGGGCTACACCCCCAACCTGGTGATCATCCAGCCCATGGAGAGCTTCAACATCATCTGGGTGAAGCTGCCGATCTATTGCGCGCTCTTCCTGGCGTCGCCCTGGATCCTGTATCAAGTGTGGGCATTTATCTCACCGGGGCTGTACCGGCGGGAAAAACGCTGGGCCGCGCCATTCATCATTTGTTCCGCCGGCCTGTTCATCCTCGGCGGCATGTTCGCCTACTTTGTCGCGTTCCGTTATGGCCTCACTTTCTTGTTGAGTATCGGCCGCGGCAATGGCGTCATGCCGATGGTCTCGTTATCGGAGTACTTTGACCTCTTCGTAAATGTGACTCTCGGCGTGGCTTTGATATTCGAACTTCCCGTTCTTATATTCTTTCTAACTTTACTTAGAATTGTTAGCCCCAGCTTTCTTCTCAACCACAGCCGCTATGCGATTTTGGTTATCTTCATCGTAGCGGCGATCGTGACCCCGACGCCCGACGTGTTCAACCTGATGTTATTTGCAACGCCGATGTGCCTGCTCTTTTTCGTCGGCATTTTCGCCAGCTACTTATTGGTGTTGAACCGGGAAGGCCGTCGTTTTCCGTGGTCGAAAGTCTTGACGACTACGGCGATTGTACTACTCATTTTGGCGGGGCTAGCCTACCTGGCTATAACCCGCTACGGGCTTAGAGTGGTACCTCACTGGCCGTATCTGACTCGCTGACGCTATTTGCTGTACAATTTGCATGTTACGCTTGAAGTAACATCTAGGACGCAGACGCGTGCGCGGTGAGGCGCGGTCGGGGCGATCTTTATACCTCAAAGAAAATGGATCTATATAAAGCGATTCAGGAGCTATACGCCGAGAAGGAGAAACTCGAGCGCGTGATTGCCTCCCTGGAGGAATTGCAGCGGACGGCCGGTTCTCTCCCCTTGCCGGCCCCAGGAGGCAAGCGGCGCGGCCGCAAATCCATGAACGCCAAAGAGCGGCAGGAAGTTTCGGAGCGGATGAAGCGGTATTGGGCGAACCGGCGCAAGCGTCAGCACGAACAGGCCAAGCGCCAGCCGGAACGCGAGGGGTGAGCGGCCCGAAATTGCCGGCGGGGTCTGTTATATTGGAACAAACGGCTCACGTGGGCGAGTAGCTCAGCTGGGAGAGCACGGCGTTCGCAACGCCGGGGTCGTGGGTTCGAATCCCATCTCGTCCACCAATTTCCCGTCAGTATCTTTCGGCTAATGGCTGATTTCGGATGAGGCTCACATTCTGGGGAGCCGCCGGGACGGTGACCGGCTCCATGCATCTGGTCGAAGCCGCCGGGCGCCGGCTGCTTCTGGATTGCGGGCTGAACCAAGGCCGGCGCAAGGAAGCCGATCAGAAGAACCGGAATTTGCCTTTCGCCGCGTCCTCGATCGACGCCGTCATTCTCTCTCACGCCCATATTGACCACAGCGGCAACCTGCCGACTCTCGTCAAAGAGGGGTTTAGCGGTCCGATTTACGCGACGCCCGCGACCATCGATCTTTGTAATTGGATGCTGCGCGACACGGCGCATATCCAGGAAAAAGACGCTGAATTTCTGAACAAGCGCCTCGAAAAGCGGAAAGCCGCCGGATTGGAAAATGGCGCGGTGGCGCCCCTCTACGGAATGGAGGACGCGGAGCGCACGCTGCCGCTGTTCCGGCCGGTCGATTACTACCGGTCCCAGGATCTCGCTCCCGGACTTCGCTATCAGTGCTGCGACGCCGGGCACATCCTGGGATCTTCGTGTGTTCTTCTGGAAGAGGCCGGCGCCGGCAAGCCCGTCCGCCTGCTGTTTTCCGGTGATGTGGGCCGGCCGCACCTGCCGATCATTCGCGATCCGGACCGTCCCCCGGCAGCCGATTACCTGATCCTGGAGAGCACCTACGGCGGCCGCTTCCACAAAAGCGGCGAGCACGTCGTGAACAAGCTGGCGGATGTCGTCAACCGCACCGCGCGCCGCGGCGGCCGGATCATCGTTCCCGCCTTCGCCGTCGGCCGCACCCAGCAACTTGTCTTGCTGCTGCACCAGCTCGCGAACGAGAAGCGCATTCCGGCGATTCCGATTTTCGTGGACAGCCCGCTCGCCGTGAACGTCACCGGCGTGCATCGCGCGCACCCGGAGTGCTTCGACGAAGAGACGCGCCAGTACCTTTCGAATGGCGAGGATCCGTTTGGTTTTGGCCGGTTGCAATACATCCGCGAGGCGCAGGAGTCGAAGCGCCTCAACGATCTGCACGGTCCGTTCGTGGTGATTTCGGCTTCCGGCATGTGCGAGCAGGGACGTATCCTGCACCACCTCTGGAACAACATTGAGGACCCGCGAAATACGGTTTTGATCACGGGATTTCAGGCGCAGGATACCCTCGGCCGCAAGCTGATCGAGAAATGGCCGGAGGTGCGGATTTTCGGCGAGCCGAAGCGCGTCCGGGCGGAGATTTCGAGCCTGGACGAACTCAGCGGCCACGCCGATCAGGGCGAGCTGCTCAAATGGATTGAGCCGCTGGCGCCTTCGCTGCGCCGGGTGTTTCTGGTGCACGGCGAGCCGCAGCAGTCCGCGGCGCTTGCCAAGTTGCTGGGTTCCCGCTGGGGGCTGGATGTAACGGCGCCCGAGCCCGGAGCGTCCTTCGAACTCGAAGCGGCTTGAAACCAATGCCTCCGGCGAAGCCATCTATACTGTAAGAAGTAAGAAGGAGCATTTGACGTGAGTCCGACCCCCACCTATTTAGAGCCGCCGCCAGACCATTCCGGACTGCGGACGGCGCTGGTTGCCGGCGCCTTGATCGCATTGGTCGCCGCCAACATTTACCTCTATGTGCAAGTGGATCATGTCCGGACGGACATGGCCAAGATGAACGAGTCTTTCATGACTGAGCTGGCGAATCTGCGCGATGCCTCTTCGGTCAACACGGCAGCCCAGGCGCGCCACGTGGAGACTCTGAAACAGGAATTGGAGGCCGCGCGGAACCAGGCCCGGACGCTTTCCAGCCAGGCGAAGGCGGAAGCCACGGCGCGGGCCGAACAGCTGGCCAAGCAACTGGCGGAGGCGCAAGCCAAGCAGGCGCAACTGCTCAACAGCGAGATCAGCGGCGTCAAGCAGGCTTCCGATACCTTGAACACGAAGCTCGGCGACGTTTCGACCGACGTCGGGAACGTCAAAACCCAGGTGACTTCGACGCAGGCGGAATTGCAAAAAACCATTGCGCAATTGAAGAGCGTGCAAGGCGATATGGGGGTGCAGAGCGGCCTCATCGCCACCAATGCCAATGAACTGGCGGCATTGAAGCGCCTCGGAGAGCGCAATTATTTCGAATTCAAGCTGGCCAAGACCAAGCAGCCGCAGCGCGTGGGCGACATTACCCTGCTGCTGAAGAAGAGCGATCCCAAGCGCAACCGCTACACCATCGACGTCATGGCGGACGACAAGCTCACCGAGAAAAAGGACAAGAATATCAACGAGCCGGTGCAGTTTTACACCAGCAAGGCCAGGCAGCCGTATGAGCTGGTGGTGAACCAGGTACAGAAAGACATGATCGTCGGCTACCTGGCTACGCCCAAAGAGCAGCAGGCGCGTTAAGCGGCGGCTACACTCCTGGCGGACGGCGGCGGTGCCAGTCGGTACGCGCCTGAAATTCGCGTCCGATCGCCAGCAACTGATTTTCGGTGAACGGCGCTCCGACGATTTGCAGGGCGACCGGCAGGTTTCCGGCAAAACCGCAGGGGAGCACCAGCGCAGGGAGGCCGGCGAGGTTCGCGGCCGCGATGAGCGCGGTCATTCCAGGGTCGGAGGGGAACGGGCCAGGCCGGTCCTGATCGAGCGGCTGGTCGATCGGCGTCGCCGGTGCATACCGGCCGGGGGCGACGAGCACGTCGACTTCACTGAGCAACTCGCGGAAAGTGTCCTGGATCAGGCGGCGAAGCCGCATCGCTTTCAAATAGGCGACGGCGGGAATGTCGAGGTTGGCTTTCAGCCCGGCGATCTGCTCCTGATCGGCCAGTTCATTGACGCGCCCGCTCGAAATTAGAGGTTCGAAAACCGACGCGCCCTCGGCGCCGATCACGGTCGAAATGGCCGGTCCATACGGGAATACCGGAAGCTTCGCCGGCTTCATCTGGACCCCGCACTGCTGGAGCGCGCCGAGGGCTTCGGCGAAAGCCGGGCGCGCCGCCGGATCGGCCCAATCGGAGAAATCGACCGGAGCATAACCCGCGAGCATCCCTTTCACCGGCCGGCCGTATTGCGGCGTGTAGTAGAAGCTCCGGCCGGCCGAACCGGGATCGAGGCTGTCGCTGCCGGCGATCGCCTCGAGGATCAGACCGCAATCTTCCGCGCTGCGGGCGAACGGCCCGAGCTTGTCGAGTGTCCACGAGAGCGGCATGGCGCCATGGCGGCTCACCAGGCCGTAGGTTGGCCGCAGCGCGGTAACGCCGCAGTACGAGGCGGGCGTTACGATCGAGCCCGAGGTTTCCGAGCCAATGGCGAACGGCACCAGACCCGCGGCGACGGCGGCGGCCGGCCCGCTGGAGGAGCCGCCCGACCATTTCGCCGGATCCCACGGATTTTTCCCCGGACCCTGCAGCGAGGCGGATGCAAACCGATATCCGCCGCCGCCCGCCAGTTCCACCGTGGAAAGTTTTCCGATGAGCACCGCACCGGCGCCGGAGAGGCGTGTGACGACCGTCGCATCGTAATCGAAGACTTGCGCGGCATAAGGCTGCGCGCCCCAGGTGGTGGGCTGGCCGGCAAAGCTGATCAGGTCCTTCACGCCGTAGGGAATCCCCTGCAAGGGGCTCCGCGTCCGGCCGCGCTTGATTTGTTTGTCGGTCGCCTCCGCCTTGCGGACGGCCTGCTCGGTGAGCGGGAGCGCCAGCGCGTTGTAACGCGGCCCGAGTTCCCCGAGCCGGGCGGCAAACGCGCGCACCAGTTCGACGCACGAGAGCTTCCCGGACACCAACTGCTGGTTCAGATCGCGAATCGTGGCGAAGAAGAGACTCGGAGCGGGTTCCGCCATGCGGGCTCTCAGGGTTTGAACTGAAAAGCCGGCTCGACCGTCAGGGGGACCGGTTCGGCAGCGAGCCGGGAGGCATTGGCTCTGACGCGGTCGCGCGCGGCCTGCAGATCCGCATCCGCGGCGGGCGGCGGCGGCCCCGGAGTTTGGGCCGCGGCGGTTGCGGCGGCGAGCGCTCCCGCCAGTTGGCGGCGAGTGAGTTTCACGGCTGTTTCTGCTCCAATGCTTCGGAAGCGGCTTTGGCCATTACCGACTTGGGGGCGGTTTCGCCGGTCCAGATTTCGAACTGGCGCACGGCCTGCTCGATGAACATATCGACGCCGGGAATGACGGTCTTGCCCTGCTCGCGAGCGCGTTTAATCAGCATGGTTTCGAGCGGATTGTAGACCATGTCGAACACGACTTCGGCGGGAATCGTGCCATTGAAAAAACACTCGTTCACGTGCGGAAACATGCCGATGGGAGTGGCGTGCACCACGGCGTCAAACTTGCGCGAGCTCAGCTGGTCTTTCAAGAGAGGTTCGGCGCCACAGACTTTCGCCAGCGCGCGGACGCGGTCGGCGTTGCGCCCGACCAGCGCGATTTTGGCGCCGGCGTCGGACAAGGCACACGCGGCGCTCCGGGCGGCTCCGCCGTTGCCGACGATGAGGACCGAAGATTTCGGCAGACGCAGCAGCCGCCCCAGCGGCTCGGTGACGCCCGCCGCGTCGGTGTTCGTGCCGCGCCATTTTCCCGCCTTCCGCCACACCGTGTTCACCGCGCCGATGCGGCGCGCCAGCGGCTCCACCACATCCAGATAACGGATGATTTTCTGCTTGTGCGGCAGCGTGACGCTGAAGCCGGCCAGCGGCAGCTTTTCCGCCATCGAAAAGAAATCGCGGAGGTGCGCCGGCGAGACCAGGAACGGAAGATAGACCGCATCCAGACGGCGCGCCTGGAACGCCCGGTTGTGCACCACCGGCGAAATCGAATGCCGGACCGGATCGGCGATAACGCCGTAAATCCTGGCGGCTTTGGTCAGTTTCTCGACGCGGTATAAATGCCGCAGGTAGCGCGCGCTTACCTGTCCGGCGGCGGTGCCTTCCGAAAACAGCGGCGCCGCGTACGTGTAGATGCCGCCGAACACTGGCGAGAGCACGCGCGTCGGGAAGCCCAACTCGCCCATCGCCAGCACCACCATGCGATGCTTCGGCAACGCCTTTGCCGCAGCCAGCACGCGCACGTTATCCGACGGCTTGCGGGCGGTAGTGACCACTTTGTAGGCGTCGGCCGGAACCTTCAGCATCCGGTTGACGATGGTGTCCATCGGAGGCGTGGCCTCGAAGTTGTGATACGACAGAATCACCTGGGTGCGCCCGCGGAACTGGGTGAGCTTGTCGGGCGCCACCTCGGCGCTCTCGATTTCGACGTCCACCGCGTGGGCTCCATGACGGACGGCCACATCAAGCACGCTCAACTGCTCTTCGATGCTGCCGTTGAATTTGCCGCGGTTCTGATGCCGCCGGCAGGTGGCGATCACGATGCAATCGGGGAACTGTTCGAGAAATTCGCGGATATGCTCGGCCCCTTTGCGCGGGTCGTTGAGGTAGTCGAGACGGAACTCTAGAAAGGTTTCACCGGCCTCGGCCTCGCGCCGGGCATGTTCCAGAAGACTGCGCACGTCCGGCAAGCCCAAGGCGATGCAAATACGGGGAAACGACCTCGTCGGCGGCATTGTCGTCAGGTAAGGTATTCAGAATACCACGTCGAGGACGGGCCGGAATCCGATTGAAATGGGGGAAAAAGGGAGGGAAAACGGAACGAAGAATTATTGCTGACGCTTGCTTCGGGAGCCCTTTGGGGCTGCCGCGCGCGAAGTCGTGCACTTCAGCCCCATTTGAACGCGCTGCGAACAGGCCTGGCGGGCCAGGTCATGATTCGGAAATCGCTTCAAAAGCTCGAGAAATTCTTCGGCGCCTTGCGTCCGCCGGCCCATCTTGACGAGCGTCATTCCCTTGTAATAAAGGGCATCGGGAATTTTGTTGTTGGTCTTCTCCGGATACTTCTCCAGGACCGTATCGAACTCCTGCAGAGCATTTTCATAGTCGCCCTGGGCGTAGTGGATGGAGGCGATGTAAAACTGCGCGTTGGGCGCGAGGGCGGTATCGCCGTACCACCGTAGATAGTCGGAGAATTCTTTCAATGCCAGGTCGAGTTTGCCGCTTTGGCGATCGCGCGACGCATCGGCATAGAGTTGAGCGGCGGGCACGGCCGGAACATCATTCGAAGCGGCGGGCGGTCCGCCGGCGCCGGAAGAAGAAGAGGGCGGGGGAGCAGCCGGGGTCTGGATGATCTTGACCGCGTTGGACAGATCGGTAATCTGCGCCTGGAGCTTGCTCATCAAAGTGGTCAGATCGGAGACCGCCTGCTGCAAGGTGGCAAAATTGTTGGACATCTGATCGACGCGGGTACTGAGCCCGGCGACCGGAGCCACTACTTTATTCTCCAGATCTTTGAGGTTCTGAGAGGAGCCGCTCTGGATGACAGCCACCCCGGTATTGGCCTTGTTCGCCGCATCCAGAGATTGCTGGACCAGGACCTGAAGCGCCGTCAACTTTTCGGTCAGCGCCATCATTTTGTCGTCCTGGGATTTCTGCAGCGCTTTCACCTGGTCCTGCAGCAGGCCGACATCGCGCTGCAGTTCCTGAATTTCACGGCTGGCCGCCGGCGCTAGCGCCGGCAACGCCAGCAGGACCAGGATGCTCAGGGATCGGGACTTCATGCCATCCTCCTGACTGGGAGCGGGGCTCAGCGGCCCCGCTCTCCGGTTAGCACTTCTACTTCCATACTACTGTGTTGGTCTACTGAGCGGGCGCGAAGTGTGCGCGGCGGTTTTTCTGCCAGCACTCCTCGTTGTGCTCGGTGCATTGCGGGCGCTCCTTGCCGTAGCTGATGGTGCGGAGCTTGTCGGCGGGCACGCCGAGCTGCACCAGGAAGTCCTTGGCGGAGGTGGCGCGGCGGTCTCCGAGACCGAGGTTGTATTCGGCGGAGCCGCGTTCGTCGCAATGGCCTTCGACCACGATCGTGGCGCTCGGGAAATCCTTCAGAATGCTCTTGAGCGCTTCGGCATCCTTGGTCAACGCGTCGCGGGCGTCGCCCCGGATGTCGCTCTTGTCATAGTCGAAGTAGGCGTCCTGGACCTCCTTGAGGCGGTCCTCCAACGTGACGGTCGGCGCCGGTGGTGGAGGCGGCGGAGGCGGCGGAGGCGGAGCGGTGACGGTAACGCTGGCGCTCGCCGTGGTGGTTCCCCCCGGCCCGGTGGCCGTCAGGGTGTAGGTCGTGGAATCGTTCGGCTGCACGCGGGTGTTGCCGGTGGCCTGCACGGTGCCGACTCCCTGGTTGATCGAGATACTGGTTGTCTGGCCGTTCACCTGCCAGCGCAAGGTGGACGACTGGCCGCGCTGGATCGAGCTCGGCTCGGCGCTGAACTGCGCGATACTGGGCGCGGCCGGCGGCGGCGGAGGCGGTGGCGGCTGGGTGGGCGGCGGCGGCGGAGGCGGCGGCGGAACCTTCTTCTTACAACTCGTGCCAAATACCGCCAACGTGAGCGCCATCGCGATGACGGTCAAGTTGCGTGTCTTGAACATGAACTGCCCTCCTAAACTGTTTCACTATCTGCCCCAGACCGGGGTCCAGTTGCTTCCCTGCCGGGTCAGTTGCTTCACCTGGGTTCCGTCGGCAAGCATGGACCAGATCTGCGGCGAACCGGTCCGTGTGGACATGAAGACGAGATGCCGTCCATCCGGCGCCCAGCTGGGGTTTTCATTGCGCCCTTCGCCATGTGTGAGCTGCGTGTAACTCCGCGTTGCCACGTCCATGATGAAGATGTTGAAATTCCCGGTGGCGTAGCCCTGCGTCCACGAGAAGGCAATGTGCTGTCCGTCGGGATTCCAGGACGGATTGGATGCTTCGCCCTCGCCACTGCTCAACCGTTCCACGTCGGCGCCATCCATATTCATCCTGTAGATCTGCTGCGGTCCGGACCGGCCGGACACGAACACCATTTCAGCTCCCGTTTTCGGATTTACCTTAGGCTCGACTTCGATGGCGCGCGACGACGAGATCCGCCGCAGGTTGCTTCCGTCCAGGTTCGCGATATAAATCTGAGCCCAGCCACTCGCCGACGAGGAGTAAACGATCTGTTTTCCATCGGGAGTGAAATCCGGAGTCGCATTCAGCGAGGCGACCTGGTTGTAAAAAGGCAATTGCCGGACCGGATCCACCGAAAATAAGAATATACCAGGATTGCCCTTGACGTAGCTAGTGAACGCGATTTTTGACGAATCGGGAGAGATCGCCGGCTCGATGGACAGCGAACGGAATTGCGTGATCTGCCGCTGGTTGGAGCCGTCCCAATCCATCATCCAGATCTCTTTGTGGCCGGTGCGGTCGGATACGAAGACAATCTTTGTGCCGAACAGCGATTTTTGACCGAATACCGCAAGAATATCGGCGGCAAATTCATGAGCGATTTTCCGCGCGCCCAGCTCGTTCACCGAGCCCAGATAGCGCTTGCCGATCACCTGCGCGTTGGCGGGAGTGCCGCGGCTGAGGTCGAACAGCCAGCCGTAGAGGACCAGGACGTCGTTCTGAACGGCCGTGTAGCCGAAGGCCAGATAATTCGCCGAGACGGGCGGGCCGGACCAGTCGGTCATCCACAACCCTCCGCCGCTCGGCGGAGCCTCGAGCCGGTCGCGGCTGCGCGTGCGCGTCGGCTGCGCGGCGGGAGGCTCGCGGAAATCCGACGGCTGCTGCGGGACGGTCGTCGGATACATCGTTTTCGCCACCATCTGAAACAGCCCGGCGCTGTCCACGTCATTCCACAGCGTTTCGTTGAACGCGCCCATGAAGGCCTGTGCGCCGCCCGAACCGCGGAGATCGGGGATCGCCATCTTCGGGCGCTGGCCTTCCTGAATCACAATGCGCAGATCTTCGGCTGTGGAAACGCCGAAGCTGGCGAAGAACACCGCTGCCAAGCAGATGATTTTTTTCATGGTCACCGCCTTAATTCAAAAACAAACTCGATATCTGCCGAATTCCGCCCCAAGCCCGGAGGAAGGGGCGGAAAGGGAATGGAATCCAGGATGGCGCGCTGCGCCGAGTAGTCCAGCGCGGCGTTCCCGCTCCGTTGCGCGATGCGCACCGACGAAGCGGAAACGGACCCGTCGCTCTGAATCGTGAAGGTCACGACTACCTGGGGCGCGGAGTGAAGCCGCGGATCGAGATCGCCGGTCCGCCAGTTTCGCGCCACTTTGTCTTTCAAGAGATTGGCGTACCAGCCGAACTGCTGCCCGAACGGAGAGTTGTTTCCGATGTTGACGCCGCCGGCGCCCGGCATGCCGAACATGGGCGACACCATGGCTTGTCCGGAAGTGCTGTACAGCTGGTTGGGCAAATCCTTCTGCTGCGCGCGGAACTTGTTCGGCGCCGATTGCGCGCGCGAGGGCTGTTTGGGCGCATTCCGGCTTTTCAAGGGAATGGCATCGTCGGGCGGCGCCTTCACCTCGGGCTTGGGTCTTTCTTTGGGAAGCGGTTCCGGCACTCGCGACTCCGTGTTGTTGGCGACCGGGTTGACCGGGCCGCTGCGGCTGGGCAGCGGGATCCGAGCCACCGGCGTGACCGCAACCGATCCAATGCCGCCTCCGTTCACGTCGCCCAGATTCAGAGGAGCGCGGGCGGCGGTCCAGCCGGCGAGCAGAAGCGCCCCCACCATGGAGATGTGAAAGATCACCGACGCCAGCAGCCATTTCCCGAGCGGCTGCTGTTCATCCAGAATGTCGGTGCGCGAACTCATCACCGCCTTTTGGGGGTCGAGTCCTCCGGCTGCGTGACGACGTTGACCTGAAATCCCGCTTGCCCGAGGGTCGCCATCACCTGCGCAATCGGATCGAAGATGGTGTCCTTATCGGCCCTCACGTACACCGCTTTGGATTTTCCGAAGCGCTGCACGATCGCCGCCTGCAAGTCATTTATGTCGATGGGCTTCTCATTGAGGTAGGTCACGCCGTCCTTGGTGATGGTGACGGTCGGCAGCTCCTGCGCGGTCTCCTTCACCGGCTTGACCTTGGGAACGTCGACCTCGATTCCGAAATCCATGACGTGCGCGGTCAGCATAAAAATGATGAGCAGCACGAGCGCGACGTCGACGAAGGGAGTGACGTTGATTTCGGAAAGCATCGCTCCGCCGCGCCGCGAGCGAAATCCGCCGCCATTGACCGAGAATGCCATTTATTCTCCGAAGCTCCGCTCCGCCATGTTCAGGAACTCGAGCGAAAAATCATCCATCCGGGCGCCGATTTCCCGAATCGTGTGCCCAAACAGGTTGTAAAAGATCGCTGCGGGAATAGCGGCCAGCAATCCGACGGCCGTTGCAATGAGCGCGTCGGCGATTCCCGGACCTACCGTGCGCAAGCTGGTGCTGCCTTGCGTGCTGAGATCGAGAAATGCCCGGATGATGCCGAGCACCGTCCCGAACAGCCCGATAAACGGCGATACTGACGCCGTGGTGGCCAGCCATTGCATGTGGCGTTCCAGCTTGGCCAGTTCTTCGCTGGCCCCCAGCTGCAGCGCGCGCTCCACCGCGGTGCGGTTGGTGAGAGATCCCTTTTTCTTTACCTGGCGGGCCACTTCCTCGTAGCCGAAATCAAACACGCCGACCAGCGGAGAAGGCCGGTACTGCTCGCTCGCGACCATGACGGCTTCGAGACCGGTGGCTTTGCGAAAGGCCCGCAAAAACCGCGTATTGAGCTGCCGCGCATGCCGCAGGGCGCTCCACTTGGCGAAAACCACGGTCAGGGAAAAAATCGAAAAGCACACCAGCACACCCAAAACGGCCAGTTGCAGAGGGCCGGTGCGCTGCAGCATTTCGAAGTAATTTACTTGAAACAGGAAGGCAATCGGAACTTCGACGGTCAACACGTCTCCTTAATTCCAGACTCTAACACATAGACGTGCGGCCGACGTGAAAAGACGCACGGAAAAAGAGCTGCGGAAAGGCCGTTATAATCGCGCTAGGGTGTTGGTCGAACTAACCATCGAGAACTATGCCGTCATAGGCCAGCTGAGAGTACGTTTTCACACAGGTCTGAACCTGCTGACCGGCGAAACGGGCAGCGGGAAATCGATTGTGGTGGACGCCCTCGGGCTGCTGCTCGGAGGGCGGGCTTCGGCGGACATGGTGCGGAGCGGGGAAGTTCGCGCGCGCGTGGCGGGAATTTTCGAGGTGCGCAATTCCGCGGCGATCCGGCGTTTGCTGGAGCCGGCCGGCCTGGAAATTGAAGATGGCGAACTGCTGCTCGAGCGGGAGGTGCTGGCGGAAGGCAAATCCCGCGCGTACATCGGCAGCCGCCCGGTGGCGGCCTCGTTGTTAAAGGAACTGGCGCCGCATCTGGCCGATATCCACGGGCAGCACGATCAACAGTTGCTGTTTTCCGCCGACGCGCAGCGGGACATGCTGGACGCGTTTGCGGCGAGGCCGGATCTGGCCGAGCGGGTGGCGGCGGTTCATGGGGAGTGGCGGGCCTGCGGCGCGGAACTGGAAGAGCTCGAACGTTCCGAGCAGGAAAAACTGCGATTGCTCGATCTCTGGTCGTTTCAGCGCAAGGAAATCGAAGCGGCGGCTCTGGAGCCCGGCGAAGATGCCGCGCTCGAGAACGAACGACGCGTGCTGCAAAATGTGCAGCGGCTGGAGGAAGCAGCGGCCGCCGCGTATGCCGCGCTGTATGACAGCCCGGAATCGGCGCTGGCGCTCACCCGGCTGGCCGGCAAGCGGGTCGACGAGTTATCGCGCATCGACGCTTCAATCGAAGGCGTGCGCGAGCAGTTGAACGCGGCGGCCGTGAGTCTGCAGGAAGCCTCGTACGCGCTGCGCGATTACCTCGGGAAGCTCGAGGCCAATCCCGGGCGGCTCGAGGAGGTGGAAAACCGGCTCGCCGCCATCGACCGCCTCAAACGCAAGTACGGCCAATCGCTGGAAACGGTTCTCGCGTTTCTGGACGATGTGCGGAAGCAGATCGCCTCGGTGGAAAACGCCGGCCAGCGGATGGAGGAACTGCGTGTTCGGGTGAAGAAGCTTTCCGCGGAATTTGAAAAAAGCGCCGCGGAACTGACGGCGGCCCGGCAAGCGGCCGCGCGCAAACTCGAAAAGCGGGTGGAAACCGAGCTCGCGCAGCTGGCCATGGAGCGCGCGGTGTTTCGGGTGCAGATCAGCCCGGCCGCCTGGTCGGAAAGTGGCGCGGACCGGGTGGAGTTCCTGGTTTCCGCTAATCCCGGAGAGGACCCGCGCCCCTTGGACAAAGTGGCGTCCGGCGGCGAAATCTCCCGGATCGCGCTCGCGCTGAAGACCTGCCTCTCACCGTCGAAAGGAGCGTTGATCCGTACGCTGGTGTTCGACGAAGTGGACGCCGGAGTCGGCGGGAGCGCCGCCGAAGGAGTCGGCCGGCGGTTGAAAAAACTCGCGGCGGCCAGCCAGGTGCTGTGCGTGACGCACCTGGCGCAGATCGCCTCGTTCGCGGACCATCATTACCGGGTGGAGAAGCGCGAGGCGGGCGGCCGCACCGTGGCCGAGATCGAAGAGCTCGACGCAGCGGCGCGAACGCGGGAAATCGGCCGCATGCTCTCCGGACAAAAGGTCACGCCCGAGGCGTTGAAACACGCGGAGCAGTTGATTCGCATGAGCGCGAGATAGAGAGAAGCAGCCGGCGAACCGCCGCTCCTAGAACAACACGTCGAAGTCCGCGCGGTGATGCAGGTGGTAGTTTCCGAAAAATATGCCGTACCGCGGATCGGCGATGTTGGCGTGCACGTCAAGCGCGTTGAAGTGGTTGGTCAGGTTGAAGCCGCTCCACGAGAAACGCAGCGTGTATTTTCCGCCTTTCACCGGCACGTCCTTCAGAATGCGGGCATCGGCGGAAAAGTAGCTGGGGTAGCGGGAGCGGTCGCCGAACGGCGTGCCGACGTAATCGCCGAGCGCATTCACGGTGGCATAGGGAAAGCCGGTGCGGTACTCGACCAGCGGCAAAAACTGAACGCCGTCCGGCAGATTCACGCGGCCCCAGGCGAGGAAACGGTTCGGGATGTCGCCGGGAAGATTCGAGTACACGCTATGCCGCACCAGGGGCGCCGGAAAGTTGCCGACGAATCCGCTGAAATCGTTCAGGGTGCCTTGCGCGCGGCCGTGGGTATACGTAACGAAGAACCGCTGGCCGCCTTTCCACTCAAACCGGCCCGTGACCTCGGCCTTGCGGTACAGGGATCGGCCGGCGCCGCGCATCATGAGCAGATCGGTTTCCACGTCCTGCGGCTCCAGCACCACCAGGCCGGCAGAGCGGCTGTGTGTATAGCCGGCCCGTATCCGGAAGAAGCTGGTGATCCGCTGCTCGACTTGCACATTCCACGTCCCGCTGCGCGGCGCGAAGTTGCCCGGCACTCTTCTGCCGAAGATCAAGGGTGAATTCGGCGGAGGGGTCATCCCGAGGACGTTCACGACACCCAGCGGAGTTCCGATGATGCTGCCGTCGGGCGCATAGTCGGTGACGATCCGCTGCGGCATGTGCCCGAACGTGTAAACACTGAGCGGCACGCGGTCATAAAAGATGCCGTAGCCGCCACGAATCTGCGTGCGGCCGCTGGAAAACGGCGCGATGGTGACACCGGCCCGCGGCGCGACCCGCACGCTGTCGGCAATGTTCTGCCGTTCGATCCGCCCGCCCACATCGAAGACCAGCCGCGGCGTAAGGGACCAGTGATCCTGCACGAAGCCCGCGACCTCGGAATCCCTCACCCGGTATGCGGTCCCGTTCGTGAACGTGATTCGCCGCAGCAGCAAGCCGCCGGTGTCCAGAAGGTTAATGGGCCGGTCGAAGACCTGGCCGCTGTCGTTGAGGAAACTGGCGGAGCCGCCGATCTTCAGTTCGTGCGTCCCGGCGGCCGCTATCATGCCGGGGGACCAGATCTCCACCCATTGTGTGCGGCCGGCTTCGCGGTGTTGCGTGCTGAAGTAATTGCCGCTGTTCCCGACCGGAGTCAGGACCATTTCGGCCGTTCCCTGGGACCCGATGGCGGCATCGAAGCGCTGGATCGAAACCGTGCTGCTGAGCGTGCCGCGCCCGGCGCTGAGGCGATCCCCGATCGTCGCCACATAGCTGTGGAGCGCGCTGCTGGGGGTAACGGGCTCGGGGTTGAAATACTCCGGGTTGATGAAGTTGGTGTGTTGCGGGCTGAAGTGCAGCGAGGCCGTCAGAATTTGAGTCGGCGAGACGACGTAATCGAGCTGGCTGAGCGAGTTGACGCCTTCCTGCTTGGAGGTGTTAAACGGAAACGCTAACGTCCTTTCCTGCCGCTTCACCATACTGTATTGCGTGGCGCTCAGGAAGAAGAGGCGGTCCTTGATCAGAGGACCGCTCAGCAGGCCGCGCGGCGTATCGTCGAGAATGCCCCGCATGTGCCAGCTGCGCCAGCGGAAGCCCGGCAGAGGGTCGTTGATTTCGCCGTGCCACTTGTCGCCGCCACGGCGCGTCTCCACGGCTACGACGTCGGAAGTGAAATGCCCGTATTCCGCCAGAAATGGCGTGTTGAGCACTCGAAGGGTATCGACGCTGTCGATCGGCACCGTAGGACCGAACCGGCCCGTCGCGGGATCGGATACGTCCGCCTGGTTGACGATCAGAGCGCTGCGTTGCTCCCCGGAGCCGGCAATCTTGGTTTCCCCTTCGCGCGATTGCACGATCTCGGGGGTGAGTGGAAGCGCTTCGCTGACGGTTGCCGGACGGTACGGCAAGTTCTTCACATCCTCGGGATGCAGCGGCTGCGCTTCCGAAGACGACGCCTGTTCCACGGTGGCCGCGGTGTCATGCACCTCCACGCTGCTTCGCACCACCAGCGGGTCCAACGTCAGCTCGATTTCCGTGGGGTTCTCGGCTTTCAGCTCAAACGGGTTGCTCGTCAGTTCGCGAAAGCCTTGTTTGTTCGCGCGGAGCACCCGAATTCCGCAGGCGAGCTGCCGGAACTCGGCAACTCCTCCCAAATCGGTCTGTTGCATGGCTCCAGGCTCGCGCTCCGTGCCCAGCGAAACCGTCGCGTTGGGGACGGGATTGCCCGACGAATCACGAACACGGACTTGCAGATCGGCTGCTGTGCACGTCTCGGCGGCCGCGCGGCCCAATAAAAGCAGCGCCAGTAGAGCAGCGCGTGCCGCATCGCGCGCATCCATCCGGGCCAGAGCGGGCCTGAGGCGCCTTGACCGCCAGTTCATCCGGTTTCCCTTCCGAGCGTCTCGACAAGACGAGCACACCCGGATCTCCCCGACCTATAAGATCCGACGAAACTGAGGATAACTGATCGGCGTAAGATCTGTCGAGACTTATAGTTGCCGCTTGGCGGTACCGGTAGTTCTGGGATTAATGCATAGTTTCGAGATACTCGCCCGTGCTGGCGTCCACATAGACCGACAGCCCCGAGGTCCCGACCGACTCGCCCCAAATCACGCGCCAGGTCGGGTTGGTGAACTTAGGCAGCTTCTCTAAGAGGAAGGAGATGGTTTGTTTCTCGTTCTGCTTGGCGGCGGCGCCGGCGTTCTTTAGGGCGGTTTTGTACGCGGCGTCCGTGTCGATTTTTACAGCAGCGATGAGAAACGGCTTGTTCTCCCGGCCCGGCCCCGTCCAGCTTTCCGGTTGGGCCGGAAAGACGCCCTGATGCAGGTTCGGCTCCGTCTCGATTACCGAGTACGTGTAGACGCGGGCCTCATTGCGGCTTTCAGAAACGAAAGTGGCCTGCCACGCTCCGGCCTTCCCGTGTACGTCCGGGAGATCAGTCACGTGAATGCTATTCATCTTGAGCACCTGGGCGTCGGCCGCCCAGGAGCGTGCGACCTGGTACATGCGATAGAGGCCGCTCTGGCCCGTAATCGGTTCGGCCTTGGCGGCTTTCTTCTCGGGCGAAGCCGGTTGCTCGGAGCAGGCCGCCAGAACGAGGGCCAACCCGCACAGAATCATCACGGAAGTAGTTCTCATCAACAGCTTCATTCTAGCAGCCAGGCGTTTTGGGTCGCTTTTGCGACGCAATTCACATTTCTCGCTGCGGCCCCGTGCCATAATTGAGGCCGAAAGGAGAGGTGCTTGTGGTTCAAACCAGAGGCATTCGCATCCTGATATGCGCGGCCGCATCCCTGTGGGTAGCGGCGGCGTTCGGCCAACGCACAGGAGTCGGAAATCCGTCCCCGCCTGCGTCAGGCGGCACAACCCCGGGCGGCAACCCGGGCGGACGCGCCCCCGGGCCGGGCACTACCCCTCCGCCCGATCTCGGCACACAGCCGAACACGACCAGCAATCCTTATCCGAACCGTCCGATTTACGTTTCCGGAAGGGTGGTGATGGACGACGGTTCTGAATTGCCCCAGAACATCACCATCGAGCGAATCTGCGGAGCTTCGCCGCGCGCCGAAGGGCACACGGATTCGAAGGGCTACTTCAATGTCCAGCTGGGCGCTCCCAACATTGACGCCTTCCAGGACGTGAGCGACGGCGACAGCGGGTTCGGCGGCTTCCGCGGCATCAATCAGACCGGCGCCGGTCAGTACGGCGGGGGTCCCAACCCCCTGGCTCTGGCGAACTGTGAATTGCGCGCGCGGGTTGCAGGATACATGTCACAGGCAATCCAGCTCTATGGCCGGCAGCCGATGGACAACCCCGATATTGGCACCATTCTGCTGCACCGGATTGCGCCCAGCGAAGGAAGCACCGTCAGCGCAACCACGCTCGCCGCGCCCAAGAACGCGCGCAAGGCCCTTCAGAAAGGTCTTGATCTGCAGAAGAAGAAGAAATTCGACCAGGCGGCCGCCAGTTTTCAACAGGCCGTCGAGATCGATCCGAAGTTCGCCGAAGCCTGGTTTGATTTGGGGCGCGCGCAGGCGGCCCAGGGGCAAACGGAAAGCGCGCGTCGATCATTCGACCAATCGATTGCGGCCGATCCGAAGTTTGTTCCCCCGTATATCGAGATTTCGATGATTGAGTTTCAAGGCCAGCGCTGGCAGGAACTGGCGGATATGACCGAGAAGGCAGTGAAGCTCGACTCCTTCACGTATCCGCAGGCGTTCTTTATGAATGCGGTCGCCAATTACAATCTGCACCACGAGGATGTGGCCGAGCAAAGCGCCCGCCGGGCGCAAAAGCTGGATACGCAGCATCGGATGCCGCAGGTCTCCCATCTGCTGGGGGTGATTCTGGCGGACCGCCGCGATTACACCGGCGCGGCGGCTCAGATGCGCGAATATCTGAAGTTCGCGCCCGACGCCAGCGATGCTCCCGCCGTGCGGTCGCAACTGGAAACCCTGGAGAGACAGTCGGCCGTCACCGCGCAGCAGCAGCCCTGAGCGGCCGGCGTTTACCGCTGTGCCGAGCGGACTTCTTCGAAGGTCAAATTCTCCGAGAAGAACGGCAGGACCTTGGTTTCGAAACGATCCTTGACGTGGTTCATGTGGTCGCCTTCATAGGTTTCGAAGCGGTGCGGAATGCCTTGACGAGTTAGCTCCGCGTCCATCTGCTGGTTGGACGCGGCGAGGCCGTCCTGGAGGCCGACGTCCAGCATGATCGCCCGGTATTTCTTCAGATTCCCGACGTATTGATCGACCATGGCGAGCGGAGAATTGGCGATCCACTTGGCCGCGATCTCGGGTTTGATCACGCCGTCCTGGTTGGGCAAGTCGAAAAATTTCGGTGGATTTTGCGGATTCGGCGACCACGCCGCGGCCTCGGCCGAAAGCACGTTGGCGAAGCCGCCGCCGCGGTTCGCGCGGCTGCCTGGGCCGGCATTGCCGTTGCGGGCCGCCGGCTGCCGCGGAGGAGCGGCCGCCGGATTGTTCATGAGACAGCAGGAACTCATGGCGTAGATGCTCGCGTAAACCTCCGGATACTTCATGCCGATCCGCAGGGTTCCGTATCCGCCCATGGAGTGTCCGGCCAGCCCGCGGCTGTCGCGGTCGGCGATGGTCCGGTAGTGGGTGTCGATGAACGAAACCAGGTCTTGGGTGATGTAAGCCTCCCAGTTTCCGGTGGTCGGCGAGTTCGAGTACATGCTGCCGTTGTAAATGGTGTCGGCGTCGGGATGCACCAGAATGAACTCCCGGATTTTTCCAGACCCCATCTCGCGATCCGCGGTGGCCGGCACGGTCATCAGGTTCCAGTAGCGCTCGGCTTCCACGCCATAACCGTGCAGGAAATAGACGACCGGATAGCGGCGGTTCGGGTCGGTGGTGTAGCTGGGCGGCAGATACACGAAGACGTCGCGATCCGGTGAATCGCCCTCGAGGTTGCCTTCCAGCGACTTGCCGTGGACTTTGATCTTCTCGACCGTGCCTTTCTTCTCGGGCGCGCCTGTTTGTGCGGGGAGCGTGGCCTGGAGCCAGAAGAACAGCAGCGGCACCGCGGCGCGGCAGACGAAGGGACGCAGATGGTTTTTCATAGGCACCTCTGGGGCAGTCTACAACCGCGCGAAGGGCGGATTCAACCGACTCGAGTTCGCCGACCCTGATAAACTTGTGTCGTTTGACGCCCACCGCACAACAGGCCCGCCCCATCTCCGGGTTTCGCCATCTCGAGCTCCTCGTTCTGCTGGGAGCGCTGCAGGCGTTCGCGCCGCTTTCCATCGATATGTACCTGCCGGCCATGCCGGTGATGGAGAAGGTCTTCCACACGTCGACCGCGGCGGTTCAAATGACGATGGTCACGTTTCTGGTGGGATACGCCCTCGGCCAATCGCTCTATGGACCGCTGACGGACCGGTTCGGCCGCAAACCCCCGCTCTATGGCAGCCTGCTTCTGTTTGTCGCTTCGGCGTTGGGCTCTGCTCTTTCGCCCTCGATTCAGGCAATGTCGGGATTCCGGCTGCTGCAGGCGATCGGGGCGTGCGGCGGAGCGGTGGTGTCGCGCGCGATGGTCCGCGACCTGTTCCCGGCGAGTGAACTGCGGCGCGTCTTTTCGATGCTGGTGTTGGTGCTCGGAGTCTCGCCGGTAGTGGCGCCGCTCATCGGCAGCTACCTTTTGGTCTGGTTTGGCTGGAATGCCGCATTCTATGCGCAGGCTCTGGTGGGCACGGCCTGCATGGTGGGGATGCATTTCCGGCTGCCGGAATCGTTGGAACACGACGCGCGGCGCGCTCTCGATTGGGCCTCGATTACTTCGGCGTACACGCGGCTCTTTAAAGACCGCACGTTTCTCGGAGCCTCCGCGGTATGCGGGTTCGGATCGGCGGGAACCTTCGCCTACATCACCAGCGCGCCGTTCGTCTTTATCAGCCTCTATAAGCTGCCGACCGAGGAGTTCGGATGGCTGTTTGGCGCGGTGGCGCTCGGGATGGTGGTGGCTTCGCAGATCAACGGCCGCATGTCGCACCGGGTGCCGCTGTGGCGCGTGCTGCGGGCGGCCAACATGGTCCAGTCGGCCGCGGGAATCGAACTGCTTCTGACGGTGCTGACCGGGGTGGGGGGGATGCCCGGGGTCTTCCTGGGCTTGTTCGTTTACGTTTCCGCGCAGGGATTCGTGTTTCCGAACGGTTCGGCGATCGCGATGATGCGGCACGCGCCCATCGCGGGTACGGCTTCGGCGCTGTTGGGCACCAACCAGTTCCTGATTGCCGCAGTGACCACGATCTTTCTGGGTTTTATTGAGAATCCGGCGGTGCCGATGGCGATCGTGATTGCCGGTTGCGCCTTGTCCGCGACCCTCCTCAATTACCTGACGCTGGGCGCGCACCTGGAGACCGCGGCGGAGGCGGCGTGAGGACGGCGAGCGCCGGCGCGGGGTTTACGGCGCGACCGCGTGATAAGATCTAACAGCCGCACTTCAGCCGCGGAGGGTGCATGGTTCGCGCACGCACAATTGTCTTCGTACTCTGCCTGTTGGCTTTTCCCGCCTCGCGACTTTTGGCGGCGCCCCAGCCGGCTCTGTCGCCGCGCGCGTTTCTTGATCAGTACTGTGTGACCTGCCACAGCGACAAGTTGCACACGGGCGGACTGTCGCTTCAAGCGCTGGACGTCGAGAATGTGCCGGCGCACGCCGAAACGTGGGAAAAAGTAATCCGTAAGCTGGGCGCGGGCGCCATGCCGCCGCTCGGCATGCCGCATCCCGACAGAGCCGCGGTGGACCGCTTTACCGGGTATCTGGAAACTTTCATCGACCGGGCCGCGGCGGCCAAACCGAATCCAGGCCATGCCACACTGCATCGCTTGAATCGCAACGAATACGCCAATGCGGTGCACGACCTGCTGGGGCTCGACATCGACCCTGCTCCGCTGCTTCCGGCCGACGACGAAAGCTACGGGTTCGACAACATTGCCGACGTGCTGAAGACCTCGCCGTCGCTGTTGGAACGCTATCTGTCGGCCTCCTGGAGCATCAGCCGGCTCGCCGTCGGCGATCCGGGGATCACCGCCGACACCACCACCTACCGGGCAAAGCCCGACCTCTCGCAGAACGGCCACATGGACGGGCTGCCGCTCGGCACGCGCGGCGGCCTGATGGTGCGGCACAACTTTCCTCTGGACGGCGAATACATCATCCGCGTCCGCCTGTGGCGCGCCACGGCCGATGTCATCAAGGGGCTCGAAGAGCCGCACAAAATGGAGATCAGCATCGACGGCGTCCGCGTCAAGCTGGTGACCTTCGGAGGGCCGGCGGACCGGGACCTGAGCTACGAAAACTCCGGTAAGTCGGTCGCCGACATCGACAACCGTCTCAGCGTGCGGGTCCCGGTGAAGGCCGGGCCGCGGACCGTGGTAGCCACATTCCTGACCGAAAGCGAAGCGCAGGATGACGCGATTCTCGAGCCCTTCCAGCGCGCGAATCTCGATGCGCTCGATTTCCGCGGCCTGCCGGTGGTGGACCGGATCAGCATCAACGGACCGTTCCAAGCGACCGGGCCGGGCGGTACTCCCAGCCGGCGGCTGATTTTCACGTGCCGGCCGGCGAGCGGCGCCGACGAATTGCCGTGCGCCCGCAAAATTCTGGGGACGCTCGCGCGCCGCGCGTACCGGCGTCCGGCCACCGAAACCGATATGGAACGGCTGCTGGGCTTTTTCCAGCGCGGGCGGAACGAAGGCGGCACCTTCGACGCCGGCATCGAAGCCGGTATCCAACTCATTCTGGCCAGCCCCGACTTTCTGTTCCGCTTCGAGCCAGATCCGCCGAATGTCGCGGACGGCGCGGCGTACCGGCTGAACGATCTCGAACTGGCCTCGCGCCTCTCCTTTTTCCTCTGGAGCACGATTCCCGACGACACCCTGCTCACCGTGGCGAGCCAAGGCAGGCTGAAGGACCCCGCCGTTCTCGAGCAGCAAATCAAGCGCATGCTCGCCGATCCGCGCTCGAAGGCTCTGGTGGATAACTTCGCCGACCAGTGGCTGTACTTGCGGAACATCAAGAACATCAACCCCGATTTTGAAACCTTTCCGGATTTCGATGACAACCTGCGCCAGGCGATGAAGCGCGAGACCGACCTGTTCCTCGAAAGCATCATCCGCGAAGATCACAACGTGCTGGACCTCCTGACCGCCGATTACACCTTCTTGAACGAGCGGTTGGCGCGGCACTACGGAATCCCGAACATCTACGGCACCGACTTCCGGCGCGTCACCCTGACGGACGAGCGCCGCCGCGGCCTGCTCGGCCAGGCGAGTATTCTCGCGGTCACGTCGCTGCCGACCCGCACTTCGCCGGTCGAACGCGGCAAGTGGATCCTGACGAACATCCTCGGCATTCCGCCGACGCCGCCCCCTCCCAATGTGCCTGCCTTGAAGGAACACTCCGACCCCGGTAAGCCGACCTCGCTGCGCGAACGCATGGAGCAGCACCGCGCCAACCCGACTTGCGCCGGCTGCCACAAGGTAATGGACCCGATCGGTTTCTCGCTTGAGAATTTCGACGCCGTCGGCCAGTGGCGGAATACGGATGACGGCGTGAAAATCGATCCTTCGGGCACCTTATACGACGGTGACAAAGTAGACGGTCCGGTGGCGCTCCGGAACATGCTGACCAGCCGCCCCGAGGTCTTCATCGGGGTGATGACCGAGAAGCTGATGACGTACGCGCTCGGCCGCGGCCTGCAGTATTACGATATGCCCGCCGTGAGGAGCGTATTGCGGGAGGCCGCCCGAAACCAGTACCACTTTTCTTCCATCGTGCTGGGGATTGTCAAAAGCACCCCATTTCAGATGAAGACGAAGAACCCGGCCGATGTCGCTGGCGGTACCGTCACGGCTAGCGTGCGGCAGTAGAGTTTGATATTGTTAACAGCAAGTTAACTCCTGGAGGGGGAGCATGTTCCTCACGAAGAAGCACCTGCCCCGCCGCACGTTCCTCCGCGGCATGGGTGTGACTCTGGGCCTGCCTTTATTGGACTCCATGATCCCCGCGCATACGGCGCTGGCGAACACCGCCGCGAACGCCCCGATGCGCCTGGGGTTTCTGTATATGCCGCACGGCGCGGTGATGAGCGCATGGACGCCGGCGGCCGAAGGACAGGGCTTCGAGTTGACCCGGATCCTGACCCCCCTGAAGAACGTCCAGGACAGCGTGGTGGTGGTGAGCGGGCTGGCGCAGAAGAACGCGGGCGCAATCCCGGGCGACAGCGGAGGCGATCACGGCCGTTCCCCGTCGGTCTTCCTGAACGGCACGCGGCCGCGCCGCACCGAAGGCGAGGATGTGCGCGCGGGAACCACGATCGACCAGATCGCGGCCCAGAAGATCGGGCAGGATACGCCGCTTCCTTCCCTCGAATTAGCCACCGAGGATATGACGGGTTTGATCGGGGCCTGCGACGTCGGCTTCAGCTGCACGTACACGAACACGATTTCCTGGCGCACCCCGACTACGCCGCTACCGATGGAAATCAATCCGCGGGTGGTGTTCGACCGGCTGTTCGGCGACGGCAGCAATGCGGCCGAACGGCTCACCCGCATGCAGCGCGAGCAGAGTATCCTGGACACGATTTCCAGCGAAGTCGCCGGCTTGCAAAAGACCCTGGGCACGGCGGATCGCAACCGGATGAACGAGTACCTGGACAATATTCGTGAAATCGAGCGGCGCATCCAGCTGGCTGAAAAGCAGAGCCGCTCGAACTTGCAGGTACCCGCGCCGCCGGTCGGCATTCCCGACGATCATGAAGAGCATTCCAAGCTGATGCTCGACCTGATGGCGATCGCGTTTCAGGCCGAGATCACCCGCATTTCCGCGTTCATGATGGCGCGGGAAGTCAGCTACCGGACCTTCCCGAAGATCGGCGTTCCCGATCCGTTCCACGCGACTTCGCATCATCAGGACATTCCCGAGAAGATCGAGAAGCTGACCAAGATCAACACCTATCACGTCGGCCTGGTCGCGTACTTCCTGGAAAAACTGAAGGCCACGCCGGACGGCGACGGCACGCTGCTCGATCATTCGATGGTGTTGTACGGAAGCTGCATGAGCAATCCGAACGTGCACAACCACGGACCCCTGCCCTGGCTCTTAGCGGGAGGCGCGAACGGCAAGATGAAGGGCGGCCGCCACGTTAAATACCTGGATGGCACGCCGGCGGCGAACGTCCTGATGACGATCTTGGATAAAGCCGGTGTTCACGAAGACAGCATCGGCGACAGCACGGGCATTCTGACTGAAATCTAGCGGGGGCAACCATGGCAATTCGCAACGGATTGGCGGTCGCGATGCTTTCTGCCGCGGCTGCGTTCGCCGCGACGGGCGGCGGCCTCTCGCTGGTCGACGCAGTGAAAAACCATGACATGGAGACGGCGCGCGCCTTGCTCAAGCAGCACGCGGATGTGAACGCCGCCGAACCGGACGGCACCACCCCGCTGCACTGGGCCGCGCACTGGAACGACCGCGAAATGGTCGACCTGCTGCTTCGCGCGGGCGCCAATCCGAGCGTGACGAACCGCTACGGCTTCAGCCCGCTTTCCGAGGCGGCGGCCGCGGGCAGCGCGGAGCTGGTCGAGAGCCTGCTCAAAGCCGGCGCCGATCCGAATACGGTGGTGGCGACGCAGGGCGAAACCGTGCTCATGAGGGCGGCCCGGACCGGAAACGCCGGTGCGGTGAAGGTCTTGCTGGATCACGGCGCCGACGTGGATGCGCGCGAAAATTATCGCGGGCAAACGGCCTTGATGTGGGCGGCGGCGGAAGGCCACCCCGAGGTGATCAAGCTGCTGATCGCCAAGAGCGCCGACGTCAACGTGCGCTCGTTCGATCGCGACACCAAGCCGCCCAAGCTGATGGCCGGCACGCCGAATGCGCCGATCAACCGGGGCGGCCTCACGGCGCTGCTGTTCGCCGCGCGGCAGGGTCAGATCGAGGCAGCCAAGGCGCTGCTGGATGGCGGAACGGACCTCAATCAGGTCGATTCCGACGGCAACAACGCTCTGATTCTCGCGCTGCTCAACAGCCATTACGATTTCGCCCAAATGCTGCTCGACCGCGGCGCGGATCCGAATCTGGCGAACAAGGATGGCCGTACGGCGCTCTACACGGCCGTTGAGATGCACGATGCCGACTGGTCGCCGCGCCCGGCGCGCCGGGAAACCGATCAGCATACGAGTCTCGACCTGATCCGTTCCCTGCTCGACAAAGGCGCGAAAGTGAATGCCGCCCTGACCGCCGCCTCTCCGATTGCCAAGGTGGCTCAGGATATGGGCGACCGCACACTAGCCGCCGGCGCGACCGCATTCATGCGGGCGGCGCGCAGCGCCGACGTGGAATTGATGCGCCTGCTGCTCGACCGCGGCGCCGATCCCAAGCTGGCCAATAAAGACGGGCTCAATGCGTTGATGCTGGCCGCCGGCAACGGCTGGTCGGACAAGATCAAGGGCACCGAGGCGGAAGCGCTCGAGGCCGTGAAGCTCTGCGCGAGTCTCGGACTCGACGTGAACGCGGCGACCGACAAGGGCGACACCGCGCTCCATGGCGCGGCCGGCCGGGGCGCCGATTCTATCGTCAAGTTTCTCGTGGAGAAGGGCGCGAACGTGAACGCCGCGAATAAGCGCGGCCTCACGCCGCTCGATATCGCAAAAGGCAAGGGCGGCCCTCCGGGATCGTCGCCCAACCCGCGCGAGAGTACGGCCTCGGTGCTCAGCCAGCTCGGCGGCCTGCCCGGCAAAGAAGTCCACGAGACGGCAAAGGCGGAGTAGGACGGGGTGGCAGGCCGCTGCAGCCCGGCAGCCCGCCCTACCGGAATCCGTAGCGGAAACCGTTTTCTGCGATTCCGCGCAGTTCCGCTTCGGTGAATCCGAATACCCGCGCGGCCAACCGGTATTCTTCTACCAGCGAGCAGCGGAACATGGCCGGGTCGTCCGTATTCAGGACGATCGGTACACCGGCCTCATAGAGACGCCGTACCGGGTGTTCTTCGAGGCGCTTCACGACGCCTGTGACACAGTTGCTGGTAATGCAGATTTCCAGCGGTATGTCGCGATCCCGCAGGTGCGCCAGCAGCACGGGGTCTTCGATGGCACGGATACCGTGGCCGATCCGCTCCGCGCCCAATTCCAGCGCGGCCCAGATCGATTCCGGCCCCATGCTTTCGCCCGCGTGCGCCGTTAAATGCAGACCGGAGCGTTTGGCGAACGCGAACACGTCTTTGAACCAGGTTGCCGGGCCGCGTTCTTCGCTGCCGCCGATTCCGTACGCAACGACTCCGCGGTCCTTCCGCGCGGCAGCCAGTTCCGCCACCTGCATCGCGGGCTCGATTCCGAACTGGCGGACGGCATCCAGGATCCACCGCACTTCCACCGGCGATCCGGCGGCCGCCTCGCAGACTGCGTCGAAAATCGGGGCGAAGTCCTGCCCTTTCCACAGCACGACCCCCGCTGCCAGGATGATCTCCGCGTACCGCACGTTCTGCGCCGCGAGGCACTGCAGCAGCCGGCGCGTGATGACTCCGTAGTCTTCCGGCGTGCGCAGGCGTTTGCCCACGGCGCCGAATGCTTTCAGGAACGCATCGAAGTCTGGATATTCGTACAGCGCGCGAAAGTCTTCGAGCGGCGTCGCCGGATCGAGCTCGTGCAAGGTTTCGGGTTCTATTGAACCCTCCAAGTGTACGTGCAGTTCCGCTTTTGGCAAATCGAGCAGGAAATCGGCCATACTTGTTTTAGCCTCTCATGATGGCGGAAGAAATCGAAGCAATAGTTGGCGGATATCATGGCGACGCGTTTCGCATTCTGGGCCCGCACGCCGTCCACAAAAAAGGTCAATCGGACCGGTGGGAGATCCGCGCCTTCCTGCCGCAAGCCGAGGCCGCCGAGGTCGTCTGCGGCGCCCAACGCGTGCCGATGGCCAAAAGGCACCAGACCGGATTTTTCGTCGGCTGCCTCGACGGGACGGTCTGCCGCTACCAGCTGGCGCTGCGGCTGTGGGACGGCCGCGAGGTGCAGATCGAAGATCCCTACCGCTTCGGCCCGCTGATCTCCGATACCGATCTTTATCTCCACACCGAAGGCACGCTCTACGAAGCCTATCGCACGTTCGGCGCGCACGTGACCTGCGCGGAAGGAGTGCCGGGCGTCCGTTTCGCGGTGTGGGCTCCCAACGCGCTGAATGTCACGGTGACCGGCGAGTTCAACGATTGGGACATCCGCCGCCATCCGATGCGCCGGCGGAGCGGCGGCGTCTGGGAGATTTTCCTGCCCGGCCTGAGTGAAGCAGCGGCGTACAAGTATCACGTGCGTTCGCGCTTCAACGGATACCAGCAGCTCAAGGCCGATCCGTATGCGTTCTATTGCGAGACTCCTCCGAAATCGGCTTCGCTGGTGTGGAACACCGGCACGTACGAATGGCAGGACCGCGAGTGGATGGATGCGCGCGGGCGCACCGACTGGCTGAAGGCGCCGGTCGCCATCTACGAAGTGCATCTCGAATCGTGGATGCGGGGGCCGCACGGCGAGCCGCTCACCTACCGCGAGATGGCCGTCAAGCTGGTGGAATACGTGAAGCGGATGGGGTACACCCACATCGAGATGCTGCCCGTCATGGAGCATCCGTTTTCGGGCTCGTGGGGATACCAGGTGATCGGCTATTTCGCGCCGACCTCGCGGTTCGGAACGCCGGACGATTTCCGGCACCTCATCGACACCTGTCACCGCAACGGAATCGGCGTGATCGTCGACTGGGTGCCGGCGCACTTCCCGAAAGACGCGCACGGCCTGGCCTTCTTCGATGGCACCGCGTTGTATGAGCACGCTGACTGGCGCAAGGGCGAACACCGGGACTGGGGTACCCTCATTTTCAATTACGGCCGCAACGAGGTGCGGTCGTTCCTCATTTCCAACGCGTTGTTCTGGCTGAAGGAATATCATGTCGACGGTTTGCGCGTGGACGCCGTCGCCTCCATGCTGTATCTCGACTACTCGCGCAAGCCCGGGGAGTGGATTCCCAACCAGTTCGGCGGCAACGAAAACCTGGAAGCCATCGATTTTCTGAAGATCTTCAACGAGCAAGCCCACAAAGTGCCGGGCGCATTTACAGTGGCCGAGGAATCGACCGCGTTCCCCGGAGTTTCCAAGCCGGTATACCTCAACGGACTCGGCTTCACCATGAAATGGAACATGGGTTGGATGCACGACATGCTGGAATACTTCAGCAAAGATCCGATCCACCGCAGGTATCATCATCACCACATCACGTTCGGGCTGCTGTACGCGTTCACGGAGAACTTCGTGCTGCCGATTTCGCACGACGAGGTGGTTCACGGCAAAGGATCGCTGGTAAACAAAATGCCCGGCGACGAATGGCAGCAGTTCGCGAACGTGCGCGCGTTTCTGGCCTACATGTGGGCGCACCCCGGCAAGAAGCTGCTGTTCATGGGACAGGAGATCGGCCAGCGCGACGAGTGGAACTACAACACCGGCGTGCGCTGGGAATTGCTGCAATTCGATTATCATCGCAAGCTGCAGGCGCTGGTCCGCGAACTGAACCGGCTGTATCGCGCGAGCCCCGCGCTCTATCGCGTCGATTTCCACTACTCGGGTTTTGAATGGGTGGATTTCCACGACGCGGAAAACTCGATCATCGCGTTCATCCGGCGGGCGGACGATCCGCATGATTTTCTGCTGTTCTGCTGCAACTTCACGCCGGTGCCGCGCGAGGAATACGTCTTTGGCGTGCCCGAAGCGGGGCTGTACGAAGAGATATTGAACACCGATTCGGAATTCTTTGGCGGGTCGAATCTCGGCAACGGCGCCACTCTCATTCCCTCGCGGCCCGTGCCGAAACACAACCGGCCGCACAGCATACCCGTCACTCTGCCGCCGCTGGCGGTGGTGGCGTTTCGTAAGCGGTGACCGATGCCCGCGAAATACGATTCCATCATCATCGGCGGAGGCCATAACGGCCTGGTCACTGCCGCGTACCTGGCCCGCGCCGGCCGCAAGGTGCTGGTGCTGGAGCGCCGCGAGATGGTGGGCGGCTGCGCGGTCACGGAGGAAATCTGGCCGGGCTACCGGGTGTCCACCGGCGCTTATCTGTCGAGTCTGCTGCAAGGCCGGATCGTGCGCGAGCTTGAGCTGGAGCGCTTCGGCTATCACGTCGATCCCAAAGACCCCGCGTTCTTTTCCGCTTTTCCCGATGGGCGCCACTTGTTCATGTGGCAGGACCGGGCAAAAACGGTCGCGGAGATCGCGAAATTCTCGCGCCAGGATGCCGACGTCTACCCGGCGTACGAAGACCAGATCGAGCGCATCGCGCGCGTGATTGAAGATCTGCTGCTGGTGACACCGCCCGAATTCCCGCCGCGAGGCCCGCGCGATTTTCTCGACTACTTAAAGCTGGCCGCCCGCTTGCGCGGGCTCGGACGGAAAGATGTTGTTGCCTTGGTCAAGATCTTCACCCAGAGCGCGGCGGAGCTGCTGGACGAGTGGTTTGAATCCGAGGAAGTGAAAGTGACGCTGGCGACCGACGGGGTGATCGGCGCCAACGGCGGCCCGCGGTCCCCCGGCACCGCCTACATCCTGCTTCATCACTGCATGGGAGGGGTGGGCGGGCACCGCGGATTGTGGGGCTTCGTCCGCGGCGGCATGGGAATGGTATCGGAGGCGATTGCGGCGTCGGCCCGGGCAAAAGGCGCGGCCATTCGCACGCACGCCGCCGTGGAGCGAATTCTGGTGCGCCACGGCCGGGCGTACGCGGTGGTGCTGGCGAACGGCGAGGAGATCGAAGCCGATACCATCGCTTCGAACCTCGATCCCAAAGCCACCTTCCTCCGCCTGCTCGAGCCGCACCTGTTCGATCAGGAGTTCCTTGCCGCCGTCTATCATTACCGCAGCGAAGGCACCAGCGCCAAGATCAACCTGGCGTTGACCGGATTGCCCGAGTTCACCGCGTATCGCGGCCCGGTGTCCGGAGCTCCCGGCCCGCACCACCGCGCCACCATGCACATCTGCCCGAGTATTGAATACGTCGAGCGCGCCTGGGACGACGCGAAATACGGCTGCCCGTCGCAGCGGCCGCTTCTCGAGCTGACAATTCCCACGCTCTACGACTCGTCGCTGGCGCCGGAGGGGCGCCACATCATGGGCATCTTCCTGCAGTATGCGCCGTACACGCTGCGGGAAGGCACCTGGGACGAGTTGCGCGAGCCGTTTGGCGATCGGGTCATCGGCCTGATCGAGGAGTACGTGCCGAACATCCGGTCCATCATCGAGCACCGGCAGGTGCTCACGCCGCTGGACCTTGAGCGCCGCTTCGGAATTACCGGCGGCAACATCTTCCACGGTGAAATGAGCCTCGACCAGATGTTCGTGATGCGTCCGGCGGCCGGGTGGGCCCGCTATCGCACGCCGATCCAGGGACTCTATTTGTGCGGCTCCGGAGCTCACCCGGGCGGCGGCGTGATGGGCGCGCCGGGGTACAACTGCGCGAGGGAAATGCTGAAGGGCAAGTAGGGCGGCCTGTCAGGCCGCTCTACTCTTTCGGACCGATTCCCAGAGTCTTCATTTTGCGATAGAGATTGCTGCGCTCGAGGCCGAGCAGTTCCGCCGTCCGGGTCACGTTGCCATTCGCCTCTTCGAGCTTCTTGAGGATATATTCGCGCTCGACCGCTTCGCGAACCTCCTGCAGGCTGCCGAAGTGGCCGAGGGGGCGTTCGCTCGGACGCCGCGCCGGGTTCAGCGGGATGTGCCGGGCGTCGACCCGGATCTGCGGGTTCAGGATCACGATCCGCTCGATCAGATTCTTCAGCTCGCGGACGTTGCCCGGCCAGTGATACTCCATCAGCAGCCGGTACGCCTCCGGGGTCAATTCCTTCGGCTTGCGGCCGTAGGCCGTCGTAAACTCGCGCAGGAAGTGATCGGCTAAAAGCGGAATATCTTCGCGGCGGTCGCGCAGCGGCGGCACCACAAACGGGATCACGTTCAAACGGTAGAAGAGGTCTTCGCGGAAATTGCCGCGCTCGATCTCTTCCTCCAGATGTTTATTGGTGGCGGCCACCACCCGCACATCCACCTGCGCGGACTTCCCCGCGCCCACCGGCTCGAAGCGCTGCTCTTCGAGCGCCCGCAGCACCTTGGCCTGGGTCCGCAGGCTCATATCGCCGACTTCGTCGAGAAACAGCGTGCCGCCGTCGGCTTTCTGGAACTTGCCGGTCTTGTCTTCGTGCGCGCCCGTGAAACTGCCTTTGATGTGCCCGAATAGCTCGCTTTCGATCAGTTCCTCGGGAATCGCGGCGCAGTTCACTTCCACGAACGGCTCTTCGGCGCGCGTGCTCATCGCATGAATTGCATGCGCCACCAGTTCCTTGCCGGTTCCGCTTTCCCCGTAAATGAGCACGCGGCCGTTGGTGCCCGCCATCAACGCGAGCTGCTGCCGCAGCGCCTTGATGGAGACGCTTTCGCCGATGATGCGGTAGCGCGAGCGCGCGTCGGCTTTGAGACGGCTGTTTTCGAGCGCCAGCCGCCGGTGTTCGATCGCGTTTTTCACCACCACCAGGACCTTCTCGAGCGAGAGCGGCTTTTCCAGAAAGTCAAAGGCCCCGAGCTTGGTGGCTTTCACGGCGCCTTCGATGCTGGCGTGCCCCGAGATCATCACGACCACCGGGCGGTCCGTGATCGGCATATCCTGCACGCGAGCCAGGACTTCCATGCCGTCCATGCGCGGCAGCCAGACATCCAGCAGAACCAGCTCGAACTCGCGCTGTTCGAGCGCCGCCAGACAGGCTTCGCCGTTCTCGACCGCTTCCACCGCATAACCTTCGTCTTCGAGCACGCCGCCGAGGGACCGGCGGATGCCGGGCTCGTCATCGACCACCAGGATGCGATGCGGCTTCATGCTTTGACGGGAGAGGGCCGGAGCGTTTCGGCGGCCCGGGCCGGCTCTGCGCCTTCGGCGTCGGCGGGCACCGGGATCTCCACGGTGAACCGCGCGCCCGCGGGGAGATTGTCTTCCACGCGGATGCGGGCGTTGTGCTCGGCCAAAATGTGATTGACGATCGCCAGCCCCAGGCCCGTGCCGCGGTTCTTGGTCGAGAAGTAGGGCAAGAACAGCTTCTCTTTGTCTTCCGGGCTCACGCCCGGACCGGAATCGGCAATCACCAGCTCCACGGTATCCGCGGCGCCCGCCTGAGTGGCGATATACAGCTCCTTCACCAGCGAATCCTGCATGGCTTCGGCCGCATTGTCCACCAGGTTCACCACCACGCGCTGGAATTGCTCCCGATCGAGATTCACGGCGGGCAGGTCGGGCGCAAAACTGGTCGTAATCGAAATCCCTTCCAATCGCCCGTGGAACACGCCCAACGCCCTCCGGACAGTTTCGTTCAGATCGGAGCGAACCGGCTGCGCCGCCGGAAAACGCGCGAAAGTCGAAAATTCGTCGACCAGCGTCTTGACCGATTCGAGCGACTTCGCAATGGTGTCCGCGCACTCGCGCACGATTCGGACGGCCGCGGGCGGCAGGTCGGCGCGATCCAACTGGCGCGTGATCCGCTCGGCGGAAAGGGCAATCGGCGTAAGGGGATTCTTGATCTCATGGGCCACCCGGCGCGCCACCTCGTGCCACGCCGCGGCTTTCTGAGCGCGCAGCAACTCGCTGGTGTCTTCGACCACCACCACATAGCCGGACGTCAGCTTCTCTTCCAGCGCCGAAACCGTCACGGCCAGGTGCAGCTTGCGGTTCTCGGTCCGCAGCTCCAGCTGGCCGGAAGCGGCCCCCGTGCGCCGCGCGCGTTTCATCAGATACTTGATCTCGGCGGTATCCTCGCGCGAGAACAGGTCTTCCAGCCGCGTCGCCTTGGCCACCTGATCGGCGGAAAAAATGTTTGACAATGCCTGATTGACGCGCTGGATCGACCCGTCCGGCCCGATCGAGATGACGCCCGTCGGAATGCTTTCGAGAATCGCTTCCGTAAAACGGCGGCGGCGGTCGAGCTCCTGGCTGCTGGCTTCGAGCTCCTGGGTCATCTGGTTGAAGCCGCGCACCAGCAGCGCGAGCTCGTCGATGGCGCGCACGTCGACCCGGTGCTTCAGGTTCCCTTTCCGCACCTCGCTCGCGGCGTCCAGCAGAGCCGTGATCGGAACGCTGATCTGCTTGGCAAAAAACAGCGCGATCCAGGTGGTCACAAACAGCATGAACACCGTCAGCAGAGCCATCAGCATCAGATAGAACGTCCGGAAATCCTTGCGGTTTTGGCGCAGCTGGTTGAATTCCTGGCCGAATTTGCGAATCTCGTCCTGCTGCTGGGCGATGTCGATGTTCACGCGGTCGGAGACCACGACCGAGCCGATTTTCCTGCCGCCGTCGAGAACATCCGCCTCGGCCGTGTGGGCGCGGCCGTTTTCCGAACGCGCGTCATAAGGTCCGGAGGCATCCAGGGGTGGTCCTCCCGCCGGACCGAGAACCGCCGCCGAGTCCAAATCCTGTTCCTGGCAGAACCGCTGCAGAAAGCCCGGGAGCTTCGCGCCGCCCTCGAGAAACTGGCGGACCTCGGGACGCACCGCCAGCAGTCTTGCCTGGACTTCCACGCGATTCTGCATCTCCTTGTCCAGCGATTGGGCAAGATTCAGGTAGAGCTGAAGTTGATTCTCGGTGGGATTGCTGAACCAGACCTTCAGGTTGTAGTTCAGCACTTCGTAGCTCCACAGCGCAAAAAAGAAGACCGGCAGACAGCTCAACGCGACCGCGCCCACCACGAGCTTGCTGCGCATGCGCGACCCGGCCTGGTTGCTCTGGCGCGCGATATAGAGCTTGACTCCTTCCCGGAACAGGATCCAGCCGAGAGTCACCATCAACAAAAAAATCAGGCTGGAGATGAACCAGAAGATCAGGGTCTGCTGCGGATTGGCGGGTCCGGACATCCGGAACGAGCCCTGCCACACCACGAGAATCGAGAGCACGAGCAGGATCGGAGCGAAGATGTATGCCAGATGCCTTTTCATGGAGCCGGCCTTCTCCGATTATACGGTGCGGCGCGTCTGCTGCCGACGGCGCAAGCGCTAGTAGAACAAGTATTTACGCCATTGGGCATCGCTGTTGCCCAACATTCTCATGAGGTGCCGGCTGGTGTGGAGGCTGAACGGGCGGGGCTGCCGGGCCAGCTTCATGCCGGCTTCCTCGGGAGTGCGGTTGCCTTTCTTGTTATTGCAGGGATGGCAGCAGGCTACCAGATTCTCCCAGGCCGATTCGCCGGCCCGGGAACGCGGGACCACATGATCGAGCGTGAGTTCGCCGGAGGGCATGGTGCGATGGCAATACTGGCACGTGTAGCGGTCGCGCATGAGGATGTTCTTGCGGGAGAGCGCGCGGGTCTGGTGCGGAATCCGGCGATACTCGAGCAGCCGGATCACCGAAGGCAGCCGGACGGCGGACCGCGCCGAGTGCACGGCGTGGAGGGATTCTTCTTCGGCGGAAGCTACGCCTTTCAGCACCAGCACCAAGGCGCGCCGCGCCGCACAGATGTTGATCGGCTCGTAGCTGGCGTTGAGCACCAGGACAGGCTTCTGCAGTCGGTCAGGCATCATCGGAAGGCTCTCCCGTTTTGGATTGCGAAGTCACGGTTCCGCCAAGGCGGCGGTCGACGCGGGCCACGGTCACCAGAATCACGCGCGCGGCGCCGGCTTGTTTCAACGCCCGCGCGCACGCGGCCGCGGTGGAACCGGTGGTCATGACATCGTCGATGAGAAGAATCCGTTTGCCGGCAACCGGCGCGCGGCCGGTGCGAAACGCCTGCGCGACATTCCGGCGCCGGGCGGTGTTGCTGAGCCCGGCTTGCGCCAGGGTAGCGCGCGTGCGGCGCAGCGCGGAAATCACGGGAATCCGCAATCGGCGCCCCAGATCGCGCGCCAGCAGCTCCGCCTGGTTGAACCCCCTGCTCCACCGCCGCAACCAGTGCAGGGGAACCGGCACGATCGCGTCGCAATTCTCGCCGCGCGGCGCCGCATCCGCCAGCAAGTCTCCCAGGGGCCGCGCCAGCTTCTTGATCCCGCGGTACTTATAAAGATGAATCCATTCGCGCAACACGCCTTCGTAAGAGCCGTAACAATAGGCCGCATCGAAGCCGCGAACGCCGTTGCGGCAGAGAGCGCAGCGGCCCTGCTCGTCCAACGGGAAGTGATTCAGGAAAGGGGTTCTACAACTTTGGCAATAAAACTCCGCCACAAACCGGCCCGGAGGCCGCAGGCACTCCGCGCACAGCGGAATCCGCGAAATGCTGTGCAGCGGGCGGCCGCAGATCTTGCAATCGGCTGGGAATAAAAGGGAAAAAAGGGCGCAGGAGGCTGTCTCAACGACCTGGGATCCGAAGCTCGTGGTTCTGCTACTCGAGAAGACCCACCTCCGCTCGAACCTTCATTGTACCTGAATCGGGCGCCTATCGCATCGGCAGTACTATACGTGGCGCGATGGTCTCAGGTGCCTTCAAACCATCTGGCATCCACGGTTTAGCCAGCCCCGCGGTAGCGGTTTCGGTATCGAGCTCCTGCCCTTTGTGTTTACCATGAGAAAATGCCCGGTCTCAAAACCGCGCGCTTGATGCTGCGGCGGTGGAAGGAGTCCGACCGCGAGCCGTTCCACCGGATCAATTCGGATCCGCGGGTGATGGAGTTCTTCCCGGCTTGTCTTTCGAGGGAACAAAGCGATGGCCTGATTGCCCGCGCCGAGGCTCACTTCGAAGCGCACGGATTCGGACCCTTCGCGGCCGAGTTGTGCGCCAGCGGCGAGTTGGCCGGTTTCGTCGGCCTGATGATCCCGCGCTTCGAAGCGTACTTCACCCCCTGCGTGGAGATCGGATGGCGGCTGGGCTTTCCGTTTTGGAACCAGGGCCTCGCGACCGAGGCGGCGCAGGCGGTGCTGGGGTTCGCGTTCGGCGAATTGGGGATCGAAGAAATCGTCTCCTTCACGGTGCCGGGGAACGTCCGCTCCCGGCGCGTCATGGAGAAGCTCGGAATGGCCTATGACGGAGAGTTCGATCATCCATCCCTGCCGGAGGGGCATCCGCTGCGGCGGCACGTGCTCTACCGGAAGACCGCCAAGCCGCCGGCCGGCCCGGTTTGACGTCAGCCCTGGACGACTGTGAAATCCGGGCCGTGGGCTATCATATTTCAGTGGATGCGGTGACACCCTCCCCCACCGGAAGGAGCTCGCTATCCCGGCGAGCGCCGCCGCTCTCCCGGGTGGCCGGCTGGTGGGTGATCGGCCCGTTGTGCGTTGGCGCGCTCGTCCTGGCCTTCTGCTGGAAGCTGACCCTTACCTCCGACTACACCTGGATTGACGATCCCGACATCGTCCACATGGACGTTCCGCGGCTTCAATTTCAGCGCGCCGCCTGGCACAACCATGAGTTCCCGCTGTGGGATCCGCATTTGTGGTGCGGGCAGCCGTTTCTGGGCGAAATTGTCGGCGCTGCGTTTCCATTGAACTGGCCGTTTTTCCGCTACCCACGCGGTTCCGCGGGGCTCTTTTCCCTGGATGCGCTCAACTGGTACTTCGTGATCTTGCACCTCGTCGGCGCGCTCGCCGCGTTTTGGCTCTGCCGCGAGTTGGAACTGGGCCTGGCGGCTTCGGTGCTGGGCGGCTTCGTCTACTCGTTTGGCGGCTTTGTCGGCGTGACGCTGTGGCCGGAGGTTCTGAGCAGCCTGATCATTGCTCCGCTCATTTTTCTGTTCCTGGTCCGCGCGCTCCGCGGCCGCCGCGAATGGTCGAGCGCGGCGTTTTCCGGCATGTTTCTCGGCATCGCCTGGCTGAGCGGACACCACGAGATCCCGATTTATCTCTCCCTCGCCGCGGCCGGCGTCTGGATTTACGGCATGGCGTGGCGTCGTCGCGAGTGGCGGCGCGTCGCGGCGCTGGCGATCCTGAGCATGGCGGTGGCGGTTCTGGCCAGCGGGTTTCAGACGCTTCCCGGCTATGAATACGCGCGGCTGGCCATCCGCTGGGTCGGGACCGATCATCCGGTCGGCTGGGACGAAGGGATTCCGTACCGCATCCACACCGAATATTCGATGAGCCCTTCGTTTCTCATCAGCCTGTTGGTTCCTTGGAGCACGGTTCATGCCGAGATCTATACGGGGCTGGTTGCGCTGACGCTGGCAATCCTCGCGGTAGTCTCACTGTGGCACGATCGCTGGGTCAGGCTGTTCGCGTGCATCGCGATGACGGGGCTGCTGCTGGCGCTGGGCAGCTGGGATCCGATCCACGGTCTGCTGTATGCGGTTCTGCCGCTCTTCGGGAAAGCAAGAACTCCTGTCCGTCTGCTCGCCGTCTTTCAGCTCGGAGTGGCGGTGCTCGCGGCGGCAGGCTTGCAGTCGCTCCAGCGTTCGGCTTCTCCGATTGCCGTGCGCAACACTTCGCGCGCGCTGTTTGCCTGGGGAGGCGGCGTGTTCGCGCTCGGCGCCGCAGTCACCCTCTTGCGCGTCCCCAAGTTGCCGGAATTTGTTTACCTCACCGGTCTTACCGGCGTTTTGTTCGGCTGTGTGCTGGCGGCGCAAAACCGGCAGGCGATCTCCAGCCGGTTCCTCACTGTCGCGGTTCTCGTGCTGGTGTTCATCGAACTCGGCAATGGCAGCGCTCGGCTGTTTTATGACCGCGCGCCCGGCGAGCGCAACACCTTTATGCCCGACCTGACCCGTTACCACGACATCAGCGACTTCTTGCGGCGCCAGGCCGGCCCGGCCCGCGTCTACGTCATGGACGTGACCGACACGTTCAATCTCGGCGACTGGGAAGGCATCGATAGCCTGACCGGCTACGGCGCCGGGGTCACGAGCAACATCATGACGCTGGACTGGGCATCGGTGCGCGGACAAAACCTCCTCGGCGTCGGCTATTCGCTCTCGAAAAGCGGCAACCCGCGTCCCGACCAGACGCTGGTATTTCATGGGAGCTCCGGCGTCAACGTATTTAAGAACAATGACGCGTTTCCGCGGGCCTGGATCGTGCATCGCATCGAGAGCGCGCCCGTGAAACAAGTGCCCTCGCGGTTGAACGATCCCGCCTTCGACGCGCGGCACGCGGCGGTGATGGCCGGCCCGGCGCCCGCGCTCGATTCGTGCGACAGCGCCGAAGACGCGCGCATCGTGCGGCGCACCGCGAACACGGTGGCGGTGGACGCGCGCCTCGCTTGCCGCGGAATGCTGATTTTGTCCGATACCTGGTATCCCGGCTGGTCCGCGCGTGTCGACGGACGGAGCGTTCCGATTTACGAGGTGGATTCGGCGCTTCGCGGCGTGGTGGCCGAAGCCGGCAACCATCACATCGATTTCCGTTATCGCCCGGCTTCAGCCATCCTCGGAGGACTGATGTCCGCGGCGGGCATTCTGGCGGCCTGCACGATTGCGCTCTGGGAGCGGCGCCGCGCTTTATGATCGGGGGAGGAACGGCGGACTCGGCGGTTCGCGCGATCCCGGAGGCACGGCCAGTCCGCGCGGCGCACCGGCAGCCCGACTGGTGGCTGCTCGGCATCTGCGCGCTGGCGGCCATCCCCAGCATCTATCTCGCCTTGACTCAGTTCATGGAGTACGACGGGTTCTGGCACGTCTTCATCGCCCAGCAGGACAACTGGCGCAACTTCTGGTTCGATTACAAGAACAACGACCACCCGCCGCTCTTTTACCTGCTGCTCAAGCTGGCGATCAAGGTGAGCCGGTCGGTTTTCGTCTACCGTTCGATCCCCATCGCCTGCGATCTCGGCAGCATCTATCTGACCGCCCGCATCGCCCGGAAGATCTGTGCCTCCCGCTTCGCGCCGCTGCTCGCCGCGCTGGTGTTCGGGCTGTCGATCAGCACGATCGAGATCTCAGTTTCGGTCCGCTCGTACATGCTGGCGGCCTTCTTCGTGCTGCTCTCGTTTTACTTCTTTCTCGACCTGCTGCCCGGCGGAAACGCGGACAGCCGGGGCCGTTCGCGGGTTCTGTTCGCCGTGACGCTGCTGCTGGCCGTCAGTTCCCACTACTCCACGTATTTCTATGTGGCGGCGTGCGGGGCCGCGCTCGCCATCAGCGCGGTGTTTGCCTGGCCTTCGCTGCGCTGGAAAACCTGGGCCGCCAACTTCCTCGCGTTTGTGCCGGTGGCGTGGCTGATGCGCTATTACTATCGCACTCATATCCGCCTCCACACCGTGACCGATGATTACCTCGCGCCCTATTCGTATAAGGGGAACGAGTCGAAGCCCGAGTTTCTGATCCGCAATCTGCAAAGCGCGTTCAACTTCCTTTCTCCGTGGCGGATTGAAAACCGGCTCGAGTTCCTGGCCGTGCTTGGAGTACTGGTTCTCATTGGGGCGGCCATCCTGCTGATGGTCCGGTCGCGCGCGGCAATTCCCCTGATCGTGCTGGCTGTGCTGGCGGCCGAACTTGCGTGGGCCGGCCTGCACGGGAAGTATCCGTTCGGCGGACTGCTGCGCCAGCAGTACATTCTTTTCCCGTTTCTGGTGCTTACCATCGCTGTGTACGCGGACCGGCTGTTCGCGCTCATCCGGAACCGCCGCGCCGCAACCGCCATCGCCGTGCTGATGGCCGCCGGCATGCTTTCCGCCGCTGGTTACCGCTTCTACCGGTTTCCGAAGATCAGCGGCGAGCTCTTCACCCGCGAGATGAATCGGTTCGACGCCGCCATCCCACATCCCCAGGCCGTCTTCTTGGATCAGTTCAATCTGATCGTCTTCTTCACCCACCACCACCAATGGAAATGGACGTTCGACCGGAGGCTCGTCATGGCCACACCCGTGGATGAATACTCGCTTTCCCGGGGGAACAACCGCCTGACCGTGCTACGCGACCGGAGCCGCTGGATGTTTGATTTCGCCGATCCAGGGTTTTTTCACGATGTCGCCGATGCCATCCGCTCCGCCAGGCTTAAATCGCTCGCGGTGTTCTCGGTTCAGCCAGTCCCCGGCGCGATGACTCCCGATCAACAGGACGCGTTCGAGCAGAAAGCATTCGCGCTCGCCGGCGCGGAGCATCTCCAGATCCGCAAATTCGTCCCCGACGGCTTGAACGTGTACGCCGAGTTTGCGCCGGCCGGCGCCAATCCCTAGCTCTTCAGCCGCAGCGCGAACCAGATCACTCCGAAAGCCAGCAGCGCGCAGGCGGAAACCTGCAAGGGACGCAGCACGCGCGCCACACGGCGGACGCGGGAGAACGCGAACCACAACACCGCGGTCGCCAGGATTTCCGCCAGCGCCGCTCCCGCCAACACGAGGAGCGGCCGGTATCCGGTCGATTGCAGGAACAGGTGAAAATACAGGCCGTGAAACGCGCCGAGGACCGCGGCGATCATCCAGCGGAAGCCGGCCTCCGGCAGAAAGAGAATTTCAACCGAAAGATAGGCGATGGTCAGCGCCGCGGCCGCTTCCACAAAGCGCGGCGCGGGCTGCCAGCCCGTGTAAGGCAGCAGGAGCGCGGAAACCGCCTGGCCGAGAAGGAACATCGCCGCCAGGGCGGCGAGTTCCCGCCTGCTACGCCCGGCCAGCACCAGGGCGGCGAGAAACAGGATCTGCACCGCGCCGCCCCAGGCGCGAATGAAGCCGCCGCCGAACTGCGTGATGGCGATCTCAAGCGGTGTCGGCGGGCGGAAGCGGAGCGTCGCGCGGGAAAACGACAGATCGAATACCGCCTGGTCGTTCTTTGGGCCCAGGTACGCCCGCAAGAGATGTACGTGGTTGGGAACCGTAATCGAAGGAAACGTGCAGGCGACGTCCACCTGGTCCGGCGGTTGCGCGAACTGATAATCGGCGGCGCAGAAGTATATCGCGGCCCCCTCCTCCGCCTGGCATGCGGAGGCGGCCAGTTTCGCTTCACGGCCCGCGCTCGAAAAATGAATGTTTTGGAAAAGCGACCGGCTGGGGTTTTGAATGTGAGCCAGCTCGTACAGCGGCATCCGCAGCTCGTAGTGCCCGCGATCACCCGTGATCGTCAGGTCGCCGGAACTCATGCTCATCGCGTGGGCAAACAGCGGCCACGGGACCAATGCCAGCCATGCGGCACGCTTCATAAGCGTTCTTGCGGCGCGGGCGCCAGCTCGGCGGCCACTCGCGCCTTGCGGATGCGTAAATAGATCACGCGAATCAGCGCCAGAACGGGCACCGAGAGAAACGTTCCGGGAATTCCGGCGATCTCGGCCCCGGCGAAAACGCCGAACAGCACCGCGAGCGGATGAAGCTCCACTCCCTGGCTCATCAGATGCGGCGACAGGATATAGTCCTGGAAAACCCGGTAGGCGAGCAGAAACGCCAGAACGATCAGCGCATTCACACCCGACAGCAGGGAAACAATCACGATTGTGATGCCCGCGGCCAGCGGTCCGATCATCGGGATGAACTCGAGCAGGCCGGCCAGCGCGGCCAGCAAGATCGCGTACGGCATCCTCATGATGGCAAAGAATATCGAGTACGACGTGAACGCCGCCAGCGCCAGCAGCATCAAGGCCCGAATGTAGCTGGCCAGCAGTAGATTGATGTCCGCCATCATGTCGTCGATCATCGTCCGGCGCGAATCCGTCGGAATCAGGTCCAGAATGTGCTGCCGGATCACCGCTCCGTCTTTGAGAAAGAAGAAGCCCAGGATTGGCACGACCACGACGTACACCAGATCGGTCGCGACCGAGAGCGCTTTCAGCCCCGCCTTGGGGATCTCCGCGATCAGGTTGCCCGATGCCTGGCCGATCTCCTGCCGGATCCTGCCGATGATCTCGTCCTTGATGGAATTGAACCCGGGCGACGCCTGCGGAATCGGCTTCTGCCAGGAAGCGAGCATGTCCGGCAGGCGCTTGGCGAAAGCATTGGCTTCATCCGCCACCCGGGAGCCGATTTGAAAACCGGCGAACGCCACGATCGTCATGAAGATGATATAGGCGAGCGCCAGCGCGGGCGCGCGGGTCCGGCTGGCCGGAAGCAGGCGATCGAGAAAGCTGACCAAGGGCGCAAGCAGGTAGGCGAACAGCAGAGCCAGAATGAAAACGAAAAGGGTTCTGCGCATCAGATACACGAGGCACAACAGCAGCAGAGTCAGAGCTGCGGTCCAGGTGTAGCTTGCGGCGCGCCGGCTGATCCCCAACATTTTACTGAGCCAATTCTACCTTGCCGCAGCAGCCATGCCATAATGTGAGTCGTTTGCAGACCCTCTGCGACCGGGAGGACTCATGTCAAACGTTACGTTCAGCCGCCGGGCCGCGCTGCTCGGCGCGGCGGCGGTGCCGGCGATCCGGCGGGTGGTGGCGCAAACCCGCCCGCGGGACATCGTGATTTCCAGCGCCAATGGAATCGCGGCCTGCGCCAAGGCGCTGGAGGTCCTCCAGGCGGGCGGCGATACGCTGGATGCCGTGATCGCGGGCGTCAACATTGTCGAGCTCGACCCCGACGATCATACCGTCGGTTATGGCGGGCTGCCGAATGAAGACGGCGTGGTGGAACTCGATGCCAGCGTCATGCACGGCCCGACGCGGCGCGGCGGCGCCGTCGCCGCCCTCCGCGGAATCAAGACTCCCTCGAAGGTCGCCCGGCTCGTGATGGAAGATACCGATCACATGATGCTGGCGGGCGAGGGAGCGCTTCGCTTCGCCAAGGCGCATGGCTTCCCCGAGGAGGATTTGCTCACCGAGCAATCCCGGCTGTCCTGGCTGGTCTGGAAGCGGTCGCTGAAGGACCCGCAGGGGCACAACAACTGGGGGCCCGGCCTCGACGCGCCGCCCGGCGCCCGGAAGGCCGCGCAGATCGAACGGCTGCGTCGCGAGTTTCCGGAAGCCAGTGAAGCGATGCTGGCGCTGGCCTGGGAGCATGCGACCGATCCCCCGCACGGCACCATCAACTGCCTGGCCTTGAATGACAAGGGCGAGATGTCCGGCGTGACCACCACGAGCGGGCTGGCGTGGAAAATTGCCGGGCGGGTGGGCGATTCGCCGCTGATCGGCGCGGGTCTCTACGTGGACCAGGATGTCGGCGCCGCCGGCTCCACCGGCCGCGGCGAGGAGAATATCCGGATCGCCGGCGCCCACACCATCGTGGAAAACATGCGGCGCGGCATGACGCCCAAGCAAGCCGCGCTCGACGCGCTCCAGCGCGTGGCGCGCAATTTCGATAACGACCGGAAACGGCTCGAAGCCATCGATCTGAACTTTTACGCGCTGCGCAAGGATGGAGAATACGCCGGCGCCTCGCTGTGGAACCGCCGCCCGTCCGGCCCCGCGCAGTTCGTCGTGGCGACTGGAGGCGCCCCCAGCCACCGCGAAAATTCCGTTTACCTGTACGAGCGCGGCTGACCCCGCATCGCCGAATCCGTTCAAGAGGTCAGCACGGCGCGGCCCGCACAGGCTCGCGTGGGGCTTTCGTAAACCGGTAATTCCGCTGCAGCCGGATTCCGTCAATCGCGTTGCAGAGCGGCCGTTTCGCGCAGCTGCTTCCACTCGGGCAGTTGGTCGAGCAGGCCCATCGAGCGGAGGCACTCCAGATCGAGGCCTTTTCCGCTTTCGTCGTCGATCAATGCATTGGCCACGTGGACCGCGACCAGGGGCGACTGCGCCTGATCCACGCCCGGATGATCATACCCGGCGACGATCTCGGTGACGCCGTCCGGCAGGCCCCACAGCCACAGCAGATACGCGCCGACCTCGGCGTGAGTGGTGCCGAACACTTCCAATTCCGCCTGCTTGACCGAAATCCCGGTTTGCTGGACGCGCTGCAGCACTTCCTCGTACTGCTGCGGATAGTTGCAGGCGAGCACCAGCTTGCCGAGCTCGTGCAGCAGTCCTCCCAAAAATGCGTCCTCCACGCTCGCCTTGGGCAGATGGAGCGACTCCGCGATCCGCCGCGCCAGCATCGCCACGCTCAAGCTGTGGTCGCGCAGCGTTTGCAAAGAAAAGCGCGGGACCCGCTGGGTATCGAATTGCGAGAACACCGAAACCGTCAGCGCGAGCGCCCGCACCGTTTCGGTCCCGAGATAAATGACCGCATCGGTGGGATTGGTGATGCGCCGCTGCGTCCCGAAGAACGCGGAATTCACCAGCTGCAGAACCTTGGCGCTCATGGCCAGATCCTGGCTGATGATCTGTCCGATCTCCTTCGGCGTTACCTCCGGGTCTTGCACCGCCTTCATCAGCCGCGTGTAGACGCTCGGAATGCTGGGCAGGGAATGGGTGCGCGAAACCAGCTGCTTCAAGCCGGGGTCGTTGAGCATCACCCGCAGATTCAGCGCCCGCTCCACCGTGGCCCGCAGGGTTTTCGCGTCGCACGGCTTCGAGAGATACTGGTGGGCCAGTGTTACCGACGAAAGTGTAATTTCCGTGTCGGCGGTCCCTGAAAGCACCATGCGCACCACTTGCGGGAAGCGATCCACTACCTGGGACAGCAGCTCGATGCCGTTCATGCCCGGCATTCGCATATCTGTGATCAACACATCGAAGTGGGATTGCGACAGTTGCTGCAGGGCTTCGGCGCCGCTGCTGACGAACACCATGTCCCAGTCGTTGCGGTACGGATACAGCATGCGTTTCATGCCTTCCAGCACTCTGGGCTCGTCATCCACAAACAGAATCCGTTTCATACCAGTTCCAATTCGCACTCCAGCGGAAGTTCGATGATAAAGGTAGCGCCGCGCCCGGGCTGCGATTCCACTTTCAGCGCCCCGCCATGCTTCTGGACAATCACCGAGTGGGCGATGGCAAGACCTTGCCCGGTCCCCTTACCCACCGGCTTGGTGGTGAAGAACGGGTCGAAAATCTTGGACTGAATGGCTTCCGGAATACCGCCGCCCGTGTCCGAAACCCGGATCTCGGCAAACGCGCCCTTCTGGCGAGTGGTGATATGGATATTGCCTTTCTGCCCGGTAGCGCCCACCACGTCGGCGATGGCGTGCGCGGAATTGACGATCAGGTTCAGAATCACCTGATTGAACTCTCCGGCCACGCACGGCACCGGCGGCAGTTCGGGGTCGAAATCGGTGGTCACCTCGGTCACGTATTTCCATTCGCTGCGCGAGACCAGAATGGTGCTTTCGATCGCGCGATTGATATCGACCGCGGTCTTCTCGATCGGGCCGGGGTGAGAAAACTCTTTCATGGCTCGCACGATCCGGGCCACGTGATCGACGCCTTCCAGCAGCTGCGTAATGGCATTCGGGATCTCCTGGCGCAGGTACTGGAGTGCTCCTGCCTCAATGGGCTTCCCGCCCGCGTTGGGCGCCGCGGCCTGTTGCGCCTGCGCATCGGCGATCTGAAGGAGATCGCGGAAAGCGTCTTCAAGAAATTTTCCATTGTCCCCGATGTACTGAATCGGGGTGTTGATTTCGTGCGCGATGCCGGCGGCTAACTGCCCGACCGATTCGAGCTTCTGCGCCTGCGCGAGTTGCGCCTGCAGCTGTTTGATCTGGGTAATGTCCCACGCCACATGGGCGGCGCCGATCACGGCGCCCGAATGATCGCGGATCGGCGAGATATTCAGCAGGACATCAATCCGTTTCCCCGATTTTGTCACGCGGACGGTCTCGAAGTGTTCCACCGTTACGCCGCTCCGCAGTTTCACGATCAGATCCGTCTCTTCATCAACCCGGTCGGGCGGCATCAGGACGCTGATGCTGCGCCCGATCATCTCGGCGGCTGAGTACCCGTAGATCCGTTCGGCGCCGCGATTCCAAGTCAGCACCGTGCCGGCAAGGTCCTTGCTGATGATCGCGGTATCGGCCGACTCCACGATTTTGGCGAGCTCGGCGTTGGCTCGTTCAACCTTCTTCTGCTCGGTAATGTCCTTGCAGACGCCGATCCACTTGTACGGGCGGCCTTCCTCGTCCCGCAAAGCCGAAGCGGTGTCGAGGTAATAGCGCAGTTCGCCATTCGGCGCCATCACACGGTACTCCTGCGAGTACGGCTCGCCGTGTTCCAGATGCCGGCGAATCGCCGCTTCCATCGGTTCGCGGTCGGACGGGTGGAGCATGGCGCGAAAATCTTTGCCCTTCGGCAGAGCCCAGCCCTCGGCGACCGGCTGAACGCGGTTGCCCCCCAAGACCGCCACCGTGTCGCTTCGCAGATCCCATTCGTAGATCGAGTCGCCGGAGCTTTCGGCTGCAATGCGGAACCGTTCCTCGGAGAGCTTCAATGCCGCTTCCATTTCCAGTCTCTCGGAAATGTCCACGGAGACGACCAGCTGATGGGTCGGCGCTCCGGAGGCGTCGCGAATCGCGAGAATGCTGGTGGCGGCCGACATGGTTTCGCCGCTCTTCTTTCGGATTCGCAGAATTCCCTTCCACTCGCCGGCCTTGACCGCTTTCGCGATCTGTTCCAGCAACTCCGGTTGCGTGTCCCCGGGAATGAGAATCCGCGAATCCTGGCCTTTGATCTCATCAAGGGCGTAGCCGGTCGCCTCCGTCACCCGTGGATTGGCATACTCAATCTTCCCGTCCAGGTCGGTAATGATGATGCTGACCGGGCTTTGTTCCACCGCGCGCGAGAGAATGCGGATGCGCTCTTCGTTGTGTTTGTCCTGCGTGATATCGAAATCGACGCCGATCACTCGCACGGGACGGCCGCGTTCGTCGAATACCACCAGCGCCTTGCTGTGCAGCCAATGGACCGAGCCGTCCGGCCAGACCACCCGATACTGCCGGTCGATCGGCTCGCGATCGTGCTCGTTCGCCCCGGCTTCCGCGATCCGCTGCTCGCGTTCGTCCGGGTGAATCCGGGTGAGCCATTCCTCCAGACTCAGCTGCTCTCGCCCTGCTTCGACACCGTAGAGCTGAAGCAGTTGGGACGAGCAGCGGACCTTTCGGGAATCCAGGTGGATTTCCCAGGTGCCGAGCGCCAGCGCGGACTGGACCAGTCTCAGGCGGTCGGCGGTCCGCCGTCCCGCGGTTTGGAGAATCATCACCAGGCCGGCCAACAGAAGGGAGGCCAGCGCCGTGCAGCCTGCGGCCCAGGCAGATGGTGTTTTGCTCATCGCGGGAAAGCCGGGGAGACGGTTCCAGGCGAGCGTCCAGGTTTGTCCGCCGAGGGTGATCCGCGTGATGCGATCGAACTGCCGCTGTCCCGCTCCTTTCGTCGAGGCGAAAAAAAGGCGATCGCCGGAGGTTCCGTCATCATCGAAAGCTCTGAGCCCGACCATCGCCTGCGAGTCCGCCAGCGCCGAGCGGAAAAATGCGTCCGCGCTGAATACTACGCTCACCCATCCGACCAGCGCGTTGCGGCGCTCGGCCGGTGTGCTGCTGGCCGCGCCTTCGCGATAAATCGGGACAAACAACTGCAGGCCTTCGCCCGAGCCGTCCCGCATCCTGGTGTGCCGGGCAAGGATCGGCGCCCCTGAATCGCGCGACGCTTCCGCGGCTGCTTTGCGGCGCGTATCCGTTGCCAGATCCGACCCGATCGCGCGGGAGGCGACTAGGGGCGGCTCCGCGCAGACGATCACGAAATGTTCGGCAATGCCCGAGCCCGGTTCGTCCAGGTCATGAACCGCGAAGCCTGGCCCTTCAATTTGGCGGCGTTGCTCGATGAAACGGGCCAACTCGGCGCCGGGCACCGCCTGCACCACCGAAATGGCGGTGGTGCCTGGATACCGGTTCAGAACCCCCAGCCGGTTGACATAAATGCGCCAGTCGCGCGGATCGATCCGGCCAGACGCCGCGATGTGACCCGCTGCTCCCCACAATGCGTTCTGATAAGCGCCGAACCGGCTCTCCACCCGGCGTTGGATAGCGCTGATTACCTCGTCGAGCCGCGCTTCGTCATAGTTCACGCGGTCGCGATCCATGGACGCGTAGAGCCAGCCGCTCAAAGCCCACCCGGCTAAAAGCACGCCGCCGGGCAAAGCGAGGTTTCCAATCAGCCGGAATGCGCCCACCGCCATCCCGGTCAGTGAGACCGCCGCCAGAAACAGGTCCAGGTTCTGCAGGTTCTCGCGGAGCGTTCCGCCCGAGAACGCGCCGACGCCCGTGTGTGTGGCCCAGATCGCAGCGGAGGCAATCACCAGGGCGGTGACCCGCGCGGCCGTGGGGCCAAGCCATGTCGCGGCGATCAGAATCAGCGGAAAGACCGAAAACAGCAAATAGGATGCGTTCGGCCGGAAGAAGATCCAGTAAGAGGCTGCGGACACGCAGGGTAAGTACAGTGCAACCCCGACCGCAAACCACGGCCCATGCTTGGGCCGCCGGCCGATTGCCGCCCGCGCGGCCATAAGCAGCACCGGGCTAACGGTCAAAATTCCCAGGCCATCGGCAATCCACCAGCGGCCCAGAACCGATTGCCACTGCGACGCGGGGAAACGGCCGCCGAGAACGAGGCAAATCGTGCCAAAGGCCGCCGCCAGCCCGGGCGCCACCGCTCCCGCCACCGCGATCCCCAGCAGGTCTTCAAAATGCTGAAGCAGCGTTCTCATGCCGGAGCACCAACGCACCAGCCAGACCGCAAGCAGCGTGCGCAGCAAGCTGGCGGCGGCGACGCCGCATGAAGGCAGCCAGGGTGTGTGTCTCCAGAGCGAGGTCCCGAAATATGCCACTAGCAATACGGGCCAGTATCGGAACCCGAACAGAAGAATCAGAACCAGATCGAGCCCGGCTTCCGGGAACACCGGGGTGACCTCGGCTCCGCCGGACAAAAGGAGATAGCCCAGCCACGACGACCCCAGATGCGCCAGCAGGATGAAGACAGTGACGGCCCAGTACGGCGCGTTCCGCACCGAAGCGCCCGCAAATGGATCGCTCGTGCGCCATTTGCGCCAAAGGGGAGACCAGCGAGCGTCGAAAAATTTCATCCAGCGCCCTTTTGAGGCAACAGGTTCCGCGTGGGCCGGTTCCGGCCGCGGCATTCCACGGCATCTCCGGCCGAAAGGCACACCGGAGCGTCAACCATCGTCCCCCCGCTTCGATAGGAGAGGCAAGATTCCTGTTAGTTATCGCTGTACTAATGCTGCTGTGGAATTCCGGTGACGTGTCCTTGGTGAGCGGACTGCAGTTCCACCGGTTCGACGTGGAGCCCCAAATCAGCGCGGCCGCGGAAATTCCTTGCAGCCGTTCCTGCTGTTCCGAAAGCTGCCGCCGCAGCTCTTCGATTTCCCGGCACAGCTTCTTCGGGGTTGCTAATGCGCATTGGGGAAATCCGGTTCGCCGGACCAGCTCCGCTCGGCCTCGGCGAGACGGCGGTCATGATCCACGGGCGGCGTGGTGCGCAGATACGTATAGATGATCGGCACCACGAACAGGGTCGTGACCGTGGCGAAGATCAGGCCGCCGATTACGGCCCGTCCCAGCGGAGCGTTCTGCTCGCCGCCCTCTCCGAGCCCCAGCGACATCGGCAGCATGCCGAGGATCATCGCGGTGGCGGTCATCAGAACCGGCCGGATGCGCGCATGGCCGGCCGCCAGCATTGCCTGCAGAGCCGGCGCGCCCGAGGCCCGCTCCTCGTTGGCGAACGTGACCATGAGAATGCTATTGGCGGTCGCCACCCCCACGCACATGATGGCGCCCATCAGCGAGGGAACGCTCAACGTGGTGCCGGTCACGAACAACATCCAAAGGATGCCCGCCATGGCGCCGGGCAGCGCCGTCAGGATGATGAACGGATCGAGCCATGATTGGAAATTGACCGTCATCAGCAAATAAACCAGCACCACCGCGAACGCCATTCCGAGACCCAGGCGGAAGAACGACGACTGCATGGTTTCGATCTGCCCCCGCAGCGCGAAGGTGGTGCCGCGCGGCAGGTTGGGCTCTTCCTCGCGCATGATTTTTTCCACGTCGGCGCCCACTCCGCCCAGATCGCGGCGGGACACATTGGCGTAAACGTCGAACACCGGCCAGACGTTGTAATGGTTCACGATTACCGGGGTGTAACCGCGTTTGACCGTGACGAGATTCGAGAGAAGCTGTGTGCTGCCCGCCAGCGCGCCCGGATTACCATAAGCCAGCGACGCGCCGCTCGGAGAAGCGGCCACAAACGAGCTGCCCGCGGCGGCTGCCCCGGCGAGCGAGCCGGGAGTCGTGGTGTTCACGACGTTGCTCGCCACCGAGATCGGCGTGCGGAGCAGCGCATCCAGAGAGTTCACGCGATACTGCGGCGTCTGTACCCCGACGTTGTAGCTGACGCCGTTGGACCAGTTCACCCAAAAGTTCGGCGCCACGGTGCCGTTGCCGCTCAGCGAAATCAGCATGCTGCTCGTGACATCTTTTTGGGTTAAGCCGAGCTGCGAGGCTTTAAGGCGGTCGACATCCAGCCGGATCTCCGGCTGATCGACCACCTGGTGGACGTGCACGTCAGCCGCGCCCGGAATGCCAGCGATCTTATTCGCGAGTTTTTGCGCGATTTTGTAGTTCGCCTGCGCGTCCCGGCCCACCACCTGCAGATCGATGGGCGCGGGCAAACCGAAATTCAGGATCTGCGCCGTGATGTTGGCAGGCTCGAAGAAGAATACCGTGTCGGGGAATTTGTCGCGAAGCTGTTTGCGAAGCCGCACTTCGTAATCCGGTGTCGGGCCGTGGTTCTCTTTTTTTAGCGAAATGAGGATCTCCCCGTCCGCCGCCGATATGGTGGGTACGTCGCCTTGGGCAAGGCTGGCCCAGCTGTTCGGAATCCCGATGTTGTCGATGATCGAGTCCATCTCGGCCGCGGGAATCACGCTGCGGATTTCGCGTTCGATTTCCGAAAAACGGTACTCGGTTTGTTCAATGCGGGTGCCGGCCGGCGCGCGCGCGTGCAGCCGGATCTGGCCGGAATCGACGTTCGGAAAAAAGTCTTCGCCGACCAGCCAGAGCAGCCCGAGCGAGGCGAACGAGAGCCCCAGGAACGCGGCCAGCACCCGGCCGCGATGGTGGAGCGACCAGTTCAGCAGCCCCACGTAGCGGAAGCGGAGCCGCTCGAACAGATCATTAAATAGATGATGGATGCGCGTGAACCATCCGCGAGACCGCGTGGCGGCTCCCGTCCGATGCGACTCCGCTTCGACGCCAAGCAGCGCATTCGCCATGGTGGGGACGAGCGTCCGCGACAGCAGGTAAGATGCCGCCATCGCAAACACCACCGCCAGGGCCAGCGGCGTGAACAGGTAGCGGGCTGTTCCCGTCAGCAGCAGGACCGGGACAAACACGATACAGATCGACAGCGTCGAAACGAACGTCGGGACGGCGATCTGCGCTCCCCCATCCAGCACCGCCCGGACCAGCGGCTTCCCCATCGCCAGGTTCCGGTGCGTGTTCTCGATCGCCACGGTTGCATCGTCGACGAGGATCCCGACCGCCAGCGCCAGGCCTCCCAGCGTCATCACATTCACGGTCTGGCCCATCAAACTCAGGATCCACAACGAGGTCAGAATCGAAAGCGGGATCGAAAGGCACACAATCAGCGTGCTGCGCCAGCTTCCGAGGAACAGCAGGATCATCAGCGCGGTCAGGCCGGCGGCAATCAGCGCCTCCCGGACCACGCCCTGAATGGCGGCCTTGACGAACAGCGATTGATCGGCGAGCGTCGCCACTTTCAGCTCCGGCGGCACCGTGGCGAGGATCCGCGGCAGCGTCGCTTTCACGGCGTTGACGATGGCGAGCGTGGACGCCTTGCCGTTGCGTGTCACGGTCATCAGCACGCCGCGGCGGCCGTTGGTGCGCACGATGTTGGTCTGCACCGAATAGCCGTCGCGCACCTGCGCCACATCCTTGATCTGCACGGTGGCGCCGTTCACGGTCTTGATCGGCAAATTGTTCAGTTCGTCCAGAACCAGCGGGCTGCTGTTGACTTTGACCTGATATTCGGTCTCCGCGAGCTTGGCGGTGCCGGCCGGCAGAATCAGATTCTGCTGGCTGAGCGCGTTGGAAACATCGATGGGCGAGAGCTGCTTCGCGTACAGCTCGTCGAGGTTCAAATCCACCATGATGTTCCGGTTCTTGCCGCCGAACGGGTAGGAGACGCTGGCGCCTTGCACGGTTCCCAGCGGAGTGCGAATGAAGTTATTGCCGAGATCGAAGATGTCCTGCTCGCGAAGCGTCTGGCTGGACAGGCCCAGCTGCATCACCGGCACGCTGGCCGCATCGAATTTCAGCACGTTGGCCGGGAACATGCCCGGCGGCATCTGGCGCACGGCGCTGTTGGCTTGCGAGGTGACCTGCGCCACCGCCATATCGACCTTCACATTGGGATGGAAGTAGATCTTCACCACCGCGATGCTGGTGAAGCACTGCGATTCGATATGTTCGATGTCGTTGACGTTCGAAGTCAGGCCGCGTTCGAACGCGGTCACAACCCGTTTTTCCATCTCTTCCGGCGACAGCCCGGAATACTGCCAGATGACGCTGACAATCGGGATGTCGATATAAGGAAAGATATCGACCGGCATCGTGACGATCGCGCTCACCCCCAAAATGGCGATGAGGATTGCCATTACCGCGAACGTGTACGGCCGGCGGAGCGCAAGCCTGAGGATCCACATAGTTCCTGCCCTGAAATAACGTAGTGAGTATATCAGCGGCGAAAAAGCATCGTTTCTGCCGGCCGCTGGCTCGAACGGGCTATGGGCGGGGACCGCGGCTTCGGGGGGCCTGTGCCCGAGCGCGCCAGCGTAGCCGGCGAAATTGATGTCACTCCCGCCGCGTAGGAAACCTCAGCCGCTTACCGGCTGCTGCGGGAGTTTTTCGATTTTCACCCGCGCGATGCGATTTCGCTCCATCGCCACCACGGTATAGCGCCGCCCTTCGTGCTCCACCGACTGGCCGGGTTGAGGGATCTCGCCCAGACGATAGAGCAGAAAACCCGCCAGGGTTTCGAAACCGGCGTTATCGGGAAGCTCCAGCCCGAATTCGGATTCCAGATCGCGTATGCGCGTGGCGCCGTCCAGCTCCACTTCATCCGATTCCTGAAGACGCGGCTCGGCGTGCTCTTCGTGCTCGCTTTCAATGCGGCCGACCACCTGCTCGACCACATCCCTTACCGTAAGCATCCCGATGATGGTTCCGAACTCGTCCACCACCATCGCGATATGGGACCGGCTCTGGCGAAATTCCTCGAGCATCTGGGAAAGCGGCTTGGTCTCCGGCACCACCAGGTGGCGGCGCATCAGGCGCGTGATACGGAACGCGAGGCTCGGTCGGCCGGACCGGATCGCGCGCCGCCGCTCTTCCCACACAGGCAGCAGGTCTTTATAATGCAGCACCCCGATGATTTTTTCCGGCGTTCCGTCGTAGACCGGGAGGCGCGAGTGGCGCAGCTCGATCATCACCCGCAAGACCTCGTCGAGGCTGGCGGCCGCCGAAACGGAAATCATGTCGTTGCGCGGCACCATCACTTCACGCACCGAAACCTCGCTCAAATCGAGCACCCGGTGGATGATGTCTTCCTGCGCTTCGGGCAGCACCCCGAGACCGCGGCTGGAGGTGACGATCAGCTTCAGCTCTTCGGCCGAATGTCCCCCGCCATGCGCGACGCGCCGCAGCTTCCAGGCGCGCGTGATCGCTTCCGCGGAACCTTCAATCGCGACCACAAATGGAATCGTGACCCGGTAGAACGCCAGCAGCGCCGGCGCGACCAGCAGCGCCAGCGCATCGGCCTTGGCGATCGCCAGGTTCTTCGGCACCACTTCACCCAGCACTACGTGGAAATAGCTGATCGCCAGAAACGCCAAGAGGAAACAGATCGCATGCAAGCCCGAAACGCCCACTACAGCGGTGAAGCGGCCGAGCGCCGTCGAGAGAATCTGATAGAGCGTGTCCTCTCCCGCCCAACCGAGGCCGAGGCTGGCGGCCGTCACCCCGACCTGCGTCACCGAAAGCAGCCGGCCGGGCTGGGAAAGCAGGCTCAATGCCGCCTGCGCGCCGGCCCGGCCTTCCGCGGCCAGTTCGCGCAAGCGCGACTGCCGCACCGAAATCAGCGAAACTTCGGCCGCGGCAAAGAAGCCGTTGATCGCGATCAGCACGACCACCAGCAGGATGCGGGAAAACGGGTACGTCACGGCGCTTCGTTCAAAATCGCCGCCAGCCGCACGGCGGCTTTCTCGAGCTGAACCTCAATCACCGGTTCGGCGGCGTGTTCGTAAGCTTCGCCGATCCGCAGCGAGTCCGTGCCGGCAGGGGGCGGCAGTTCACCGTACACCAGGCGGCGCGCGACTTCGAACGATTCCTCCGCCCAATCCTCAACGCTGCCGCGCGACCACTCCGCCCGTTCGCCCGGCGTGATGGCCTTTTCCATGGTGGCGAACAGCTGGTCCTCGGACGGCATGCGCTGCATCAGGCCGGCGTCCCAAAGACGGTGCAGGCTGGTCCGCGCGCCTTCAAACTCCACGAAGGTTTGGTTGCCCCCATGATCGTGGTTGTCGGAACAGTGCAGGGGCTCGTGCATGTCGCCTACAAAATGAACCAAAAACAGCAGTGCCTCGCGGCGGCGCTCGGGCGCCAGGCTGGCGTCGCGCCATTCGGCGCGAAATTCCTTGATCTTGGAAACCACGCAGCCGGCCGCCGGGCAATCGCGCGTCATATCGAGCCCCGAGCCGCTAATGGGAATATTGATGTAGTGCCAGGGCTCGGTCTCCTTCCGGGTGTTGCGCACTTCGTCGGCCCAACTGGAGACGCCCGCCAGGGATTGCTCCGGGCCAAGAGTGGCCTGGACCTGAGCGGCAGCCGCGGGTGTGAGCAGGTCCTGCGCCATTCGGGCCACCAGGCGATGGCCCTCCGGTCCCCAGGCAAAACCCGGATTGGCCCAGATAAACAGTGCCAGCCATGCGAGTGCGCGCATTCCACCACGAGCGTAACATGCTGTTTCAGCGGGAGCGACGGGCCCGCGCCAGGATCTGCTCGAACAGTTCCGGCCAGCGCGGATCCGAATCGACGATCGCAATTTTGCCCGTCAGCGGCTTCAGCTCGCCGATTGCATACTCCCGGATTTCCTCCTCGCTCCGCGGCCTGGGGAGATCCGCCGGTCAGACTCGTTGGACATTCCCGAGCATGGGACGGTGTACGGCCGGAACCACCAGGCTGGACGTCACACTCTCGTCGTCCTCCTGATCTTCCTCCTGCTCGCCGTACACGTGATAGTAGTAGCTGGCCAAGCCGCATCCGATGAGAAGAATCAGCAGGATGCCCGTCCAGCGGAGCGTCTGGCCGTTCCAGCCGCGTTCGTGCGATACCGCCGCGCTGGTGGCCTTCACGATAGAAAATGCCGCGCCGGCCCCGAGCCCGAGTTTGAGGTACCAGGGCATGAGGTCGAGATGGCTCTGGCCGCCCACCTGGCTCCAAATTTCAAAAACCGCTAACAAAGCCAGGAGAAACAACGTCGTATATGCGAGGCGAAGAATGGGCATTCCGAGGGTGAATCTCCATCTTACGGTATCCTGTAAAAAATGACCCCATCGGACGCCGGGAGAGTCCGCGCCCGGCAACAGTTCCAAAATGCGCTCCGGCTGGCGGTGGATTCGCTGCGCTCTCATAAGTTGCGCAGTTTCCTGACGTTACTCGGAATCATCATCGGCGTGGCGAGCGTCATCCTGGTGGGTGCCGCGATTGATGGCGTGGGGGTCTACGCCGACCAGAGCACCTCCAAGGCGTTCGGCGCCGAATCCTTTATCGTCGCGCGAGTGGCCGGCGCGGGCTTGAGCCGCCGCGAATACTTCGCCCGGCTCAAGCACAACAAGCCCATCGGCAACGACGAGGTCCGCTTCATGAAGGCGCTCGCCGGCCAGGATGTCCTCTACAGCCCATACCGCAATCACACCTCCGATGTGAAACGCGAGAACGCCATCTGCGAAGCGACGAACATCGTGGGGGTTTCGGCCGATATCGTCGTCATTCGCGATATCGCGGTCACTGACGGCCGGTTCTTTACCGAGCAGGAAGAGCGCGCCCGGCTTCCGCTGGCGGTCATCGGGCAGACCGTGCGCGACGCGCTCTTTCTTCCGGGCTCTTCACCGCTCGGGCAGACGATTCGCATCGAAGGGATCGACTTCACCATCGTCGGCGTGCTGGAAAAACTCGGCACCTCCTTCGGCAACGACCAGGACAAGATGGTGTACATCCCGACCGGCGCTTTCGACCGGCTGTACGGGCCCGGCCTGGGGTATCAGGTGTTCGCGCGGCCGCGGCCGGGGTCCGGGCTGACTATGCCGCAGGCGCTGGATGAAACGCGCGTCGCCCTCCGCACGCGCTTCCACCAGCGGCCCGGAGATACGGACCAGTTCGATACGCTGACCCCCGATGCCATCCGCTCCTTCATCGATCGCGTGCTCGGCATGGTGGCGGCGGTGGTCGTGCCGATCACCTGCATGTCGCTGGTGGTCGGCGGCATTGTCATCATGAACATCATGCTGGTGAGCGTGACCGAGCGGACCGCGGAAATCGGCCTGCGCAAATCGCTGGGCGCGCGGCGCGGCGATATCATGCTGCAGGTCCTGATCGAGGCCGTGACGCTGGCGATCGCCGGAGGTTCGCTGGGCGTGGGATTGGGAGCCGCGCTGACTTTGCTGATCGGCCGCCTCATCAGCCTGCCGTTGCACATTTCACTGAGTTACGTGGCGCTCTCGATCGCGGTCTCCAGCATCGTCGGAATCGCTTCGGGCTGGTATCCGGCATCGCGCGCCGCGCGACTCGATCCGGTGGTCGCGTTGAGAGCGGACTAGCGCATGTACATCAACCCCGCCGAAAACGTGAATCTGGCCGTCCGCCAGGTGTGGACGCACCGGTTCCGCTCGCTCCTCACCATTCTCGGCATCGTCATCGGGATCACCACGGTAGTGACCGTGGCGTCGCTGCTGACGGGCCTGCGGCAAGGGATTGTGATCTTCTTTCAGGAACTGGGGCCGGACAACATTTTCATTTCGCGATTTTCCGGAGGGCCGGGCGGCGGCGGCTTCGTCGCCAAGGAACGCAAGCGGAAGCCGATCAAGCCGGAATACGCCGATTTCATCAAGCGGTCCTGCGATGCGGTCGAAGACGTCAGCCTCCTGCTCTACGTGCCGCCGGTGGTGGATGGCGTCCCCATCACCGCCCGGGTGCCGGGATATGAATCGGATAACGTCGCCATCAGCGGCCTCTCTTCGAATTATCTGGAGCTCTCGCCGCGCGACATCCGGCTTGGCCGCTTCTTTACTGCGGAAGAAGCGCAGCGCGCCGCGCGCGTGGTGGTGATCGGCAACGATCTCTCGGCGGCGTTGTTTCCCGACGACCGGCCGCTCGGCCGCACCCTCATGATGGACGGCGCCGAGTACACCGTCATCGGAGTCTATGACAAAGCCAAGGGCGGATTCTTCGGCCAGAACAATCAGGATTCGGCCGTCAACATGCCGCTGAGCACAGCGCATCTGCGCTATCCGCAACTTGACGACTACACCATCACCGCCAAGGCGCGAACCGGCATGCGGCAGCAGGCGTACGACGAAGTCGAAGCCGCCATGCGGCGCATCCGCAAGCTGGGCACGAAAGACGAAAACGATTTCACGATCCAGACGCCGGACCAGATCATTCAGCAGATCGACAGCATCACGGGCGTCGTCGGGCTGGTGGCGATCGCCATGTCGGGGCTGGGCCTGCTGGTGGGCGGCATCGGGGTGATGAACATCATGCTGGTGAGCGTCACCGAGCGCACCAAGGAAATCGGCGTCCGCAAAGCTATTGGCGCGCGCCGGCGCGACATCATCGGCCAGTTCCTCATCGAAGCGGTGGCGTTGACCGGGGCGGGCGGCGTGCTCGGCATCGTGATCGCGGTCCTGATCACGCTCCTGGTCGGCAAACTGGCGCCCTCGCTGCCTTCGATCGTGCCGGCATGGGCCGTGGTCACCGGCTTTGCGGTTTCGGTCGCCGTCGGTATCTTCTTCGGCGTATGGCCGGCGGTCAAAGCGGCGCAACTCGACCCCGTGGAAGCCCTGCGGTACGAGTAACCGCAATCTCGCCTGCGTTCTCCGTTCAGCAACTTCCCTGCGCAACGGCGTACTGATCGAAAGATCTTTTGGCTGGTTCTGTTTTCCGCTCCCCGCTGAGGGTTTGACAGAAACGAATGTCAGGTGGGAAGAGCAACCCGTGCTGATACAACTTGTTGCCCGTGGCCGACCGCGCGCCGTGCTTGAGCCGGCGCCGGCCCCGAGCGCGTCACAATCATTCTTTTTGATTCGTTGTATCAGCTCCCATTGATTGACTGTTTTTCCGAACTGTGACAAAACCGTATGAACCGTTACCTTTTCAGGGAAACAGAGGGTCTCAGTCAGACGCGTGAATGTTCCGCAGCCGCTGTTGTGTCTTCCGTCCGCCTGTGTGGACCGATTTCTAAAGGGAGAGTTTATCCTGATGCGTGTTTCGCTCCTAGCCGCGCTTCTTCTGTCCGCTTCCGCTGCGTTTAGCCAAACCAGCCTGGCCACCATCACCGGAACCATCGCCGACCCGTCGGGCGCCGCGATCGCGAATGCCTCCGTCGAAGTCCGCAACCTGGAAAACGGGGCGGTCTTCCGGGTGGCCAGCACCGATACCGGAAACTATACCGTGTCGCAGCTGCCGGTTGGCGACTACGCCATCGACGTGACGGTGCCGGGCTTCAAGAAATACACCCACACGAATTTTCATCTGGCCGCGGGCCAGACCATGCGCGAAGATGTAGCGCTCCAGGTGGGCGAGGCCAGCGATTCGGTGACCGTGTCAGCCGAGGCCTCACTCTTGCAGACCGAAAGCAGCGAGCTGGTGCACAACGTCACGCTGTCGCAGCTCGACAATCTGCCGCTTCTCAGCGTCGGCGCAACCAACGACGGTTTCCGCGATTATTTTGCCGCCTCCCGGCTGCTTCCCGGCATCCAGTATCAAAACAGCGGCGCGTTCAGCGCGGTTACCCAAACCGTCATCAACGGAACCCCCAATAATTCCGTGCAGGCCCGTCTGGATGGCGCGACCATGAACCCCACCAGCTTGCGTCTCCTCGGGGCCACTATGGAAACCCAGCCCTCCACGGAGGCGATTCAGGAAGTTGCCATCCTGACCAGTAACTTCGCCCCCGAGTTCGGCACCGCGGGCGGCGCGGTGGTGAACATGGTGACCAAGAGCGGCACCAACGATCTCCACGGCACCGGGTATGACTACGTCGTCAATGAAGCCCTGAATGCGGCTCAGCCCTACACCGGCATCAGGAACAAGGTTCGCCAGCATGACTACGGATTCACCGTCGGGGGTCCCATCTACCTTCCCAAGATCTATAACGGCAAGGACCGGACCTTCTTCTTCTTCAGCTTCGAACAGTTCCGCCAGAAGCTGTTCAATAACACCTTGCCCTCCACCGTGCCCACGGCTGCGTACCGCAGCGGCGATTTCTCGAACCTCATCCGGACGGAAAATCGCTTAGTCGCGACCGCCGGCGGCCCCTACACGGACCCTCTCGGCCGCAACATCCCGAGCGGTACCGTGTTCGACCCGAGCACCACGCGCACGGTCAATGGAGTGCTCGTGAGCGATCCTTTCACCGGCAACCTGATTCCGGCCGCCCGCTTCGATCCGGTCGCCGCCAAGATCCTCACCATGATTCCCCAGCCGCTCGGTCCGAATGCCGCTGCGGCGGGCGCCAACTATCTGGCGCCCTTCGACCAGAGCCGCGTGTCCAATGTCCCCTCGATCAAGGTCGATCACAGCGTCGGCGCCAAGCTGCACATGGCGTTCTATTACCAGCGGACCAACACCGGCACACCCCGCACCATCACGGCGGCCGACGATCTGCCCGACGCGATTACCGGCTCGGCCATTTCCGCCAATGCCGGCAGGACTTTCCGTTTTAACATTGACCACACCGCGACACCGCGGCTCCTCGTCCACTACACCTTGGGCTGGAACGATTCCGATTTCCTGCTGCAAAGCCAGAACTACCCCTTCGACGCTCAAAAAACGCTGGGCATTCCGGGACAAACGGCGGCCCGGACGTTCCCCATCATCAACACCAACGGCCTGGGCGCCACGGGACTGGCCATCACTCAACCGGCCAACACCGCGTTGGGCGGCATGACGACGATTGGCGGCTCGTTCGATCAGCATTTCTTTGAGCGCCGCCCCTTCATCGGTAGTTCCGTCTCGTATGTGATCGGCTCGCACACTTACAAAGTCGGCGGCGAAATCCGGCAGATGAAGTATCCCAATTACAACTGGAGCAACTCCGCCGGCACCTATCTGACCGTGATCAACGGGGCAACGGCTTCGACGCCGGTTTCCACCTGTACGACGCAGCCCTCGCTGGTGGGTCAGACGATCTCCAACGGCTTCGCCGGATTCGGTTTCGCTTCGTTCCTGCTGGGTTGCGAAAGCGCGGTCACCATCAATGCGCCCATCGCGGCCATGACCGAGAACTACCAGAGCGCGTTGTATGTGCAAGACTCCTGGAAGATCACTCGCAAAATGACCATGGACTACGGCGTGCGCTGGGATTACGGAACGTACCAGCGCGAGCAGCACGGCCGGTATGCCTCGTTCTCGCCTACGGTTCCGAATCCGTCGGCCTCCGGACGCCTGGGCGGTCAGATTTTCGAAGCCACCTGCAACTGCAACTTTGCGCATAATTATCCGTATGCGATTGGGCCGCGGATCGGCGTGGCATACCAGATCAACAGCAAGACTGTGATTCGCGGTGGTGTGGGTCTCGTCTACGGGGCCAATACAGTCCAGACCGGCAGCACTACGAACCTCGCCAACACCAGCGCGCCGGCTTTCGGACAGACGGTCGGCCAGCTGCAGAATGGGGTGCCGTCCAGCGTCCACATTCAATGGCCGACGTTTAGCGCGGCCGCGGGCCAGGCCCCGGGCGCCGTCGTGGCGCCGCCTACGCTGCTCGATCCCAACGCCGGCCGCCCCATGCGCCTGCTGCAATGGAATCTCACGCTGCAGCGCGAAATCGGCCGCAATATTGCCGTCGAAGCCGGGTATGTCGCCAATCGCGGCGTCTGGGAGGAACAGGCCGCCGCTCCGACTACCGGCGCTCCGCTGTCTGCCCTGAACGCGCTGAGTCAACAGACCCTCGCGAAGTATGGATTTACCGACTTCACCAGCCCGTCCGAATCGGCGCTGCTCACCACCCCGATTTCGAGTCTTTCCGCGGTCCAGCGGCAACAGCTGGCAGATCGGGGATGGAGCCTGCCCTATGCCAACTTCCCGGCCAACCAGACAGTCCTGCAATCGTTGAAGCCGTTCCCCCAATACACGGGCCTTCTGGGCGCCGCTGGAGCGCCTACCGCGAAGAGTTGGTATGACTCGCTCCAGGCTAAAGTCACCAAGCGCTTCAGCCACGGGCTGGTTTTAAATGCCAATTACACGTACGCGAAGACATTGTCTCTGACCAGCACGCCCGATCCCTTCAACCGGAATTTGGGTAAGAACCTTAGCCCCTTTGACCTTCCCCACCAGTTCCGGTTTACGGCCCAATACGAGGTGCCGAAAATTCACTCCAGTCTTCCCGTTTTGAGCAATAAAGTGGTTGCCTACGCCTTATCTGGATGGGGCACCGGGTGGGCCTTAAGCTACCAGAGCGCGGCGCTGGTGGGGCTGCCCACCAGTTCGGGCAGCGTGCCGATCAGCAATTTTCTCGGCTACGGACCGGGCCCGGCGCAGTTGAATCCGGGCGCGAACCCGTGGTCGGTGGACTGGACCGATCTCAACGGCAAGCACCACACCGACCCGCTCGACATCAACTGCCATTGCTTTGATCCGACCAAGACCGTCGTGCTGAATCCGGCCGCCTGGAGCAACATTCCTAACGGGCAGTTCGGCGCGAATCAAGGCTCGCTCCGCTGGTTCCGGGGCATCCGCATCCCGGTGGAGAACGCCAATTTCAGCCGCAACTTCCGCATCAAGGAACGCTACAGCCTGAACATTCGCGTGGAATTCACGAACATCTTCAACCGCCTCCAGCTGCCGACGAGCGCGGCCGCTCCGGGCGGAGTCAACCTCGGCAACTTTGCCAGCCCGCCCACGAAGTTCACTACGGGGCCCAATGCGGGCGCCTATAGCGGCGGTTTCGGCACCATGGTCACGCCGCTCAACGGCGCTGTGACCGGCCAGCGTGCCGGCACGCTCGTGGCCCGCTTCCAGTTCTGAGCCCCACCGGGGGTTTGATCGTGCTTTGATTCAGGCCGGTTTGCCGCGAGAGGCAGACCGGCCTTTTTTGCGTATGGAGTGGTTGGGAACCGCGCCCGGCTGGAACCGGAAAGCCGCGAGGCCCGTGTAGCCGGCGGCTGAACATCAGCCCTGTCGATCAGCCACATCGGCTTCCACTACTAACTCAAGCTATGGGTCTTGAGGTTCCGATCGCGTAAGTGCTATTTTGGCCCTCGGTTTTTCTTTACCCGCCGAGAGGAGCAAATGAAGCGCGCCACCCACCTGTTGTCCTTCCTTTTCGCTGTGTGCCTGGTTCTATCCGGCCACGAGTTGTCTCCGACATCGCTGAACCTGACAATTGGCGGGCCGGCGGGTAAGTTCACGCTCAGCAATGGCGGCGGCGAAACGGATTGTACGACGACCATCTCCCTCGATGTACAGGGAAGCGCGGTCACCGTGCAGCCTACTGTGGTCCAATACTCGACCCCGCCCGACTCTTCCGCGACTTTCACGGTGACGCCGGTCAAGCCCGGCACGGCCGTGATCACAGTCAACTGGATCGCCGGGACGAGTCCCACCTGCAACGGCTCGGGGCGGCCCACCGTCTCGGTGACGGTCGCCGATATTCCGCCGCCGCCGACAGCCGTGCAGGAGAAGGAGGTCATCGAGCCGGTTTCGATGGCGAATGGCGCGGAGCTGAATAGCTGGGTCGACCTGCGGCTTCGCGGCCCCCTGCCACTCTACTTTGAGCGCTATTATTACTCAGCCTTGCAGCCCGAAGGGCAGGTCAGCAGCGCCCTCGGCCCGAACTGGATGCATAACTACGATTTGAAATTGTCCGTGAGCGGGACGGCGGCCTCGGTTACCTACTATCACGGCCAGAGCATTCGTTTCGTGAAGAACGGGAGTAGCTGGATCCAGACGTCGCCGGACCCGCTGGCTTATCAACTGGCGCAGAGCGGCACTTCCTACAAGATGCTGGACCCCGTCAGTAAGCTGATCTATACGTTCGATGGCGGAACCGGCCAGTTACAGAGCATTCAGGATCGCAACGGCAATACCAACTCCTTTGCGTATACGAACAATCAGTTGACACAGGTGACGGATGGGCTCGGCGGGATGCTGACCTTTGCTTATTCAGGAAATAACCTGACAAGCGTGACAGACCAATCCGGCCGCTCAATCGGCTTTACCTATGCCAACGGCGCGCTGGCGACATTTACGGATGCCGGAGGGAAGACGACGACCTACAGCTATACCGGTGCAGCGCTGCTGACTTCAGTCCGGCTGCCGCGCGGGAATACTCCCTACACCCAGGCATACGATTCCACGGGGAAGGTCACGACGTCGCAGAATGCGTCGAGCTACGCGTATTCGTTTTCCTTCAATGGCACGAACGGGCAAAGCACGATGACGGATCCGTTATCCGAGGTTTCCACCTACATTCATAGCGGCCGCAACCTGACGCAACAGACGGATCCGGCGGGAAATGTCACGTCATTTACCTACGATTCGAACAGCCGGCTGACGTCGCAGCAGGACGGGAATGGCAGCAGAACCACCTTCTCTTATACAGGGAGCGGTTTCATCGCTGCGATTACTTATCCGGACGGCGGCCAGCTCAGCCTCACTTATACCGGAAGCGCGCTCAATGGGTTTACCTACTACGATCTGACGCGGATTGCTTATCCGGATGGAAGCACCGAGACCTTTCAATACGATTCGAACGGCAATGTCATCGCCCGGACCGGGCGCAATGGCCAGCGCTGGACCGCCACGTATAACAGTCTTGGACAACCTTTGACCCTCACAGCGCCCAACACCGGGACGATTGTGTTCACGTACTCGCAAGATGGAAGCAGCACGCCGGCCACCGTGCAGTATCCGGACACCGATCCCGTGACTCTGAACTGGGACAAGCTGAAGCGCCTGGTTTCACGGGTATGGAAAGACGGCACCACCGTTTCCTACGCCTACGATGCATACGACCACCTGGTCAGTAAGACGGACGAAACGGGCGCCGTCACCACTGCGACCTACGATGCAAACGGCCTGCCCGCTACGATCACGGATGCTGCCGGCGGCACCATTTCGTACACGCGCACCGGGAGCGACAATCTGGCGGCGGCAACCGACGCGGCCGGCCGGCAGGTCACGCTGCTTTACGATCGGCTGGACCGGTATGCCGGCCTGGGCTTCGCCGACGGGAGCACGTTCCAGGTCGGGTATGATGCGGCCGGAAACGTGGTCTCCCTGACGGACGGAGAAGGGAAAACCTGGAGGCAGGGTTTCGATAAGGCCGGCAATGTCACTTCGCTGACCACACCCCTGGGCGCCAAGACCGTGCTGACGCTGGATGCCATGGGACGCACCACATCCGCGGTCACACCCGCGGGCAAGAAGGTCTCCTTTCAATACGACTCCATGGGCCGCCTGACCGCCATCACGGACGCGCTGAACAATGTCACGTCATTCACCTATGACAAAGCCGGCGCGCTGGCCTCGGTCGCGATACCCGGAGGCATCGCGGCCCAATATCAGCGCGATGCGATGGAGCATGTCACGCGGGTGACCGACGGCAACGGGAACCAGTGGCAGTATGCATACGACAAACTGGGGCGGCTGCTGTCGTTCACGGACCCGCTCGGCCATACCTCCAGTTATCAGCGCGACGGCAAAGGCCACATCACGGGGCAAACCACGCCGCTGGGAACGCTGGCTTTGACCTTGGATGCCGACGGGCGGCCGACGCACGCCGCGTATTCCGACGGCACGGCTTTCGATTACACGCGCGATGCCGCGGGTCGCCTGACCTCGACCACCCAGGCTGCTTTCCAGTTTGACGCCTCGGGATTTCTGAGTTCGAGCAACGGGCTGTCTTTGCAGCGGGATCAACTTGCACGGATTACGCAGGTCACACTGGCTCCGGGAAAGACGATTCAGTATACGTATGATCGCCGCGGCCTCTGCACGCAAGTCAAGGACTGGGCGGGTGGAGTCACAACCCTGCAATATGACGACGCTTCGCATCTGATTTCGATTGTGCGGCCGAACGGGGTTACGACCAGTTACACCTACGATCCGGACGGCGATGTGGCAACCATCAAAGAAGGCGCGCTGTCTTCGATCTCGCTCACGCGGGATCTCCGCGGGCTCGTCACGCAAGCCGTGCGTAACGTGCCCGTCAGCCCGACGCCGGCGCAACTGGCCAACGCGCAAACCCTCCACACCTTCTCGGCTGCATCGCAGGTGGCCGATTTCCCGTACGATGCGATGGGCCGGAGGCTTTCAGACGAAACCCGCACCTATATCTGGGATCTGGCGTCCCACCTGACCCAGTTTGCGGCCGTCGACGGAACGACGAGCGCGCAAACCTACGACGGCCTGGGGCTGATCGCCACTCAATCCATCGGCGGGATCAACTTCCAGTTCGTGTGGAATCACGGATTGGCGATCCCCTCGATTTCCGTGGTCCGTTCGGGCGGGACGGATTCGTTGTATTACATTCACACTCCGGACGGGCAGCTGCTGTACAGCGTGAATCCGGCCAACCAACGCCGGTTTTACCACTACGACGAGCAAGGCAACACGATCTTTCTGACGGACGATTCGGGCGCGATCACCGATAAATTCGCGTACACCGAATATGGGGCTCTGCTGGCGCCGGCATCCTCGAACAACCTGTTTCTGTTCGGCGGGCGTTACGGAACGCTGTATTTAGGGTCGGGCCTGTACTCGATGCGGCAGCGTGTCTACGACAGCATCACGGGATCGTTTCTTGCTCCTGATCCCAAGAGCCACCTCGCGCCGCACCTGATTAACCCATACGGATATGCCGCGGGGAACCCCTTGTTATTTACCGACTTCACCGGAGCCGATCCCAGCACTGGGGGATCCGCGCCGGTGGGCACGACGGCTCCTGATATCGTGAGCGGCGCCGGGACGGTAGCGGGAACCCTCGACACGGAGCTGACGGCGGCCGCCAATCACACCCAGCAACTGATCGAGATGGTGGACTTCGAAAACGAAGGGCTGAAAGGCGCCCAGCAGGCGTTGCGCGGCACCCGGTTTGTCGGCAAGGTTCGCGCGGTGAGCGGACCGCTGAACACGCTCTCAAACGTCGGGACGGCAGCGCAAGTGGTGAGCATCGGAATCAATACCTACAATCTGAACAACGGGATCAACCAGGCCGAGTCGGAGGATGACCGAAACCGCAACGGCGCTTACCAGACTTATCAGAACACCGTGGCGGCGGTGCAGGACCTCTACCGCAAGGGCAAAATCACCGCCGTTCAGAAAAACAACCTGATGCTCCAGGCGAACTTCAATTACGACGAAGCTCTGATGAACCTGGACAATGCGCTGATGGACAGCCTCTTGTACGAAGGGTTCAACTTCTTCACCAGTTCGATGGCGCAGATTCCATATGTTAACGATGCGGCCATCGCGATCGGAAACCAGTTCTATAAGTAGCCGCCGGAGAGAAATCCCATGCGCAACGCTTTTTTCGGATTGCTGACGGCCGCGGCGCTGATGCAGGCCGCCACCATTACTTATCAATATGACTCGTCAGGAAGACTGACATCCGCGGCCTACGACAACGGCACGACCGTGACGTACAGCTACGACAAAGCCAGCAACCTGATTAGCCGGACGGTGCCGGGGCCCACCCCCCGGATCACCGTGAACGCGGTGGGCAGCGCGGCAACCTATGCCCCGCCGCTGGTGCCCGGCGAACTGGCGACGCTGTACGGCACGAATCTGTCCTTGACGTCTGGAGGCATACTCAGCCTGCCGGTACCGTTCACGCTGGGCGGCGTGCAGGTCACGGTGGGCGGGTTTGCCGCGCCCGTTTACTATGCGTCGCCGACCCAGATCAATTTTCAGGTGCCGTTCGAGGCGCCGGTCAGCGGCATCGCGCCGGTCGTGGTCAAGCTATATGGCAACGCCAGTGCGCCGCAGCAGGTCCCGATGGCAGAGTACGCGCCGGGGCTCTTCGCGTACGCGCGAACCGCCGGTGTGATCGACCCGATCGTTGTGCACGCCTCGGATTATTCCTTGGTGACGCCGGCGAACCCAGCCAAGGCTGGAGAAAATCTGGTCCTCTACGGAACCGGCGTGGGCACGTTCGATTTACCGCCGGCGACCGGCGCGGGGGCCTCCGCTTCTCCGGCGGCGCAAACGAAAGTGACACCCACGGTGACGGTGGGCGGAGCCAGCGCGCAGGTTCTCTTTTCCGGCTTGGCGCCTGGATACGTCGGGCTTCTGCAGATCAATATCACGCTGCCGGCGCAGCTGCCGTCCGGAACGCTTCCCATGCTGATTCAATATGGGACGGCGGCGGCGCCCCAAGTCAACCTCTACGTGAAGTGAGCCGTGGCTCGTCGCGGAGGCCGATTGAACGGCCATCGCCATCGGCAGCGCATAGGAAGCCGCGCATTGCATTGACCCAGCCCCGCTAGTACGATGGCTGACGGCGAGGTCATTCTCTTGGCGAACATGACGGGACGAAGAAACTTCTTGAAGGGGGGAGCCGGAGCGGCGGCCGGATGGGCGATGGCGCCGCAGGCGGCGGCTCAGGAAGCGGCCTCGCAGCAGGCCGGCCCGGTCAAACCCGGTTCCGATTTCATGTTCGACGTCCTCCGCTCGCTGGGCTTCGAGTATTGCGCGGCGAATCCCGGCTCGAGCTTCCGCGGCCTCCACGAATCCATCCTCAATTACGGCGGCAATCAGAATCCGGAGTTGCTGACGTGCCTGCATGAGGAGTCGTCCGCCGCCATGGCGCACGGGTACGCCAAGATCGAAGGCAGGCCGATGATGATCATGGTGCATGGCACCGTCGGCCTGCAGCACGCCTCCATGGCCATCTACAACGCGTGGTGCGACCGCGTCCCGCTGTTTATCATTGCGGGCAACATCCTCGACGTGAACTACCGGCGGGGCAATGCCGAGTGGGTGCACAGCGTGCAGGATTGCGCCGCCATGGTGCGCGACTACGTCAAGTGGGACGACAATCCGGTTTCGCTCACGCACTTCGCCGAATCCGCCGTCCGGGCCTACAAGCTCGCCATGACGCCGCCGTATGAGCCGGTGCTGCTGGTAGCCGATGGCGCGCTGCAGGAAGAGCCGGTCACCGAGAAGAACCTGCGGATTCCCAAACTCGCCATGGCGGCTCCGCCGCAGGGCGATACCGGCGCGATCCGGGAAGCCGCGAAGATGTTAGTGGCGGCCGAAAACCCCGTGATGGTGGCGGGCCGTGTGGCGCGCTCGCAGCGCGGCATCGAACTGCTGGTGGAATTGGCCGAACTGCTGCAGGCCCGCGTACACGATCAGCGCCTCCGTATGAACTTCCCGTCGGCGCATCCTCTTTATGGCAATCCCGGCGTGTTGCCACTGAACCCGAACGTCAGCGACGCCGATGTCCTGCTCGGCCTCGAAGCGCAGGACCTCTGGAATTTCACCCACAAGATGACGCCGCTCAACCGATTCGGCATGGAATCGCAATCGGTGATGAAGCCGGGCGCCAAAATCATCACGATTTCCGCGGTCGACCTCAACCATAAATCGAATTACCAGGACTTCGGCCGCTACGTCGAGGCGGATCTGGCCATCACCGGCGATGCCGAAGCCACCCTGCCGGCTCTCATCGAAGAAGTGAAGCGCGCGCTCACTCCGGCGCGGCGGCGGGCGCTTCAGGAGCGGGGCAAGAAGACCGCGGAGGCCAACGAGCAATCGCGGAAGCGGCACCGGGAACTGGCCGCGGTGGCCTGGGACGCCAGCCCCATCAGCACGGCGCGCCTGTCCGCCGAGCTTTGGGCACAAGTCAAAAATGAGGATTGGTCGCTGGTTTCGTGGGATCGCATGGTCAGCTCCTGGCCGACCCGCCTCTGGGATTTTTCGAAGCACCACCAGTTCATTGGCACCCACGGAGGGTCGGGGATGGGTTACGGGCTGCCGGCCGCTGTGGGCGCGGCGCTCGCCAATAAGAAGCACGGGCGTCTCACCGTCAATATTCAGCCCGATGGCGATCTCTGTTACGCGCCGGGCGTGCTGTGGACCGCGGCGCATCACCAGATTCCGCTGCTCAACATCATGCACAACAACCGCGCCTATCACGAGGAGCGGATGTACATTGCCCTCCTCGGCGCCAAGTACGACCGCAGCCCGGAAAAGAGCGACATCGGCACCGCCCTTAAAGGCCCCAACATCGACTACGCGTCGATCGCGAAAGGCTTCGGACTCTATTCGGAAGGCCCCATCGAGAATCCGAACGAGCTGGCGCCCGCCATCAAACGGTCGATCGAGCGCGTGAAAAAAGGCGAGCCGGTGTTGTTGGATGTGGTGACGCAGCCGAGGTAGAGCATGAAGCGCGCGATCCTGGCTGGCCTGCTCGCGGCGGCGGCGCTGCCGGCACAAAATTCGAATGCAGCCAATGGCAAGCGCCTCTTTGAGGCCAACGCCTGCTATGAATGCCATGGATGGCGCGGGCAAGGCGGGCTCAACGGGCCGCGGCTGGCTCAAACCAGGCTCACCCTGCAGGGTTTCCGCGGCATCCTTCGCAATCCGCCGCCGAGCAATATGCCGCCTTACCGTGCGGCCGTCCTCACCGACCAGGAAGTCGCGGACTTGTTTGCCTACGTGCAATCCTTCCCCGCGCCGGAGCCAGTCGACAAAATTCCGTTGCTGAAGAACTGAATTTTCAGCTGCCTTAGCCGTGCGGGCTGTGCCGGAGGCTACATCCGAAATCCCTGATAACCATAGGCAGCATTGTCTTGCTCACTATCCGGCAGTACTGTCTAGCCGGGTGGGTAATATGACCTCGGAACGGATGCAGCAAAACCTTGGACCCGGTTTCGGGACCGCGACGGCGGTGGCGCGCCCCAAAGTTCTCGAGCGGCGCGCGAACCGGCGGTACGACATCGTGGTGGAATTCGATCTGTTCCACTTGTGGGGAGCGAGGCACCTGGTCTGGTGCGGATCGGGAAAGACGCGGAATTGGAGCCGCACCAGTATCCTCATTGAGTCGGAGAACCCGTTGCCGGTCGGCACGTCGGTCGAGCTGATCGCGCGGTGGACGCCCGCCGTCCAGCTCGTGGTGGTCGGGCGCGTCCTGCAGAGCGGCCAGCGCGGGACGGTGGTGCGCATCCTGCGGAAGCGCTTCCGCCGCGAGCCGGATTCGGCCGAAATTCCGGCTGGCGGCCGCACGGTCCAGCCACCGGCCGGCCGCGAACGCGCCAGTTAGCCGCTCGGCCCGCCGGTTCGACCCGGCGCGGAATCCACATCCTCGCGAAAATCGAAATACCGGAGTAGCCACTCCGGGTTTTGCTATGACATAATGATCGGTTCCTTCGATGCCCTTACACGTTTGGTTGGGATTCGCGCCGGAGCCGCTGCGCTTTCCGGCGTTCGGAGGACGCCGGTTGCTTGCTTCAGACATCCGCGCAAGCGCAGTTCGCAATTCTGCAGGCTTCCCATCGAGAAACCGCAGAGCAACGCACCGGCGGGCACAAACTGAGTGCAGGAAGAGATGCTGCAGCTTGAGAGGGAAGCGCCGCGAGCCGTAAATCCGGTGGGGGAACGCGGCGACACTCGTGACACGCAATTTGTGCGCGTGTCCGGGCCGGGACGTTCGTGAAATTTTTCGAAATTTTCGTTTTACAATGAGAACTTCGCAAACAGGCGGAGCACCTTCCGACCGACCGGATCCTGGAGGGGAGAGGAGAGCGTCGGGACGCCGATAAACTATGTCCCAGATTTTTCATCACAGATCCAATGCGATTGCGCGCATCACGATTGTGGGAGCTGTCTTTCTTCTGGCGTTCGTAGGCTGGGCTGGATATCAACTGGACTTATCGCATTACGCGACGCGTCAGGATCAGCCTCGCGAACAGCCGGTCCCGTTTAGCCATGTTCACCATGTGGGAGGCATCGGAATCGACTGCCGGTACTGCCATACCACGGTGGAGGAATCGAGCTTCGCCAATATTCCTCCGGTCAAGACCTGCATGAATTGCCATTCGCAGATCTGGCGGACCAGCCCGACGCTGGAGCCGGTGCGGGCGGCGTTTCGCGAAAACCGGTCGATCCGGTGGACGCGGGTCCACGACCTGCCGGATTTCGTCTACTTCAATCATAGTATTCACGTCGCCAAGGGCGTCGGCTGCGAGACCTGCCACGGGCGCGTCGACCAGATGCCGCTGATGATGCAGTACGCCAACCTGCGGATGGAATGGTGCATCAACTGTCATCGCAACCCGGAGCAATACGTGCGGCCGCGCGAGTTCGTCACCACGATGGGCTATGAGCCGGCCGGCGATCAGGAAGAGATCGGGCGCCGGCTGGTCGCCGAATACCACATCCAAAGCCCGAGGGTTTTAACCAGCTGTTCGACTTGCCACCGATGAGCGAATCACCGAAAAAATTAGATTTGGCCGCCGTTCGCGCGCGGCTCGAAGGGGCGCGCGGGCGCGATTACTGGCGCAGCCTCGAGGACCTCGCCGCCACGCCGGGATTCAAGGACCTGTTGGAGCGCGAGTTCCCGCAGCAGGCGATCGGCTGGAGCGAGGACGAAGACAGCGTCGAGGGGCGGCGGAAGTTCCTCAAGTTGATGGGCGCTTCGCTGGCGCTCGGCGGCCTGGCGGCGTGCACGCGCCAGCCGAGCGAGTTCATCATGCCGTACGTGAAGCAGCCGGAGGAGCTGATTCCGGGGCGGCCGTTGTTCTTCGCGTCAGCCACCACGCTGAACGGCGTGGCCACCGGAGTCCTGGTGGAAAGCCATGAAGGGCGGCCCACCAAGGTCGAAGGCAACCCGGAGCATCCGGCATCGTTGGGCGCCGCCGACGCGTTTTCCCAGGCCTCGGTTTTGCAGCTTTACGATCCGGACCGGTCCGAGGCGGCCACGTTCGAAGGAGAAGTTCGTCCGTGGGCCGATTTTCTTGAGGCGCTGGGCAAAGCGCTCGCGGAGCAGGGCGCGAAAAAAGGCGCGGGCGTCCGGATCCTGACCGAGACGCAGACTTCGCCGACCTTCGCCGATCAGATGCGCCAGGTTCAGGCGCTGTATCCGAATCTCAAGTGGCACCAGTGGGAGCCGGCGGGGCCGCACAATGCGCGCGCCGGCGCGGCGCAGGCGTTCGGGCAGCCGGTGAACACGTATTACGACGTCAGCAAGGCGAACGTGATCGTGTCGCTCGATGCGGACTTTCTGGCTTCGGGCGCGGGGAGCCTGCGCTACGCGCGGCAATTCGCGCGGCGGCGCCAGGTGCGCGCCGATCAGACCACGATGAACCGGCTCTATGCCGTGGAGCCGATGCCCACCGCGACCGGCAGCAAGGCGGATCATCGCCTGCCGCTCCGCGCCGGCGATGTGGAGGAGTTCGCATGGGCGCTGGCCACCGCGCTGGGCGCGGCCAACGGCCCGCGGCAAGGCGAAAACGCCGACATCTATAAGTGGGTCGGGGCAATCGCGCGCGATCTGCAGGCCAACAAGGGCGCGAGCCTCGTCATCGCGGGCGAATATCAGCCGCCGATCGTGCATGCGCTGGCTCATGTCATGAACGCGAGCCTGGGCAATACCGGGAAGACGGTTTTCTATACGGACCCGCTCGAAATCAATCCCGGCGACCAGCTGGCCTCGCTGCAGGATCTGGTGAAAGATCTGGACGCCGGCGCCGTGGATCTGCTGCTGATCCTGGGCGGCAACCCGGTGTTCAACGCACCGGTGGAACTGGGGTTGCGCGACCGCATCAAGAAGGCGCGATTACGCGCGCATCTGAGCCTGTTTGTCGACGAGACCTCGGAAGTGTGCCAGTGGCATCTGCCGGAGGCGCACTATCTCGAGACGTGGGGCGATGCCCGCGCGTTCGACGGGACCATCACGATCCAGCAGCCGCTCATCGAGCCGCTCTACGGCGGCCGTTCGGCCCTGCAGGTCCTCAACATGATGACGGACCGTCCGCTCATCAGCCCGTACGAGCTGGTGAAGACTTACTGGGCGGGGCAGCACAAGGGCGCCGATTTCGAGCAGTGGTGGCGGCGTTCGGTGCACGACGGCGTCATCGCCGATTCGGCGCTGCCGCCGAAAACTCCGTCGATTCGCGGCGACGCCATCACGGCCCCGGCCGGACCGCGGCGGCTGGGCGGAAGCCTGGAAGTGATTTTCCGGCCCGATCCGACCATCTATGACGGGCGCTTCGCCAACAACGGCTGGCTGCAAGAGCTTCCCAAGCCGATTACGAAACTGACCTGGGACAATGCCGCGATCATGAGTCCGGCAACGGCCACGCGGCTGGGGATCCCGTTCGTGGATACGTTGAACTGGGACAACGATGGCGTCCCCATGGTGGAGCTGACGTATCAAGGCCGGACGTTGCGCGCGCCGGTAGTGGTCCAGCCCGGCCATGCCAACGGAGCGGTCACCCTGCACCTTGGCTATGGACGAACCCGGTCGGGACGCGTCGGAACAGGCGTCGGGTTCAATCCCTACGGGCTGCGGACTTCCAAGGCGCTGTGGCACGACACGGGTCTGGAGGCGAAAAAGATCTCCGGGTCCTACTTGCTCGCGACCACGCAGAATAACCATGTGCTCGACACGCGGCGGCATGTGTACCGGCACGCGGACCTGCAGGACTATTTGAAAAATCCCGAGGCGCCCCACGAAGGTTCGGAAGTGCCGCCTCCCGAGTTGACGCTGTACCCGGGCTACAAATACGACGGCTATGCCTGGGGCATGGCGATCGACCTGACGGCCTGCACCGGGTGCAGCGCGTGCGTCGTGGCGTGCCAGGCCGAAAATAACATCGCGGTGGTCGGCAAGGATCAGGTCCGGCGCAGCCGCGACATGCACTGGCTGCGCGTCGACACCTACTATACGGGCGATCCGAACAATCCGGGCCTGTACAACCAGCCGGTGCCGTGCATGCAGTGCGAGAATGCGCCCTGCGAGCTGGTTTGCCCGGTGCAGGCCACTACGCACAGCGCCGAGGGCCTGAACGACATGGTGTACAACCGCTGTGTCGGCACGCGCTACTGTTCCAACAACTGCCCGTACAAAGTGCGGCGGTTCAATTTCTATCTATTTCAGGATTTCGAGACGCCCAGCCTCAAGTTGATGCGGAACCCCGATGTCAGCGTGCGCAGCCGCGGCGTCATGGAAAAGTGCACGTACTGCGTGCAGAGAATCAACGAAGCCAAAATCGACTCCGAGCGGGAAGGCCGCCACGTAAAAGACGGCGAGATCCTCACGGCGTGCCAGCAGACCTGCCCGACCGAGGCCATCGTGTTCGGTAATATCAACGATCCCAACAGCCGCGTAGCGAAGCTCAAGAAGGAAAAGCTGAATTACGGAATGCTGGCGGAAATCAACACGCGCCCGCGCACGACTTATCTGGCGAGCCTGCGTAATCCGAACCCGGAGATCGAAGGGTAAAGCAGCAACATGGCAGACGAACAACAAGTCATCGAAAAGGCGCAAGACCACGAGATCATTGCCCGCGGCTACACGTTCGGCACGGTCACGGATCAGATCTCGGCCGTCGTTCTGAACAAGCGGACGCCGCTTTTCTGGTTCATCAGCTTCGCCATCGGATTCCTGCTTCTGCAAGGCCTGCTGGCGTCGGCGGTGCTCCTGTTCGGCAAGGGCGTGGGAATCTGGGGCATTCGCACTCCGGTGATGTGGGGATTCGCCATCACCAATTTCGTGTGGTGGATCGGTATCGGCCACGCCGGCACGCTGATCTCGGCGATTCTTCTGCTGCTCAACCAGAAGTGGCGGAATTCCATTAACCGGTTCGCGGAAGCCATGACGCTGTTCGCGGTAGCCTGCGCGGGTTTGTTCCCCCTGCTCCACATGGGCCGGCCGTGGCTCTTTTACTGGCTTTTTCCTTATCCCAATTCGACCACGGTAGAGCCCAATTTCCGCAGCCCGCTGGTATGGGACGTGTTCGCGGTTTCGACGTATGCCACGGTATCGGCGCTGTTCTGGTTTGTGGGCCTGATTCCGGATCTCGGCACCCTGCGCGACCGGGCGAAGAACCTGTTCGCCAAGTATACTTACGGGATTTTGGCGATGGGCTGGCGCGGTTCAGCCAGGCACTGGAGCGTTTATGAAACGGCTTCGCTGCTGCTCTCCGGCCTGGCGACGCCGCTGGTGCTTTCGGTCCACACGGTAGTCAGCTTCGACTTCACCATCGCGATTGTTCCCGGCTGGCACAGTACGTTCTTCCCGCCCTACTTCGTCGCGGGCGCCATTTACTCGGGATTCGCCATGGTGCTGGCTCTGGCGATTCCGCTGCGCTCGGTCTACGGGCTGCAGGGGTTGATCACGGACCGGCATCTGGAAAACTCGGCGAAGGTGATGCTGGCGACCGGCATGATTGTCGCCTATTCGTACATCATGGAAGTTTTTCTGGCCTGGTATAGCGGGAACCCTTACGAGCAAACCGCGTTCTGGAACCGCATGACGGGGCCGTACTCGTTCCAATACTGGTTCCTGGTGACCTGCAACATCGTGTCGCCGAACCTGCTGTGGTTCAAGAAATTCCGCAAGACGCCGGTGCTGTTGTTCATATCTTCGATCATCGTGCTGGTCGGCATGTGGCTGGAGCGGTACATGATCATCGTCAGCAGCCTGGCGCAGGATTTCGTTCCGTCGTCCTGGTCGCTGTTCCACGCGACGCGGTGGGATTGGGCCACCTATTGGGGCACGATCGGGCTGTTTATGTTCCTGTTCTTCCTCTTTATCCGCGCGCTGCCCATGATTTCGATCTTTGAAGTTCGCACGCTGCTCCCGCAGGCCAAGGTCGGCGAGGAGGTGAAGCGATGAAAGAAGGCCCGTACGGCGTAATGGCCGAGTTTGACAATCCGACCGCCCTGGTCGCCGCCACCCGGGCGGCGCGCGAGCAAGGCTACCGGAAGTTGGACGCGTACACGCCGTTTCCGATCGAAGAGCTGAACGATGTCCTGCATCTGCACCGCAACAAGCTGCCGCTGATCGTGCTGTGCGGCGGGCTGCTCGGCGGGATCACCGGCTACCTGATGCAGTACTTCGTCACGGTTTTGTACTTCCCGATCAACGTCGGAGGCCGGCCGCTGCACAGCTGGCCGGCGTACATCATCATCACCTTCGAGCTGACGATTCTGTTCGGCGCGCTGGCCGCCGTGCTGGGATTGCTCGGCCTGTGCGGATTGCCGATGCCCTACCACCCGGTGTTCAATGTCCCGAGATTTTCGGCCGCGACGCGCGACCGGTTTTTCCTGTGCATCGAGGCGGACGATCCGCTGTTCGATCTGGAGAAGACATCGAGCTTTCTGTCGGCTCTGGAGGCCAAAGAGGTGTCCGAAGTTGCGCACTAATACGAGACTGGGCAAGCTGGCGGCCTGCGGAGCCGCCGGCATTTTGCTGATTCTGACGGGCTGCCGGCAGGACATGCACGATCAGCCGAAGTATATTCCGCTCCGGCCCAGCAGCTTTTTCGACGACGGGCGTTCGGCCCGGCCGATTCCCGAGGGGACTGTCGCCCGCGGGCACCTGGACGCGGACACCGCCTTCTACACCGGCAAGACCGCGGACGGCAAGTACGTGGACACTTTTCCTTTCCCCATTACCAAGGAAGTGCTGCTGCGCGGCCAGCAGCGCTACAACATTTACTGCACGCCCTGCCACGACCGGCTCGGCACCGGCAACGGAATGGTGGTGCGCCGGGGATTCCGGCATCCGCCTTCCTACCACATCGACCGGCTGCGGCAGGCGCCCAACGGGTATATTTTCGACGTGATCACTAACGGTTTCGGGGCCATGCAGGACTACTCGGCCCAGATCGAGCCCGCCGACCGGTGGGCCATCATTGCCTATGAACGGGCGCTCCAGTTGAGCCAGGACGCCACCATCAACGATGTGCCGCCCGCCGAGCGGACGAAATTGACCGGAGGCGCGCAATGACCGGCGCTCTGGTGGATTTCAATCTCTCCAGCGAGCTGCGCGACGCGCTGCGGCAGTGGCGCGTGCGCGCCGGCATTATCGGGCTCATCGGTGTCGCGGCGCTGGTGGCCGGCGCATTCGTGGCGCGCGAACAGTTTTTCCGTTCCTATTTGTGGTCGTACATCTTCGTTCTGGGGATCGCGGCCGGGTGCCTGGCCTGGCTGATGTGCCAGCATCAGACGGGCGGAGCGTGGGGCGTGGTGATCCGGCGCCCCGCCGAAGCGGCGGCGCGCACCCTGCCTCTGATGGCGCTGCTGTTCATCCCGATTGCGCTCGGTATCCCGTACCTGTACTCCTGGTCGCACGCCGACGTCTGGCAGGCGGACGCCATCCTGCGGCAGAAGCACTCGTACCTCAATCCCACGTTCTTCATCGTTCGCGCGGCCGCATTTTTCGTAGGCTGGATCTTCCTGAGCTGGTATCTGAACCGCTGGTCCGCCCGGCAGGATGAGGGGCAGGCCGAGCCGGCCGACACCAAGATGCGGCACATCAGCGGCCCCGGCATCATCTTCTGGGGATTCAGCGTTACGTTTATGGCGATCGACTGGGCCATGTCGCTGAACCCGCACTGGTACTCGTCGATGTTCGGGTTGCTGTTCATCGCGGGCCAGGGCCTGTCGGCTTTGTCGTTTCTGATTACGATCCTGGTATTCCTTTCCAACTTCCGGCCGATGTCGGAAATCCTGACGCCGAAGCACCTGCACGACGTCGGCAAGCTGCTGCTGGCCAACGTCATGGTGTGGGCCTATTTTTCCTTCTCGCAGTTTTTGATCATCTGGGCCGGCAACCTTCCCGAAGAAATCCCGTGGTATCTGCGGCGCTTCCAGGGCGGCTGGGAGTACGTCGGCTTTCTCCTGGTGATCGGGCACTTCGCGCTGCCGTTCGCGCTGCTGCTGTCGCGCGACTTGAAGCGCAATTTCAAGCTGCTGGCGAGCATCGCGGTATTCATCCTGGTGATGCGGGTGGTGGATGTCTACTGGCAGGTGGTGCCGGATGCCTCGAAGGCGCCGTTCGCAGTCAGCTGGCTGGATTTCGCCGGCTTGATCGGACTGGGCGGCATCTGGGCCGCCTACTTTCTCTCGCAGCTGGAGAAGCGCCCGTTGATGCCGCTGAACGAGCCGCAATTGGTGGAGACCCTCGAACATGGCAGAGAATAGACCGAGTCACGAACCGCTGCCGGACCTGAGCATTCCGGAGATGCGGCACGAACACCGCGACGTCAACGTCTGGGCGGTGGGCAAGGTGGGGATCGCGCTGATCCTGACGACGATCGCTTCGCTGCTGTTGATGTTCGGGGTCTTCCGCTACCTGGAGGTGCGGGAAAACGCCGCTCAGATTCCGCCCGCCTCCACCACGACTCTGAATCCGAACCGGCTGCCGCCGGAACCGAACCTCCTGTTCAACGAACATGAAGCCGTCAATCGAGAAGATATTCGCGCCGAAGAAGACAAGCTGTTGAACGGGTACAGCTGGGCCGATCGGGCGCATGGGGTGGTCAGGATTCCGATCGACCGGGCGATGGACCTGATCGTACAACGCGGGCTGCCCGCTCGCCCGCAGAACACAGCGCCGGCTACGGAAGGTTCAAGGAAGTGAAACTCAGTAACATCGCGGCGGTTTTTGCGCTGGCAGCCTTCGCGGCCGCCGCGCAGCCGGGGCAGCCCGCCCCGATGCAACCGTCGTACAGCATGCAAAGCGCGAACCTGAAGCCGGCCCTGCCCGGCGCGCTGGAAGGCGTTGGAATCGACCAAAAGCTAAACCAGCAGGTGCCGCTCAATCTGAATTTCAAGGATGAGTTCGGCCGGGCCGTGCCGCTATCGGCATATTTTCATGGAAAGCCGGTAATCTTGGCTCCCGTTTACTATCGCTGCCCGATGTTGTGCACGCAGATTCTGAACGGGTTGGTGGGAGGGCTGAAGGCGGTATCGCTGGAGCCCGGACGCGATTTTGAGGTCGTGAGCGTCAGCTTCGATCCGAAGGACACGCCGGAGCTGGCCGGGTCGAAAAAGCAGATGTATATGCGGCGGTTTGCGCGGACCGATACCGCCAACGGTTTTCATTTCCTGACGGGCGACGAATCCAATATCAAGCCGCTGATGGATGCGATCGGGTTCCATTACAAGTACGATCCTGCGACCGACCAGTTCGCGCACGCCAGCGGGGTTATGATTCTGACCCCGGAAGGCCGGCTTTCGCGCTATTTCTACGGCGTCGAATACGCGCCGCTGGATCTGCGGCTCGGCCTGGTGGAGGCGTCGCAGAACAAGATCGGAAGCCTCGCCGACCAGGCATTGCTGTTCTGCTATCACTACGATCCTGCGACGGGCAAGTACGGGACGTTCGCGATTGGTCTGCTGCGGGGCGCGGGGGCGGGGTTCTTTCTGCTGGGAGCGGGCTGGATGCTGGTCGCCTGGAGGCGCGATGTGCGCTCGGACCGGCAAACGTTGAAGCGGGCTGGATAAAGTCACGATGCAAATACCTCTATTTCCGGAGCAGGCGTCCACGATTTCGGTGGAAGTGGACCAACTGCTGTATTTTCTTCTTGCAGTCTCGGTATTTTTCACGGTACTGATCTTCGCGGCCATTTTCTATTTCGCCATCAAGTACCGCCGGCGTTCGGAGGCCGAACTGCCAAGCTCGGTGCATACCGGGCTGACGCTGGAAGTCGTCTGGACCGTGATTCCGTTCGGCCTCACCATGATTATGTTCGCCTGGGGCGCCAGCATCTTCTTCAAAGAGAGCCGCCCGCCGGACAACGCCATGCAGATCTACGTGGTGGGCAAGCAGTGGATGTGGAAGCTGCAGCACATGGAAGGCAACCGCGAGATCAACGAGCTGCACATTCCCGTGGGCCGGCCCGTAAAGCTGACGATGACGTCGGAAGACGTGATCCACAGTTTTTTTGTGCCGTCGTTTCGCACCAAGCAGGACGTGGTTCCAGGCCGCTACACCACAACCTGGTTCACGGCGACCAAGCCCGGCAAATATCACCTGTTCTGCGCCGAGTATTGTGGCACCAACCATTCGGCGATGATCGGCTGGGTTTACGCGATGGAGCCCCAGGATTACCAGCAATGGCTGTCGGGCACTCCCAAGGGAACCCTGGCGGAGGCTGGCCAGCAGCTTTTCAACGATCTGGCCTGCGTCAACTGTCACAAAACCGATGCGTCCGGCCGCTGCCCGACGCTGGTCGGCCTGTATGGCTCGACCGTCAAGCTGGCCGGAGGCGGAACCGTGCAAGCCGATGACGCGTACCTGCGTGAATCGATTTTGAACCCGGCGGCGAAGGTCGTCGAAGGATATCAGCCGTTGATGCCGACCTTCCAAGGTCAAGTGACCGAGGAACAAGTGGTCGACCTGATCGCATACATCAAGTCGCTGGCGCAAAAGCCGGCTCAACCAACCAATCCAACGCGGAGCGCGGTTGCCGCGCCGGCCGCAGCGAATCGTTAATCTTATGGCTACAGCAGTCTTAACGGAAAGACACACCTATCTCAACGACGGCTACAGCTTGAAATCGTGGCTCCTCACCAAGGACCACAAGCGCATTGCCGTGCTGTACTTCATCACGATCTCGATCTTCTTCGCGATCGGCGGCGCTTTCGCCGGTATGATCCGCGCGGAGTTGATGACTCCGGCGGGCGACCTGGTGAGCTCGGAGACCTACAACAAGCTGTTCACCATGCACGGCGTGATCATGGTGTTCTTCTTCCTGATCCCGTCGGTGCCGGCAACCATGGGAAATTTCTTTCTTCCCATGATGATTGGGGCGCGCGACCTTGCGTTTCCGAGAATCAACCTGCTGAGCTGGTATCTATTAATCGCGGGCGGGGCCTTCGCGATCTTCGCGATGGTGGCGGGCGGCGTGGATACGGGCTGGACGTTTTATACGCCATACAGCACGACGTACTCGAACACATACGTCATCGCCACCGCGCTCGGCATCTTCATCGCCGGGTTCTCCTCGATCCTGACCGGGCTGAACTTCATCGTCACGGTGCACCGGATGCGGGCGCCGGGGATGACGTGGTTCCGCATGCCGCTGTTCGTGTGGTCCAACTACGCGACGGGCGTGATCCAGGTGCTGGGAACCCCGGTGATCGCCGTGACCCTGGTTCTGGTGTTCTGCGAACGCGTCTTCCACATCGGCATCTTCGATCCGGCCCTCGGCGGCGATCCGGTGCTGTTCCAGCACCTCTTCTGGTTCTACTCGCACCCGGCGGTGTACATTATGGTGCTGCCGGCCATGGGCGTGATCAGCGAAATCGTTTCGACGTTTTCGCGTAAGCCGGTGTTCGGCTACCCGTTTGTGGCGTTCGCCAGCGTGGCGATCGCGGTGATCGGGTTCCTGGTCTGGGGCCATCACCTGTTTGTCAGCGGCCAGTCGGTGTATGCCGGATTGGTTTTCTCGTTCCTCAGCTACTTCGTCGCGATTCCCTCGGCCATCAAGGTGTTTAACTGGACCGCGACCTTGTATAAAGGCTCGATCTCGTACGCGACGCCCATGCTCTACGCGTTCGGCTTCATCGGACTGTTCACCATCGGCGGCCTCACGGGCTTGTTCGTGGCGGCGCTGGGAATCGACGTTCACGTGACCGATACGTACTTCGTCATCGCCCACTTCCATTACGTGATGGTCGGGGGCACGGTCATGGCTTATCTGGGCGGCGTGCATTACTGGTGGCCCAAGATGACCGGCCGCATGTATCCGGAGGGTTGGGCCAAGCTTTCGGCGTTCTTCGTTTTCGTCGGATTCAACCTGACCTTTTTCCCGCAGTTCATCCTCGGATACCTGGGGATGCCGCGGCGGTATCATGCATATCCGCCGGAATTCCAGGTGCTGCATGTGGCTTCGACGCTGGGGGCCACGGTGCTCGCTCTGGGCTACATTTTGCCCGCCATTTACCTGGCGTGGTCGCTGCGCTATGGACAGGTGGCGGGCTCCAATCCCTGGGGCGCTACCGGGCTGGAGTGGCGTACCCCTTCGCCCCCGACCACTCATAATTTCGAGGAACTCCCCGTGGTCACTCACGACGCCTACGATTACAGCACGGTGAGGAGAGAGGAGATCGAAGTTGGCTAGCAAGGCACACGCTGAGGCTGCTGTGAATGCGGAGAGCCTGGCGCTCCGCGAGCAGTTCGACACCGCCGAACAACAAAAAGACGCGTCCCTGCTCGGGATGTGGATCTTCCTCATTACCGAAGTCATGTTCTTCGGCGGCATGTTCGCCGCTTACACCATCTACCGCTCGGCCTATCCCACCGTGTTTGCAATCGCCAGTTCGAGCCTGAACGTGACCATCGGCGCGGTGAACACGTGCGTTCTGCTGCTCAGCAGCTTCACCATGGTGATGGCGGTGCGCGCGGGGCAGTTGGGCCAGCGCAAGGCGATCATTTTTTTTCTGATCCTGACGCTGATTTTCGGATTCACCTTCCTTGGCGTAAAGGCGTACGAGTGGACCGAGAAGTATTATGAGCACCACATGCCGGGGCAGTTGGCCTTCCACCTGGAAGGAACTCCGCTGCAGGGTCCGGCAAAGCTGTTCTTCTCGCTCTACTTCGCCATGACCGGCTTGCACGCCCTGCACATGGTGGTGGGGGTGGGGATCCTCACCTGGCTCATCCTGGAAGCGAGGAAGGGCAAATACTCGGCCGAGTACTTCACGCCCGTCGACATCTCCGGGTTGTACTGGCACTTCGTCGACATTATCTGGATCTTCCTGTTTCCCTTGCTGTATTTAATTGATCGCCATTTGCCGAAATAGCCATGACTCCACAAGGCTCTCACGAACACATCGATTCCGCCAAGACTTACGCCGCAGTGCTGCTCGCGCTGCTGGTTCTTACGGTGCTCACCACGCTGGTGGCGTTCGTAGACTTGGGCAACTTCAGCGTCGTGGTGGCGCTGGTGATCGCGGTGACCAAGATGCTGCTGGTCGCCTTGTTTTTTATGCATGTCCGCTACAGCACCAAGCTAACCCGTCTGGTGATTGTCGGCGGCCTGCTGTGGCTGGCGATTCTGCTCTTGCTCACCCTGACCGACTTCTTTACGCGCGGCTGGACGGGCGTACCTGGCAAGTAGCCGGAGGACCGCCGGCTGTAACCAGCCGCGCCAAAGTATCCGTACTTACGCAGCCGAATAATTTCGGTTTTGCCGGTCCCGATTCTCGCTTGCCGCCCCCGCCGACGCCTGTTATTCTTTTGTTTCACCGGGTTAGGAGAAAAGATGGCGGTTAAAGTCGGAATCAATGGCTTCGGCCGGATTGGCCGGAACGTCGTCCGGGCGGCTCTGGACCGGAAAGACATGGAATTCGTGGCGGTCAACGATCTGACCGACACCAAAACGCTGGCTCACCTGCTCAAGTACGATTCCGTGCTGGGACCTCTGGACGTGGCGATCAGTCACGATGCCGACTCCATCACGGTGGGGGGCAAAAAGATCAAGGTTTTCGCCACGAAGGATCCGGCGCAACTCGACTGGGCCTCGGTGGGAGCCCAGATCGTCGTTGAGTCCACCGGCCGTTTCACCGACGCGAAAGAAGCCTGCAAGCACATCCGCGGTCCGGTCAAGAAAGTGATCATTTCGGCGCCGGCGAAGAACGAAGACGTCACGATCGTGCTCGGGGTCAATGACAATATGTACGACCCCGCCAAGCACAACGTCATCTCGAACGCATCGTGCACGACCAACTGCCTGGCGCCGGTGGTGAAGGTGCTGCATGACAAGTTCGGAATCCAGAAGGGATCGATGACGACGATCCACAGCTATACCAACGACCAGAACGTGCTCGATTTTCCGCACAAGGATCTGCGGAGGGCGCGTGCTGCCGCCATCAACATGATTCCGACGACAACCGGCGCCGCCAAGGCGATCGGGCTGGTGATGCCGCAGCTTAAAGGGAAGCTGGACGGCTACGCGATGCGCGTGCCCACCCCGAACGTTTCAGTGGTGGATTTCGTGGCGGTGCTGGACAAGCCGACCTCGACTGAAGAAGTGAACGCGGCATTGAAGTCGGCTGCCGAGGGCCCGCTCAAGGGCATTCTTGGCTACACGGCCGACCCGGTGGTGTCGAGCGACCTGATGCACAACCCCAACAGCAGCATCGTCGATTCGGAAATGACGAAAGTGCTCGACGGCAACCTGGTGAAGGTGGTTTCCTGGTACGACAACGAGTGGGGCTACTCGTGCCGGATTGTCGACCTGATCGCATTCCTCGCCAAGAAGGGGCTGTAAACGAACCGGGAGAACCATCCAGAACCAACAGGGACTCCCGGCTCATTACTGCTAGTCTACAGAATTCATTGTAACGTCGGGCCGCTGCGAAACCATCTTAGCTTTCATGAAAACACTCGTACTTTCCGCCCTATTGGGGCTCTTCGCAGTGGCAGCCTGGGCCGCTGACGTCACGGGAAAGTGGGTGGCACAAGTCCCGGGACGGCAAGGCAACCAGGAATTGACGTTCAATTTGAAGCAGGATGGGAACACGCTCACCGGCACCATTACCGGCGGGCGCGGCGACCAGACCATCTCCGACGGCAAAGTGGAAGGCGACAACATCTCGTTTGTGGTGAACCTCGAATTCAACGGGAATAAGATCACCCAGAATTACAAAGGGACGGTCTCCGGCGACGAGATCAAGTTCACGCGGGATGCCGGCCGCGGGCCGCAGGAGTTCACGGCCAAAAAACAGTAAAAAAACCGGAACCCGCCGCAGGTTGGCTGGAATTCCAAATAACCGGTGTCTTTTGACACCACCTCTCATTTGCTGAGATCCTGAATGCCGGGCTATGGTTCTCCACCGTAGCCCGGCATTTTGTTTGGAGCTCATGGCGGATTACATCGGAGCGATCGACCAGGGCACTACCAGCACCCGCTTCCTGATTCTGGACCGCGGCGGAGCGGTGGCTGCCGCGGCGCAAAAGGAGCACCGGCAAATTTATCCGCGGCCCGGCTGGGTGGAGCACGACCCCGGAGAGATCTGGGCCCGGACGCAGGAAGTGATCGCGGAAGCGCTGGCGCAGCGCGGCCTGCACGCGCGAGACCTGGCCGCGGTCGGCATTACCAACCAACGGGAAACCACGGTTCTGTGGAACCGCAAAACCGGCCGTCCGGCACACAACGCGCTGGTCTGGCAGGACACGCGGGTGGGCGCGGAAGTCGCGGAGTTTGCGCGATCCGGCGGAATCGATCGCTTTCGGCGCGCGACGGGGCTGCCGTTGTCCACCTATTTCAGCAGTCTGAAAATTCGTTGGCTGCTGGACCATGTGGCCGGCGCCCGCGAGCAGGCCGAAGCGGGCGATCTGCTGTTCGGCAATATCGACACGTTCCTTGTCTGGCATCTGACGGGCGGTCTGCACGTCACGGATGTGACCAATGCCAGCCGCACCCAGTTGATGAACCTGGAGACCCTCGACTGGGACCCGGAACTGTTGACGGCCTTCGGAATTCCGCGCTCGATTCTGCCCGAGATCCGTTCGAGCAGCGAAGTATACGGGGAGGCCAAAGCGGGCGGGCTCGCGGGTGTCCCGATCGCCGGTATTTTGGGCGACCAGCAGGCCGCGCTCGTGGGCCAAACCTGCTTCACCGCCGGAGAGGCGAAAAACACATACGGCACGGGCTGTTTTCTGCTGATGAACACCGGACGCGAAATTGTCCACTCGCGGTGCGGCCTGCTGGCGACGGTGGCGTTCCGGTTCGCCGGGCAGCCGGCGCAGTACGCGCTGGAGGGGAGCGTCGCGATCACGGGCGCGCTGGTGCAATGGATTCGCGATAACTTCGGGCTGATCGGCAAAAGCGGCGAAATCGAGGCGCTGGCGCGGACGGTGGACGACAACGGCGGCGTTTATTTCGTGCCGGCGTTTTCCGGGTTGTACGCGCCGTATTGGAAGCACGAGGCGCGCGGGGTCATCGCGGGCCTCACCCGCTACAGCAACAAAGGACACCTGGCCCGCGCAGTTCTGGAAGCGACGGCTTTCCAAACCAGGGAAGTGGTGGAAGCCATGGAGCAGGACGCGGGAATTCCCCTGCGCGTGCTGCGCGTCGACGGCGGAATGGTGGAGAACGAACTGCTCATGCAGTTCCAGGCCGATATTCTGGACCGCGAAGTGGTGCGTCCGGCGATGAAGGAGACGACCGCTCTCGGGGCCGCCTATGCGGCGGGTCTCGCCACCGGGTTCTTCAAAAATATCGACGAACTTCGCGCTCACTGGGCGGTGGACCGGAGCTGGAAGCCGCGCATGGATGCGGCGCAACGGGAGCGCTTCTACCGCTTCTGGAAGAAAGCCGTCACGCGCTCATTCGACTGGGAGGAGTAGCGGCGGGAGATAGTTTCGCGCGACCGCTTCGAACGCCCGGAGCTGCCCGGCGATCCAGCCGGCGTCCCGGCCCAACTCGCGGGCGAGCAACTCTGCAACCTGGGGCGCCATTTCCAGGGCGGCACGGGCATTGAGAAACAAGGCTCGCGTGCGGCGAGCCAGGACGTCTTCCACCGTCCGGGCCATTTCCTGCCGCGCCGCCCAGACAATTTCGGCGCCCGTGTAAGGGAGCGCGGAGTGCAGGGGCGCGGCCAGCGGCGGCTGCTCCTGCATCAGCGCCTCAATTGCCGGGGCATCGGAGCCATATACCGAAAGCGGCCCGAAGCGATCGGACGCCGGATGAAACCCATGAATGTTCAGACGGGCCGTCACGCACGGCGTCTCCGGCAGCCGCGCCAGAGTCGCGGCCTGGTCCACGCAGTCCTCGGCCATGTGGCGATAGGTAGTCCACTTGCCGCCGCAGATCGTGATCATGCCGCAGTTCTCGATGCGAATGGTGTGATCGCGCGAGAGCGCGGCGGTGTTGCCGTTCTCGCCCGACCGGACCAGCGGCCGGATGCCGGCAAACATGCTGAGGATGTCGGCGCGCGCGGGTTTTCTTTCCAGGTAAAGGGCGGCGGTCGCGAGGATAAAATCGATTTCCCGCTCCAGGGGCACGGGCTCAAGCACGGCTTCATCCACCGGCGTGTCGGTCGTGCCGACCACCGTATGGCCGTGCCAGGGGATGGCGAACATCACCCGGCCATCGCTGGTATGCGGGACCATGATGGCGCGCTCGCCGGCGAGGAACGATCCATCGAAAACCAGGTGAATGCCCTGGCTCGGCGCGATGATCGGCTGAACCGAGGCGTCCGCGCGGCGGCGCAGTTGATCGGCAAACGGCCCGGTGGCATTGACGACGACGCGCGCCCGCGCCTCGAACTCGGAGCCGTTCTCCAGGTCCCGAACCTGGACGCCATCGATGAAAGCGTCGGCGTCTTTATGGAATCCGGTGACTTGGGCATAGTTGAGGAGCACCGCGCCCTGTTCGAACGCGGTCGTTACGAGGTTGATGAGCAGGCGCGAATCGTCGAACTGGCCGTCGAAATAGATGACGCCGCCGCGCAGCCCTTCGGTTCGGATTGTGGGGAGTTCCTGAAGCGTTTCTTCCTTGGAAAGGATGCGGGAAGCGCCGAATCCGTATTTGCCGGCCAGCAGGTTGTATAGCTTGAGGCCGAGCCCGTAAAACGGCGCTTCCCACCAATCGTAGTTCGGCACGACGAAGCCGAGATTGCGGACCAGGTGCGGCGCATTCTGCAAAAGCAGGCCGCGCTCCTTGAGCGCCTCCATGACGAGCGAGAGGTTGCCCTGCTCGAGATAACGCACGCCGCCGTGCACCAGCTTGGTGCTGCGGCTGGAAGTGCCTTTGCCGAAGTCGCTCTGCTCGAGCAGGAGCACGGAGTAGCCGCGGCTGGCGGCATCGATGGCGACGCCGGCGCCGGTAGCGCCGCCTCCGGCCACGATCAGGTCCCATGGTTGGGACTGGGCGCGGAGGCGGCGGTACATCTCCGAACGGGTCATTCAGCCGCCATTAAAACATGAGCTTCAAGGCGAACTGAATCTGCCGCGCCGGAAACGCGGAAGTAATCGTTCCAAAACCGGCATTGGTGATATCCGTCGTAGGCGGCCCGAAGTTCGTGTGGTTCAGAACGTTGAAGAACTCCGAGCGGAACTGCAAGGCCATTCCTTCGCGCGCGGGGATCCGGAAGTTCTTGTTCACTCCCATATCCCATTGCCAGAAATTGGGGCCGCGGAACGCGTTGCGGCCCACGTTGCCGAACGGCGCGGAAGCCGGAGGAATCGCGAAAGCGGCTTTGTTGAAGTACTGGGTGATCATGGATGCACCGCTGGGCCGCGCCGGATCGCCGACCAGGTTCGGACGTTGAGTGGCGACGCCGCGCCATTCGGCCAGACGCCCGGTGGCGTCGTTGGCGCTGGTGGGTGTGTAATACACATCGAGCGGCAGCCCGCTGTTGGCGGTGTTGATGGTATTGAACTCCCAACCACCGGCGATGGCGTCGAACACGGGGTTCCAGGCGGAGCCGAACTTCCGGCCTTTGCCGAACGGAAGCTGGTAGACGACGCTGGTTACGTTGATCACCGTGACATCGTAGCTGGTCGGGCCGCGCTCGTTCTTCAGATCGCGGACGTTCTGCACCGTCGCCACCACCTGACCGGTGAAATTCTCGAGCGCCTGCTCCGTGTTGCCAAGGGCTTTGGACCAGGTGAACGAGTTCAACAAGTAAAAACCGGAGGCGAAACGATGCTCGAGCCGGGCGGAAAGACCGTCGTAGACGCTCTGGCCCGCGGGATTAACCCAGGTAATCGCGCCGAACGCCTGGTTGGGGCGGCGCGCCTGCGTACCCAGGGTCTGGCCAGGCAGATTCGGCAGTGCTGCGTTGTAATCGGAGAGGATCGGAAGACGAAGGCTGTGGCTTCCGGTGTATCCGAATTCGAGGACCCAGTTCTTCACCAGCTCCCGCTGCAGGGATGCAAACCATGTCTGGACATAGGGCCAGCGCGTGTCGCGGGGGATATACGCGACATTGGCATTGATCGGGTTGAAGCTGGCGGGGTTTGCCAGGGTCGGCGGGAAGGCGTTGGTGGTGGTGAGGAACGTGGGAGGAACCGCACCGCCGGCTGGGATCGACTGGTTGATCGTGCCGGTCACCACCTGAGGTCCGTTGATGCCGAGTTCGTCGGCGCTTCCCAAGCGATTGAGGTGAACGTAACTGATGCCGTAGCCGCCGCGGAACACCGTCTTTTTGTTGACGCTATAGGCAAAGCCAAGGCGCGGCGCCCAGTCCTTGTAGTCGGGATTTACCAGCGTGCGGCTGTACAGGCTGCCACTCTTCGCCGCGATCATGCTGTTGGTGGCCGGATCGAAATTCGAGAGCACGTTGTCGCGCTCCCACCGGGGCGTGGCGAACTCCCAGCGCAAACCGAGGTTGAGAGTGAGCTTGGAGTTGACGCGAAAATCGTCCTGGAAATAGAGGAAATAATCGCGCTGCCGGTAATTACCGACGAGCCAGTTGGAGAGCTGAATCTGGCTGGGAAGCCCGAACATGAAATCGGCTAGGTTGTAGCTGGCGGTATCGCCGGGAACCGGGCAACCCGCCGCCTGGCCGAGTTGCGCGCAGGTGGGCTTGCTGAACTGCCCCGCATACCCGAGCAGGCCGTACACCGGGTTGATGTCCATGACTTGGGTGTGAATGAGGTGCATCTCGGCGCCCATTTTCAAAGCGTGCCGGCCGGCCATGCGCGAGTAATTGACTTTGGGATTCCACGTCGTCGGATTCTGGAATTGCGGATTGGTCGCCTGGCGACCGATGATGCCGGTATCAAATCCGGAAATGTTCTGCGTATTCAGGCCGCCCGTAATGTCGGGAGCGGTGGGCAATCCCCCGATTCCATAGAGCGACTGCATGCTGGCGGCGCCAAGGAATGGAGGTTGTTTTCCCGCGAGCATGTGAGTGAACCCCATGCGGAATTCGACCAGGGAAGTGGGGCTGGCCGTCCAGGTGTAGCCGAACGCCGCCGCCTGGCTGAGGGCGCGGACATAGCCGTTGCCGGAGCCGCCCGACGGCCCCTGCAGGTACGGCGAGTAAAACTGGTTGTCCTTGCGCTGGCTGAAGCGCAGGAAAGCCGTCATGCTCTGGTTGATCTGGCCATCCATGCGGGCATCGTACTTGTCGGCGTAATCGCGGGGATTGAGCATCAATTGCTGATAGTCATTGGTGCGCGGCGCGCCGGCCGGGACGGCCGGCAATCCCGCGAGCACCTGCTGCGCGAACGGAATCATGGGAATCCTGGTGCCCGCCGGAAAGAGGGCGCCGGTCAGGGGATTGACAACCGCGACCGGGAGGACGCCGGCGCGATCGTTCATACTCGGGATGGAGGCGTAGTAGAGAGTCTTCCGCAGGTTGCGATAGCCTTCATAATCGCCAAAGAAGAAGATCTTGTTTTTGACGACCGGCCCCCCGACGGTGCCGCCGAACTGGTTCCGATGCATCGGCGGCTTGACGCCACCCGTCGGTTTGAAGAACCCGACGGCATTCAAATCGGTGTTGCGCAGAAATTCGTACAGCGTGCCGTGGACCTGATTGGTTCCGGAGCGCATCGCGGCGTTCACGACGGCCCCTCCCACACGGCCGTATTCGGCGCTGAAATTGGCGGTGATCACCTTGAATTCGGCAATGGCGTCGGGCGAGGGTTGCGCGACCTGATTGGAGAACCCCTGGTTGCTGGTCGAATACGCGTTGTTGTCCATCCCATCGAGCAGGAAATTGTTGTACGTGCTGCGCATCCCGTTCACGTTGAAGGCCCCTTCGCGCGGCGTGGTGTCGAGCATGGCGATGGGCGAGCGGTGCACGTTCGTCGACAGTAGGGCAAGGTCGGAGTAATTTCTTCCATTGAGCGGCAAGCCCACGACCGTCGTGGTATTGATGACCTGGCCGTGCTCGCTGGAATCGGTCTCTAGCGCGGCGGCGGCGCCCGTCACTTCGATGGATTCGCTGATGGCGCCGATCTGAAGCGTGGCCTCGACGCGCTGCCGCGCGTTCACGTTGACAATGACGTTGGTCGTGGTGAACTTTGCGAATCCGGCGGCCTCCACGAGGATCGTATAACGCCCGGCTCGGACGTTAAAGAAATTGTAATTGCCGTTTTCGTCGGTGGAGGTCTTCACCTGGATGCCGGTGTCCTGGTTGAGAAGGCTGACATCGGCTTTGGGCACGACGGCCCCGGTGCTGTCGTGCACGGTACCGAGCACTTCGGCGGTCTCGAACTGGCCGAACAGCGATGTTGCGATCAGCATGCAAATGAGTAGCGATGTGATGCCGGTGAATCGGTTCATTGTTTTAACCTCCGAGCAACTCCCACGGTGTGCGGTGACGCCGGCCCGGCCGGGATCGCGGCGGAGGCGGCGGCCCGCGGTTTGAGCTTCCAAGTCCACGAAAGCAGTACGATTCCCAGCAGCGTGGAAACCAGAATGGCGTAAAAGCCCGTGTTCCAGCCGTAGCGGTCGGCGAGAGCGCCAAGCGCCTTTCCCTGGACGGTGCGGCCGAGATAGCCGAACAGCCCGATGAAGCCGGCGGCGGTGCCGACGGCCTTCTTCGAGCTGAAGTCCAGGCCGGCAACCGGCAACAGCATAACCGGCGGATAGACAAAAAAGCCGATGAGGCCGAACAAAGTGAGGTCGAGCCACAGCATGCCACCGGGCGTGTACAAAATGGCGCTGAACGCCAGGAACACGGGGATCATGCAAACGACGCAGATCATGCCGCGGCGGCCGCCGAGCCGGTCGGAAAGCCAGCCCATCAGGATGGTGCTGATCATGCCGGCGAATTCGAAGATCGCGGTGCTGAACCCGCCCTGCTGCAGACTCGCGTGCTTGACCTCCTTCAAATAGGTCGGGCCCCAGTCGAGCATGCTGTAACGGGCAATGTAGACGAAGAAATTTGCCGTCGCGAACAGCCAGAGATACCGGTTGGCGAGGATGTAGCGGCCCAGCAGTTCCCGCAAGGGCAGCTCTTCTTCGCGGTCCTTCTTCGCGGGATAGTCCTGGCGGTACTCTTCGATGGGCGGCAAGCCGACGGATTGCGGCGTGTCGCGCAGCCGGATCAGGAGGTAGATCGAGCAGAGCACCGCCAGCACGCCCGGGACATAGAAGGCGGATCGCCAGCCCATCCAAAGGGTGCTATAGGCGGCAATCAAACCCGTCAGCGCGCCGCCGAGGTTGACCGCTAAATTCCAGAAAGCGAAAACGGTTCCGCGCTCATTGACGCTGTACCAGTGGCCCAGCGAACGGCCGCATGGCGCCCACCCCATCCCCTGAGCCAGACCGTTCAGCGTCCACAATGCCAGGTGCGCCGGATAGCTGCTGGAAGCGCTGAATAAGAAGTTGCAACAGGCAGTAAGGAGCAAGCCGAACGGCATGAAATACCGCGGGTTGCTGCGGTCGGACCATGCGCCCAAGACGAACTTGCCGACGCCGTACGCAATGGCCGTGAGCGCGAGCAGATCACCGATCTGGGCCTTGGTGTAGCCGAGCGCCTGGCCCATCTCCTTGGAGACGACCGGCAGATTGTTACGGACGAAATAAAATGTCGCGTAACCGAGGAAGGTGGCTTCCAGGATACGCCAGCGGTATGGCGGGTACAGCCGGCGCGCCTCGGCGTCCGGCAATCGGGCAATATGGGGCGCGGGCGCAAACCATGCGCGAAACGACCCTGGTTTTACTCCCACCTGGCAGGGATTGTAACAGATATTCAGGTCGATAGATATGGTTACCTTGTTCCCGCTTACTCATAGCACTTATACTGAGGCGTATGCTCCGTGAAGTACTGGTGTCATTCGTCGTTCCGTTGTGCGCGGGTCTGTTGCCGCTGCTGGCGCAGGCTGGTGAGCCCGGAAGGATCCTGGTCCATGGCCATCGCGGCGCCCGGGCCCGGATGCCCGAAAACACGCTGCCGGCTTTCGAGTACGCCATCCAGCAGGGCGTCGACGCGCTGGAAATGGACATGGCCGTCACGAAGGATCACGTGATTGTCATCTCGCACGACCCGATCCTGGAAAGCCCGGTGTGTACCGGGCCTCGTAACGGAGTGGTCATCCATACCCTGACTCTGGCGGAAGTACGGCAATGGGACTGCGGCGCGGTGCAGAACCCCAAATTCGCCGCCCAGAAGGCGATTCCGGGAACCCGCATGCCGACCCTGGATGAGGTATTCCGGCTGGCCACGCGCGGCAGCTTCGATTACAACATCGAAACCAAGAGCTTTCCGGAACGGCCGGAGTACACGCCGCCGCCCGACGAGTTCGCGCGGATGGTGCTGGAGAAAATCCGGGAGTACAGGCTTGAAAAGCGCGTCATCCTGCAATCCTTCGATTTCCGGACGCTGGTGGCGATGCGCAAACTGGCTCCGGAGATCCGGCTATCCGCCCTCACCGAGTTCGATCTACGCAGTTTTCCCGCGATCGCGAAGGAGGCCGGGCATGCGGAGATCGTCTCGCCGTATTACAAACTCGTGACGTCCGAAAAAGTCGCGGCGGCGCACGCGGCCGGCATCCAGGTGGTGCCGTGGACCGTGAACGAGGCGGCCGACTGGGACAAACTGATCGAGGCGAAGGTGGACGCGATCATCTCGGACGATCCGGCCGCGCTGATCGATTACCTGAAGAAGCGCGGCCTTCGGCAAAAGTGATTCGGTGGCGGCTGCGCCGCGAGTGCCGCCTTGGGCGGCTTTGAGTATTGCTGAGCCGCAGGCGAAGCGTACTTCTCACTTTTGGCTTTTGCCTTTTTCATGCTCCCCGCCCCCACACGCTGCGCGCCGTCTCTACCACCAGCTCCAGCTTCTTCCACTGGGCTTCCATCGAGAGCAGGTTTCCCTGCGCCACCGACGCAAAGCCGCATTGCGGGCTGAGAGCCAGGTTCTCGAGCGGCACGTATCGCGCGGCTTGGTCGATCCTCCGCCGCAGATCGTCCGGTGATTCGAGGCGCGGCTCCTTGGTCGTAATCAGCCCGAGAACCACCGTCTTCCCGCGCGGAACCAGGCGCAGCGGCTCGAATCCGCCGGAGCGTTCGGTATCGTATTCGAGCAGGAACCGGTCGGCGTCAAGTTTGTGAAACAGCTTTTCGGCAATCCGATCGTAGCCGCCTTCGGTATACCATCGGCTCCGGCTGTTGCCGCGGCAGATGTGGATCGCAAACGCCGTCTGGCCGCGGGGCAGCCCCGCGAATGCTGCATTGTCCCCGGCAATCGCCAGATCGAATTCCTCGTCCGGATCGCGTCCTTGCTGTGCCATTGCCTCGCGCTGCCGCGGATCGAGATAGTGCGAATAGTACGGCGCATCGAACTGGATGTAGCGCACGCCCTCGGCCACCAGCCACTCGACTTCGTCGCGAATGATGGCCACCAGATCGCGCAGCAGGTCCGCATGCTTCGGATAGAATCGCTCGGTCAGCCCCCGTTTATAGCTCGCCACCATGAAGTTGGAAGGGGCCGGCAGCGTGATCTTGAACGGTCCGGGCGCGTTTTTCTTCAGGAAAGGCAATTCGTGCGCGGTCAGCTTCCGGGCTTTCCGTAATTTCGCCCCGACAGCGCTGGCGGTGGTCGCCTCGGCGCCGCCGCCCGGGCCTTTCCACTCCAGCATCACGCGGTCGCCGCTGACGAAGCCGTCCACGGCTTCCGCCATATCGGTCAGCCAGGAGGCGCGGCGCATCTCGCCGTCGCTGTAGACGGACAAGCCCAATTCGCGCTGCTTCCGGAGAGCGTCGGCGATCGCGCGGTCCTCGGCGGCCCGCAGTGTTTCATCGTTCAGCCGGCCTTCGGCGTGCGCCCCGCGCGCCTGCAACAGTTCCGGCGGCCGCAGCAGGCTGCCCACGTGTTCGGCGCGATATTCCATATCCCGTCAATTCTATAATCAAAGGAGATTGGGGAAATTTTTCGTTCAAAACTTCGGCTGCCGGGCCACGCAGGCCGATGGCGCGGCGCTGGAATCGTTGCTCGCCGCCAAAGGGATGGATCGCGCGGACGAGCGCCCCGCCGCCGATTTGGTGATCCTCAATACCTGCACGGTGACGGCGGCCGCCGATGAAGACGTAAGGCACACGGTCCACCGTGTGCACCGCGAGAACCCCGCCGCCCGCATTCTGGTCACCGGCTGCTACGCGCAGCGCGCCCCGGAAGAATTGGCCGCCATGCCGGGGGTCGAATGGGTGGTCGGGAATTCGCATAAGACCCGGATCGCCGAGTTGGTGACGGCCGCCCCCTATCACGGCAACATTTACGTCGGCGATATTTTCGCCCAGCACGATTTTCTTTCGGCTCCGGTGGAAGACGCCGCCGGCGACCGCACGCGCCCCAACCTCAAAATTCAGGACGGCTGCAACAATCGCTGCTCATTCTGCATCATTCCGTACGTGCGCGGCCGCAGCCGCAGCGCCCCCGCCGCCCAGGTAGTGGAGCAAGTGCGCGCGCTGGGAGAGCGTTACCGGGAAGTGGTGTTGAGCGGCATCAATCTCGGGCGCTGGGGCCGCGAGCCCGGCAGCCGCCTGCGGCTGGCCGATTTGATCCGCCGGCTGCTGGCGGAAACCGCGGTCGAGCGGCTGCGGTTGAGCTCCATCGAACCCATGGACTGGTCCGACGATCTCCTGGATCTGGTTGCGTCCTCTCCTCGGATCGCCAAGCATGTGCATGCGCCGCTGCAGTCCGGTTCCGATCGCATCCTGCGCGGGATGCACCGCAAGTACCGCCCGCGCCACTATGCCGGCCGCATTCAACAGGCGCGCGCTTGGATGCCGGACGCCGCCATTGGCGCCGACGTGATGGTCGGTTTTCCGGGTGAAACCGATGCCGATTTCGAAGAGAGCCGCCGTTTCATCGAAGATCTGCCGTTCACCTACCTGCACGTCTTCACGTATTCGGAGCGCCCGGGCACGCCCGCGGCCGAAGCGGCGGGCCGGATCCCGATCCCGGTCCGAAAGGAGCGCAACCGCATTCTGCGCGAACTGGCGGCCGCGAAGAACCGCGAGTTCCGCGCCCGCATGATCGGCAGAACCCTTTCGGCCGTCACTCTCAACGAGCCCGGAACCGCCCTGACCAGCAATTTTTTGAGGGTCGAGCTGGCGGAACCGCGGCCGCCCAACCGGATCGTGGAGGTTCGAATCGAAAGCCTGTCCGAACACGGCATTCGCGAATCGGCCTCCGCATCGCCGCTCCGCCTGCTGGGTTGATCCAGGTGGGGTTCTGCCGCCGTGCCCGCATGGCACACTGGCGGAAGGAGCGACTTATGCCGATCTTCATCGTCCGGCTCGGTTCCCCGCGAAAGCGCGGCGAAGGATTGCGATTGGGAACCGTGCGGCGCCCGCCGCGCGGCGTTGCGAAATCCGATTTCGCCCGCCTCGACTACTACGATGTCTGGTTCCCGAACCTTTCGCCGAGCGCCGAACTGGTGCGGGAAGCGCTGCGCGCGAAAGACAAGAAGGCGTGGTCCGCCTTCACCAGAAAGTTCCGCAAAGAGATGAGCGCGCCCGACCGCGCCCGCGAACTCGATGTGCTCGCGGCTCTTTCCCATCACACCAATCTGGCGCTCGGCTGCTATTGCGAAGACGAGAGCCGTTGTCACCGGTCGGTCTTGCGCGAACTCCTCGCCGCCCGGGGCGCCGACGTGGTTTGAGCGCCGGAGCGCCGGTTGATGATTCGCGCTACCCTGGTTTTCGGACAAGGAGGTCTGTATGGGACCCGCTATCGGTCTGGAATTCGCGGAGGTGCGCGTCGCGCCGGCCCTTGCTCTCCAGATATCCGGCCATTGCGCCGGCGACCCGGCATCGCTCGGTCAGGCCATGCGTGACGCGTTTGAAGCCTTGATGAGTTTCGTCACCTGCCACGGCCTTATCATCAATGGCGATCCGCGCGCCATCTACACGGCCTACGATGCCGCCGGCGTCCGGTTCATCGCCGCGCTGCCGGTGGCCGCCGGCCCGCGTGAGCCCGTGGAGCAGTCTCCGGTCATCGTCGAGATGCTTCCGGAGATGCAGGCCTACCGGTTTACGCACCATGGCCCCTACTCACAGATGGCGCAAACCTACGGCCAGATCACCACGTTTTTGAAAGACAAGGGACTGCTGCAGTCCGACGCCGACTGGGAGCGCTTCCTTCCCATGTGGGAGGAGTACCGCAACGATCCGAACACCACGCCGCCGGCGGATCTGCTGACCTACATCTACGTGCGCGCGCGCGCCGGCGCTAAAACTGATATTCCGTCGGCGTGATGCCTTTCGCCCGCAGATACATTTCGGCCGAGGCCCGGTGGTGCGTCGTATGGTCGAGCATGGACATCACCATCTCGACGCCCGTCATCTGCCCGTCATCGGTCGCGTAGGTTTTGGAAAGCTGCTCCGGCGTGAGCTTCGAGACGCCATCGATCACGGAATCGAAGGATTTCTGCATGAATGCGATCACTTCCTTCTTGGTCATGGATGCCGGTTTTCCGAAGGCCGGCTTCTGTCCTTGCAGCGTCGCCAGAAACGCGCCCAGCGCCTGCGAGATGTGCACCATCTGCTCGCCGAAGCTCATCTGCGGCGGGGTGAGTTTGAAATCGTAGGACGCCTCCGGCATCTGTTCCGCGACTTTGAGGGTAAATTCGCGCGACGTTTTCAAATGCTTCAGCAGCATCGCCTTGCTGTCGGTCTGCGCGAGTGCGGGCAGAGCCGCCGCTGTCATCAGAACAATGCCGGAAATCCACGCTTTGCTGCGTCGCATCAGTGTTGCCTCCGAGGTCCCAGGGTAAAGCCTGCCGCGCTGCCTGTCAATCCGAATTGGAGTAATGTATTTTATGACAAATAGGAGCCGGTTTTTGGAGTAGGGGATCTCATGTACGCCCGCTACTCTTGTACAGGACAACCTTGCTCTCGTCCGCAGGCCTTCGCACCTTCTTCTGTCTCAAACCCCGCTCGGTACGAATGGCCGTGATCTCGTGAAGGTGGTGCAGTCGAAACGTCGTGATTGTCGCAGTGAGACGTTCTGGCGTACCAGCACCAGCTTAACGGGCTGAATGATGGTCCCAAGTTGATCAGATAATAGTCGTTGGGCGTGATCTTCTGAGTCATTTAGTTTTCAGCTAAATTGTGACTGACCGAGCATGGCACGTTATAGTCCAGATCAAGGTAATCATCGGTCTCCAGTTTCGCAAGATAAACCGCTTCATCGTCTTTGTCCGAGTACCGGAAGTATGCCTTCAGAATGGGGCCGCGGACTGAGACTATATGAGCGTCTAGTTGACCTGAAACTATGCCTGGCGAGGACGGGTACGAAACGATCACGCGCTGCCCGACTGAGAATGGAACGACAGCTGCCTGAACGTGGCCGCAGGAATGGGCTTCTCCCTTGAGACATGCCCGGCAGAACAAGCGCCTTTCTATACCCGGCAGCGTTCTACGGCTTGCGATTTCGCATTGCTGCTGAGACTCTTCGGATTTCCATAGCCGCTCACCGAGGTAACGCAGTATAGTATCGACGCCGTCTCCAGTCACGTGAATGTAGTCGTCACCGGCATCGTCGACGGTGACACATTCGTAGTCTGCCTCAGCATTGCGTGTAGCAGGATAGAACAGCATTAATTCGTCCCCGGGAACGTATAACGGTTCCGGCCGCCCTGCTTCTCCTGGGCACATATGAGTGACGCCTTCACCACAATGCACGCAGAACAGCGTTGTCGGTTTCGCTGAAATCGTCGACGTCTGCGACGCGGCGCGCAGGCTCCGCTCGGGAACGGGCACTGGAGGCGGGGTGAGAGAGATCCTCCACTCTGGGAACGAAATGTCTTCGCCGACGCTTTCGATGCGTGATTGCAAGTACGCCAGCAGTTCCTCCTGCCGCGGTTGGCCGAATACGAGCCGGTAGATCGCGAGGCTGCGCTTGAGCGCCGGCAGCCGTTGCTCCTCACGGCTGAACGGCAAAACAGGCACTCGCCGCTCAACTTTGGCGCCACCCTCGACCTCGTATATCCAGTACGGGACCAGATCGGTGGCATTTGCCTCGCGCCCCTCCTTCGCAAAGTCAAAGAGCATCTGCCAAGGATCGCCGGACCCGGACCAGTGCTGCTGCAACCTGCCAAGACCAAATTGCGTCGCGATGTTCTTCCTGACGGCGTGGCCTTTGTATCGATGCACCCTGCCCTCGCGCTGTTCCATGTCGACCGGGTTTGGCGGCAGGTTCCAGTGGTACACCGAATGACAGTATGGATGAAAATCCAGGCCCTCCTGCCCTATTGAAGTGGTGGCCAGTACGAAGGGCCGGAAGGGCGAGTTAAATGCCGAGCGGACCGTGTCGGCGCGGGCCATCTTCCCGCTCGTGTCGTCCTCTATGTCGCCGAATCTGATGGCAAAGCGGCTCCGGAGACGGAATCTCCGATCCGTATGAATCGAGCCACCGGATCGCCCGACGCGGATCTCGTCGACCTCCAGTCGCGAGGTTCGGAGTGAAAGAGCATCGGAAATACTGGCGGCGATGTCTGCGACCGCCTTTGTCGAAGCATGCTCGGCTAGACCTAATTGCTCCGACAGCCCGTGCACATACTCATCGAGCATGGCTTGAATATTGCCTTCGATGCCATGCCACAAAACGCGACGCCAATATGGCGCCTCTTCGCTTTCTGCGCGGAGAAGCCCCATCGTATCGGGAAGATTGAACAAAGTTCTGAATCCTTCCGCTATCGTCGCGGCAGCACGCAGAAGTGCCGGCTCGTCAGGATCGATGAACGGCGCGATCCGCTGCAAGGCCCGCATGGCGCACAAAGCCGGAGCGGCTAACGAGATCTCCGCCAGTACAGTCACGAGGTCTTCTGGCGGCCGTCCCAATTCCACCTTACCGTCGAATACCTCGCCGAAATGATCAACATGCCGTGAGAAGCCGGTTGGATAATCTTCGTCCGGGTCGGATGCTAAACCTGCCCATCCTTGGGGATCGCCGATCCAGCCTCGAACCCAGGGGGCGAGCCGCGCGTCCAAGATCGCCGGAGCGGCCCAATACCACCGCTGATCCACCCTTCCCTCGCTGCCTGTCGACCAGCCTGGCATCACCCGGTCCAATTCCGCCCGCAAAATTTCTTCGGCGCGCCGCATCACTGATTCGGACGCAGGCGGCCCTCCCCCTTCAAGAGCAATTTTGAGAGGGTCGACGAGCCTGCCCAAAGTGGGCGAAGGATACATAAGTGCCAGTACAGGCATTCCCGTGAGCCGGTTTTCGGAATCGGAAGAAAATCGCAAGAGTGCTCTCTTCGTCTTATAGAGTTCTCCGTAATCCGCGAGATTGGGCTCGCCCGCGAGCATTTGCCGTTCAGCCTCGTAGGAACACAGTGCCGCAATGGCGTCGGGCACGACATTCCAAGAAGAAAACGCAAGCACTTTTGTCATGCCGGCGAGCTCGGCATATGCTCCTGCCGGCTTCATGTATGGCAACGATGGAGGCACCCACAGCAGCCGCCAGTGCCCGGCGCCGACTGTATCCTGCATCAGCGCACGCAGCCGGGCATTTCCTGGATCGACAGACGTGTATTTTTCAAACTGCGTCGCTCTCAGCAGATGCTCTCGCCCGTTGCGGAGCGCCTCGACAAGCTCGGCTTCGGGCTCTACCGCGTGACGCTCAAGAGACCGCTTGAGCTCATACGTCTTCATGAAATTCAGCAGGTAGGGGCTTGATTTCCAGTATTCGATAACATCGCCCGCGTCCAATGTGCGGGCCACTGAATCGATAAAGGCCGCTTGGTGGAGATCCTCCACCGATAAGGTGATATCCACCTTACGCTCTTCCAGCATCGCGTCCTGACGGCGCGTTATCGATGATCGTTCCGTCCGAACCATTACCGAACGCAAGCGGCGTTCCAGTTCAGATTTTGTAGCATCCGACATCCGCACAGGCCCGGTGCCGTAGAGCGTCTTTCGGAAGTCCACCAAAGTCTGCCGAAGCCCTTCGAGTTCGTTGGCATCCTCGTCGAGCAGAAAGCTCAGGGTTCGGAAAAAATCAGCGTAGTGATCATCGTCAACCTCCTGGTTGAGCGTGAGCATCTTATAAGGCGTGGCGGACAGCAAAAGCACACGCGCGCCCGGAAAGCGGAACAAGGCTTGGGCCAGTTCTGCCGCCTCGTCGTCCCCGTCCAATAAATCTTTGAATCGCTGAAATTCGTCCAAAATAACGAGGTCAGGCTCCAGAGCATGCACACACGCCCTGGCCAGTGTCAGCCGAAGCTGGCGAATAACGTCGTACCGTAACCGCGAATCTTCGTAGGGAATGTGCTCCCGGTAGCGCTGAAAACGCTCACAAGCCTCCGCCAATCGGTCGCGAAGGGCTTCATCCGATTCTAAAGCGGATATGAAGGCGGATCTCAAATCCTCGTCGTAAGCGTCTTTGTCGACCGCCTGTGCGTGCGCGCGCCATCGTTCCTTGTCGCGGATCTTGCCTTGCAAAACATTTAGCAGGCTTGTATCGCTAAGACCGAAATTTCCGCGCAGCAACTGATAGATCACGACGCGCTCGTCGCGAACGCCGCCATGCGACTGCAGGTCGAACGAGGTGCCGGGTGTAAAGCTGACGAAGTTGACCCTGTTATTCTCCAGTCCCTTGAGCTGCGCGGGAAGCATGGTCAGCCGGGTCGCAACAGACAGGTGTTCATGGCCGAAGACATTTAACCTGTTCACATTCTGACTGGCTATCGCCGCATTCGAGCACACATAAATAATGTCTGTGCGCTTGCTCTTGTCCTTCAAGTGATCCAGCGCGCGTGTGATTATCCCTCGTGCGACAAGCGTCTTGCCGAGTCCAACCTCATCCGCGACCAGGAACTTCCGCGCCGGCGTTGGGTCGAGATACATCCGCTGAAAGACATAATCAACGGTCCAGCGTTGAAAGTCCTTCAGCCTGCCTAGGACAGAGTCGACATTCAGCTCGTAATTCAATCACCGACCTCCGGCATAGCCTTCTCGAATACGCGCCATAATGCCAAGAACTCTTCGGGCACGATGCCCTTTCCAGCTTGCCCGGCGTTCAGGTCGTCCACGAGACTCTTGATCTCCAGCAGTCGGTCGGGGTCTCGGCTTAGAGTCCGCGTGAGCTCTTCAAGTAGCGGGAAATCGCTGCGAAAGATGAACCGGCCGCTTCCGTTCCCGGAATTTTCTCCCAACAGCTCCGCCAGGGCGGCTTGCGTTGTTGTATCGGCAAGGAGCAGCATCAGGTAACGCAAGAACCCGTCCCGGTTACGAATGATCGTGCGTATGATGGCCGCCTTGCGGTCCGCCGGCAGCCCTTCCGCAGGCAAATTCAGAACAAAACGAGCCGACAGATCGGCTGCTTCGGCAACCAATTCGAAGGCGACAAATGTCGTCACCGATGCGAGCGCGCACTCCGGCAGGAGCACCGGCGACCTTTTGCTCAGGGCGGAGGCGTCTATAGCCTGTTCTTCTCGAATAGAGATGAGCCAGGTTCGTACGGACCGGATTCCGTCGAGCTTTACAGCGCGCGCGGAGAGGATCGAAAGCTGCCAGACATCGCCGCCGCCGCTGCACACGAGATGAAGCCCGGCTGCGCATAATTCGCTCCGGGCTGTTTCGATCGCTCTCTCCGCCTGCTCCATAGCCTCATCCGGCGCTTGTTCTTCGCCCGGATGGTATTCATCGAGAACGTCGCGCAGCCCGCCCTCCTCAAGCAAGTCGGCAACGCCGCCGATGCGGCTGCGCTTTCCAACCAGCTCTGCCATGAGTTCGACATTGGCGCCGCTCAAGAGAGCCGAACTGGTGGCATTGGCAGATCCTACAAGGATGTGCGTATTCCATCCGTTCTCGGCTATATAGACTTTGGCGTGTAGCCCTCTCAGCACACCCAGTTGGCGTTGGTCGGGATTGCCCTCCTCGCCGGAGGCGGTGTCCTCCCCATCCTCGGTTTCGGCCGCCTCATTCAACACGAAGAGGCGCGAAAAGAGCCCGAGCGTCGCCGGATCGATCTTATCGAGATCCTCCGCGCGCGAAATGAGAGCCACCGCCTCGTTCGTTGTATGCGTCAGCGCCTTCAAAGCGGTCGCCGCGCAGAATGGTGAAATTACCGCCAGCCGTCTGGATTCCGGCGGCATCCACTTTTCCTTGCCGAGCCCCATAACGTGGAACCGCAGTGATTCAAACCCTTCGGGTAGCGTCCAATCGACCCGGCTGATCTCGTCCGCCAGCAGGTTTGCCTGATCGCTATGCTGTGGCGCGGGCGCTTTCGACGCAAATTGGGGCAGCTGTCGTATGAGCTGAGCCAAGTCGCGGTTCGCACGCAGCTCACGATCGCCCGGTTGGCCCTCCACCGTTAAGGCGACGTCCCATGAACGATCCGCTGTCAAATTCCGCGACAGGATAATCAGCCGCAACCACGGCGGGCTCTTCCCGGACGGATCGGAGAACCGCAATATCCAGAATTTTGGATGAAAGCTCCCGACACCCGGCGCACGGACACCGATGACCGCAGGCTCAAGTAATCCGTAGAGCACGTGCGGTAAATTCGGGACGTAGATCTGACCCTGCTGGCAGTAAATGGCCATCTTCGACATCGTGCGCCGAAGCGCTTCGAGCAGCGCAATCTGATTTTCAAGAAGGTTCTTTGTGTCGCCGCTCGCAAACAGCGACAGGTGCAAGGGAACCGCCAGCAGCGTCGTGAGGTCGAGCGAATAGGTTGCCGCCAGCGCCTGGTCGTAGACAAATCCCGCCGGCGGTTGCAGCGCCTCTGTCAGGGTCGACCTGATATCCGGATCAAGCATGGGCGCCCGCCTTTTTAGCTTTGAGTCCAGCATACAGATCATCCAGCAACCGGGAAGCAATCGGCCACCGGAATGAAAGCCGTGTCAGCCCCGCCGCACCACCCCATTGGTCTAGTGCGCGCTGATTCAGGAATCGTGACTTAGCCCGTTTCAGACCCTGTTCGCGAGATCGAACGAGTTCGCGAATGTCGTCTTGGTCTGCGAATTTCTTTTTGCCGGATGTCAGGAACTTGACCCAGCGCTCCACGAAGTTCTGCGTAGGCATGCCAATCGTGTACCCATGCCCGCGGACCAGTTCCCAAAACCGGCGCATCTCCCAAGCAGCAGCGCCCTGACGATCGACACTCTTCTCCCATTCCGCCAGCAGATCTCGATGTTTGCTGACCCAGTCCTTGCGTCCACGCAATTCTGATAGAAGGATGTTGTAGACCAACGCCGCGCCGTGCATTACGTCGGAAAACAGCCGTGCGTTCTCAATCAATTCCTGCTGCTCCGGACAGAAGGACGCCAGTTGCGAGTGTTCCCAAGGGAATTCCGCCTTATCAGGCTTACCGTGAACAGCCAAATAGCCGATCAGGCTGTCGCGTTGGGAGAACGCGATGCGCTCCTGGAGATAATCGGCATCATCCCGCGACAACTCGAAACTCAGATTCGAAGGGAATTCGGGCGGGGCTGGGATGAGCCCGGGGTCCCACGTTACCTGCGACCGGTCCGGCTCGCCTTCGCCTGCGCCTCCGTCTCCCTTGTGGACCGCGCGACGCCTGTACACCGCGTCCAGACCGCGGTGGTATTCACCCTGCGAGCCACGAAAGGTTCTAATCCCCCAGGCTCCCAGCCCTGCCCAATACACTGAGCTCGGCAGGCGCTTTAACCCGCCGCCAGCCAGGCGGCCGAAGACCCCTGCACGATCGTCGCTGTCTAGCAGCGGGGCAGTCAGGCTGAGCTCAAACTTCCGGGCCTTCGCTTCCATCTCGGCGGACGGCACCCGTTTCTCTTCGAGGGAGCGGTACATCCAAGCGACGAAGAGCATGTATCGCAGCCGCGTTTGGATGGTGCTGGTTCCCGGAAAAAGCTGATCGGAGATGGAATCGCGGATGCCTCCGAAGCCGAGTTCATCGCGGGCCTCTTTCTCCTGAAATAACGCCAGAATCCGTTGGGTTTGCTCACGCTCGGCGGCGTCGAAGTCCAACCACGAGAGAGTTGCTGGCACTTTCAGCTCTCCATACCTTTGATCCCCTGCGTGTGCGGCGCATGGCAATCACTCATATAAGCACACCTCAATTACTGGAACAACGCTTATGATAATCGTCCTGCAGCCCCCATCGGTGTCTTCAAGTCTTCGTGCTCGAAGGCTGAGGCCATGCGCTCAATCTCGGGCGCGGTCAGGCCGATCTTGGCCGCGGCTTTTCGCCATGTTGCGACCGCCTTTCCAACTTCCCAGAGCACCGTGTTCACTTCATCGCCCTTGTTTGGAAACTTCGCAATGGCGAGATGTCCGTCGCGGTCCCGCACCGACGCCTTCGGCCGCGCCCCGCGCAGAGACGATCCCGGCGCCAATAGCAGGCGCAGATCTTCATCACTGTCTTTGTCGTCCACGACGTGTTCGGCCGCAGACAACTACCGAGGCTTCCGACGCCCGGCGGCTGCTCTACCAGCTGCACGATGAGCTGCTGCAAAGCAATCCTAGTGCGGCGGCTAGTTTGGCCGAGGGTCTGGAGGAATGCTTGACTGTCGCGGCACTGCGGCTGACACCCAAGCTGCGCGATACTTTATCCAGCACGAACTGTATTGAAACTGGTTTCTCAGTCGTGGATCGAATTTGCCACCAGGTGAAACGCTGGCAAGGCAGCGATCACCGTCTGCGCTGGGTTGGTTCGGCCCTGTCGTTTGCCGAGTCCAGTTGGAACCGAATTCATGGCTACCGCCACCTGCTTGTGCTAATTAGCGCGCTCAATGCAGCTTACCGGCTCCGTTGTCCGCAGGCTCCAGCCGCACCCCAATCTCAGGGAAGCGCGGCGTAAACTGGGGATGGAACCGGGTCGCCACTTTCAACGGAAATCCGGACATCCTCATCCAATCACAGCCCGGAGAAAAATTTCTCTTGAGTCGGATCAATGATTTAGCCCGCGCAGGCGCCGGTCGCGCGGGGCCAGTCTGTTAGGGTGAAATCGGATAGAGGTTTGCGCGCACCCCCGCAAACCCCAACAGGTTTCTTGCCGGCCGGCAAGCGTTGCATTGAGGTGGTGACGAACTCCCCGTAGGGCCTTCAAAGCCCGCGCGGCTGAGCGCATCCGCTTGACGCGGCCGGCGGGGAGACTTTGGAAGATCTTCCATAACACCCTGCGGTGAACGGATAGCTCGCATTGCCGTCCCGCGGGATATCGGAGAGCCAGGCATCGAAACGAGAGTTGAAAAGTAACGCCATCCAGCGATTCCAATGGCCTCGTAGATGCGGCTCAAATCACTGGCGGCCGAAAACGCACGGCGATAAGTCCGCGAAGCCTCGGCCGCCCGCAACGCATCCTTCCCTGATTTCCTCCACGTCGGAAGCCGGACGTGTCTCCGCGCCGCGCTCCTTACTTTCCCACCATGTGGACCACATCGCGTTCGCCTTCAGTGCAGACGTACTCGCCGATTTCGTCTCCCCGATCCAGGTCCGCCACGCGCCGGATGATCCACGGCTTCGCATAGGCGCCGGGGTCGTCGATCGTGAACTCGATCTCCAGGTGCCCCAAATCCGGCCGCCGCAGCCGCTCGATGACGTGCAGTTTGTCGGTGTGCGGATGTCCCGCTGCGTCGAGCCACGTCCGGTCGTTGAAACCAACCGTATCGATCACCAGAGTGTCGCCTTCCCAATGGCCGATCGAGTGCCCCATCCAGTTCGGATTCGGGTCCTGGGGATGGCTGCGTCCATCCAGGTAGACCGTGCGATGGCTCGGAATATCGTCTTCGAAGAGCATCACCAGCCGCGCCGGCGTCTGCACCAGCTCGTAGGGGAACAACGCTCCGGCGTTGGTGATGCCGCGCGTCAGGCAGCGCGCGCCCGGCGCATCCTTCGAATTGTTGGCCACCCGCCCTCGAACAGCTTCTGCGCCCAGGGCAGCGGCTCCGGCTGGCCCGGATCCACCGGCCGCTGCGCATACCAGACGCCGGTGAAATCGGGTTTGCCGTCCGGCGTGCGCGGCGCGGGACCCGAAGGGGTGGCGTGCGGCGTCGTCTGGTCGATGCGGAATTCGCGCCCGTCGCCGAGCGTGTTGAGCTGGTAGTCGAACAGGCGGATGTCGAGCCGCAAGGTCTCGCCCGCCTGCAGGGTCACGTTTTTGCGGCTGAAGGGATTGAACCCGGGAGCCTCCACCGACAGATCGTACGAACCGGCCGGCATTCCGGAAACCGTATAGGTGCCGCGGTCGGAACTCGCGGTCCGGAATACGGCTTTCGTAACGGTGTTCACGAACTGCATGGGAGCTTGGGCGACGGGTTCTCCTTCGAGGTCGAACACAGTCCCGGTGATGGCGGCGCCGTTCTGCGCGAACAACGCCGGAGCGAAGGCAAGCAGGAACAAGGTTCTCATGTCGGCTCCGTCCGGTATTCCGGCGGCACTAGCAGCGTCAGCGCGTCGGGGACGATCCGCACCTCCGCCGGGAGATGGCCGGCATACTCCCCGTCGATCTGCAGATAGACACGCTGGTCCTCCGGCGCCAGCACGCGCAGGCATTGCGCCCGCTCCACGGTCACGCCGTGCATGCCGGCCAGGCGGTTGAGCATCAGACCACCGAAATATTTCACGTAGGGAATGGTCGAGCGGCCTTCGAACAGCACCACTTCAAAACGGTCGTCGAACAAGCTGACGCTGCGCGCGATTTCGAAATCGCCTCCGTAATTTCGCACCTTGCTCGCCAGCGCAAACGAGCACGTCCGCCGGACACCGTTCATCTCGACCGAGAACTCGGCCAGCCGCCGCCCCAGCAGGCTCCAGCCCGCCACCCAGTACGCAAATTTGCCGGTCGCCGCTTTGAGAGGACCGCTCACACGATAGACGATGTGCGCATCCAGCCCGATGCCCGCCATCAGCACGAAATGGCGCGCCACCGCGCCGCCATCGCAGGTCACGTGCCCCACCGGGATGCGATACGGCCGGCATTCGGCCAGCCGCGCGGCGGCCCGGTCCATCCGCGAGCCCAGCTTCATTTCCGTCGCCAGAACGTTGGCGGTGCCGGCCGGGAGAATCGCCAGCGGCACCCCGGTTCCGATCAGACCTTCGGCGACTTCGTTGATGGTGCCGTCTCCGCCCGCCGCCACCACCAGGTCGGCTCCGCCGCCCACGTGTTCCCGCGCCAGCGCGCCCGCCATCCGCGGCCCGGTGGTCGGGGCAATGGTCACCTGGTGACCGGCCTGGCGCAGAATCTCCGCCGCCCGATGCAACGGCCCGTGCCCGTTCCGCCCCAGTTTGCCCGCGCGCGGATTGTAGATGAGAACCGTGTTCTTATAGGGTGTGATGGTGAGTTCTCCCGCGAATTCCTCGTTAAATTATAGATGAGAGCCCGATGAAAGATCCCGCTCGCGAGATCGAAACCCTGCGCGCCGAACTGCGCCGTCACGAACATCTTTACTACGTCCTCGACCAGCCCGAAATTTCCGATGCCGAATATGACAACCTCATGCGCCGCCTCCAGGCGCTTGAGGCGCAGCATCCGGAGTTGGTAACGCCGGATTCGCCCACCCAGCGCGTGGGCGGCAAGCCGCGCGAGGGGTTCGTCAAGGTGCGGCACAGCTCGCCGATGCTGAGCCTGGACAACGCGCTCAACGAGCAGGAGCTTCGCGATTTCGACCGCCGCGTCCGCGAACTGCTCGCCGGCGAGCCGTACGGTTACGTTCTCGAGCTGAAGATGGACGGCCTCTCGATGGCCGCGCGGTTTGAAGAAGGCCGGTTTCAGCAGGCCATCACGCGCGGCGACGGCGAAGTCGGCGAAGACGTCACGGAGAACGCGCGCACCATCCGCTCCCTCCCGCTCGCGGTCAAAACGGACCTGCCGCGGTTCGAAGTGCGGGGCGAGACCGTCATGAACCGCAAGGCGTTCGAGCGGCTGAATGCCGAGCGCGACGAGCGCGGCCTTTCGCGCTTCGCCAACCCGCGCAATGCCGCCGCCGGTTCGCTGCGCGTTCTGGAGCCGCAGATCACCGCGTCCCGCCGCCTGGATTACTACACGTATTTCCTGCTGGTCGACGGCCACCCGGCCCGCGACAGCCACTGGCAGTCTCTCGAAGAACTGGCCCGCATGGGCTTCAAGGTCAACCCGTATCGCAAGCTGTGCAGCGGTGTGGAGGAGGCGCTGGAGTTTTGCGCGTATTGGGAAGCCCGCCGCGAAGAACTGCCGTACGAGATCGACGGGGTGGTGCTGAAGGTGGATTCGGTCGAACAACAGAGAAGGCTCGGCTACACGGCCAAGGCGCCGCGCTGGGCCATCGCCTACAAATATCCGGCCCGCCAGGCCGAGACCACGGTGGAGAGCATCGAAGTGCAGGTGGGGCGCACCGGCGCGCTCACGCCCGTCGCTCACCTGCAGCCGGTGGAAGTCAGCGGCGTGACCGTCTCGCGCGCCACCCTGCACAACGAAGATGAGATCGAGCGCCTGGGGCTCGAAATCGGCGACCGAGTCGTGATTGAGCGCAGCGGAGATGTCATTCCGAAAGTCGTGCGCGTGAAGGAGAAAGGCTCCTACCGCACGCCCTTCCGCATGCCCACGCATTGCCCGGTCTGCGGAGGCCGCATCGTGCGCGAAGAAGGCGAAGCCGCCAGCCGCTGCGTCAACACCAATTGCCCGGCCCGCCTGAAGGAATCGATTCTGCACTTTTCCTCGCGCGGCGTGATGAACATCGACGGGCTCGGCGAGGCCCTGGTCGATCAGCTGGTCGATCAAAAGATCGTGAAGAGCGTGGCCGACCTCTATAGCCTCACCGTGGAGCAGCTGGCGTCCCTCGAGCGGATGGGCAAGAAATCGGCCGCCAACCTGGTGCGCAATATTGAGAACTCCAAGAAGAATCCGCTGCCGCGCGTGCTCACCGCGCTCGGCATCCGGTTCGTGGGCGAGCGCACCGCGGTCTTTCTGGCCGAAGCGTTCGGCAGCATGGATAAGATCGCCGCCGCCGGCGCGGAGCAATTGCAGCAGGCCGAGGAAGTCGGCCCGAAAGTGGCGGAAGCCATCGTCGAGTTCTTCAAGGAGCGGCGGAATCGCGAATTGGTGGAGCGCCTGCGCGCCGCCGGCCTGCAGTTCACCTATCAATCGACACGTCCGAAGAACGGCCCCCTGCACGGCCTCACCTTCGTGTTGACAGGAACTCTGCCGAGCCTGAGCCGCGAGGACGCCAAGAAGATGATCGAGTTCGCCGGCGGCAAGGTCAGCAGCGCGGTCAGCCGGAAGACCAGCTACGTGGTGGCGGGCGAAGACGCCGGCTCCAAGCTCGCCAAGGCGCAGGAGCTGAACGTGCCGGTGATCGACGAAGCGCACCTGGTCGAGATGCTCAAGGGCAACTAGCGCGGATCCGCGGCACTTCCAGCACCCGGATTCCGTGCGGAGGCTCGTCCACCGCGCCCGCCATGGCGGCCACCATCTGCCCGATCGTGACCAGGCCCAGCCGCTGCGCCGAGGCGCGCGTCGCCGGCACGGCGCCGAGCAGCCAATACGCCGGAAGCAGCATCAGCGGCCAGCGCCGCCCGGGACCCAGGATGTACCAAGGCCGCAGAATCGTCGCATTGAGGCCGGCATCGTGGATCGCCGCCTCGGCTTCCGTCCGCGCCGCGATGTATGCCTTCATCACCGGCGCGGGGTGCGCCACGCTCACATAAAGAAAGTGGCGGACCTGCGCGAACACCGCCGCTTCCACCGCCGCCCGGGCCGAGGCCAGATCGATGCGCCGGAACTCGGCCGCTTTCGCGGGGCTGGGATGGCTTACTCCCACCAGGTGGATGAAGGTGTCGGCCGGCGCGACGCGGCCGCGATAGCTTTCGGCGCGCAGCGGGTCGCCTTCCACGACCTCACAACCCGCCGGCACGGGCGAGAGCGAAGCCGGGCGCGCCAGCGCTCGAACGCGGTGCCCGCGGCGCAGCAACTCCGCCGCGAGGCGGCTGCCCAGAAAACCGGTGCCCCCGGTCAGGAAGACATGTGCCATCGAAAGAGCATACGTCTTCCCGCACGCCCGCGGATGCGTCCTATTCGCCTTGCCGCTGCATCATCTTCTGGATCCGCTTCAGATTGCTCTTCAGCTCATCGGTCGCGTCGGCAATCTGGCTGGTGTCGTAGATCACCCGCGGGGTGAGAAAGATGATCAACTCCGTGCGGCTGACGTTCGAGTTTTTGGAGCCGAACAGCGCGCCGGCGACCGGAATGCGGTGGAGGATCGGCACGCCCTGCGAGTTCTCTGTCCGCTTCTCCTGTATGATCCCGCCGATCGCCACGGTATCGCCGTCCTGCACGGTCATCTGCGTGCTGATCGAGCGGTTGGAAAACGAAGTCGAGGCGTTGGATGCTCCCTGCGGCGCGGGTTCCGGCGCGCTGACCTGCTGATTCACCACCATGGTCACTACCCCGCTGGTATTGACGTGCGCCACGATCGACAGCGTCGTTCCCGTCGACTGCGTGCTGATCGTGTTGGCGAACGGCGTGGTGCCTCCCTGCTGCACGCCCGCGATCACGGCCTGCGAGGTCAGCACCGGCACCTGATCGCCCACGTTCATCGTCGCCGGAATGCTATCGGTGGCAATGATGCTCGGAGACGCGATCACGCGCGTGCGCCCGGTCGATTCCTGGGCGCTCAGCGCGGCCAGCAGCTGATGGCTTTTGAGCACCAGCGCGCCGGTGGTGAGCGTCAAGCCGGCGGCGCCGCCGGTGGCGGTCAGGGTCCGGGTGAGTCCGTTCGCCGGGGCGGTGGCGGCCTTCTGCAGCGCCGATTCCACGCCGGCTTCCCAGGCGCCCGTCAAATCCACTTCATAAATCTTGGCGTCGATCAGCACCTGGCGCGGCGCCACGTCGAGCTGCCGGATCAAGCCGGAGATCTGCTCGTACTCCTGCGGCGAGCCTTGGATCAGCAGGGTGTTGTCGAACGGATTGGGCACCACGCGCGGACCCATGTAGTACCCGCCGGGGCCCGAGGCGGCCGCTCCCAAATAGCTGCCCGTCAAATTGGTGGCGCCGGGTGTGGCCGCCGCGGCTCCAGGAGCTGCCGCCACGGGCGCTCCTGCCGTCGTGTTGAACATCTGCGCCAGTCCCGCTCCGCCGGGACCGTAGCCGCCGCCGTAGGAACCGCCGTAGCCCGCCCCTCCATATCCGTATCCGCCTCCGTAGCCGTAACCGCCGCCATAACCTGCTCCGCCGCCATACCCCATGCCGCCGAAAGCGGGGTTCGCCATCTGAGTGCCATACCCCATGCCGGCCGCGATCATTCCCTGGTTCGCCTGCGCCGCCAGGCTGATCAACGCCTGAATATTCCCGGTGTAGAGCGCCATGATCGCCGCCGCCACCGTCTCGGCGCGGCCGTACTTCAGCCGGTACACGTAGTTGGTCACCGTGCCCGCGGTCACTTTTTGCTCGATGTCGAGCTTCTTGATCCACTCCTCGACTTCTTTGAACACCCCCGGGTTGGGCGCCACCGCGATTAGCGTGTTGATCCGGTCCACCGGAATGAACCGCACCGACGCGTTCTTGTCCGAAAGCGCATAGGCCTTGAAGACCGATTCCAGTTCCTTCACCAGGTCCGAGGGCCGGCTGTGGTTAATTTCGAACAGGCGGACGCGCTGCGACGCGAAGGTGTCGCTGTCGAACATGCCGATCAGCTCCATCGTGCGCTTCATGCTGCGGCTGTTGTCCTGGATGATCAGCAGGTTCGCGGCGTCATAAACCGAGTGCGCGGCGCCTTCGCCGAGGAACGGCGTAATCAGCTTGTCCATCTCCGCGGCCGTCGTGTATTTGAGGAAGATCAGGTTGAGGATCTCCCGTTCGTCGTCGGGCAGGGTTTTGGGATCGGCGTTGATCTGGGGCTCGAGCGGCAGCTGCGAAACCAGGGCGATGGGAACGATGCGATAGAGGTTGCCTACCTGCACCATGGTGGCGCCGTTGATGCGCAGAATGGTCTGCAGCAGCTGCATCATGTCGACCGGCCGGATTTCACCGTAGGTGTAGATGGTGACAGTGCCTTTGACGCGCGGATCGAGAATGTAATTGATCCTCAGCCGCTTGGCGAGGATGTCGATCATCTCGGTGAGCGACGCGCCCGGCACCATGAACGCGCCGTTATCGGCGAGCGGCGCGGCCGCGGGCGCGGGCGCCGGTTGGCCGGGTTGCGCCGGCGCGGTCGCCGGCGGCGTCTGGCCGGCCTGCGCGGGAGCCGCGGCGTTCGGCGTTCCCTGCCGGTTGGGCGCCGGCTGGACCGGAGCCGGCGTCTGCTGCGGGGGCGGCGCTTGCACCGGCGGCTGGGGCTGCTGCGGGAACGGATTCAGTCTGGTGCCAGCTTGCCCGCTCAGCAGGGGCGCAGCCGTCAGCGCAAGCGCGATCCAGGCTGCCAGTTTCATTCAGAATCACTCCTCATGTGTAGATGTCCTCAGCGCACCGGATCCCAACGGCAGGTCTGGCCGAACGGGCTGATCAAAATCACTTTGCGATATCCGTCCACCACCACGCCGGCCGGATTGCTGTCGTTGGGCTGGCAGGCGCGAAAGCCGCCGCCGACATCGTTGCCCGGGCCTTGCGGCGTCTGCGGCGGGGGAGGCGGAGGCGGTGTATCGGTGCGGGCCGCCGCCGCCGCCGGCAAGGGCGCCGTGGTCTGCGCCTGCTGGGCTGCCGCCGTGTGGTCTTCGAGCTCCTGGAGCTTCCTGGTGATGGTTTGGCCGTCCCATTCGAACGTGATCTCTTGTGTATTGACGTCCACCAGCTTGAATTGGCCGATCGATTCGCCGCGGTGCAGCCCCTGGTGAGGCGCGGCCGCGCTCTCGCTCAACACCACCGTGATGCCGTCGCCGAGGTTCATCATGCCGTGATAGACGGGCAGCGGCGGCAGCGGCTTGGGAGGCGGAGGCGGCGGCAGTTCGACCGCCACGGTCGGATTGCGCGATCGGTCGAAGAGCGTTTGTTGCACGATTTCCGCATACCCGCCCGGGGCCACCGGCGGGGTCGAAGGCAGGGGAGTGAACGGCGGAGGCGGCGCGGGCGCTACTTTGCGGGCCAGGGTCGCGGCTTCGCGCGCCTTGGCCGCGTGGTACGTCTGCCGCAGCTGCCTGCCGGCATAAATCAGCAGAAGCCCCAGCGCCACATTCAACACCAGCAGCTTGCGTTTCAAAACGACGCCAATCCTTTCTTCTGCGGCACCAGTTTCTTCGACACCACGCCCGAGAGGCTCAGCCGCACCTGTACGTTCTTCTTCTTATCGTTGCCGCCGCTGATGCTGATTTCGCTGGTCGCCAAAATCTGCGGCCGGTTGGCCACATCGGCCAGCATGTTGACGAGTTGCTCGATCCCGCAGGTAAAGCTCTGGGCCACCGACACCTCGCCATAATCGTTGCCGAGCGGCTGGACCCGCATTTCTTCGGCGCCGCGCGCGTCGATGCCGTTGGCCGCGGCGGCCTGGCGGATGGCATCCAATAGCTGCGCCTGCGCCTGCGCCGCCGTCTCGGCCTTGAGCACGCCCGCCTCGCGCGTTTCCAGCTCGGCGTTCGCCTGTTTCAGCACGGCTTCCTTGCCCGGCACCGTGGCGGCCAGCTTCCGCAGCCGCTCAAGACGCTGCTCGGCCACCGGAATCGATTCGGTGGGCGCGACCACCGCGGCGTCGCCGCCCTGGAACACGCCCAACCGCAGCAGGATCAACACCGGCCCGATCACCAGGATCGCGACTTTCCAGAGATCCAGCTTCCCGAAATTCACGGCCGCGGCCTCCGCGTGGTCCGGATCTGGAACGATTCCGCGTTGCCGCTGCGCGTCACCTGCTGGAATTCCGAATTTTGAAAAAACGGCGAGGAATCGAGGACTTTCAGCAGCGGAGCGGCCTGCGGGGCTTCTCCGACGATCCGCACCGAATCGCGCGTGAGGTTGATCGAGCTGGTCCACACCGGCGGCGGCAGCAGCCTGGTCAGCTCGTTCAGAGTGTCCAGGTCGGCCTTGGTCTGGGAGCGAAATTGATCGAGCAGCCGCGCGCGGGCGCGCGCGCCGGCAATCTCGCGGTCGAGCGCGGCGGCGCGCCGGGCCTGCGGCTCGATGCGCGCGATCTCGGCCTCGAGTTTCTTGAGATACCGCCGGTCCGCGTAACTCGAATACACCACCAGCGCGCCGACTGCCAGCAGGAGCACGCCGGCCAGCACCACGCTCGGGATGAAATACGCGCGGGAACTCGAGCGCCGGTGTTCGGCGGGAAGCACGTTGGCCGCGGGAGCGAGCCGGGGGCAGGCCCCGGCCAGCGCCGTCGCGTACGGTAGTGCGTTGCGGGATAAATCGTTCTCCACCGGATTCACGCCGGGGGCCGGAAGCACTTCTTCGAGCTTCCACGGCCGGGTCTCGGGAGGCAGGCGCAATTCGGCCAAAGCCAGCGCGGCGGCCCGCTCGGGGGCCAGATCGAACTCCGCCGAGAAGACCGGCCGCGACGGGCTTTCGCCGTACACTTCCACCGCCCCGGTGGGCGTGAAAGTCATCGCGAGAAATCCGCCGTTCCCATTGGCATGGCTCTTGCCCGCCGCGCCGTTCAACCGGACGGCCGCATGCAGCGCCGCCGCCGAAAACGTGAAGCTCAAAACCGGGATGCCTGCTTCGACGAAAAGCTGGATATAGCGTTCGACCGTCTCGCGCCGCGCGATTCCGACGAGCGCGGTGTCGCCCGCCGGCGACCAGCCCCAGCACACGTCGGCATCGCCGTAGGGATGCAGCGTGTCGAGTTGAAAGCGGATGGCGCCTTCGCGATCCTTGCCGGCCACGCCGGCCAGCGCCACATGCCGTACGATCACGTCGCGGCGCGGCAGCAGCACGGTCGCGCTCAGATGGCTCATGCCGGCGGCTTTCGCGAAACGCAAGTACTCGGCGCCCCACTCGGCGGCGGGCCGCGCGGCATAATTCGCGATCGTCAGCCGCCCCACCACGTGAACGCCCGAAGGCCGCACGCGCGCCGCGACCACTTCCAGGTCCGACGCTCCGATTTCAATTCCGATTCCGGAACCGAATGCGAGCAGCTTCCGAAGGTCCGTAGGCAGCGGCACAGGCGCGCTCATTCGCGTGTCAATTGCTCCAGGCGGTGTCGTACCACCGCAGGATGTGGATGGGGGCGTCGTAGCCCTCCGGCATATACTTCACCAGCGCGCCGACGGTGCGGCGCAGATCGGAAAGCTGCCCGTTGGCCAGCCTCAAGCGCCCGGTCGCCTTCAGGGTGAAGATCGAGTTGCCGCCAATCCGCAGCCGGCCGCCGGCAGGACCGGCGAGCGGCAGGAATTCGGCGAGTTCCGCCTGGGTGAAAGGGCCGTTGCGGCGGCGCTGCAGCAGCACGTTGATGGCGTCCGGGGTCATGCCGACGGCCGCCAGAACCGGGGCCGCCGCCGTGTTGGCGTCAATCGCGGTGGTCGAACCAAACACCGAGACACAATCGATCAACCCGGTTCGCGGCAGCAGGCGCGGCCCATCGGCCGGCGCGCCCTCCGGAGCCGGGACGTAAGTCCCGTAAAACAGTTCTGGGGTGATGCCCTTCACCGACAATAATTCCTCGATCTCTTCGAAAGACGCATGGCGCGACCGAAAAGACGGGGTGAGCGACAGATAATATTGATCGAACGCCCCCGGCGGCGAGGGTGTCCGCCAATCGACGATAGCGGCCGCGATTTCCCCGGCCCGGCCGGGTTCCGCTCCCAGCGCCACCAGGAGGCGGTAGAGTTCCTCGGGGGGAGCGTAGTTGATACTCAGTTTGGCGGTCTCCGGAATGATGTCGACCCCCACCTGCCCGGAAGGCAGGGTGTACTCGATATGAGTCGAATGGATGTCGACGGGGTACTTGTTGGGAACCAGAATCGACCAATAGCGTTCGAATGCCGCCCGCTGCAGGCCGCCCGCGGCCAGGTAATAGGCGCGCAGGCCGTCCACCTCGGTGGAGGTTCGCTGGGTCTCGCCCAAGACCGTGTTCGACAGAGAAAACGCGATGGCCGCCAGCGCGGCGGACACCCAGAGCACGAACAGCAGTGCGCTGCCGCGCCGGCCTCGGGACCGCCTAAAAGTCGCCATACGGAATCCCGGGATCGCGGTGGAGCGCCAGCGGCGCCGTGATGGTGATCGGCTGGACCTGCGAGGCATCGGCATCGAGCGGCGCCATTTCGATGCGAATCGCCAGCGGCCAGAAGGGAAGAGTCCACGCCGGCATCCAGGTTTCGGCGCGGTCGGGCGCGGTTCGCGGGGCCAGGTAGGAGAACCGGCAATACGCCAGTTTGTCGGCCAGCACGAACGACGCCGGGCCGGCCTGGGCCGGCAGAAACTGCGGCAGCCCGTCCGGGCGGACGCGGCACATCTGCCCGGCCCCGAGCGAGTTGCTGTACGGCGTCTCGTTCACCACCAGCCGCACCCCGCGGGTTTCCCCCGGGATGACGAACATCTGGAGAATCTGCGGGCGCCCGCGCCAGCCTTCCTGCAGCGAAAACGTGGAGACCAGCGACATGCTGCCCGCATCGCCGCCGAAAAACGGGAGCCGGATCACCGGCCCCGGCGGCTGCCCGCCCGGCTCGGGAGTTCCGCACAACGCCATCGCCGGCATGAGCCCTTCCAATTGCGATTGCAGGATGCGCTGCGCGCCCGCGGCCCGCCGGTTGGCCATCAGCTTGTCGTCGGCCTTGCCGAACGCCGAAAGTCCGATGCGCAGCGCAATGAACATGGCGAGCGAGAGCAGGCTGAGCAGCGTGATGACAATCAGCAGCTCGATGAGTGTGACGCCTTTGCGGGAACGCTTCATGGCCCGGCAGGCATCAGTTCTTCGGCTTTGAGCCGGCTCGGCCGGTAGCCGTCCAGCGTGAACGTGCGGCGCTCGGCGCCGGACATCCACCAGATCTCGAGCTCGATGCGGTCGATCGCGTACACGTCCGGGCCTGCGTTCGGCGGCATTTCGAAGCGCGCCACCCGGGCGTTCCAGCCCGCGTCCACCCCGCCCGTCAAGGCAGGGTCGAACCCGCCGCTGAGTGCCGTGTTGCGCGGCGCGCGCGTATCCGCGATCAGCTCGTTCATGCGCAGCCGCGCGAGCTGCACCACGCGATCGTACGCCGTCAGGCGCGCGGCGTTGCGCATGGCGGTGGAGATGCCCGAAAGCAGCCCCACGATCGCCACCGCCAGGATTAGGGTGGCGACGATCATTTCCAGCAGCGTGAATCCGCGCTCGCGCTTCATTTCCCTTCCGAGACGGTTTCAACGCGCGGAAAGCCGGTCATCGGGTCGAGGCGGACGCGCCGGTGCGCGCCGTGTTGATTGACCAGCTGCACGCCGATGCCGGGCACCGTCGACCCCGGCATGACTATCAGCCGCCGCGGCCCTTCTTCTTCGGGAATCTCGGGATATATCGATTCGATGCGGATTCCGTCCGGCAGTTTCAGCCGGCGTTGAAACCCGGGCTCGTTGGAGATGAGCGCGATGGTATTTTCCCGGGCGGCAATCACGATCTCGACCGGCTGCTGCCGCCGGTCGGCATGGTCCACCGCGCCGTTGAGGATGCTCGACACCGAATCCGTCGCCGAGCGCATCCGCACGCTGTCGATGCCGGCCGCGATGGAGGGATACGAAATGCCCGCGAGCACCCCGATGATGCTCACCACCACGAGCATCTCGATGAGGGTGATGCCTCTAGTTTTTCCAGCTGACGATGTCGGCATTCAATCCGTCGCCGCCCGGCTGGCCGTCGGCGCCATAGCAGATGATGTCGGGCTCGTCGCCGTGTTCGCCGGGGTACTTGTAAACGTAGTCGTGGCCCCAGGGGTCTTTCGGAATTTCCTTGGGCATGTAGGGGCCGTTCCATTGATTGAGGTCGGCGGGCTTCACGCGCAGCGCCTGCAGCCCCTGCTCGTTGGTCGGGAAGGTCCCGGTATCCAGCTTGTAGGAGCCGAGCGCCGTCTGGAAATTCTGGATCTGCGTGCGCGCCGCGGTGATGCGGGCCTGGTCACCGTGCTTGAGCACGTTGGGGGCGACCAACGCCACAAACAGCGCGATGATCGTCATGACGACCAGCATTTCGATGAGAGTGATGCCGGCTTGCCCGTTTCTCCGGGCCTGTCCGCGTCGTCGTCTTCTCGGTTGGGTCATATCTATACCGCCACGTCGTTGATGCTCGTGATTGCGAGCAGCATGCTCAAAATCAGCGCGCCCACCATAATGCCCATCACCAGGATCACGATCGGCTCGAACACGGCCGTGAACCGCTTGATGGAGGCGCGCGTGTCGTTTTCGTAAATGTCGGCCATGCGGGCGAACATCTGGTCCAGCCGCCCGGTCTCTTCGCCGACCATCAGCAGGTGGGAGGCGAGCGGCGGAAACACGCCGGCGCGCCGGATCGGCCCCGAGATGCCCTCGCCGCGCTTCACGCCTTGCGCGACGCCGGCCAGCGCGCGCGAAATCGTCAGGTTGCCCAGCGTGGCCGCCGAGATCCCGATCGATTGCACCAGCGGCACCGTGTTGGCGATCAGGGTGGCCATGGCGCGCGCGAACCGCGCCGTTTCCGCCTTGCGCAGCGCGTCGCCGAGCAGGGGAATGCGCAGCCGCGCGCCGTCCCACCACAGCCGCCCGGCCGCGGTGCGGGTGTAGGTTTGAAAAAAGATGAGAAACGCCGCGAGCGCGCCGGCGCCCACCCACCAGTAACTCTGCACCACCGCGCTCACCGACAGCATCATCTGGGTCGGCGCCGGGATCTTCATGCGCGAATCGGCGAACATATTGGCGAAGCGCGGCACCACGAATTCGAGCAGGACGAAAATCGAAGCCAGCCCCACGAACGCCAGCAGGGCCGGGTAAATCATCGAGGAAACGATGTAGCTGCGAAGGTCGTCGCGCGAGCGTTCGAAATCGGCCAGCCGCTCGAAGATGATGGCCAGCGCGCCCGACGCTTCGCCCGCCCGCACCATGTTCACATACAGCTCGGAGAAATAATCGGGGTGCGTAGCCAGGCTGTCGGCGAGCGATTTGCCGCCGCGCAGCACGCGCAACACGTCCAGCACGATGAAGCGGAAATCCGCCCGGGTGGTCAGTTCGCTGGTGATGGAGAGCGCCCGGTCGAGCGGCACCCCGGCGTTGAGCAGCGTCGAGAGTTCCTGGGTGAAGAAAAGAACGTCTTTCCGCTTGCCGGTGCGGAACGACGGCAGCTTGATGTCGAGCGACGAGCCTTTTGGCTTGACGCCGACATAGATCGGGGTCAGGCCCTGCTTGCGCAGTTCGCGCGCGATCAGCTTTTCGTTTTCGCCGGTGAGGCTGCCGGTGCGCATGCGGCCGTCGGAAGCGACGGCGCGGAAGAAGAACGTCGACATCAGAACTCCTGCGTCACCCGCATTACTTCGCTCACCGTGGTGATGCCGTCGCGAATCTTCATCCAGCCATCTTCGCGCAAATTGCGCATGCCGTTGCGGCGGGCGGTTTCGGTCAGGCGCGTGGCGTCGGCGTTGGCCATGATGAGCCGCCGCATCTCGTCGTTGACGTCCATCATCTCGAAGATGCCGACCCGCGAGGAATACCCGGTGCCGTTGCAGGCGGCGCATCCGGCGCCGCGAAACGTCGGAATCTGCTCGCCTTCGGGCGTCATCGCGCGCTTGCCCGGTTCCTTACAGCTGGCGCAGATCACGCGCACCAGCCGCTGCGCCAGCACCGCCACCAGCGAAGAGGTAATCAGATAATTTTCGACCCCCATGTCGGTGAGCCGCGTAATGGCGCTGGGCGCGTCGTTGGTGTGCAGGGTCGAAAAGACGAGATGGCCGGTGAGCGCGGCGCGGATCGCGATGTCGGCGGTTTCCCGGTCCCGGATTTCGCCCACCATGATGACGTCCGGATCCTGCCGCACGATGTGCCGCAGGCCCGCCGCGAAAGTCAGCCCGATCTGCGGATTGACGTGCATCTGGTTGATGCCGTCCATCTGGTATTCCACCGGGTCTTCGATCGTGATGATCTTCTTGTCGGGCAGGTTGATGCGCTTGAGCGCGGAGTAGAGCGTGGTCGATTTGCCGCTGCCGGTCGGGCCGGTCACCAGAAAAATGCCGTGCGGCAGGCTGGTGAAGTGCTCCATCCGCTTCAGCATGCCTTCGTCGAAGCCCAGCCGCTGCAGGTCGTAGAAATCTCCGGCCGAGCGGTCGAGCAGCCGCATGACCACGCTTTCGCCGTAGAGCGTGGGCAAACTCGAAACGCGCAAATCCACTTCGCGGCCGAGCACTTTGATTTTGATGCGGCCGTCCTGCGGCAGCCGCCGCTCGGCGATGTTCAGCTTGGCCATCAGCTTGAGGCGCGAAATGATGGCGGCCTTCAATTCCCGCGGGGGCGGGTCCTGCTCGAACAGCACGCCGTCGATGCGGAAGCGGACGCGGAATTCCTTTTCGAACGGCTCGATGTGGATGTCGCTGGCGCGCTTTTCCACGGCCTCGGCGATCATGGCGTTCACCAGCCGGATGACGGGCGCTTCGCTCGCCATGTCGCGCAGGTGTTCCAGGTCCGCGGTGGCCTGTTCGTCGTCGCCCCCGGCGGCGACAGTCTCCCGCTCGCTCTCGCCGTAATGCCGGTCGATCGCGTCGAGGATTTCCTGTTCGGCCGCCAGCGCGGTCCGGATCTGCAGCCCGGAGTACGCGCGCACCGCCGCCACGGTCTCGAAATCCAGCGGGTCGGCCATCGCCAGCGTCAGGATGGAATCGGACAAGGCCACCGGATAGGCGCGGCATTGCCGCAGGAAGCGGTCGGAAAGGCCTTCGATCTCCGGAGCCGCCGGCGGCGGCCCGTCGATCGTGACCAGCGGGATTGCCAATTGATCGGAGAGCGCGGCCAGCACGTCCCGCTGCGCGATCAGCCCCATGTCGACCAGGATCTTGCCGAGTTTATCGCCGCGCTCCTGCTGCAGTTCGAGCGCGCGATCGAGTTCATCCCGCTCGATCTTCTGGCGTTCGAGCAGAATCTCGCCCAGCCGCTGATAGCGAAACGCCGGGGCGGCGGGCGCTCCGGCGGTTTCCGGTTCGGGTGCGGGAGGATGGGTCGAACTCACTTACTGTTCTTCCGTTTGAATGCCGGATAGCCCGGCGGCGCGCGTGCCTTTCAGAATGATCTGCCCCGGCAGCCCTTTGGTGTCTTCCCACGATTTGTACAGCAGGCGCACCGCGAGCACGATCTGCTCGTTGGGCGGCACCATGGTGAGCGAGGAGGCCGCGCTGGACCACATGTCGCGCATGGTTTGCTTCAGCAGCGGCAGGCGGGCGACCTTCCGCTGGTGCGTCTGCGCCACCTCTTGCGGCGTGATCTGCGATTTAAACGGGCTGATGGTGGGACTCATCACCAGGCTCACTTCCTGCGTGACCACCGCGCCGTAGCCGGCGAGATACAGCGCGCGGGCCTCGCCGAGCAGCAGCATCGGATCGGAGCCTCCGGCCATGCTGATCTTCTGGTCCAGCTGCTTCTCCAGGTCGGTGATGGCGGAGAAGTTGAGCAGCGCCTTTTCGGAGGTGCTCCCGGTGGAGACGGCTTTCAGAGGGGGCTGCGCGCCGAGCGCGATTCCGGCTGCCAGCAATGCGATCGTCAGCTTCATTTGGAATCTCCGTTGGTGGAAACCGGCGGGCCGTAACTGCTGCGCGCGATGAGGCGCGCCTGGCGCTGCGCCCAATTGAGATCGTCGGCCGCGATCATCAGGTTGGTTTCGTAGCGCTTTTGAATATCGTTCACGCGCTGATCGAAATTCTTCTGCAAACGCGCCTCGCTGGCCGCGATGGCCTGATCGACCGCGGCCTGGATGCGCTGCTGGATTTCGGTTTCAGAAGCCGCGGCCGGCGCGATCACGCGCGCGGTCGCGGGACCCCTGTCCACCGGGGCCCCGGCCGGACGCGCCAAGGAGAAGACAACGAGCGCGATCGAAAGCATCGCCGCCGAAGCGAAGCCCAGCCGCGCGCTGGAACCCCAGAACCCGGCCCACGCGCGCCGCCAGGGAGACGGCTCAAAAATCTTGTCCGACACGAACGCGATGCGCTGCGGAATCTCTTCGTCGCGCAGCGCGAACAAGGCGGCTTCGGTCAGCCGCAGCCGTTCGACCTCCTCGCGGCAGCCGGCGCAGCCTCTGACGTGCGCGTCCACCTGCCTCGTTTCCGTCTCGGACAGTTCTTTGAGGAGGTAATCCCTCAAATCGAATGGTGAGCAACTCATGAAACACCTCGCGACTTCGCGGGAGCCAGCTCCGCTTTAAGGAGTTCGAGCGCGGTATAGAGACGGGATTTGACGGTGGACACCGGGCAGCCGAGAATCTCGGCGATCTCTTCGAACTTGAAGCCCTGGTAAATCTTGAGCACGACCGCTTCGCGCTGCTCGGCCGAAAGCCGCTCCAACGCGCGCGCGACCGCGAGCCCCAGTTCGATCGGGAACACCGAGCTGCCGCCCACCAGAATGCCGGTATCGGTGGCTTCCGGTTCGAGATCTTCGACGTCGGTTTCGGGCCGGCGTTTGCGGAACAGCGAATAGGCCTCATTGTGCGCGATGCGGTACAGCCAGGGGGCGAACCGTGCGGGGTCATCGAGCTTTTTGAGGTTCTGATACGCTTTCAAGAACACGTCCTGCGTCAAATCCAGAGCGTCTTCCCGGTTTCCGGTGATGCGCAGCAGGTAATTGTAGACACGTTTCTCCCACCGGGACACGAGGAGGTTATAAGCCTCGACGGCGCCCCGGGCAGCCTGCCGGATCAGGTCGGCATCTTCCACCGCCCGAAAGATCAAATCTCTGGCTCCTGTAGCGTAGACGCGCTCCGCGGCAAAAAAGTCGAAAACGCTAACGTCTAGTGTAGCTGGGCGCAAATTCCAATCGGTGACAGTCTACGCAACCACCAAATTGAGGGGTTGCGTAGACTGTCACCCGATTTGGAAATGAATTTGAGAATCGCCGCTGCTTCCGCCTACCACTTTCACAAAGCTCGATGATAGGCAGGTACCTCCTCGTCACCGCGGCGGTGGCAACCGCGGTTTACGCGGCGGAGCCGTTGTACTCCGCCGCGAGCATTGTCAATGGGGCGAATTTCGCGCCCGGGCCGGTGGCGCCGAATTCGCTGGCCACCCTCTTCGGCACGGATCTCGCTTGGGGGGTGGAGTCGCTCACCGAGGCAAATACCAGCTCCGGCAACCTGCCCACCGCGCTGTCCGATGCGCGGCTGTACGTGGCGAATTCGCCGGCTCCGCTGATTTACGTTTCGCCCACCCAGATCAATTTCCTCGTAGTGGGGAACTTGCGGCCGGGTCCGGTGCCGGTTCGCGTGGTGCGGCAAGGGGTTACCGGACCGGAGGTCACCCTCACCCTGGTCGAGGCCAACCCGCAGTTTTTTCAGACTCCGGATGGCTACGTCATCGCCCAGCATGCGGATTATTCGATGATCACGAGCGACAATCCGGCGGCGCCCGGGGAGATCATCATCGTGTACGTCACCGGCCTCGGACTGACGGCTCCCAACCCCGGCCCGGGCGAAATCCCGCATTATGCGGCGCCGATGCGGCTGCGGAATGAGTTGACGGTATCGCTCGGAGGCACGCCATTGGCGCCGGAGCAGATCCTCTATGCCGGTCTAAGTCCAGGGTGGGCGGGGCTTTACCAGATCAACATCCGGCTTCCCGACGCGCTGGGGGCGGACCCGGAAATCCGCGCCGCGGTGAGGGAGCAAGCGGGGGCGCCGGGCCTGAAACTGGCAACCGCGAGATAAGCGCAACTTTTGTTATCCGGGCCGCGTTTCACACATGGGCTACAATTTGTTCTAGGAGACTGCCTATGTGGCTACGGGCTTTGATTACAGCGGGTTTCGCGGCGGCCAGCCTGGCTGCCCAGGACCCCGCGCCGGCAGCCGGGGGCGGCTTTCGGAAAGCGGAGGCGCCCAGTCCCGGCGCTTTCACGGTGGAGACCGGCACCAAAATTCCGCTCAGCCTGATCAACAGCGTGAGCACCAAGCACTCGATCGTCGGCGACCGGGTCTACCTCGAGACCGTCTTCCCCGTGCTGGTGGACGGCCGCATCGTGGTTCCGGTGGGGAGTTATGTGGTCGGCACCGTCACGCAAATCAAGAAGCCCGGCCGTGTCAAAGGCCGCGGTGAATTGTATGTGCGGTTCGATTCGCTGATGCTGCCGAACGGAGTGACGCGCGATTTTCGCGCGCGGATGAGCGGCATGGATGGCGCGGCGAACTCCGAAGTGGACCGGGAGGAAGGCAAAGTCTCCGCGGAGGGCAATAAGAAAGGCGATCTCCAGACGATCGGCGAAGCTGCTTCCACCGGGGCGGCGGCCGGCGGCCTGATCGGCGGGCTCGGAGCCGGGCATCCGGGGCTCGGCGTCGGCATCGGCGCGGCCGCCGGCGCCACCGCCGGCATGATCGGGGTGCTGCTTTCGCGCGGGCCCGATGCGGTGCTCGACAAAGGCGCGACCGTCGAAATGGTCCTCGACCGGCCGATCCGCTTCAATGACTCGGAACTGAATTTCGGCAATTACCAGCCGCCGCGCTCGGTGTATGTAAACCAGCCGGCCTCCAAGCAGGGCAGCTCGATTCCCGCGCCGCGCGAACGCTTTCCCTTCTAAGGCGCTGCGGGGTTTGATACAATCCCCGCGATGAAACTACTGCTGCTGCTAGCCACTGTTCCGCTATTCGCCGCCGGTCCCGCCGATTTCAAAGTGTGGACCGCCGCCGATCTGAAGAATTACGAAAAGACTCTGCACGCGAAGCTCGATCAAACCCACACGGCCGCCGAGCGGCTGCCCGATTACGAAGGCCATCAATTGCTCATCGTGCACCGCGAAGGAACCGGCCTGGTGGAGACGCACGAAAAAGCCGCCGACATGATCTTCGTGATTTCGGGCGAGGCCTCGGTGGTGGTGGGCGGCACGATGGTGAACGGCAAAACGACCGCGCCGGGCGAGATTCGCGGGCCGTCGCTGAACGGCGGCGAAACCCGTAAAATGGCGGCCGGCGACATCCTGAATATTCCGCCCAATACGCCCCATTGGGTCAAGCTGGATCCGGGCAAGCAGATCACGTATTTCGTGGTGAAGCTGGAATCCAAATAGCTGAACCATAACCTTGGATATGAGCGGGTACGTATTCAGTATGTACTGGACTGGCGACGGACCCGATCCATAAGCAAGACTAGAGCTATGGACGCGGTGCGATCCTGGGAATTTCTCTTCGCGCTGGTTTGCTTCCTCACGCCGACGGCGATCGCGGCGGGGCTGGTGTACCGGCGCGTGGTGAATTCGCGGCTGTGCCGTCCGCGCGGCCGGGCGCGGCTCACCGACGCGCACGTGCGGCAGTTGGCGGAGCGGCCGGAGACCCCGCCTCCCGCGCCTGCTCCCGCTGTGCCCGAACCGGTTCCGGCCCCCGCCGCCTCGGCTGCCCAACCGCCGCTGCGGGAGATCATCCAGCAGCCCCTCGCAACTCTGAGGCAGCGCCTGACGGAGTTCCGCGCATCGCTCCAGCAGACCGGCAGCGCGTTGCAGCAGCTTCAGGATGGCGATTGCCGTTTGAGCATGGACCTGAACCGGCTGAGCGAAACCATGCAGCAGGCGTTTGCGGAGCCGCGCCCCAAATTGCGAGAAGTTCCGCGCCGCGGCGTCAGCCCGGCCGCGTGAAATCGCGGTTCTTACGCGGGCGCGCCGGCGTGTTCCGGCGCCATCAGGCGTTCGATGAATTTCGTGTCCATCCGGCCGGCCTGGAAATCGGCGTCGTTCATGATGCGGCGGTGCAGCGGGATGCTGGTGTGGATGCCTTCGATGATGAACATGTCGAGCGCGCGTTTCATGCGGGCAATGGCTTCGGCGCGGTCATTGCCGTAGGTGATGAGCTTGGCGACCAGCGAGTCGTAGAACGGGGGGATCACGCAGTCCGTGTAGGCCCAGGTGTCGACCCGCACGCCGATGCCGCCGGGCGGATGGAACCCCGTGATCCGGCCTGGCGACGGGACGAAGGTCTCCGGGTGTTCCGCGTTGATGCGGCATTCGATGGCATGGCCGCGCGTTTGCACCGGGCCGCCCAGGATCTCAGCCAGCCGCTCCCCCTGCGCGATGCGGATCTGTGCTTTGACGATATCGATGCCGGTGACGAATTCGGTGACCGGGTGTTCCACCTGGACGCGCGCGTTCACTTCGATGAAGTAGAGCTTGCCGCGCTCATCCATCAGGAACTCGATGGTCCCGGCATTGGTGTAGCCGGCTGACGCCATGGCTTTGCGCAGGGCGGCTGCGATTTCGGCGCGCAGCCGGTCGTTCATCGCGGGCGAGGGCGATTCTTCGATCAGCTTCTGGTGGCGGCGCTGGATGCTGCATTCGCGCTCGCCGAGAATCTCGACCGCGCCATGCTCGTCGGCCAGCACCTGAAACTCGATGTGCCGCGGCGCGGGGATGAATTTTTCCAGGTAGACATCGGGAGTGCCGAAGGCCGCGCCCGCCTCTTGCCCGGCTTGAGCGAAGAGCGAAGGCAGCTCCGAGGCATCGTTCACCACCCGCATGCCGCGGCCGCCGCCTCCGGCCGAGGCCTTGAGAATCACGGGGTAGCCGATCTGCCCGGCCACCGCGAGGGCCTCTTCGGCGCTTTGCAGCACGCCGCCGGAGCCGGGCAGAACCGGCACGCCCATGCGGGCCATGAACGCGCGCGCCTGTTCCTTGACGCCGGTGAGCCGGATCACGTCCGGCGGCGGGCCGATGAATTTGAGTCCCGAGGTTTCGCAGACCTCGGCGAAGCGCGCGTTCTCGCTGAGGAAGCCGTACCCCGGGTGAATGGCATCCACGTTGGCGATCTCGGCGGCGCTGATGATGGACGGCAGGTCGAGGTAGCTGCGCGCGCTCTTGGCCGGACCGATGCAGATGGACTGGTCGGCGAAACGGACGTGCGCGCTGTAGCGGTCGGCTTCCGAGTAGACCGCCACCGTTTGAATGCCGAGTTCCTTGCAGGCGGCGATGATGCGGACAGCGATTTCGCCGCGGTTGGCGATCAGGATTTTTTTAAACGGTCCGGATGCCAAACAGAGCCTCCCCGTATTCCACCGGCTGGCCGTTGCGGACCAGCTGGCTTTCGACGACGCCGGCGATTTCCGCCTCGATTTCGTTCATGAGCTTCATCGATTCGATGATGCAGAGCACCTGGCCCGGCTGCACGCGCTGCCCGACGCGGACGAAGGGCGGCGCATCGGGTGAGGGCGCTTCATAAAAGGTGCCGACGATGGGAGATTTGACCAGGGTCAGAGTGGGGTCGGCGCGCGGCTCGGCGCGTTCCGGGGAAACCTCGAAGGGCGCCGGAGACGCGGCGCTGCCGGCCGCGGCGGCGGCCGCAACCGGGGCCGGGGGCGCGGAAACCGCTTGCGGGCCGATGGTGATCTCCTGGGAAGTAAAATCGGCGCGGCGGATGCGAACGCGGTCCTGCCCGCGCTGCACCTCGAGCTCGGCGATTCCGGTCTCGGTAGCCAGCTTGATCAGGTCGCGAATCTCTTCGACTGTCATCAATCGACTAGAGTAACAGACGTCCGTACTGGTCCCGGGTAGAGCGCGGCGTTCCGCGAAAGAGTACGTTCCGGGCCATTCAACTGCCGGCCGCGCGCCACGAGGCTGTTCTTTCGATGCTATGCTCAAGAAACCGAGGGAATTCGGCTTGCGGAAAACCCTTTTCTGGCTCGGCTGCAGCGTGGTTTTCACCACTGTCTTGTACGGGTTCCAAAAACCGTGGCGGCTGTACACGAGCATGGAACCCTATGACAATATCGCGCTGCCCGCCGATTGGCAGCAGCCCTCGGAGTGGGTGTTCGGCCGCTTAATGTACCCGCAGCATCCCAACGCCCGGTTCGGTCGTTATGGATTCCGGTGGGGGCGGCTGGACTGGCGGGAAGGCGGCACGAGCTGGACGCAGGACTACCCGCGCGCCGATCGGCACTTTGCGCAGGCGTTGCGGCGGCTGACGCGCATCCAGGTGCGGTCGCTGGAGCAGCCGGTCAACCCCGACGACACCGACGACATTTATAACTGGCCGTGGCTGTGCGCCGGCGAGATGGGCGATTGGAAGCTGACCGAGGCGCAGGCCAAGACGCTGCGCGAATTTCTTCTCCGCGGCGGCTTCCTGATGCTCGACGACTTCTGGCGCGAGGACGAGTGGGCGCGGTTCGAGGAAAGCATGCGGCTGGTGTTCCCCGACCGGCCGATCGTGGAGATCGAAAACGACGATGCGATCTTTCACACGGTCTACGATCTCAATGAACGCTATCAGATTCCGGGACAGTGGGCCCTGGGCGGGCGCGGCGGATTGAACTCGCAACGCGCGGTCGGCACGGTGGCGCACTGGCGCGGCATCTTCGACGACAAAGGGCGCGTCATGGTGGCGATGTGCTTCAACTCCGATCTCGGCGATTCCTGGGAGTGGGCCGACGATCCGTCCTACCCGGAGAAGTATTCCGCGCTGGGAATCCGCATCGGGGTCAATTACGTCGTCTACGCGATGACCCACTAAGCGGGGCGGAAATCAAATCCGGACCGGCGGATTCTCGCCGAGCCGGAACGGAATCTCGATGGTGGCCGGCGTCCGGGCGGGCCGGCCGTTTCTGGTCGCCGGAGCGAAGCGCCAGCGCCGGAGCGCTTGCACCGCAGCTTCATCCAGCCCATAGCCGAGCGAACGGACGACTCGAATATTGCGAGCGCGGCCGTCCGTGCCGATTTCTGCGTACAGTGTGACGGTCCCTTCGACCCGGGCGGCGATCGCTTGCGACGTGTAGGCCGGGTCGACTTTGCGGATTGCGACAGGAGCGAAGCGGCTGGCGGGAGGCAAGCCGGGTTGCGCGGCCAGACTAGCGACGAAACCCGCGATCAGCAGGAATAACCGCATATCACACATTATACGGCTGCCGCTCCGATGACGCTCTACGCGGTCGGGGCGGCGCGGAGCACTCTTTCGAGTCCGATCGACGAATCGCCTGTGCCACCGTCAGCAGGAGTTCCTGAGCCGCTACAGATTTGGCTTGCCCTGTTCCAGTCTGGAAATGTCGTGCAGCAGTTGCTTCAGGATCTTGTCCGCGACATCCGCGGTCGCTCCTTTGTACTTCGCGCCCTTGCTCTCCTGCGTCGTCGACCAGACGACGTCACCGTCTTTCGACACGAGCCGAACCGATGCCCGGGCATCATTGACCGTCTCTATCGAGGATTGGGAGTCATTGATTCCCAATTTCTGGGCGATAAAGCCTCCGCTGCTTGAGCCGGAGAGGGTTGCGCCCGCGCTGTTCGCGTGACCGGAAATGGTGCTGCTGCTTCCGCCTGCCGCGCCGGCTACGGTCGTTGCGGAACCGAGTGAGTGCATCTCCTGGGAGGTCTTTTCGAGCGCGGACCCCTTTAAGATCAGATCGGCTCTCTCCTTGTTTTCGGTGACGATAAACCGTTTGCTGCTTCCAATCGCATCCACGACCATTGCTTGGAGGGTTTTGCTGATGCTGTCGTCCCCGAAGCTCTCGACGTAGATTCGCTTCGCTGAAAGCAGAGCGCGCGTCGTATCTGCGGTAGCGTCGGTCTTCTCAGACGGGAGGGGTTGTCTGGTTTGGGCCGTATCCTGAGCCCACAGCGAACCTCCAGCCAGAAGAACTGCCACCGCGGCGTTGCGGAGGCCGGCGAATCTAGTTGCCCTTGCCGCTCTTTCGGGCTTCCTCGTCTTCATACTCCACCTTCCGTCCCGTCCTTGCTTCCAGGCTGGCTAACGTGGTTCGAACGATGTCTTTGCCGAGTTCAAAAACGGCTGCTTGCTGCTTGTCGGCATCGTCCATGTAGCCGAGCGTGAGGAAGTGTTTCCGCTTTTTCGAGAACAGGGCGATTGGCGATACCGCAATCGCCAAACCTAAGCGCCTGCCCGCCTTTTGCCCGTACTCCAACGAGTTCACCCGCTCGTAAGGAATTTTCAGCGTCGTTCGCTGTTTGGTGTTCTTGTACTCGAAAACGAATACTTTCTCGTCAGCAGTAGAGCATGTGCCTTCCGTTCCTTCTTTGATTGGAAGCGTGCCGCCGACGTACATCGTTGTCTTGCTGCCGATTCCTGCGCTGGCCGGGATCTCGAACAGCACGAGCGCGGCGAGGGCGACTGCAATTAGCTGTTTCATGGGGCGGAGATTCTCCATTGCGGTTTTGCGGATCTGAAATAATACCGATCCGCCAGATATTCTCACCGGTTTTCTTGCAAGCCGCAAGCACCAAAACCGGAGGGGCTTTCATAGATCAGTCCCATGAGCCAAAATTCAGACGCTCCTCGGGGTGGCGCTTTGGCGTGGATTTGCCGGGAAAAGTACTATCGGGATTTATGAGGGCCGCTTTCCCGCGCTATTGCCCCGATACCTGATGGCCGGCAAGTTGTGACAGAATGTGAGCACTTCCGATGAAGCGGGGATGGCGATTCGCGGCGTGGGTGATGCGCGCCGGCGTGGGGCTGGCGGCAGCGGGGACGCTGCTCGCGCAGTGGCCGGCTTACCGGGCGCCGGGACTTCCTCGCACGGCCGATCAACAGGTGGATCTGCGCGCGCCGGCTCCGCGGACAGCCGAAGGCAAGCCCGATTTTTCCGGCGTCTGGCGGTTCGTCGACAGCCCGGATGCGCGGCCCGGAGCGGCGCCGGCCGCCGGCGCGGGCACCATCGGGATCGGCCAGCGCGCCCCCGGGCTGTATCAGTTCTTCGATATCGGCGCGACGCTCCCCGACGGTCTGCCGTTCCAGCCCTGGGCGGCGGAACTGCGCAGGCAGCGGGCGGCCGCAAATAACAAAGACAATCCGGATGCCCACTGCCTGCCGATCGGGCTTATGCAGCTGCACACGCATCCCGAACCCCGCAAGATCATCCAGACGCCGTCTGTGGTCGTCATGCTGTATGAAGCCAATGGAGGGCTCCGCCAGATCTTCACCGACGGACGCCGGTTGCCGGGGAGCGATGCCGAGCCGTGGTGGTACGGCTACTCCGCCGGGCATTGGGAGGGCGACACTCTGGTGGTGGAGACCAATGGGTTTCGCGACGACGTCTGGCTCGATGTAGAAGGCAGCCCCCTGACGCACGCCGCCCGGATGGTCGAGCGGTTCCGGCGTCCGAATTTGGGAAACATGGAAGTCGAGATTACGGTAGACGATCCCCAGGCCTACACGCGCCCGTGGACGGTCACGGTGCACCACCGCCTGATGCCCGACACGGAGTTGATCGAGTTCGTGTGCCAGGAGAACGAGAAGGACGCGCCGCACTATCGGGACAAGTGAGGCGCGAGGCGCGGGGGATTTAAGCCGCCGATGCCGCGCCCGGTCCTTGCCGCCGGCGGCTCTCTTGATATAGGATTGTGCCCAATCCTGGCATGACGGAGGCGTGTTTTATGAATCGGGTGTGGAAGGCCGCTCTGCGGCCGGTGCTTTCGCTGGCGCTGCTGGCCGCTCCTCTGGCCGCGGCATCCATTCAGACCAGCAAACCGGAAGATGTGGGCCTCTCCGCGGAACGCCTGAACCGCATTCAGGAGGCGGTCCAGCGCCATATTGACGCGCATGATATTTCCGGCGCTGTGACCCTGGTGGCCCGCCGCGGGCGCGTCGCGCACTTTGCGGCCCAGGGCGTCATGGATCTCGATTCCAAGACGCCGATGTCGAAAGACAGCCTGTTCTGGATCGCTTCGATGACCAAACCGATTACCGGAGCGGCCATCCTGATGCTCACGGAGGAAGGCAAACTGCGGCTGACCGACCCGGTATCAAAGTTCATTCCCGAACTGCGCGGGCTGAAGGTGGCGGTAATGGAAGAGCCCGCGGGGCCACAGGGGCGCACCGCTTCCGCGGAACCGCGGTTCTACACGGTTCCCGCGTCGCACGAGATTACCATCCGCGATCTGCTGACCCACACGTCGGGCCTGGTGAGCGGAGGCCCGGCCAGCACATTCGAAGCGCAAAAAGTGGCGCGCAAGCCGGGTGAGAAACTCGCCGACTACATCCCGCGGCTGGCCGCCACGCCGCTCGATTTTCAGCCGGGGACGCGTTGGAGCTACAGCCCGAGCGCCGGCTTCGACACGCTGGGCCGCATCGTCGAAATCGTCTCCGGCCGGACCTTCGATCAATTTCTGCGCGAGCGCTTCTTCGAGCCGCTCGGCATGAAGGACACTTCGTTCCATCCGTCGGGCGGGCAGCTGGCCCGCATGCCGTCGATGTACCACCGCAACGGAAACACGCTCGAGAAGGCCGATATGTCCGAGCGGATCAACAATACGACCTACTTCTCGGGAGCCGGCGGCCTGCTGACGGACGCCGAGGATTACCTCCAGTTCGCCCAGATGCTGCTCGACGGGGGCGTCCGCAACGGGAAGCGGTTTCTCAGCCCGAAAACGATCGAATGGATGTCGGCGGTGCATGTGCCGGACACCCTGCCCGGCCGGCCCAAGGGACGCGGTTTCGGTCTCAGCGTCCAGGTGGTGAGCGACGCCATCGCGGCGAATTATCGCGTTTCCGACGGCAGCTTCGGCTGGGACGGCGCGTTCGGCACGCATTTCTGGATCGACCCGAAGGAGAAGGTGGTGGGGATCCTGCTGATTCAAACCAACAATCCCAACCGGGAGCTCGACCGCGATTTTGAAAATGCCGTGATGCAGGCGATGGTGGATTAGCGCTCACGCGGCGCGATCCGGAGGGCGCAGCGGGCCGGCCGCGGGATCTTGTCAGTGGGCCGGGGCGGAGTAGCGTTTCACCACCGCCACCGCCGCGAAGATCACCGCCATGGCCGCGGCTTCCCTGAACCCGAACGGTTCGCGATAAAACAGCCAGCCGAGCGCGACCGCCACAATCGCATTCACGTAGGAGTAGATCGAAACCACCGCCACCGGCAGGCGGTCCATCACGTAGATGTACGAGCTGTATCCGACGATGGAGCCGAAGCACACCAGGTAGAGAAGCGCGGCCCCGCCGCGCGCGCTCCAGGAGATGCGATGCTCCGGGATCGCGGCCGCGAAGGGCAGCAAGGCCAGGCCGGCGGCCAGTTGCTGCACGCCGCCCGCGATCACGGAGTGCGTCTTGCCCGGCTGCCTTCGCTGGTAAATCGAGCCGAACGACCATGAAGCCATCCCGAGCTGGAGCAGGAGGAAGCCATGGAGCACGTTGCGGTCGATGGCATGGCCGGCCAGATCGTTGGTGAACAGCAGGGAGGCGCCCGCCAGCCCGATCACCATGCCTCCGATGGTGGCGGCGCGGAGCCGCTCTCCACCCGGCAGCAGCGCTTCGACGCCAACCAGCCAGAACGGCGAAATGGTCGTGATGAGCCCAGCCATGCCGCTCGGGATGAGCACTTCGGAAAATACCAGGCAGCTGTTGCCGACCGCCAACAGCAGCAAGCCGCTCAAAGCGTTGGAGGCGAGCTCGCGGCCGCGCGGCACGTACATCCCCCGCGCGAATGCAAACAGCAGCAGCAGCGACCCCGAGGTCAGAAACCGCGCCGCCACCAGGACGAGCGGGGGAAACGATTCGAGCGCGATTCGGATCGCCAGATACGTGGTGCCCCAGAAGAAACAGACGGCGGCCAGCGCGAGATACGGTTTGAGCAGAGGGTGGCGCGGCAAACTCCAGGGTAACAACCGCGGGTTCGGCCCGCACTCCGGCGGGCTGTGGTTTGATCAAAGAATATGGAATTCAGACAGCTTGGCAGATCGGGATTGCAGGTGCCGGTTCTGGCTTACGGCACCGGAACCTTCGGCGGCCGCGGCGAACTGTTCCGCGGGTTGGGTTCGACCGAGGCGCAGGAGGCGCGCCGGCTGGTGGACCTCTGCCTGGAAGCGGGCGTGAACTTGTTTGATACCGCCGATGCGTATTCGACCGGACGGTCCGAGGAAGTGCTCGGAGAGGCCATTCGCGGGCGGCGCCACGACGTGTTGGTCGCCACAAAGGCGTTTTTTCCGATGGGCACGGATCCCAACCAGGGCGGCACGTCCCGGCACCATTTGATGGCCGCTTGTGAAGCAAGCCTCAAGCGGCTCGGCACCGATTACATCGATCTGTACCAGATGCACGCGTTCGATGCGCTTCCGCCGGTGGAGGAGACGCTGCGCGCGCTGGACGACCTCGCGCGGGCCGGAAAGGTGCGCTACATCGGCGCGTCCAACTTCTCCGGCTGGCACCTGATGAAGTCGCTGGCGGTGAGCGACCGCTACGGCTGGTCGCGGTACGTGGCGCATCAAGTCTACTATTCGCTCGTGGGCCGCGAGTACGAATGGGAGCTGATGCCGCTGGGGCATGACCAGGGCGTGGGCGCGCTGATCTGGAGCCCGCTCGGCTGGGGCCGGCTCACGGGCAAGATCCGGCGCGGCCAGCCGCTGCCGGAAAGCAGCCGGCTCCATACTACGGCCCAATACGGGCCGCCGGTCGCCGACGATTTTCTCTATCAGGTGGTGGACGCGCTGGACGCGGTCGCCGCCGAGACCGGAAAGACCGTGCCGCAGATCGCGCTGAACTGGCTCACGCGCCGGCCGACCGTTTCGTCCGTCATTTTCGGGGCGCGCAACGAAGCGCAGTTGCGCGAAAACCTGGGCGCGGTGGGATGGAGCCTCACCGCCGAACAGATTGCCCGGCTCGACGCCGCCAGCGATACGACTCCCGCTTACCCGTACTGGCATCAACGGCAGACGGCCGCCGATCGCAACCCGCCTCTCATTCGCACGAAAGCCGCCGCCGGATCAGGCGAGCCGTAGAGCATCGGAAAGAGCAAGCCGCCTCGCGCGGAAAAGTATAGAATGTCGAGACATGAAATACTCGACCCTGCTGCTGGTGGCCGCGCTGGCGCCCCATCTCTCGCTTGCTCAGAACGCTTCGTCCCCGTCGAACGTGTGCGCCGCGAACACCGGGTTCAGCGGCTGGAGTGAGAAACCGTCGTGGAACGGCTGGGGCGCCGGCCTCGCGAATGCCCGATTCCAGACCGCGGCGGCGGCGCAACTCGCGCCCGAGCAGGTGACGAAGCTCAAACTGAAATGGGCGTTCGGATTTCCGGGAGCGAAGTCCGTTTACGGGCAGCCGACGGTGGTGGGCGGGCGCGTGTTTCTGGGGGTAGACACGGGCGACGTCTACTCGCTCGACGCGGCCAGCGGCTGCTCGTATTGGTCTTATCGGGCCGCGGGGCCGGTGCGTTCGGCGATCACCATCGGTCCGGGAAGGACGGCCGCGGAGTCGCTGGCCTACTTTGGCGATCTCAAAGGCAGCGTCTACGCGCTCAACGCAGCCACCGGCGAAGCGGTGTGGAAGATGCAGGTGGACAGCCATCCGGGCGCGCGCATCACCGGAGCGCCGCAACTCTACCAGAACCGCCTGTATGTGCCGGTGGCTTCCGGCGAAGAAGCCATGGCGGTGGATGCGGCGTACCCGTGCTGCACGTTCCGCGGAAGCGTAGCCGCGCTGGACGCGTGGACCGGCCGGCAGATCTGGAAGACCTACGTCATCCCGGAGCCGGCCAAGCCGGCCGGCAAGAACGCCAAGGGCACGCAGCAATACGGGCCGGCGGGCGGCGGTGTTTGGAACGCGCCGACCATTGATCCGCAGCGGCACGCGTTGTATGTGGGGACGGGCGACGCATACACCGCGCCGGCGCCCAAGATGACCGATTCGATTCTGGCGCTCGATCTGGACACCGGCAAGGTGCTGTGGGCTGTCCAGGATCTCGCGGGCGATGCCTGGGTGGTGAGCTGCATTGAAGGCCGCGGCACGCCCGAGAATTGTCCGAAAGATGCCGGCCCCGATTTTGATTTCGGCGCTTCTCCGATTTTACGGACTTTGCCGAACGGCAAGGCCATTCTGGTGGCCGCGCAGAAGAGCGGAATCATCTGGGCGCACGATCCGGACCGCAAAGGCGCGGTGGTGTGGAAGACCTCGGTGGCGTCGCAGAAGCCCGCTCCGCAAGGGCAGGTGAATTTCGGCGGCAGCGCCGATGAGCGAAGCGCCTATTTCGGCCTCGACAGCGGCGGCATCGTCTCGCTCAGCCTCGGCAACGGCGAGCGTCAATGGTTCACCGACATCCAGCCGGAATCCGGACGGCACGGCGGGCACGACGCTGCTGTCTCCACGATCCCCGGCGTGATTTTCTCCGGAGGATGGGACGGCGTGTTGCGCGCGCTGTCGGCGGCCGACGGGAAGATCCTGTGGACCTTTGACATGATGCGCGATTTCGAAACAGTGAACGGCGTCCCCGCCAAGGGCGGTTCCATGGGCGCTTCCGGTCCGACAGTGGCCGGCGGCATGGTGTTTGCGGGCGCCGGATATCCCGGAGTGCAGGAAGGCCGCAACGGGAATGTGCTGCTGGCGTTCGCGGCCGAATAGGCCCGCCGCGCGGCTTTGTTCGCTGGCGCACGCGCCGAGGCCCCTTTCTGAACCCGATGCTATACTGTGAATGTTTTTCGGAGTTGGTGCGGCGCACACGGTGGCAGCTGATGTGCAGGCTCTTGTCACGCGCATAGGACGGGGTACTCATCGCGGAATGCCTCTGGCGCTCTGACATGAAAATTACGGTAATTGGCACCGGGTATGTGGGCAGCGTGACGGGAGCATGTCTCGCTTATCTGGGACATCACGTCACCTGCGTCGACACCGATCAAACCAAGATCGCCAGGTGGCGAAGCGGCGAGCCGCCGATCTACGAACCGTTTTTGCGGGAACTGGTGGCGGCCGCGGCGGAGCGGAAGAACATCGAGTTCTCCACCGAACTTGGTCCCGCCGTGCGGGCGAGCGATGTGATATTCATCGCGGTCGGAACGCCGCCGCTTCCCGACGGTTCGCCCAATCTGATCTATCTGGAATCGGCCAGCCGCGGAATCGGGGCGGCGATGGACGACTCGCGGTTCCGCGTGGTCGTCAACAAGTCCACGGTCCCGGTCGGCAGCGGCAATTTGGTCGACGCGCTGGTGCGCGAGGGCATCGAAGAATCGCACCCGGGCGCGCGCCACGGGATCCATTTCGGTGTCGCCAGCAATCCGGAATTTCTCCGCGAAGGCTGCGCGGTCGCCGACTCGCTGTACCCGGACCGGATCGTCCTCGGCTCATCGGATGATCGGACGCTGCGCATTATGGTGGATCTCTACCGGCCTCTGGTGGAACAGTCGTTTGCGCCGCCGCCGGGAGTGCCGCGGCCGGGCTCCCTGGTCCAGGTGCCTCTGGTCACCACCACCCTTACCAGCGCCGAGATGATCAAATACGCGGCCAACGCATTCCTGGCGATGAAAATCGGCTTTGCCAACGAAATGGCGAACATCTGCGAGTACGTGGGCGCCGAGGCCACCGAGGTAATGTTGGGGATCGGGCTCGATACGCGGATCGGCTCGAAGTTTCTCAACGCCGGCGTGGGATGGGGCGGAAGCTGCTTCGGCAAGGACGTCCAGGCGCTGTTGCAGACGGCCGGCGAATACGGATACTGCAGCAAGCTGCTGCAGGCGACTCTGGACGTCAACGCGGCGCAGCGGCACCTGGTGATTCAGAAGCTTCAGGAAAAGCTCTTCATCCTGAAGGGGCGCACCATCGGGCTTCTGGGACTGGCCTTCAAGCCGGACACCGACGATCTGCGCGATGCGCCGGCCTTGCACATCGCCGAGCGGCTGATTCAGATCGGCGCCCGGGTCAAGGCATACGATCCTATCGCCATGCGGGCTTGCCGGGAGCTGCATCCCGAGCTGAGAATCCGCTATTGCGAGTCGCCGCGCGACGTCGCGGCGGACGCCGACGCGCTGGTGCTGGTGACGGAATGGAAGGAATTCGCGGAGCTTCCGCTGGAAGAACTGGCGGCCGTGATGGCCAAGCCGGTGCTGGTAGATGGCCGCAACCTGTTCCGGCCGGAAGCCGCGATCGCGGCCGGCTTCGATTACACCGGAATCGGGCGCTGCCCGCGCCCGGTGAATGACCGGCGCGTTCCCAAGCCGGAGCGGTTGGGCGCGACCACTATCTGACCTTGTGCCGCTGTTCGCGGATGGCCGTGCCGACCGTGCGGCCGAGAATCTGCGCGCCGCCCACCACGGTTCCGGTCACCGCCACCCGGACGCCCCCGGACGGCACTCCCGTGCGCGAGATTACGTAAATCGTTCCGGTGCCATCGTCCAACTCGTACCCGCCGGTGCCGAGCAGCCCCACCGATGTGACCACCCGGCCTTCGACCCGCACTGTGCGGCGGTAATACCGGCTCGGGTCCTGGTTGATGCGGGCAATCCGCACGGGCGCGCAGCCGGAAAGCCACAACGCGAGCGCGGCGGCCGCCGCGAAAGCTGTTTTCTGCATATCCCATTACTTCGGACGGCTGTCCCGGATTGTTGCGTTTCGAACTTAAGCCGGGCTTAATGGAAAGATATGCCATTCATCAAGGTCGCCACTCTCGGCGAAGTGCCCCCCGATTCGGTCATCGAGGTCAGCGTGGGCGAAAACCTGTATGCGATCTGCAACATCAATGGAGAGATTCACGCCCTCGACGGCATCTGCCCCCATCAGGGCGGCTATCTGGGGCAGGGGAACGTCGCGGACGGCCGGCTGATCTGCCCCTGGCACGGGTGGGAATTCGACTGCCGCACCGGCGAGAATTGCCTGGCCCCCGGCGAGGCGGTGCCCACGTATCCGGTGGCAATCCAAGGCAGCGACATTCTGTTGCAGGTCCCGTAAGTGCCGGAGCTTCCTGAAGTCGAAACGGTCGCGCGGTCGATCGCGCCGCTGATCGGCCGCCGCATTCTTTCCGCGGAGTTTCGCGGCCTGCGGGTGCTCCGGGGCGGCAATCCGGAGGAGATGGCCGAAGCGCTGCGCGGGCGCAAGATCGCGGCCGTCGAACGTTACGGCAAATTCATCCTGGTCGCGCTGGCCGGCGGCGGATACCTGGTGATTCACCTTGGCATGACGGGCCGCCTGCTGTTGGGAGGCCCCCCGGGCAAGCACACGCACGCGATTTTGACGCTCGACCGCGGCGGCCTTTTGCTTTATGACGACAGCCGGCAGTTCGGCCGGCTGCAGTACAGCCGGGAGTTCCCCGCTCGCATCGGCAAACTGGGGCCCGAACCGCTCGAAGTTCCCTTCGACGAATTCGCGCGAGCGCTGCGGCGGCGGCACACCCGGATCAAGGCGCTGCTGCTCAACCAGGATTTTCTGCGCGGGCTGGGGAATATCTACGCCGATGAAGCGCTGTTCCGCGCCGGCATTCATCCGCTGGCGACCGCGTCCCGCATCCGCGGAGAACGGGCCCGCCGGCTGCATGAAGCGATTCACGCGGTGCTGACCGAAGCCATCGCGGCGGGCGGTTCCTCGATTTCGGATTACGTGGATGCGCAGGGCCGCAAAGGCTTTTTCCAGTTCAGCCACCGCGTTTACCAGCGAACCGGCGAGCCCTGCGTCTCGTGCGGGGCGGCGATCCGGCGCGTGCTGGTGGCGCAGCGGTCCTCGCATTTCTGCCCGCGGTGCCAGAAGCGCTGACGGCCGCCCGCCTAGGAGAAACTTTGGACCGCGGCCGCTTCCTGTTCGTGAATGTCGAACAGCATGTCGTGCTTGCTGATCTTCAGCAGCTGCCGGACGCGGTCGGTGAGGTTCGAAAGCTTGAACTGTCCGCCGCGTTTCGTCACGGTGCTGTACGCCTGAACCAGCTCGCCGATACCCGAACTGTCGATGTAAGGGACCTCGGCCATATTGAGCACGATCTTGTTCTGGTTGCGCGCGACCATGTCACGGACCGCCTCGCGCAGCGCGCTGGAGCCCTCGCCGATCGTGATACGGCCGACCATTTCGATCACATGGATGTCGCCGACCTGGCGGATATTGACTCGAACGCTCAACGAATTCGCCTCCCGCTTGGAATTCTGCGCGCGCCCGCGCGGTTGCTACAATACGGCAGTATCCGACATCCGGACGAAGGGAAGCAAGCATGGCGACCACGACGGCGGCCCCAAAAGTCAATTATCAGTGGCGGCTTCGGGAGCGGCCGCAGGGCCGGGCCAAAGAGTCGGACTTCGAGTGGGTGGAAAACCGGACTCCCGAGCTCGCCGACGGGCAGATTCTGGTGCGGATTGTGTATCTGTCGCTGGACCCGACCAACCGCATCTGGATGGAGCCGGTGGATAGCTACATGCCGATGCTGCCGCTCGGATCGGTGATGCGGGGAATCACCGTCGGAGTGGTGGAGGCGTCGCGGCACCGCGGCTACTCGGCCGGAGACCTGGTGCAGGGTCTGGGCGGCTGGCAGGCATACTATGCCGGAGACGCCGCGGGATGGACGAAGCTGCCGCGCGTGCCGGGCCTGCCGCTCACGGCCTTTTTCGGCGCTCTGGGACACATCGGCTTCTCCGCCTATTTCGGATTGATGGATGTGGGACAGCCGAAGGCCGGCGAGACGCTGGTGGTTTCCGCCGCGGGCGGCGCGGTCGGTTCGCTGGCCGGACAGATGGGCAAGATTGCCGGCTGCCGCGTGGTGGGCATCGCCGGCTCCGATGAAAAATGCGCCTGGATCACGCGCGAGCTCGGATTCGACGCCGCCATCAATTACAAAAAAGAAAACCTGCGTGAGTCGCTGGCGCGGAGCTGCCCCAAGGGCATCGACATCGACTTTGAAAATGTCGGCGGCGCCGTCATGGATGGCGTGCTGGAGCGCATCAATCTCGGCGCGCGCATTGTGCTGTGCGGGCTCATCTCGCAGTACAATGCGGACCGGCCCGTGCCGGGTCCGTCGAACTTCGGTTCCATCCTCAGCAGGCGGGCGCGTGTGCAGGGCTTTATCGTTACCGATTTCGCATCACGGTTCGGCGAAGCCACCGTGCAGATCGTTCAATGGATTCAGCAGGGCAAGCTGAAGTACCGGGTCGATATCGTGGAAGGCCTCGAGCAGGCGCCCGCGGCTCTGAACCGGTTGTTCGATGGAGCGAATATCGGCAAGCTGATGGTGAAAGTTTCCGACGAGCCCGCCAGATAGATATCCGCTTCCGCGTTCATGCGTGGTTCGGCAGCCCGCGCTCTTCGGCCAGTTCCCGGATCAATGATCCGAGTTCGAGGAATTCCAGCAGCTCGGAAGGCTTGCGGAAATAGCGCGTCGCGCCCAGGGCGGCGGCCCGCTCGCGGTCCTTACGAGCGTTGGAGGAAGTCACGATGATCACCGGAGCCTCCGCGCAGAGCGGGTGGGAGCGGAACAGCGACATCAGTTCGTAGCCGTCGGTTTTCGGCAGGTTGAGGTCGAACAGGAACAGATCGGGAAAGGGCGCGTCGGGCGCTTTTCCCATGGAGTCGAAAAAGCGCCGGGCCTCCCTGCCGTCGCAGGCCACAAACAGCTGATGTGAAATGTTGTGCTCGCGGAGCGCTTCGCGCACCAATTCGACGTCGCCCGGGTTATCTTCGGCCAGGAAGATGTGCAGCGGTCTAGTCATTGGGCGCCACCGGAAGCGACAAAAAAAACGTTGACCCCACTCCTGTTTGCGACTCGGCCCAGATGCGGCCGCGGTACCGCTCGACAATGTGCTTGCAGATGGCGAGACCGAGACCGGTCCCGGGGTATTCGTCGTTGCGGTGCAGCCGTTTGAAGAGCCCGAAGATGCGCTCTGCCTGGTCCTGCTCGAAGCCGATGCCGTTGTCCTTTACGCTCACGATCCAGTGGCCGTCGCATCTCTGCGCGCCGATATGAATGCGCGGAGGCTCGTGCCGCTTGCGGTACTTGAGGGCATTGGAAAGAAGATTCTGAAACACGTGGGCAAGTTGGCTCTCGTCGCCGGTTACCGCCGGCAACGGATCGTAGCTGACCTCTGCGTCGCTCTCCTGCACGCGAGCTTCCACGCTGATCAGAGCCTGCCGGAGCGCCGCTTCCAGGTCCGCGCGCGCCGGGCCGGTATCCTCCGCGTGGGTCACTCGTGAGTAGGTTAACAAGTCTCCGATCAGCGCCTCCATGCGCCGGATCCCGGTCCGGATATATTCGGCGTACTGATTCAGCTGCGAATTGGCGTCGGGCCCGATCCGCTTGAGAAGCAGCTGTGAATATACATTCACCATGCGGAGCGGTTCTTGCAGATCATGGCTTGCCACGTAAGCAAATTCTTCCAGGTTGCGGTTGGCCTGGCGGAGGGCGTCTTCGGTTCTCTTCTGCTCGTCGATATCGGTATTGGTTCCGAACCAGCGGGCAATCGCTCCGGAACTGTCCCGCACGGGGACGACGCGGGTCAGAAAGGGCCGGAACACTCCGTCAGCGCCGCGCAGCGGGAACACCATCTCGAAGGGCTTGCCGGTCGAGAGCGATTCGTTCCAGCGTTCCACAACCTTGGGCAGCACCTCGGGGTCGTGCACGCTCTGCCAGCCCCAGCCCGCCAGCGCCTCGGGCGTGCAGCCGGTGTATTCGTACCAGCGATGGTTATACCAGAATACGTGGCCATCCGGATAAGCCATCCAGGCCAGGTTCGGAATGGTGTCGGCCAGGGTCCGGAACTGCAATTCGCTTTCGCCGAGCGCGCGTTCGGTATGCTTGCGCTCCGTGATGTCCTGGACAAGGGCCACCAGGCCGCGTACGAACCCGTCGGCCGCATGATCGGGCGCGTAGGACACCGCTACGTCCCGGAGCGCGCCGCCCTTGTCCCAGATCTGCGATTCGAAGCTGACCCGCTCGCCGCTGAACGCGCGGGCCAGATACGGTTGTGCCCGGGAATAGTGCGGCTCGCCGGTCACGGCTTGGATGGTCCGGCCCACGACTTCCTCGGGCCGCAAGCCGAACCACTCGACGTAGGTCTGGTTGACGCGCCGGTATACCTCCGAGCGGTCCACATAAGAGATGAGCACCGGGACATTATCGGTGACCAGCTGGAGTTCGGCGTCGCGGCGGCGCACCTCGTATTGCTTGGCGCGGGCGCGCAGCGCCGTGCGGGCCGCGCTCACAATGGTATCGGAACGGAGCGGCCGCTCCAGCAACGTCAGATCCCCCAGCGGCTCCAGCTTGGCGAGGCGCTGGCGCGTCGCTTCGGTGGGCTCTCCGCCGACCGTGAGCACAATCAATGGCAGGTCCGACCACGCCCCCTGCCGCTGTAGAACGGAGGAAATCCGCTGAACGGCATTGCCCTCGAGCGATTCCTCGGTCAGAAACACGGCGCCCACGCCGCTCTCCACCTCACGGCAAAGCTCGTCGACCGTCAGGCACACCTGCGATTTGAGGCGCGCCCGGTGAAGCAGATCGTGGAGGAGTTTGGCGTCGCGTCCGATCGGCGCATGTAAGAGGATCAGGGAATCGCGTTCGAGGCTATCGATTGGCCCCATTCCCAGTCCTCTCCATTACCGGATGCTCCTCGCCGATGTACGTGGGCACGCCGGTAAGGACGCCCTGAAATTCGGCGAGGGGCTTGCCCACGCGAACGCCGTGAGGCCCCAGTCGCAATTCGCGAATGGTGCGCTCGTGGGGACCGCTGCGCTTCTTGACCACCGAGATGGCCTGCCGGACTTCGCCGCCGCTCTCGAAATACCGCAGCAACAGGATGGTGTCGGCGAGGTAGCTGACGTCCACCGGAGTAATCATGCCGTGCCCGAGGATGCCATACTGAGCCATCACCAGAATCGTGGTGATCCCCTTGTAGTTCAAAAATGCCAGGAGTTCGTGAAGCTGGATGGTCAGATAGTCTTCGCCCGGCATCGCCGCTAAGAAGCCGTTCAGGCTGTCAATGACCACGGTCCCGGCGTCTTTCTCCTCGACTTCCGCCCGGATCCGGTTCACAAACTGGCCGGGAGAGAGTTCGGCCGGATCCACCAGCGCGAGCTGCAGCTTGCCGTGTTTCATCAGCGATTCGAAATCCATGCCCAAGCCCCGGGCGCGCTCCAGAATGATCGGCATACTCTCGTCGAAGCTTATGCAGTATGCGTATTCGCCTCTGCCGGCTGCGGCAGCCGCGTACTGCAGCGCGATCGTGCTCTTCCCGGCTCCCGCGGGGCCCATGATGAGCGTGCTGGTGCCGCGATTGAGGCCGCCGCCCAACAAGGTATCCAGTTCGGAGATCCCGCTCTCGATCAGCTTCGGAGAAAAATCGCACTTGTGCTCGGCGGCCACCAGCCGGGGGTAGACTTCGAGCCCGCCGGTGCGGATGGAATAATCGTGAAAGCCTTCCCGAAATTGCGCGCCTCTGAGTTTAAAGACCTCCAGACGGCGGCGTTTGGTGCCGTACTCCCGGGACAGGTTCTCCAGCCGCACAACGCCGTGGACGATGCTCTGGATGTCCCGGTCTTCTTCTCCGCCCGTATGGTCGTCGGCCAGCAGGACCGTGCAATCGCGGCCGGCGAAATATTGTTTCAGTGCCAGCAATTGGCGGCGAAAGCGCAGCGGCTCCCGGGACAACAGCCGCAACTCGGAGAGCGAATCGAAGACGAGCCGCTTGGGATGCGTTTCTTCGACCCGCTTTAGAATTGCTTTCAACGTAGTGGAAAGCTCCACTTCGCCGGGATACAGGACGGTGTACTGCTCTTCCGCTTTGAGGCTCTCTTCCAAAGGGAGCAATTCGAAAATATTCATCCCCTCGAGAGCCCAACCATGGGAGCCGGCTACTTCCCGGAGCTCCCGCTCCGATTCCGACAGAGTGATGTACAGGACGGGCTCGCGGTGGGCGATGCCCTCGAGCAGAAACTGAAGGCCGAGCGTCGTTTTTCCCGTGCCTGGATCGCCGTCGATCAAGTACAGATGACCGGGAGGCAGGCCGCCGCCAAGCACATTATCCAGCCCGGAAACTCCGGTTGAAATGCGGCGGCTGCCGTTCTGCGTCGACATCTTTTCCATCTATTCTGCTTCCTCGCGCGCGATGAATACACGGATCTTGGGGATCGAACCGGACAGGGGGGAACCGCCGAAACCACTCTCGACGGAACGAAGGCGGTGAGTTAAGTCTGGCACGAGACAACGGAGAAGAACATAGCTTCCTCTCCGATGCTACGGATTCGGGAACAGGGGAAGCAAGGCAAGGGCGGGAGGAAACGTGGCGAAATTTACAATTCCCGCGGCCGCGGTGTCAGCGCGCAGACGGAGCCGCGCCGAGGGACCGGCGGACCTGGATGCCGTATTCCGCGGCCTTGCGCAGAATCTGGCTTTGATCCAGAGTGAGCGCAGCGTGGTCGCGAACCACCAATTTGCCGTTGACCATCACATCGCGCACGTCTTCGGCTTTCAGGGCGTACACCATCTGGGAAATCGGGTTGTAGAGCGGGACGCCGTTGGGGCGGTCGGTGCGGACGGTAATCAGGTCGGCGCGCTTGCCCAGTTCGAGAGAGCCGATCTCCTGATCGAGGCCGAGCGCGCGCGCCCCCCCGATGGTGGCCATTTCAAGCGCCGCCGCGGCGGAGAGAGCCTGCGGGTTCAGCGTGGTCGCGTTTTGCAGCTTTACCGCGAGGTCCATTTCTTCGAAGAGGTTGAAATCGTTGTTGCTGCCGGCGGGACCGTCGGTGCCCAGCCCGACCGCGATGCCGAGCGCGCGCATCTTTGGGATCGGAGCCACCCCGCTGGCCAGCTTCGCGTTGCTCGAAGGATTGTGAGCCACGCCAACGCCCCGCGCTTTGAGGATCGCCAGGTCCGCATCATTCACCCAGACGCAGTGCGCCGCGACGGTTCGGCCGGCGAAGATTCCCAGCGAATCCAATGCCTGGACGGGCGTCATATGGCGCTGGGCGCGCTGATCCTCGTTCTCTTTTCTGGTTTCCGAGACGTGAATCAGCAGCGGCGCGCCATATTTATTCGCGAGCGCGCGGGCGGCTTTCAGGGTTTCGTCCGAGTTGGTGAAGATCGCGTGCGGCGCGACGGCCGGAACGACGAGGGGGTCGTCATGAAAGCGGGCGAGGTAGCCTTGGGTGAACCGCAGCGCGTCGCCGGGTGTTTTGGCGTCGGCGACCGGGAACCCGATGATGGTCTCGCCCAGCACGCCGCGGATCCCGGCTTCTTTCGCGGCCTCGGCCACCACGTCTTCGAAGTAGTACATATCGGTGAACGTGGTGGTTCCGCCGAGCAGCATTTCGAGGACGGCGAGCCGGGTCCCCCAACGCACATATTCGCGGGACAGGTTTTTCGATTCCGCCGGGAAGATGAACTTGTTGAGCCAGTCCTGGAGGTTCAGGTCGTCGGCCACTCCGCGCAGCAGAGACATCGCGGCGTGGGTATGCGTGTTGACGAGGCCGGGCGCCAGAATGGCGTCCGGCCGGTCCAGCCGCTCGCGCGGCTGGTAGCGCGCGTCGATCTCGCGCTTGCCGCCCAGGCCGACGATGCGGCCGTTTCGCACCGCGACGGCGCCGTTTTCGATGACGCGGCGGCGCGCGTCCATCGTGATGACGTAGCGGGCGCTCCAGATCGCGTCGGCGGGCTCGGCCGCCAGCGTCCAGGCCAGCAGGAAAAAGCTACAGAAACGAAACATCGAAGGGTTTGGGGAACAGGTCTTTCAGCCGGTACGCCTCGATTCTACCGCGGGTATTCACCAGCACGACCTCGACATCCCCGCAGAACTCCCACAGGATCTGCCGGCAGGCGCCGCATGGCGGCGTCAGCCGTTCGGTGTCGGCGGCAACGGCGACGCGCCGGAACCGCCGCGCGCCTTCCGATATGCCTTTGAAGAGCGCCACGCGCTCGGCGCACATCGTGAGCCCGTACGTGGCGTTTTCGACATTGCAGCCGGTATAAATCCGGCCGTCGAGACCCTGGACCGCCGCCCCCACCTTGAACTTCGAAAACGGCGCGAAAGCATTTTCGCGGACCGCGAGGGCCGCGGCAAGCAAGGCATCCGACGCGTTCATGATTGCAGCCGCGGCACCAGCGCCTTCAGATACCGCACCAGCGTGTCGCGCACCAGTGCCCCGGTTTCGAGCACTTCCTCGTGATGGATTTTTTGCGGCAGGATTCCCGCCGCCATATTGGTGACGCACGAGATGCCGAGAACCTTGATGCCCATGTGGTTGGCCACGATCACTTCGGGAACCGTGGACATGCCGACGACATCGGCCCCGATCGCGCGCAGGTAGCGGATTTCCGCCGGCGTTTCATAGGATGGCCCCATCATGGCCGCGTACACGCCCTCGCGCACCGTAATGCCGATTTCGGCGGCCACCGCGCCGGCGATCTCCCGATAGGCCCGGCAATAGGCTTCCGACATATCCGGAAATCTCGGGCCGAAGGAATCGTCGTTCGGCCCGACCAGCGGATTCACGCCCTGAAGATTGATGTGATCGGAGATCAGCACCAGACCGCCGCGCTCCAGCGAAAGATTGATGCCTCCGGCGGCGTTGGTGAATACCATGGAACGGACGCCGAGAGAGCCGAGCACCCGAACGCCGTAGGTGACCTGCGCCGGCGAGTACCCTTCGTAGAGGTGCGCGCGGCCGGCCATCACCGCGACGTTTCTCCCGGCGAGGGCGCCGAGCACGAGCTTCCCCGCGTGGCCGACGGCCGTCGAGCACGGCCAGCCCGGAATTTCCGAGTAAGGGATTTCCACGGAATCGCGAAGTTCCGAGGCGAACGCGCCGAGCCCGCTGCCGAGCACCACCGCGATTTCCGGCCTGGCGCCCGCCCGTCTCTCGATCGATTGGACCGCATCCCGGATCACAAGAGCATTCCCGCGATGCAGGCCGACATGAAGTTGGCCATCGAGCCCGCCGCCACCGCGCGAATCCCCATCCGCGCCAGGTCGGATTTCCGGTTCGGCGCCAGGGCGCCGATGCCGCCAATCTGGATGGCGATCGAGCTGAAGTTCGCGAACCCGCACAGCGCGTACGTGGCGATCGTGAAAGAACGCGGATCCAGGTGCGCCTTCATCGGGCCGAGCTGCGTGAAGGCGACGAACTCGTTCAGCACCAGCCGCGTGCCGAGCAGATTGCCGATGTCGGCCGCGTCCTTCCAGGAGACCCCCATGATCCAGGCCAGCGGCGAAAAAATCAAACCAAAGATTCTCTCCAGCGTGGGCGGAACCCAGCCCATCAGCGGCAGCGCGTGCACCCAGCCGAGAATGCCGTTGATCATGGCGATCAGCGCGATGAAGGCGATGAGCATGGCCGCGATGTTCAACGCCAGACGCAGCCCGTCTCCCGCGCCCTGCGCCGCGGCGTCGATCACGTTGACAGCGCTTTTCTCGACCTTGATTTCCACCCGCCCGGACGTCGCCGGCTTCTCGGTTTCCGGAATGAAGATCTTCGCCAGCATGATGGTGGCCGGTGCCGTCATGATGACGGCGGTCAGCAGGTGCTCGATCTGCACGTGCGCCACCAGCACATACGCGGCCATCACGGCGCCCGACACGTGCGCCATGCCGCTGGTCATGATGGTGAACAGCTCGGATTCGGTCATGCCCGCGATGAACGGCTTGATGGTCAGCGGCGCTTCCGTCTGGCCCATGAAGATGCTGGCCGCCACGTTCAGGGATTCGGCGCCGCTCGCGCCCATGGTGCGCAGCATGACTTCCGCCATCCCGCGGACGATCCACTGCATGATCCCGAGATAGTAAAGAATCGAGAAGAACGACGCGATGAAGATGACGATCGGGAGCACCTGAAACGCGAACACCACGCCGAACGGGCCGTTGGGACCGCCGAGCTGGTTCCCGAAAACGAACGTGCTGCCCGCCTGCACGTAGTTGATGACTGCGTTGACGGCGCCGCTCGCCGCCTGAAACACCTTGCCGAAATCGGTCTTCAGGACCAGCAATGCAAAGGCGAACTGCAGGCCCAGCCCCCAGGCGAGGATGCGCAGCTTGATGGCCCGTTTATGACTGGAAATCAACCAGGCAATTCCCAGGATGATGAGGAGCCCCAGTATGCCGGTGAAACGGCCCATTTACCCGACAACTTCCAGGATGAGCTCCCGTTCGTCCGGCTTCTGCGCGGAGATGCGAAACGCGTCTTCCACCATTTCCGCCGCTTCTTCCACGCGATCCTCCCGGGTGTAATAGATGCGGCACAGAACCGAGCCGGCATCCACTTTCTCGCCCACCTTGACTTCCAGGATAATCCCGACCGCGGGATCGATGACATCTTCCTTCTTGTCGCGGCCGGCGCCGATCATGTTCGCCGCCCTTCCGATGTCCTCGGCGTCGATCAGGCTGACGTAGCCGCCGCGCGGCGAAGTCACTTCGCGCATGCCGGTGGCGTTGGGCAGCAGCTCGAACTTGTCCAGGGCCTGCGGGTTGCCGCCCTGGGCCGCCACCACCTGTTTGAACTTCTGATAGCCGGAACCATCGACCAGTTTCTGTTCCGCGATACGCCGCGCCTCTTCGAGCGTGCCGGCCTTCTTGCCAAGGAAAATCATTCGCGCCGCCAGCTCGATCGACAGCCGCGTCAGATCGGTCGGCCCCGCGTTCTGCAGGGTCTGCGACGCCTCCATCACCTCCAGCGCGTTGCCGACCGCGAAGCCGAGCGGCTGGTTCATGTCGGTAATGAGCGCCTGAACTTTTTTGTCCTTCGGGCGTCCGATGCTCACCATCATCTGCGCCAGCCGGCGGGCGTCCACCTGCTTCTTGATAAACGCGCCATTGCCCACTTTCACATCCAGCACCAGCGCATCCACCCCTTCAGCCAGTTTCTTGGACATGATTGAAGAGGCAATCAGCGGGATCGACTCTACCGTCCCGGTGACATCCCGGAGCGCATACAGCTTGCCGTCGGCGGGCGCCAGCTGGTCGCTCTGCCCGATGAAACAGAGCCCGTGTTCGCTGAGCTGCTTACGGAACTCGTCGGCGGAAAGGCTGGTGCGGAAGCCGGGAATGGATTCCAGTTTGTCCAGCGTGCCGCCGGTGTGGCCGAGCGAACGGCCCGACATCATCGGCACCACGACGCCCGCGGACGCAGCCAGCGGCGCGACGATCAGACTGGTCTTGTCGCCCACGCCGCCGGTGGAATGCTTGTCCACCTTGACGCCGGGAACCGAAGACAGGTCCACCGATTCTCCGGACCGCAACATGCAATCGGTGAGGCGCGTCACCTCGCGGTCCGACATTCCTGAAAAGAACACCGCCATCAGAAACGCGGACATCTGATAGTCGGGGATTTCGCCGCTGGTGTAGCCGTCCACCAGAAAGTCGATTTCTTCGGGCGTGAGTTCTTCTCCGTCGCGCTTGCGCTGGATCAAGTCAACTGTACGCATTATGAGACACTTAGGCTATCATCCCAACACACTGAAAGTAAAGGGAAAGCTATCGAAAGAAATCAGGTTTTCGCGCCCTTTTCCGCCCCAACCCGCGCGAAGCGGCAGCCCGGCGGCGGCAAGCCGCTGGAGAGTCCGTGCTGGGATTTCGCAGCCGGGGGCGCCGGAAACAGTTGCTACGATGGTTAGCGATGACTCCCAACCAGCCGGGCATGCCCCCCAGACTGCCGATTCCCGGCGTCAAGAATCTGATTGCCGTCGGCTCCGGCAAAGGGGGCGTCGGCAAAACTACGGTTTCGGTCAATCTGGCGGTCGGGCTGGCCTCGCTGGGCTATAAAACCGGCCTGATGGACGCCGACGTCTACGGCCCCAACGTGCCCCTGATGATGGGGATCAACCGCACCCCCATGGCGCACGGCGAGCGCATCCAGCCGCTCGAACAATATGGTGTCCGGCTGATGTCCATGGGTTTTCTGAACCCCGGCGACAAACCGCTGGTGTGGCGCGGGCCGATGCTGCACAGCGTGATCCAGCAGTTTCTGCGGGGGGTCGACTGGGGCGAACTGGATTTTCTGGTGATCGATCTGCCGCCCGGGACCGGCGACGTGGCGCTCTCCTTGATTCAAAGCGCTCCGGTCAGCGGCGCAATTGTGGTGACAACGCCGTCCGACGTGTCGCTCGAAGACGCTCGCAAGGCCATCCACATGTTCCACCAGGTGAAGGTGCCGATTCTGGGGATCGTCGAGAACATGAGCTACCTCAACTGCCCGCACTGCAGCGAGCGGATCGACGTGTTCAGCTACGGCGGCGGCCGCCGCACGGCGGAGCAGATGCAGGTGCACTTTCTGGCCGAATTGCCGCTCGACCCCAAGGTGCGCGTCGGCGGCGACACCGGAAAGCCGGTGGTGCTGCGCGAGGGCGAGGGAGAGCCGTTCCTGCAATTAGCCCGGAACGCCGCGGCCCGCGCTGAAGAGGCCGCGCGCCAGGAAGGTCCGAAAATCGAAATCACCGATTAGCGGCCGCGAGCACCTCCGCGACGGTCGCGACCCGGCAATAGCGGCCCGCGCGCCAGGCCTCAATCAGGCGCGGGGCCGCGGCTTCCGCTCCGGGGTGATTGCGCGGCCCGTCCTTGGCCCACCACGGGTCGTCGATCGCGCGCTGCATATCGATTATCAGGAGCGCCGCACCGGGCGTAACGGCAAACGGATCCATCCGGCGATTCTACCAACGGTTCGAGCGCCGGGCGCCGCTCAGTTCGGCTCAGTTCGGTTGCGCGCCGCCTGCCGGGACGAACTCCACGTTGTCTCCGTAGCTGCCCGCGCGCGCGTAGCCATGGGCGGCGAAGAATCCGTAGACCTCCTGCGAACTCGTTCCCATCTGGCGAAGCTGGTGATCCACCACTTCGACCAGCACCGCGGGATGAAAACGCGAGAGGGTCTCGTGAGCGCCCTTCAAAACCAACATCTCCGCGCCTTCCACGTCGATCTTGATCGCGTCCACGCGGGCCGCGCCGGCTTCCTTCAGAATCGCATCCAGCGGGCGCGCCCGCACGTGATAAACCGTCACCGCGGGGCTATCCTGCGATGCGTTCGCTCGGGAAAGGGAAGTCTCGCCGGTATTGGAGCGAGGCGCGCCGAACAGATCGAGGGTCGCCTCGGTATCGGAACAGGCGACGGGTTCCACCGTGACCATGCCGGCTCCGCTGGCCTGGATGTTGCCGCGCAATTTCTTTACGGTATCGGGGTTCGGTTCAATGGCGATGACGCGGCCGCCCGGCCCCACCACGGCAGCCGCCTTCAGGGAATAGTAGCCGATGTGGGCTCCGACATCGACGAAGGTCGCACCCGGGCCAAGGCGATTGCGGATCGCGCCCCAGCTGTTTGCTTCCCACCGGCCGGTCTCGAGGATCTCGTGAGAAACATAATCGTCCGGATCGAGCAGCATGTTGATGTTCGGTTCCACCCGGACCCATACGGGAACGAACGGGCGAAACATCGGCTGAATCGCGCGCGGGAGCCTCGAGGCGTGCTCAAAGGGCCAAACTTTCATCCATTGCCGCTGAATCGCGAAGTAGCCCTGAGTTCGCGCTTCCGGGCCGGCGACCGTGTTGGCCACCCCGGCTGTGAGCATGAGCAGTCCCGGAGCAAACGGCAAGAACAAGTATTTCGGCATACGGCTCTCCAGCTTCCATTGCAATGCCGCCGCTGGGGCGAGGCAAGATCGCTTCGGTTAACCGGGAGATTGTTCGCTATCGAGGGTCAGTATTTCGCGGCGGCGCCGAGCTCGACCGGCGGCAACTCCCGCGCCGCGCCGGCGTCCCGATGGCTGCCGAACACGACGGCCCACAACCGCTCGCAGGCAAATCCCGCCGCCAGCAGGCTCAACCATACGATGGGATATCGATAGCGGGTATCGGCGACGACCACGTAATACATCAGCGGGTAAATCAGAAACACCACCGCCATTTCGAACACGACCGGGTGTCGCAACCGGAAAAGCCACCAGAGCCCCAGCGCCGACAGGATGGTGACCGGCCAGAGCGACCAGTGGAACAGCCCGCCGCTGGGCAGGGGCAGCCAGAAGGCAAGAATCCGGAGGCCGGTTAAGGCGGCGAAGCGGCGCGGATGGGCGCGCACCCACTCTGCGGTCGAGCCGAGGCGATACCGGTCGTAGGCCGCTTCGCCTTTTTGCACGATCAGTTGAGCCTCGGCAAGGTTTCCCGCGGGATGATAGCGCGCATAACAATCGAACATCTGATCGAGACCCGGCTGCGCGCAATCGTTATTGGACGCGTATGCCGTAAAGCCGAAATTGTTCTTCACGACCGCGGCCCCGAGCACGCGCTGGTTCCGCAGCAGCCACGGCGTCAGGCAGAGGCCGGCGATCGCGACGATCGCCGCGGAAGTTCGTGCCGCTGCCCAACCGCGGTTGCGCGCGCAATGCACGCCGATGAGCGGCGCGATCACAAGAAACGCCGAGGCATTCAGCAACAGTAAGCCCCCGGCCAACGCTCCGAGGGAAACCGTTCGGAACGGCCGCCGGCCGAGGTCCTCGCCCGCGCTGAGCAACAGGTAAAAGAGCATCAGGCCATCCGCGGTCATCATGCAATCCGCGGCGGGAATCAACCGGAACACGGGCAGCACCGTGGACAACACGGCCGCCCAAATCCCCGGGCCGGGGCGGCCGAATATTCTTCGCGCACAGAACAGGACGAGGACGGCATGCAGACCATGTAGAGCAAACGCGATGATGCCGACCGCTTTGTAGTATTCGCCTCCGAACAGTTTCATATTCAGAGCGAGAAACAGGGGATAACCGGGCACGATGACGGCTGTGGGGCCGGTCGGCAGGATCAGAAAAGGATTCCCGTAAGTTCCGGTGCGAACCAACGTCTGAGCAATGGCGACGTTTTCCCCCCCGCCGATCATGGGGGGCCGGACGCCGAGGTACACAATCGTCGAGACCACGCCAATTACAAATAACAGCGGTATCAGGAGAGCTTCCAGGGAATGGCGTCTCATAGCGTTCGCCGCAGCTTCCATTGCAATGTGCCGGGAGAGCCGGGGCAAGATCGCCTTCAGTTAGCACGCTGGCTCCGGTGGAAACAGACCGGCGGCGATACGCTATCGAAAGTCAGCGTTTCGAACCGCGAAGCGCAAACCGCAGAATTGAAGTGTGCGGAAGCGCGCAGCCATTGCCGGAGTCTGCCTGCTCGGCCTGATCCTGATGGCGATCCTGCTCGCGGGGAAACCGGCGGAGATAGACGATTTTCTGCCGTTTTACCGGGCTGCGCGACTGCTCGGCGACCCGGACCTGTTCGCGCAAACCCGCTTCCACGCCGGCGGCCTGATGTTTCTCCGCACGCCGTTCTACGCACTGCTGCTGGCCCCGCTGGCCGCGCTGCCATATCCCGCCGCGCGCGCCCTGTGGATCGGGCTCATGGCGGCCGCGCTGGCGTCTGCCGTTTGGCTCTGGCCCGGCCCTCGCGCGAAAATTGCCATCGCGATGTGCTGGGGAGCTCCGGTCTTGCTCGCGCTTGCCCAGGTGCAGGACATCGGTTTCATGTTGTTGGTTGTCGCGGTCACGGCGCGTCTTTGGATGAGCGGGCGCGAGTTGCCCGCGGGTGTGATCGCCTCGCTACTCGCGCTGAAGATCACGCTGCTGCCCGCGGTGGCGCTCGTGTTCGTGGCGCGGTCGCGCCGCGGCACTTACGGGCTGGCGGCCGGCCTGGCGTTCCACTTCCTGGTGTCGCTTGCGATGCAAGGTCCGTCCTGGTTCCCCGAGTACCTGGCGGCGGTGCGGAGTCCGCTGCTCGACCAGGTCCCCCGCCGGATGCCGACGCTCCGCGCGTTACTGCCTCCGGTTCCGTTTGCCGCCGCCGCGGTTCTGGTCTATGCCGGCTTGTGGAGATTTGCGCGGCGTGGCGAAATTCCGGTCGTCCTGACGGCGGCGTTGCCGCTCGCCATGATTGCCGCTCCGCACGCCTACGCGTACGATGTGGTGGTCGCGGTTCCGCTTTTCGCGGCGGCGCTTGCGCGCCACACTGTCGCCACAATTCTGGCGACAATCGCCCTCTCCCCGATTCCCTACGCGCTTCTCTCAATGGACCACCCCAGCCCCTTCGGCGTGGAGTTGATCATCGGCGCTGTGTTGGCCGGGGTCTGGGCGGTTTCCCGCGAAGCGAGGTCGCCTGCTCTGTCGAGCGAGCGCGCCGGTCCCGCGCTCTCCGCCTTGCGTTAAGATTCGCGCTTACCCATCCACGCGCGCCGGCCGCGGGGCCTGGCGGTCGGCCCGCGGAGGAGGCCGGACCGGACCGGCCCGGCCGGTACGTCGATCCCGTACTCCGCCGTGTGGCGCGCCACGCTTCCGTGCGGTTGTTCAAAAGAACAACAGATCCCATCCTCGAATGTAGGTGTATAATCCGCTCCGGAAAGGAGAAGATCGAATGCCCGATAACAAAGCAATCGTCAGACGGCTGCTCGAGACCGTGTGGAGCAAGGGCCAGCTCACGGTCATCGAGGAGCTCATCAGTAAGGATTTCGTCGGGTATTGGCCGTTGCGTCCCGAGCCGGTCCGGGGGCCGGCGGACTACAAGGAGTTCGTAAGCGAGACTCGCCACATCTTTCCGGATCTGAGCATGCGGATCCTGGAGGAAATCGGCGAAGGCGAAATAGTTGCGAGTCGATTTGAAGTAACCAGCACGCAGCGCGGCGAGTTTCTCACCATCCCGCCGACGAACAAGAAGTTGACCGTGGAATGTCTCGCGTTCTCACGCGTCTTGAACGGCAAGATTGTCGAAACCCACGTTCAGATGGACGTGTTCAAGATCCTGTGCGCGCTGGGTGTGGTGTCGGACAAAATGACGGCGCACGCCCATACCGTGACGCACTGACGGGCAGCAGGGCCGTCACGCGAAGTTCCGGCCCTACCCCACGACGTGCGCCGGGCGCGGCACTTTCTTGCCGCTCCGCCAGGAATGGACTTTTTCCTGAACCGCCGACATATAGGTGTAGAAGACGGGAGTCAGATAGAGCGTCACCAGCTGCGAGAACAGCAGGCCGCCGACTACCACCAGACCGAGCGGGCGCCGCGCTTCGCCGCCGGCGCCATAGCCGAGCGCGATCGGAACCGCGCCCAGCATCGCCGCCATGGTCGTCATCATGATGGGGCGGAAGCGGATCAGGCAGCCTTGATAGATCGCCTGCATCGGCTTCAGGTTCTGCTCGCGCTCGGCTTCGAGCGCGAAGTCGATCTGCATGATCGCGTTCTTTTCCACGATGCCGATCAGCATGATGAGGCCGACGAACGCGTAGATGTTCAGGTCGATGTGGAAGACAAACAGGGTGAGCAGCGCGCCGAAGCCCGCCGACGGCAGGCCCGAAAGAATCGTCAGCGGATGGATGTAGCTTTCGTACAGAATCCCCAGCACGATATACACCACCATCACCGCGATCACCAGCAACACCCAGAGATTGCCGAGCGAGGTCTGGAAGGAGCGCGCCGCGCCCTGGAATTGCGTGCTGATGGTGGAGGGCAGTTCCTTGTCGGCCACCTCCTGAATCTTGGAGACCACGTCGCCCAACGCCGCGCCCGGCTGCAGGTTGAACGAGATGGTCGCGGCGGGCAGTTCTCCGTAATGGTTGATGGTCTGCGGCCCGGTCTCGGTCACCACTCGCGAGAGCGTATCGAGCGGAATCAGCCGCCCGGCATTGTTTTTGAAGTACAGCATCGAAAGCGCGTTGGGGTCGGACTGGTAGCGCGGCAGCAGCTCCAGCAGCACTTTGTATTCGTTGGCCGAGCCGTAGATGGTGGAGACCCAGCGCTGGCCGTAGGCGTCGTAGAGCGAGTTCTCGATCTGGTTCGCGTTCACCCCCATGGCGGCGGCTTTGTCGCGATCGATGGTCACGTTGACCTGCGGGGTGGTGACCGCCACGTCGCTGGTGACGTCCACGATGCCCGGCACCGATTGCAAGCTCTCCGCCAGGTGGTTGGCCGCCGCGTACAACTCGTCCTTGTCCGGACTCTGCATCGAGAACTGGTAGACGCTCTTGGTCACCTTGCCGCCGATCTGGATGGTCGGCGGATTCTGCGGGTACGCCTTCATCCCCGGGTACGCCGCCAGTTCGGGGCGCAGCTTCTGGATGAGCTCGTTCACCCCAAGCTGCCGCTGGCTGCGCGGCTTCAGGTGGATCACCAGCGAGCCGTAATTCGGCCCGCCGAGATTGGTGGCGGTGGTGCCGCCGACGCTGGCCATCAGGGCTTCGACATTCGGATCGGCCGCCACCATGTCGGCGACCTTCTTCTGATACTCGACCATCTGGTAATACGAGGTGCCTTGCGCCGCCTCGGTGTAGATCTGGAGCTGGTCGGTATCCTGGTCCGGAATGAATCCCTTGGGGATGGTCACGAACATGTAGAGGGTCGCGCCCAGGACCACCACGAAGGTCGCCATTACGACGGGACGGAGCCGCAGCGCCCATTGCAGCGTCCGGTCATACACGCGGAGCATCCCTTCGAAAAACTTCTCCGTGATTCGATAAAACCAGCCGCGCCTGCCTTCGTGGACGGAGCGCAGAAACCGGCTGCACAGCATGGGGGTGAGGGTCACCGAGACCACCCCCGAAATCAGAATGGCCACGCAGATGGTGACCGAAAATTCCTTGAACAGCCTCCCCAGAATGCCGCCCATGAACAGGACCGGGATGAAGACGGCGGCCAGCGACAGCGTCATGGAGACGATCGTGAAACCGATTTCGGCCGAGCCGCGCATCGCCGCGGCCAGCGGCTTTTCGCCCAGTTCGATGTGACGGACGATGTTTTCCAGCATCACGATGGCGTCGTCCACGACGAACCCGATGGAGAGAATCAAGGCCATCATCGAGAGATTGTCGAGGCTGTAGTCGAGCAGATACATCACCGCGAACGTGCCGATGATGGAGAACGGCAGCGCCAGGCTCGGAATGATGGTGGCGGAGAGGTTGCGCAGGAACAGAAAGATCACCATCACCACCAGCCCCAGCGTCAGCAGCATCGTGAACTGCACGTCCTTGTACGATTCGCGGATGGTATCGGAGCGGTCGTAGAGGATGTCCATGTGGACCGAAGGCGGCAGCTCGTTGCGAAATACCGGGAGCAGGTTCTTGACGCCGTCGGTCACCGAGATGGTGTTGGTGCCGGGCTGCCGCTGGATCGCCAGAATGATGGCGCGGTCGCCCTGGTTGTGATGGTAGAACCAGGAGGCCGTCTTGTCGTCTTCCACGCTGTCGATGACGTTGCCCAACTCTTCCAGGCGCACCGGCGTCCCGCCGCGGTAAGCCACCACGACCGGGCGGTATTGCGCGGCGTTCATCAACTGCCCGCTCGCCATGAGGGTGAAGGCGCGCTGCGGGCCGATGATCGAGCCGGTGGGCAGGTTCACGTTCCAGTTCTTTAACGCGGTTTCGATTTCGTTCAGCCCGATCTGGTGCGCGGCCAGCGCGTGCGGGTCCATCTGCACGTGCACCGCGTACTTCTGGGCGCCGAGCACCTGCACCTGGGCCACGCCGCTGATGGTCGAAATGCGCTGCGCGATGCGGGTCTCGGCGTACTCATCCAAGGTCCAGAGCGGCAGGGTTTCCGACGTCAGGGTGAGATACAGAATCGGCTGGTCGGCCGGATTCACCTTGGTGAAGGTGGGGGGCGTGGGCATGTTCGGCGGCAGCAGGCGCGCGCCTTGCGTGATGGCCGCCTGGACATCGACGGCCGCGCCATCCAGCTTGCGGCTGAGATCGAATTCGAGCGTGATCTGCGTCGAACCCTGCGAGTTGGTCGAACTCATCGAGTTGAGCCCGGCGATGAGGGAGAACTGGTTTTCCAGCGGCGTGGCCACCGCCGATGCCATCGTCTCGGGGCTGGCGCCCGGCAGCTGCGCCGTCACCAGCAGAGTGGGGAAGTCCACGTTCGGCAGGTCGCTGACCGGGAGGCTCCGGTAAGCCACCGCGCCGAACAGCGCGATCGCGCCCATCAGCAGACTGGTCGCGATCGGGCGCTCGATAAACGTCTGGGAGATATTCATTCGTCAGTCTCCCGCCTGCATAACCGGCTGCAGCACCTTGCGCGTGCCGCGCAAAGCCCGCCACCGCTCTAATAGGGCCGACATATAGGTATACACCACCGGAGTCAGATAAAGAGTCATCAATTGCGAAAACGCCAGGCCGCCGACCACCGCCATGCCCAGCGGCCGCCGCGCTTCGCCGCCCGCGCCCCAGCCCAAGGCCACCGGAATGCCGCCGAGCAGCGCCGCCAGCGTAGTCATCATAATGGGACGGAAGCGGATCAGGCAGCCTTCGTGGATCGCCGCGCGCGGGGATTTGCCCTCGCGTCTCTCGGCTTCCAGCGCGAAATCGATCTGCATGATCGCGTTCTTCTTCACAATCCCGATCAGCATGATGAGCCCCACGAAGCTGTAAATGCTCAGATCGATTTTGAACAACAGCAGAGTCAGGAGCGCCCCGAAGCCGGCCGACGGCAGCCCGGACAGAATCGTCAGCGGGTGGATGTAGCTCTCGTACAGCACGCCCAGCACGATGTACACCACCAGAATGGCGATCAGCAGCAGCAGCCCCATGTTGCGCATCGAGTCCTGAAATAGTTTGGCGGAGCCTTGGAAGCTTCCGGTTACGGCGGCGGGCAGGATTTCCCTGGCCGCCTGCTCGATTTCGCCGGTGGCGGTGCCGAGAGCCACTCCCGGCCTCAGGCCGAACGAGATCGTCACCGAAGGCAGCTGGCCGGTATGGTTGATGCTGGTCGGGCCCGCGTCCACTCTCAGCCTGGCGATCGCGCTCAGGGGCACCAACTGGCCGGTGTTCGATTTCAGGTACAGCAGCTTGAGCGAGTCCTCGTGCTGCTGATACTGGGGAAGCAGCTCCAGCAGGACCCGGTATTGGTTGTCGGTCCCATAGATGGTCGAGACCAGCTGCGGCCCGAAGGCGTCGTACAGCATGTTCGCGATGTTGTTCCAGTCGACGTTCAACGCCGCCGCGCGATCGCGGTCCACGGTGATCTCGATTTGCGGATTGCGGATCTGCAGGTCGCTGATGACATCCACCAGGCCCGGTAGCCGGGCCATCGCCTGCTCCATCTTCGGCGCGGCGCGGTACAGCTCGTCGGTGTCGGGACCATACAGGGTGTAATCGTAAGCCGCCGAAGAATTGCGGCCGCCAATCCGGATCGATTGCGGAATCTGCATGCCGACCCGCAGCCCCGGGATATTCGAAATCCGCGGCCGGATGCGGTTCACCACGTCGACCACCGTCGACTTGCGCTGGCGCCGCGGCTTCAGATTGACGCTCATGAAGCCGGCGTTGCCGCTCGCGCCTCCGCCGCCGGTCCGCATGAAGAAGGTCAGAACATCCGGATCCTTCACCACCATCTCGGCCACCATCCGCGAGTATTTCAGCGTCTGGTAATACGAGGTGCCCTGCGCCATCTGCATGTTGATGTTGAACTGGTCCTGGTCGGTGTCGGGGATGAAGCCTTTGGGCACCGCCACGTACAGGTATCCGGTCACCCCCACCACCGCCAGCAGCAGGGCCAGCATCACCGGCCGGTGATCGAGCACCCAGGCCAGGCTGGCGCCATAGCCATTGCGCATCGCCTCGAACGCGCGTTCGATGGCCTGGTAAACGGCCCCGTGCCGCTCCGGCTTCCGCTCGCGCAGGAAGCGGCTGCAGAGCATCGGGGTGAGCGTCACGGACACGATGCCGGAGATCAGAATCGCGGTGCAGATGGTGACGGCAAACTCCCGGAACAGCCGGCCGAGGATTCCGCCCATGAACAGAATCGGAATGAAGACCGCCGCCAGCGAGAGCGTCATGGAGACGATCGTGAAGCCGATCTCCCTGGACCCGTTCAGCGCCGCCACCACCGGCTTCTCGCCCTTCTCGATGTGCCGGACGATGTTCTCCAGCATGACGATCGCGTCGTCCACCACGAAACCCACCGACAGGATCAGCGCCATCATCGAAATGCTGTTGAGCGTGAAGCCCAGCAGGTACATCACCGAAAAGGTGCCGACAATCGAAAACGGCAGCGCCATGGCCGGGATCAAGGTGGCCGGGAGATTCCGCAGGAACAGGAAGATCACCAGAATCACCAGCGAGAGCGTGGCGATCATGGTGAACTGGATATCCTGGTAGGCTTCGCGGATGTTCTGCGCTTTGTCGCCGCGGATGGTCAGCCGGACGCTCGGCGGAACCAGACGCTGGAAATAGGGTCCGAGCCGCCGGATGTCGTCGATCACCTGGATGGTGTTGGTGCCCGGCTGCCGGTTGATGGCGATGATCAGGCAGTTCGTCCCTTTGTTCCCGAACTGCTCCCCGTACATGTACGCCATCTGCTTGTCGTCTTCCAGCCCGTCGATCACGTTGGCGATTTCAGCGAGGTGCACGGGCGCGCCGTGGCGGTAAGTGACGATGAGCGGCCGGTAGTCCGCGGCGCGCATCAGCTGGCCGTTCGCCAGCACGTTGTAGGCTTTGTGCGCGCCGAACAGCGTCCCGGTGGGAATGTTCACGTTCCAGTTCTGGATCGCGTTCTGGACTTCGTTCAGACCGATGCCGCGCGAAGCCAGCTTGTTCGGATCCACCTGAACGCGCACGGCCCGCTTGGTCCCCCCGAAGATCTGAACTTGCGCCACGCCCGGAACCATGGAAATGCGGGAGCCGATCATGCGCTCGGCGTATTCGTCCAACTCGCCGACCGGCATGGTGGAGGAGTCGGCCGCGAAAAACATGATCGGTTGATCGCCCGGATTCTGTTTCTTGAACGAAGGCGGAGCCGGCATGCCGGGCGGCAGCAGCGGCATGGCGGCGGCGATCGCGGTTTCCACATCCACCGCCGCGCCGTCGATATCGCGGCTCAAATCAAATTGCAGCGTGATGTTCGAGTTCCCCAGATTGCTCTGGGAAATCATGGAATCGAGCCCGGCGATGGTGGTGAACTGCCGCTCCAGTACCGTGGCGACGGACGACGCCATGGTTTCGGGATTCGCCCCGGGCAGGCTTGCCGACACCTGAATGGTGGGGTAATCCACCTGCGGCATGTCGCTGACCGGCAGCGCGCGGTAGGCGATGACGCCGAACATCGCGATCGCCAGCATCAAAAGGCTCGTGGCGATCGGCCTGCGAATAAATGTTTCGGAAACGTTCACGCCACGCCCTCTCCGCTCGAAGCCGGATGCCGGCGCCGCCCGCCGGCCCGCCCAGGTTATACCTGAGGAGCGCCGCCTTCAGGGGCCGTCGCGTCTTTGCCTTCGCCGCGGCCTCGGCCGCCCCGCCCGCCGCGCCCGCCGGCCGGAATCGCGCCGGGCGCGCCGCGCCCGTCGCGGATCACTACCCGGCTGTCGGGAGCTAGACGGAGCTGTCCTTCGGTCACCACGGTCTCTCCGGGCGCCAGCCCTTTATCGACCACCATGTCCTGATCGACCCGGAGACTCGCCGTCACGTACCGAACCTCCACCGTGCGGTTCGGCTTCACTACGTAGACAAAGGTTCCGTTCTGCCCGGTTTGAATCGCCTGATTCGGCACGATCACCGCATTGGGCCGCGTCGAGAGCCGCAGCGTAACGCGCACGAATTGGCCCGGCCATAGCTTGCGGTCGTGATTCTCGAAGGTCCCTTTCAGCTTGATGGTCCCGGTGGTGGTGTCGACGGCGTTATCGATGAACGTCAGATATCCGGTTTCCTGGGTGCTGACCTCATCCTGCAGCTGCGCCCGAACTTCCAGCTTGCGTTCGGCCATGTAGCGCTTGATGTCGCTCAGCTGCGCTTCGGGCACCGCGAAGGTCACGTAGATGGGTTCCACCTGCGTGATCGTGATCAGCTCGACGTTAGGCGAAACTACGTTGCCCTGCTTGATGGTGAGATTGCCGGTCCGTCCGTCAATCGGAGAGCGGATGGTGGTATATCCGAGCTGGACGCGAGCCGAATCGACCGCCGCCTTGGCCGCATCCAGCTCCGCTTGCGCGCTCTCGATGGCGGCTTTGTCGGCGGCCACCGCCTGCGTGGTGGCATCCGCGGTGGCGTTCAACTGCTCGGACTGATCTTTGGAGATGATGCCGCCTTTGAGCAGCTCGGAGTAGCGGTTCGCCTGCGATTGCTGGTAGCGCAGATTGGCCGAATCGCGGGCCAGATTCGCTCGCGCCTGCCCCAGCACCGCCTCGTCCTTCGCCACCGTCGCAATCGCCTGGTTGAGCGTCGCCTGGAAAGGCCGCGGGTCGATGGTGAACAGCAGATCGCCCTTCTTGACGAAATCGCCTTCGTGAAAGTACACGTTGGTCAGTTCGCCGCCCACCTGGGCTTTCACGGAAATGGTGGAGTACGCCTCCACGTTGCCGATGACCTGCACCTCCACCGGAACGTTCTTCTGAGTGACCATCGCCACCGTGACCGGCACGTCGCCGCCGCCACGCCCGCCGCGTCCTCCGCGGCCGCCGCCCGGTCCGCCGCCGGTCGCCGAGACCGGACTGGTCGAACATCCTGCAGCGAACACCAAGATTGCTCCCAAACCCAGGAACAACCAGGAGTTCTGCATTTTTTCCCGAAATCCGCCGGGACCGCGGACGGCACGTGTAAACATAGGACCTTTGAGGAGAACGGCGCTTAGCTGAATAATAAAGTTACCACATGCCGCCGACAATGGCTCTAAAGAGGCACAAAGCCTTAATCCTGCTATACCTTAGGTTTAGGGGCAGGCAGGTCGCGCGCCGTCACGATGTCCGAAAATCCCATGCGATTGTGGCTGCCGTCGCAGAACGGCTTGTTTGCGGAATGCCCGCAGCGGCAGAGTGTGACCACGGTTCGACCGGCTAATCCGAAGGCTTTACCGCTGGGGTCGACGATTTCAAAGTCCCCTTCAACTCGAATCGAACCGTTGTTCTGGATGGTGATTTTCGTGGATGGCATCCCAGGAATAGTATCATGGCGCGTCAAAATGGCCGTTGGCGCACAGGCCGTGATACCATGAGATTGTCCCTTTACATTTGAGGTTTTTGGTTTGGCAAGAATCACCCGGAAAGAACTGAAAGCGGATAAGTTTGCGCTGGAAGTCGAACATACAGTTAGTCTTTTCGAAGAGCACAAACAGGAGATCCTGCGCTATGGCGCCATCGCGGCCGTCGTGGTGGTGCTGATTATCGGCTTCATGATCTATCGCCAGCGGCAGCACGCCGCCCGCGAAGCGGCTTTGGGGCGCGCGATTCTGGTCGAGCAAACGCCGGTCGGCACCCCGCCGCCCGGAAGCGTCAATGTGAGCTCCTTCCCGACCCAGCAAGTGAAGGATGACGCCACCATCAAGGTCTTTACCGATTTGAAAAACCAATATCCGGGGACCACCGAGGCCGAAATCTCCCAGTATTTCCTCGGTGTGGTGCAGGCCAACCAGGGCAAACTCGCGGAAGCGGAGAAGAATTTGCGGCAGGCGGCCGCTACCAGCGACGAAAAGTACGCCTCGCTCGCCAAGCTGTCGCTGGCGGAGGTGCTGTTTTCTGAAGGAAAGGCCGACCAGGGCAGGAAGGTGCTGGAAGATCTGGCGGCGCACCCGACGATCTTTGTATCGAAGGACCAGGCGCAGCTGGCGCTGGCCCGTGAGCTGATTCCCACGCAGCCGGCCGAAGCGCGCAAGATCCTGGACTCGCTCCGCAGCAAGCCGGGGGCGGTGAGCCAGGTGGCGCTCTCGTTGTACGCCGAGCTGCCGCCGCAATAGGAGCGGTTTCCGATCCCGCATGCTCGCCCGGCTGCGATTTCAAGTGACGCAAAGCCGCGGCCGGCGTTATCCGGAACCCCTGCACGCCTACCGCAATGAATTCCAGCGCGACCGCGACCGGATCGTGCATTCGCGCGCGTTCCGCCGGCTGGAGGCCAAGACCCAAGTCTTCACCCAAGGGATTTCCGATCATTTCCGCAACCGTCTGACCCACACGATCGAGGTGTCGCAGATCGCGCGGACGGCCGCGGCGGCTCTCCAGCTCGACGAGGATCTCACCGAGGCGCTGGCGCTCGCCCATGACATCGGGCATCCGCCGTTCGCCCACGCCGGCGAGGAGGAACTCAACCGGCAGATGGCGCGGTTCGGGGAATCGTTCGACCACAATGTCCACGCCCTCCGGATTGTCGAGCAGTTCGAGCAGCGCTACGCGCGATTTCCGGGCTTGAACCTGACATTCGAAGTGCGCGAAGGAATCATCAAACATTCGCGCGACTTCGGGCCCGGAGAGAAGCCGGAATTCGACGCCTACCTGCCGGGCCTCCGCCCGCCTCTGGAGGCGCAGCTGATCGATCTGGCGGACGAAGCGGCCTACAATACCGCCGATCTGGATGACGCTTTCGCGGCCGAGATGCTGACCGCCGGCGATGTGGCCGATTGTGTTCCGCAATACCGCGCGCTGCTGGACGCCGTGGAAACCCAGTTCCCGGGCGCGAGCAGCCGCGAGATCTTCAACGAGAGCCTGCGCCAGCTGATCGATTTGCTGGTTTCCGGCCTGATTGAAGGCACCATCCGGCAGGTGCGGGCATCGGGGGTGCAAACGGTGGAAGACGTTCGGGCGTTTCCGAACCGGCTGGCCGCCTTCACGCCGGACGCCGCCGAGACCAGCCGTTTGTTGAAGCGGTTCCTGTTCGCGAAAGTGTATGCGGCGCCGGATCTGGTGCAGGGCAGGGAACGCTCGGTCGCCATGATCGGCGAGCTGTTCCAGTTCTTCCTGCGCCATTGCGATCGCCTGCCGCAGCCCTATGCGGAGCAGGCCCGCAGCGTGCCTCCGCATCGCGTGGTGTGCGATTACATCGCCGGCATGACCGACAGCTTTTTCCGCCGCACCTTCCAGCAGATGATCGGCAGCCTCGCTACTCTTCCAGTATCGTGAAGTTGGTCAGCTCGGCGAGCCGCACGCCGTAGACTTTGAGCAGCCGGCGGCAGATTTCGTCGCCGATCCGTTCCGGCTTCTCCTCGGGATCGTGTTCGATTTCAACTTTGAAGAACAGATTGGTGCGGCTCATCGGTGCGCGGGTTCCTACCCTCTATACTAAGGGAATGGTTTGCGCGCTCTGCAAGATTCGGCGTCCGAAACGCTCCTGCCCGGGAGTGCGCGGCGAGATTTGTTCGCTCTGCTGCGGCGAGCAGCGGGAGGTTTCGATCGCCTGCCCGCTCGATTGCGAACACTTGCAGGAGGCGCGCCGGCACGACAAGCCCGTCCCCCTCGATCCGGAGGCATGGCCGCACCGGGACATCGAGGTAACCGAGCGCTTCCTGGGGGAGAACGAGGAGCTTTTGCTGTTTCTCGGGCGAACCCTGGGAACCACCGCGGTCGAGATTCCGGGCGTTACGGACTTTGACGTCCGGGCGGCGCTCGATGGCTTGATCCGGACCTACCGGACTCTTCAATCGGGCGTCTATTACGAGACGCGGCCGGAGAATGCGCTCGCGAACCGGATTTATAGCGCGGTCCAGGACGGCCTTGCCGAGTTCCGGCGCCTCGAACAGGAGCGCGCCGGGCTGCCCAAGACCCGCGATGCCGATGTCCTCGGCATCCTGGTGTTTTTCTCGCGTCTCGAACTGGATCGCAACAACGGCCGGCCGAAAGGCCGGGCCTTCATCGGGCTGTTGCAGGGTTTCTACGCGGAAGCATCCAGCACGGCCGGCACCACGACCTCATTGGTTCTTCCCTGAACGATCTGCCCGGCCGGGGGGCGGACGGAATCCACGAGAAACCCGCGCCTGCTCCCGGCGCAGATGATGCTGCCGAGATACTGATGCCGGCCATTGGCCAGCAGGTCCACGGCCGAGCCACTCGACCGGTCGAAGGCGACCAGACTTCCTTCGCTCAGCGCCAGCAGGTCGCGGACCGAGATGCTCAAGCCTTCCAGCCGGGCTTCGAGCCCGATCGAGGCGTCACGGAGGCGGGCGAGAAAGCGCGCCTGCTCCTCATCGTTGGCCTGCGTCTTCCGCACCGACCATTGCTGATCGAATTTTTGCCGCATCATTTTGATGACGATCGAGGGCAGCGCGATATTCATCAGGCCGACCGATTCGCCGATGCGGATTTCGACCCCGATCGTAACCACGCCTTCGTTGGGAGCCAGCACGCGCAGCAATTGTGGTTCGGTTTCCATGGCTTCGACCGTAAACTCGACCGCCGTGACTCCCTTCCAGGACTCCCGCAGATCCTGGAGAATGATGCGGATTAAGCCGTCCAGGAGTTTTTGTTCGATTTCGGTGAGATCGCGCTGCAGCGCCGAGGCGGTTTTGCCGGTGCCGCCCATCAGCATCTCCACGACCGAAAACACCAGGTTGGGATTCAGTTCCAGCACTCCATTCCCGTCGTAGGGGCGCAACCCGAGCGAGACGAGGCAGGTGGGAGAGGGCAGCCCTTCCAGAAATTCGGCATAGGAAAGCTGTTCGACGCTGACGAGATTGACCGTCAGGTAGGAGCGCAGGTAGACCGAAAGGCTGGAGACGAGATTGCGGACGAAGGTGTCGTGCAGCAGGTGGATGGCGCGAATCTGCGACTTGGGGATGCGATCCGGCCGGCGGAAATCGAAGCGGGTGGAGGGTTGTTCCGGCGCGGCGCGCTCGCGGGTATTCTGGAACACCGCGTCGATTTCCTGCTGCGAGAGTTGCCGGCTCATGAATCCACGTCGGGCTCCTGGGTGGTTATCGGCGCCCCGGCCGAGCAACTTTAGACACTCAGGAAGCACCCGCGCGGTCCGATCCTTACCGGGTGGCCGAGCTTTGCGTTCTGAAACGCGGCGTGGCGGCGCCGCCCATCTCCTGTTTTCCCCCTGTTATTCCGATGGGCAGAACGAGTCAACGGGTGGCTAAGTGTTTCGGAACGGCCGGGCGGGGGACTCGGGACTTACTTCCCGATGCAGAACGTGGAGAAGATGCGGTTGAGGATGTCGTCGGCCGTGGTGGCGCCGGTGATCGCGTCGATCGCGTGCAGGCCCGCATACAGATCGAGCAGCAGCATCTCGTGCGGGATGGCCGACTCCGCGGCCACCCGCGCCTTTTCCAGATACTGCAGCGACTCGCGCAGCAGGTGCTCGTGACGCAGGCTCGTGATAAACCCGGTCTCGTGCTCGAATGCGCCGCCGTGCGCGACAGTTTGCAGGATCCGGTCGCGCAACTCGGAGATTCCGGTGCGCAGGCGGGCTGAAACCGCCATGGCGTCGGGGGCGGCGCCGCGGGCGCGCGGAAGATCGGCCTTGTTGCCGACCAGCAGCCACCGGCCCTGGCGGCGGGCGCGGTCGATCAGCGCTTCGTCTTCGGGCGCCGCGGGCTGCGACAGATCGACCACCACCAGCGTCAAGTCGGCCTCCGCCATCGCCTGGTAGCTTCGCTCGATGCCGAGCGATTCCACCAGTTCCGCGGAATGGCGGATCCCCGCCGTGTCGTAGAGCTTCACGGGAATGCCGCCGATGGCCGCGGTCTCGCTGACCAGGTCGCGGGTGGTTCCGGGAATTTCCGTCACGATGGCGCGGTCTTGTTCCAGCAGCGCGTTGAACAAGCTGCTCTTGCCGACGTTCGGCCGGCCGACGATGGCCAGGGTCAGACCGCTGCGCACCAGGTTGCCGTATTGAAAGCTATCGGCCAGGGCGCGGACTCCTTCGGCGATTGGGGCAAGGCGCCGCAGGATTTCAGCCGGCGGCGCGACGCTGATATCGTCTTCGGCGAAGTCGATGCCGGCTTCGAGCAGCGCAATCAGTTCCAACAGCTGCTCTTTCACCGGAGAGAGGCGCCGCGAGACGGAGCCTTCGGCCTGCTGTGCGGCCACTCGCGCCTGGTAGAGCGTGGTGGCCTCGATCAGATCGCGGACGGCTTCGGCCTGCGGCAGGTCGATCCGCCCGTTCAAATAAGCGCGCAAGGTGAACTCGCCTGGCTCGGCGAGGCGGGCGCCGGCGGCGAGCGCCTGTTCGACCGCGCAGCGCAAAATCACCGGCGCGCCATGGCAGGATACTTCGATCACGTCTTCGGCGGTGTACGAATGCGGCCTGGCGAAGAAGGTGGCCACCACTTGATCCACCGCGCGGCCGTCGCGATCCAGCAGGTGACCGATGTGCGCGCGCCAGGGCTGCCAGCAGACGGGGCGGGGGAACCGCAGAATGCGATCGGCGACGGCGCGGGCCTGGGTTCCGGAAATCCGGACGACGCCGAGCCCTCCGCGGCCCGGAGGGGTGGAAAGAGCAACAATCGTATCGGAAAGTGCCAAGGCTTGTAGGGCGGGCAACCGGCCCGCCGCGGGCTGCCAGCCTGCCCTAGCGGTGCGCGCTGCGCGAGCGCGGGCCGTCGCGGCGCGGGCCGTCCCGCCGCGGGCCGTCGCGGCGCGGTCCACCGCCGCCGCTTCGCCGCGGTTCCGGCGAACGCGGCGGTTCGGGAAGGCTTGCCATGCCGGCCGGATACACCACCACCTGCCGCGCCGGTCCGGTGCCCAGGCTTTCGCTGCGGACCGCCGGCTCGTTGCGAAGCGCCAGGTGAATCACACGCCGCTCGCGGCTGTTCATCGGGTTGAACCGGAACGGAACGCCCGTGCGTTTTACCTTGTCGGCCGCCGCGTTGGCGCTCAGCCGCAGCTCCTCGATCCGGAGGAGGCGGTAATCGTTGGCGTCGAAGGAAATGCGCGAGTGGTCTTCCGACGGCATGCGCAGCATCTCCATGGTGACGTGCTCCAGCGCGAGCAGCAGCTCGGCCTTGTTGGCGAGCAGCAGATCCACATCCGCTCCGCTGAACTTCACCACGACGTCGGGGGTTTCGAAATCGTCGGCGGCAGGCTCGGCATCCTGAATTTCGTAGCGCAGTTGAAAGCCGCCGTTCGTCAGAACCGGGCGGAGCAGGCTGTCGATGCGGGTACCGATGGAAGCACTGGAGTACTTTCGTTCAGTCACGGGCTATTTCCTGCCGTTCTTCTTCTTGGGCGCGGGCTGCACCGATAAAGCGGCCTCCTGCGCCGCCTCGGTGTGATTGAAAAACCATTGCTGGGCGATGCTCACCACGGTGCTGGTCACGTAGTATAACACCAAGCCGCTGGGCAGATTGTAGAACATGAAGCCGAAGATCAGCGGCATCAGCATCATCATGCGCTGCTGGCTGGGATCGGCGCTGGGGGTCGGCATCATCTTGGTGCTGATGAACTGGGTGGCGATCATCGCGATCGGCAGAATCTTGATCGGCAGATGCTCGGGCTGGGACAGATCCGTGACCCACAGCCAGTGCGCCCCGCGCATCTCGACCGCCACGCGGCAGACCTGGTAGAACGGCCAGACCAGCAGAAGCTGGATCACCATTGGCAGGCAGCCGCCCATGGGGTTCACGCCGTTTTTCTTGTACAGATCCATGGTTTCCTGCTGCTGGTCGGCCTTGCGTGGATCGTTGAACTTCAGGTTCTTGTACTTGGCGTTGATGGCGTCGATCTGCGGCTTCAGCGCCTGCATTTTGCGCATCGATTTCATGCTCGACAGGCGCAGGGGAAACATCACGATGTACAAAAACACCGTGATCAGAACGATCGACCACCCGAAATTGTGAACGAACGAATCGTTCATCCAGTTGACGATGATGAACAGCGGCTTGGCGATGATCGAGAGCCAGCCGAAATCGACCATGGTCTGCAGCTTCGGGTTGATGCGCTTCAGCAGGTCGAGGTCTTTGGGACCGACAAACAAAGTGAGGTGATTGACCGTGCCGGCGGAAACGGCCACCCCGGGAAAGGCCTCCGGCTTCGGTTCGCTGGGGGTCGCCACCGTGTTGCTGAAGGTGGTCTCCTGCATCGCGCCGTCGTTTTCGGGAAGGAAGACGGCGGCGAAATACGGGTCGGCGATTCCTGTAAACGTGTAGATTCCCGAAGAGGAGACCGGGCCGCTTTTGGCGGCCTTGGCGTTCTGCTCCACCAGCTTGTTGTCGGATGCGTTGAAATACAATGTGCGCTGGCTGGCGGCGGGGTTGGCGACGGTGAAATCGCCAAAGCCGCCGAGCCACTGAATCCGGTTCTCGATGGGACGGCCGTCGACCGTGACGCTGGTATCGACCTTGGAGAGGTAGCTGTTCTTTTGGAACTGGAACTTCTTGTTCACCAAGGTGCGGCCGTCGGAGTATTCGAAGGCCACGCCCAGCCCGTCGGGATCGACGGTCTGCTTGTAGTAGGTCCAGTTGACGTCGGCGGTCGGCTTCCCGGCGGGGAAGTCCAGCGAAAACGGATACGGGAGCTTGGCCGCGGTGTTGACCAGTTCCAGCGGCTTGCCGTCGTTGCCTTTGTACTTCTTCAGCAGCCAGCTGCGCACGGTGGCGCCCTGATTGCTGAAGACCACATGATACAGGTCGGTTTCGATGACGACCGGCGGCTGCGGCTGCTGCGGAGTCGCGTTAGCCGCCGCGGGCGCGCTGGCTTTCGGGGCGGCCGGCGCGGGCGTCTCGGCGGGGGCCGGAGCTTCGGGCTTGGGAGACACGCTGGCGGCGGCCGGCGCCGTCTTCTTCGCCGCGGGAGGAGCGGGCTGCTTGAAGAAATAGGGGGTCAGGAACATCACCGCCCCCATCAGCAGGAAGGCGAGCAGCAGCCGCACTTCCATCGACATTTCTTTCGGAGCCGAACTTTGGTTTTCGCTATTTGCCGTCTGGGCCATTCTGAATTCCGTTTGGCATGGTGCCGGTTAGCGCACCGGATCGAAGCCGCCCTCATGCCACGGGTGGCAGCGCGCTAGCCGACGCAGGCCCTTCCAGATCCCTGGCGCCGCGCCATATCGTTCCACGGCTTCCCGCATATACTCCGAGCAGGTCGGGTAATAGCGGCACGCGGGGGGCAGCAGAGGGGAGAGGACCACTTGGTAGATGCGAAGCGCTCCGACTAAGAACCATTGCAGCGGAGAAAGAGGCGTTCCACTTCCCGGCGCAACTCGGCCATAGGCGCATGGAGCGCTTTCGACCGCGGATTGATGACGATGGACCACTGCGGACTCAGCCGATCGAGAGATTGGCGCACGGCTTCGCGCAACCGGCGTTTGATGCGATTGCGCGCCACGGCCTTGCCGAGGGCGCGCGGAACCGTGAGCCCGATGCGGGGCCCTCCGGCATCCGGTTCCCGAACGCAAAAGGCCGCGAAACAAGGTCCCGAAAACCGGCTGCCTTGTTCGTAAACCCTTCGAAAATCTTGCGATCGCAGGAGGCGGACACGTTTCGGAAAACCAGCGATGGATTAGTGCCTTTCGGAGCTGACCGTGAGCTTCTTGCGCCCACGCGCCCGGCGCCGCGACAGCACCGCACGCCCATCCTGGGTCTTCATGCGAGTGCGGAAGCCGTGCGTCTTGGCGCGCCGGCGGTTGTTCGGTTGGTACGTGCGCTTCGGCATTCTAGTTGTTCAATCCCTAGTATAAAGCAGGCGCCGGGAGGGAGCAAATCAGGGGGTTGGGAGACTGGGGAGAGTGGGGAGCGCCGCCCCCGCCGGTGAGGCGCCGGGTTCGAGCAGCGCCACGGCCGCGGTGTCGGCCGGCAGTTCTTCGCCGGCGCCGAGCGGCACTTCTTCCTGCATCCAGCTGGTGAGGGGCAGATTGCGAAGGTACAGGCGTTCCTGGGTGATCAGCGTGGTTTCGGTGCCCTTCACCCCGGGAACCCGGCGGAGAAAGCGGCGCCGTTCCAGCCGCAACTCCGCCAGAAGCTCCTCCAGGCCGGGGCGCCGGCCGGCCGCGCAATCGCTCTCCACCTTGGACACGGCGCTCTGGTAGCGCGCGGCCAGCACCTGAATGCGCGCCTGCATGAGCAGCCACACCAGATAGGTGGCGCCCAGCGCGACCAGCACCGGCAGCACAATCCAGAAGACCACTTCGGCCGCGAATGACGTCACACGCGAGTATCGGCAGAAACGGGCTTGACCGTTACGCGAGAATGAGAAAACGATGATCCGCCCCGCGCGCGGCCTTTTGTTCGACATGGATGGCGTCCTGTACAACGGCGAAGAGCCGATCGCCGGCGCTGCTTCCGCTCTGCAGTGGGTGCGGCAACGCGAGATCCCCCACCTGTTCGTGACTAATACCACTTCCCGCGGCCGGACGGTTCTGGTCGAGAAACTGCAGCGCTTCGGAATCACCGCCACCCCGGACCAGATCCTGACGCCCTGCCGGACCGCCACGGCATGGCTGAAGAGGCAAACCCCCGGGATGGTCGCTCTGTTCGTTTGTGCGGCGACGCGGCCGGACTTCAGCGGCGTGGATTGTCTCCCGGACGACGCCGAAACGGGGGCCTCCTATGTCGTCATCGGAGATCTGGGCGAGGGTTGGGACTTTCGCACCCTGAACCGGGCGTTCCGGCTGCTGCAATCGAATCCCGAAGCGCGGCTGGTGGCGCTGGGGATGACGCGCTACTGGCAGCGGCCGGACGGGCTGGCCCTGGACGTGGCACCGTTCGTCGCGGCGCTGGAGCATGCGACCGGCCGGAAGCCGGTTGTGTTGGGAAAACCCGCACCGGAATTCTTTCACGCCGCCACCGCTCAGCTCGGCCTCCCCCCGCAGTCGGTGGCGATGATCGGGGACGATATTCAGGCGGACATTGCCGGAGCCCAAGCGGCCGGATTACCTGGTGTTTTGGTCCGGACCGGCAAATTCCGGGATTCCGATTTACACGGGCGCGCGCAGCCGGACGCGATCCTGGATTCGGTGGCGGATCTGCCCCGCTGGTGGGGAAGTTAAGCCGGAGTCCGGGGCGTGACGGGAGCCGGCGCTTCGGGTCTGAGCAGCTGCGCCACTTTGCTGATCAGCTCGGCGGCATCGAACGGCTTCAAGAGCACGTGGTCCGGCGAACGGCGGCTGATGCTCTCCATCGCCACGCTGGTGGCATGTCCGGAGATATAAAGGATTTTCATTCCGGGCCGGTCGCGTTCCATTTCGGCGGCCACGTCGAGCCCGCTGATGCCAGGCATCACCATGTCCACAATCGCCAGGTCGAGCAATGCCGCATGTTCGCGAAACAGCTCCAGGCCCTGCGCGCCGCCGGCGGCCTCGAAAACCTGGTAGCCGCTGCCTTCGAGAATGCGGAGCATCAGCCGCCGCAGGGGGCCGTTGTCTTCGACCACCAGAATCTGCGGTTGGTTGCCATTTGTCATTCGGGGGCCCACTTACCTCCCGAGTATACACTTCCACACTCGAAGATATCTGGGCCACTAATATCGAGTGACAGCCCGAACGGCGTCCCGCTAGCTGGAAGGCACGGAAGCCGGCGAATCCATGGGCCCGCCCATCGGCGCCGGACACTCCCGCCAGCACTCGGCCAGTGGCTTGACCCGATACACCTGGCGGCGGCAATGAGAGCAACGCCAGTAGATGACCAACTGGCGGTCCACAGTCAGCCCGACCTCGCGCAACCGGGTGGGATGGCATCCGCAATCGCACACTACGTCGATTCGCTCGTACATAGCTCAAAAGGGCGGTCCCGACCTCCCTGAACGCAAACGGGAGATCTTATACCTTGTTTCTGTTCAGGACCTCACTCACCATGATGGGCAGGAAACGCTAACATCGACAGGTCCAGGGGTACCGCCGGGGGGCCAGGACTTTATTCGAAAATTGGATGAACGACCTTCGGCCCAGGACTACCGGATTACCGCGGCGCTCATTCCAAGTCCTTCACCGGCACGTCGAAACGGGCGGTATTGACCACTCCGAGCCGCTGAAATTGAACCCAGATGCGGTAGGTTCGGGAACGGGGAAAGACCATGCTGAATTCCAACTGCGGGCCGCCGTCGGCCACCAGCGGATGGGTGTGGATCAAATCAATGAGATCGTCGCTGGCCGCGAGCATATGCGCCCACGCTCCGAGATACTTCTCGATGCCGTCGGCCGGGCTCAGGTGGAAGTACACCAGCGTCTTCTGGCCGGAGATGGGTTGCTCGGGATCGGTCTTGATCTCGACCCGAAGGTTCTCGGCGTCCTTGGTGGAGTAGTCCGCGGTAAGCGGAGCGGCCGCCGGCGGCTTTCCGGGCACGATGACGGTTTTCGCGATCAGCTGCGGGGTGGCGCCGTCGGGGTAGAAGTCTCCCAGCAAACGGTACATCCCGGGCTGCGGGAACTTGTAATCGTAGGTGAAATTGCCGTTCTCGTCCGGGCCCACCGGGTGGTCGTGCACGAAGACCTTCAGGTCCTGGCTGACGATGAACATGTGGAACAGCTTCTCGTGGACCACCTGAAAGTGAGTAACGGGACGATCTTTCCAGGGGTCGTGAATCGTGAACGTGATGCGCGCGGGCTGGCCGGCCTTGAGGGCGCGCGGCGCGACCGAGAGGTCGAGGTGATACTCGACCGGATCCGGAAGCCCGGCGACCAGCTTCATGCCGCAGCGCGAACAGACTCCCGGCCTGGTGCCGCGCACGTCGGGATCCATCGGACATACATAAATGGCGTCCGGCGGAGGGGAAGGCGGCTGCTGGGCGAACAGCGAGCGCGCGAACGGCGCAACGAGCGCGCCGGCCCCGTGGCGGAGCAGCATCCGGCGCGTCTCTCGCATGCCGATCATTATCCAACCCGCGGCCGGCTCGTTGCAAGGCGGTGAAATGGCGCTATAAATAAAGCTACCGTGAAAAGCAAGAAACCGAACGGCAGGAAGCCCGCGCGCGCTTCCGCAAAGCCGGCCGCGCCGGAAAGCCCGCCTGCCCGGAATTCATTGCACGCGTCATGCCCGGTGGTTGGATTCGGCGCCTCCGCCGGAGGGCTGGAAGCGTTCCAGGAGATTCTCGCCGCGCTGCCCGCCGATACGGGTCTGGCGTTCGTGTTTGTCCAGCACCTCGATCCGAAGCACGTCAGCATTCTGAGCGAGCTGCTCGCGCGCAGCGCGAAGATGCCGGTCTTACAGGTGAAAGACCGGATGCCGCTGGAGCCGAACACGGTGTACGTGATTCCGCCGAACGTGGGAATGCGTGTTTCCGACAACAGGCTGGTGCTCACCGAGCGCGCCGGGCCCGGACCGCACCTGCCGATCGACGAATTTTTCCGGTCGCTGGCGGAGGACCGCGGCAGCCGCGCGGTCGGCGTGCTTCTTTCCGGGACCGCCTCCGACGGAACCCTGGGGCTGAAGGCGATCAAGGAAGCGGGCGGGATCACATTCGCGCAAGACCATACGGCGAAATTCGAGGCCATGCCGCGGAACGCGATCGCGGCCGGCTGGGTGGACCTGGTGATGCCACCGGCCCAGATCGCGCAGGAGATCCTGCGGATCTGCCGCCATCCGTATGTGGCCGCGCCGGAGTCCGTTATGGTCACGGAAGGGCCGCCGGCCGAGGCCCTCGAGCCGGCGCGGTTCGACGAGATCTTAAATCTGCTGCGATCGAGCACCGGCGTCGATTTCTCGCTGTACAAGCCCGGAACCCTGCAGCGGCGCATCCTCCGGCGGATGGCCTTGCATAAAGCCGAAACCGGCGCGCAGTACTTGCGGCTTCTGCGCGAAAACCGCGCTGAGCTCAAGGTGCTGTTTCACGACATTCTGATCAGTGTCACCGGCTTCTTTCGCGAGAACACGACTTTTGACGCGTTGAAGCGGCAGGTGTTCCCCGCGATTTTTCACGACCGTTCGGCGGTGAACCCGGTTCGCGTGTGGGTGGCGGGCTGCTCCACGGGGGAAGAGGCATACTCGATGGCGATCTGCCTGCTCGAATATATGCGGGAGGCCGACGTGGAGGTGCCGGTGCAAATCTTCGGGACGGACCTGAGCGAGCCGGCGCTGGAACGCGCGCGCGCGGGAATTTATCCGGAATCGATCTCAGCCGACGTCTCCCCGGACCGGCTGCGCCGGTTCTTCACGCGCGTCGACGGCCAATACCAGATCAGCCGGTCCGTGCGCGACATGTGCATCTTCGCGCAGCAGAACCTCACCAAGGATCCGCCGTTTTCCAAGCTCGACCTGATCACCTGCCGGAACGTCCTGATTTATCTCGGGCCGCCCCTGCAAGCGAAAGTGATGCGGCTGTTCCATTACGCGCTGAAGCCCGCGGGATTTCTGGTGCTCGGCCTCTCGGAAACGGTGGGGAGTTCGGGAGACTTGTTTGCGCCGATCGACCGCCAGCTGAAGATTTACACGCGCAAAGCGGGAATTTCCACCGTCAATCAACTCGACTTTGGAGCGTACGACGAGGTGCGGATCGAGGCGACAGCGAAACACGCGGTCCCGCTCCACTCCGCGCTGGAGAGCCAGCGTCGCGTCGATCAATTCATATTGAGCCGCTACTCGCCCCCGGCCGTGCTGATCAACGAAGAAGGCATGATTCTTCAATTCCACGGGCACACGGCGCCGTACCTGGAGCACTCCGCCGGAGAACCCGCGCTCAACCTCACCCGGATGCTGCGCCCGGAACTGCTGGTCCCGTTCCGAAAGCTGTTTGACCGGGCGCGGAAGCGGCACGCGGCGGTGCGCGGCGAGGTGGTTCGTCTTTCGCACCTGAACCAGAATTACGCGGTCCGCCCGTGCGTCACGCCGATGGTTTTGCCCGGCGAGACCGAACCGCAATACCTGGTGGTGTTCGAAGAACAAACCCCGGGGGGCGAAGCGGCGGATCGCGAAGGACGGCGCGCCGAGGCGGTGAAGCCGGCGGCCAGCGCGCGCCGGATCCGCGAGCTCGAAGAAGAACTGGCGTCCACCAAGCAATATCTCGAATCGGTGATCGAAGAGCAGCAGGCGACCACCGAGGAACTGAAATCGGCCAACGAGGAGATTCAGTCCAGCAACGAAGAGCTGCAATCGACGAATGAAGAGCTGTTGACGGCCAAGGAAGAACTGCAATCGACCAACGAGGAGCTGCAGACCGTCAATGAGGAGATGCACAGCCGCAACGCCGAGCTGAGCCAGATCAACAACGATCTCAACAATCTTCTGAGCAGCGTCAACATCCCGATCGTCATGCTGGGCAACGACCTGCGGATCCGCCGGTTCACGCCCCAGGCCGAGAAGGTGTTGAACCTGCTGCCGACGGACGTGGGCCGGCCGGTGAGCGATTTCAAGCCGAAAATCGACATCCCCGATCTCGAAGAATTGTTCCTGGACGTGATCGAAAACCTGCACGTGAGGGAGCGTGAAGTGCAGGACCGCGAAGGACGCTGGTTCTCGATGTGGGTGCGGCCGTACCGGACGGCGGAAAACAAGATCGATGGGGCGGTGATGGTGCTGTTCGACGTGACCGAACGCAAGCAGGCGGCCGAAGCGCGCTACCGGCGGCTGTTCGAAACCTCGAAGGACGGGATCCTGATTGCCGACGCGGAAACCGGAGCGATTCTCGATCTGAATCCATACATGACGAAATGTTTCGGGGTCAGCCGGTCGGGCTCGATCGGAACCAGGTACTGGGATCTGGAGCTGTTCCGGGGAACCGAAATAGATGCCGGCAGCCTGGCCAAGCTTCACGAGAGCGAGGCGATCCAGGTCTCGATTGCCACGCGCATTCCGGGCGCGGGGCGGGCCGACCTGGAGATCATCGGGAACGTCTATCCGGAAGGCGAACGGCGGGCGATCCAGTTGAACATTCGCGATGTCACCGAGCGCAGGCGGACCGAAGAGAACGCGCGGCGCGCCACGGGGCAGCCGAAAGCGCCGCACCGCATGGAAGCGATCGGGCGGCTGGCCGGCGGCGTGGCGGGGGACTTCGACCGGTTGCTGAACGTGGTGAGCAGCCAGGCGGAGACTCTCCAGGCGAAGCTGGGCGCCGACGATCCGATATCGGCCCATGCGGCCGAGCTCAGCCAGGCGCTGGAGCGGGCCGGCACGCTCGCGCGCCAGCTCATGGCGTTGGGCGGAGGGCGCGAGCCGCGTCCCGAAATCCTGAATCTCAATGAGGTTGTCTCCGAAATGGAGCAGATTGTCCGGATCGCGCTGCCCGCGAAGATCGAGCTGCGGGCCGAATGCGATCCGGAGTTGAAGCGGGTCAAGGCGGACCGCGGCCAGATCGAGCAAGTACTGCTGAACCTGGCGCTGAACGCGCCGGAATCCATGCCGTCGGGCGGCGAGTTGACAATCCGAACGTACAACATGGATGTGGACGAGGCGTATTCGCGCGAGCATCCGGCGGTGAAGCCGGGGGTGTACGCGGTGATTGAGCTGTCGGACACGGGGCCCGGGCTCAGCTATGAATCGGTGTCCGCGACGGCGCCGCCCGTGGCGGCGCCGCACGCGGCCGGCGCGGCGGATCTCTCTTCGCTTGCCGCGGTCATGCGGCAATTCGGGGGCTGCATCTGGGCGGCCAGCGAACTCGGCCGCGGCACGACCATTCGCCTCTTTCTCCCGCAGGCGGGGGAACCGTTGTAGGGCAGGGCGCGCTGCCCTTCGCTTCCAATGGGCGGTCCAACCCATTGGTTGTGTGTCGCGCCGCACCGTGGCGGCGGGATGTGCCTTGCCGCCCCGAATTCAAACCGCGGATAATAATTGCGTGGTGCGGCTACAGGTCCAGTGCTACGCGGGGCGAAAAGCCGACGAGCGGCCCGTCCGGTTCCGGCTGGGCGATCGGGATTACATGGTCGAGGAAATTATCGACCAGTGGTACGGACCGGACGATCAATTTTTCAAAGTGCGCGCCGACGACGACAACCTCTATATCCTCCGGCAAAAGAAATCGGAAGGGGAGTGGAGCCTGGAATCCTTCCGCCGTTTGCGCGTGCAGTCCGCGGCCGGCGCCACCCGGTTTGAATAGCTTCCGCTCGCCGGCGCGCCGGTTCTTAGCGCGGCCTCACCGCGAAGCCGCTTCCTTTTCCGCCAGCAGCCGCCCTGCTTCCACGCTGAATTCTTCCCTGGCCTGGCGATACAACTCACCGCTTCCGGGGCTCGGGAACCCGGCGTGAATGCTGCGCACCCGGCCCTTGCGATCGATGAACAAGGTAGCCGGCCACGTGTTCCAGTTCACAAGCTGCGAGAGCTTTGCATTCGCCTCGTCCGGATCGCCGCACAACAGCACCGGGAACTCCAGCCCGTACTTCTTCACGAAGGCGCGCAAACGGGCCGGGTTTTTCAGCTGTGCGGCCTCCTCAAAGGACAGGGAAACGATCTCCAGCCCCTGCCCGCCGTACTTCCGGTACATCTCCTCCAGAAACGGCGCTTCATCGTGGCAGTTGGGGCACCAGCTCCCCGTGATCTCCACCACCAGCACCTTTCCGCGAAAGCGCGCATCCGTGTTGGAGACCAGGCGTCCGTTCAAATCCGGGAAGCGGAACCGGAACGGCTCGTTCGGATCCTTCATGGTGGTGTGCTGATCGGGATCGGCCGGCTCGGGAAGGCCTTTGGCGCGCGCCGCGGCGGGACGGTACGCCGTCAGCTTGGTGCTGGCGTCCTGCAGAATGTCGAGCGTGCCGTCGCTCGCGGGAGTGATCCGCAGCAGATGCGCGCGCGCCCCGTCAAAGTGGCTGAGGACGAACGCGCCATCGCGGTAGCTTCCGCTGATGGTGCCGGTATCTCCGTCGACTCTGAGGATCGTCGCCCGCGCCTCGGCCCCGTGCTGCTGCACGATGAACCGCCACGCCAACTCGCCCTTCCCGCTTTTATTCGGAATCTCCCACAGCCCGTCAATGTTTGGAACGTTTCCGGCCCCGGCCGCTTCCTTCGCCGGCGCCGCGCGCGTCGCGCGGATCGCAAACGGACCTGCCATCCGCCGCGTTCCGGCGTACTGCCCTTCCAGAACGCCGTCGTGGAGCGTGGCTTCGAGAGTGGCTCCGTAATAGGCCCACTTCAACCAGAGCTGGTTGTTTTCAAACCGCCCTTCCGTCGACGGATACCGGTCCTCGCCATTGAAGAAGAAGGCGGTGACGCTGGCGCCCGAGCCGGCAATCTCCAGCGGGAACGGCGTGGCCACCCCGTTGATCTGGATGGTGGCGTCCCACCGGCCGGCGATGCCGGATGGGCCGGACTGAGCCGCCGCGACGCAGGCCATCCCGAGGAATACGAACAGACAGCGCGGAAATTTCATGGAGAAGAAGATATCACGCTCGGATTGCCGGCGCGCGGCCTTGCCGGCCTTGCGGGCATTGCGCCGGACACGGCAACTCCGGTAGCTTAGGAGTGGAGGAATGGCCGAGCGGTCGAAGGCGGCGGTCTTGAAAACCGTTAGTGGGGTGACTCACTCGGGGGTTCGAATCCCTCTTCCTCCGCCAGATAACTCTTTTTAGATCGGTTTTATTTAGCGTGGCTGGCGCCGCTCGACCGTATCGAGATTGTCTTGCCAACGCGATTCAGCAGATTTACGGCTCACCAGAACCGCGCCGCCTCTTCCTCCGGGGAACACGCATCATAGCCGCTGGAAGTAACCGGTCGCGCAAAATCGCCGCTCTTGATCGGGATCAATCAGAGTTGATGTGCGGAATCCGCTTCTCCTTCGCATGGGTCTCAAGCGCGAAGTGGCCCGTATTGAAGAAATGGATGGTGGCACTGGAATATCGCGTCTGAACGCCTCAGCACCGGCCGGGATGAGCTGGGAATGACATGCACTTGACGGCATAGTTATTATAGTGCATGCTAAATATGTGAAGTGGGAAGTTGACCTGCACGATGAGTTCGTTCCCGAATATGGCGAACTGCACAAAGACGTGCAGGACGAGCTGCTCGCTCACATCGAGCTTCTCGAACAATTCGGCCCGCGGCTGGGGCGGCCGCGAGTGGATACCCTGAACGGCTCACGTCACGCGAACATGAAGGAATTGCGGTTTGATGCCGCCGACGGTGTCTGGCGCTTCGCATTCGCATTCGACCCGAAGCGCCGAGCGATCATCCTGTGCGGCGGTGACAAGTCAGGCGGCAGCGAGAAGCGTTTCTACCGGCAGCTGATAGACAAGGCCGATGAGCGCTTCGAGGCGCATCTGGCCGTAATCAAGAAGCAAAAGGAAAGGAAGTAACCACCATGACCAACCTAGAACGGATACGGAAGGAACTGAGCCCGGCCCGTCGCAAGAAGGTTGAGGCCCGAGCAGCGCAGCTCATTGCCGAGGAGATGACCCTGCAGGAGTTGCGGCATGCCCGCAAGCTGACACAGGTCCGTATGGCGAAGGCTCTCGGGATCGGGCAGGACGGCGTGTCCAAACTCGAGAAGCGCGCCGATCTCATGATCTCCACTCTACGCAAAACCGTCGAAGCAATGGGCGGCACGCTCTCTCTGGTCGCAGAATTTCCCGATCGCGAACCCGTCGTGCTGTCCGGCATCGCCGAGGAAGAACCGGGGCAGAAGCCAGCAAGCCGGAAGCGCGTTCACGCCAATGCCTGATCGAGGTCGCTGGGGCCGGACGCAAGACGAGTGAAATGCCTTTGTGAGGAGAAGGCCCGCGAATGGCTCGGAGCGGTCAGCCAGATGCCGGATTTGCTGTAGCGACTTTGCAAGTCAAAGCTGCCAAAACGGCGGGCGAGGCGAGTTTCGCGGCCATTACTCCTCCCCGGCGTCCATCGGAGCCGAAACTTGACACAGGGCGGTCCAGCCTTCGAGCCGCCGCGGGCTCACGATGCACTTCCGAAACCGCTCAGGCAACCACGGGATCGTCCGCCCAGACTTCGAAACCCTGTTCCGAAATGTGCGCCACCAGGACCTCGGAATGATGGCCGTGCAGGCGAAAGATCTGGCGGACCAGGTCGCAGACGCTCTCGGAGCCACGCTCGTAAAACACCACCACGGAGGGGCCTGCGCCGCTCAAGGCGCAGCCCAGCAGTCCGGGCGCGCGCAGCCGGAGGATCTCGTCCAGGCCGGGGACCAAGGCGCCGCGGTACGGCTGATGAAACCGGTCTTCGAGCGCCGCGGGAAACGCGAGGGTGGAGCCGGTGGCGAGCGCGGCCACCAGCAACGCCACGCGCTGCACGTTGAACACGGCATCTCCGGCGGTGTAGCAATCGGGGAGCACCGAGCGCGAATGCGCGGTCGGCAGTTCGAAATCCGGCACCACGATTCCCACGTTGAAGCGGTGCGGCAGGTCCAGCCGCACGGCGCGCGCGACGCCGCCGGAGTCGATGGCGCTGGCCACAATCGAGCCCAGAACGCAGGCCGCCACGTTGTCCGGGTGTCCTTCGAGCCGCGCGGCCTCGTCGAGGATGCGGAGCGGCTTCCAGCCGAGCCCGAGCACGCGGTCGGCGATCACCACGCCCGCGGTCAGCGCCGCCGCGCTCGACCCCATTCCGCGGCTCAGCGGAATTTCGTTTTGAATTTCCAGCTCGATGGGCGGCATCTCGAGCCGGTGACTCTCGGCGACGGTAAGCGCCGTCCGCCAGATCAGATTGTCCGCGCCGGTCGAGATGCGGTCGGCATCGCGCCCCGCGGCGCGGATGGCGAGCGTCCGGCTGGGCCGGAACCGGCATGTCAGGTAAACGCCAAAGGCCAGCCCCAGCGCGTCGAACCCGGGCCCGAGATTGGCGCTCGATGCCGGCACCTTGACCGTGTACCACGACATAAACTTGTGATTATCGCATGGGTGGAAATTGAAGCCGCGGCGCCCGCCGCGGCTCCCCTGTGACTGCGGCGGAACCAGCCGTTTTACTTGATCTCGAGGATTTCCTTCTCCTTCGCCTTGGCGGCCTGATCGATCTTGGCCATATAGGCGTCGGTCAACTTTTGAATCTCGTCGTGCGCCCGCTTGTCCTCATCCTCGGTGATTTTCTTGTCTTTCAGAAGCTTCTTGACGGACTCATTGCCGTCGCGCCGGATATTGCGCACCGACACGCGGTGATGCTCGGCAACACCGTGCAACTTCTTGACCAGTTCCTTGCGCCGCTCTTCCGTCAGCGGCGGAATCGGCAGCCGGATCATTTTGCCGTCGTTGGCCGGATTGAGCCCCAGATCCGAAACGCGGATGGCTTTCTCGATCGGCCCGATCTGGGAGACATCCCACGGTTGGATGGTGATGAGCGAGGGTTCCGGAACGTGCAGGTTGGCAACCTGGTTCAGCGGCGTCGGCGTGCCGTAATAATCCACGCGGATGTGATCGAGGATGCTGAGCGAGGCGCGTCCCGTCCGTATGGAAGCCATCTCATGCTGCAGGTCCGAGAGCGCTTTCTCCATCTTGTTTTTTACGTGCGCCTCGACCTCCTTCACCGAATTGAAACTCTGATTGGCGGGAGCGGTCTGTTGTTCTGCTTTCATGGCGGTTGTCTCCGAAAAGTCCGGCCTTATGCCGGGGGTTCCGCGACTGACACCAGCATTATAACTCGCGGTGCCCGGTCAACCCGTTCGAAATGCGGAACTTGTTGGCGGAATGCGGAGATCGCCTGATATGCTGGAAAGATCGCTCCGCACCTCGCCTCCAACCTGCGCGTGGTGATGGTCGCCACACGAAACCCGGTCAACCTGGGCGCGGCCGCGCGCGCCATGGCGAATTTCGGCTTCTCCTGCCTGCGGGTGGTCAATCCCTACGAAGTCGCCTTCCGGGAAGCCCGGTCGGCGGTGGGAGCGGCGCCGCTGCTGCGGCAGGCCGAAGAGTATCGCAGCCTGGCCGACGCCATTGCCGATTGCCGGCTGGTGGTGGGCACGACCTCGGTCGGGCATCGCGAGCTGCAGCATTCCGTCCGCCGTCTCGAGTATGGAGCGCGCCTGATCCGGAAAGCGCTGGCCAGCGGTCCGGTGGCGCTGCTGTTCGGCTCCGAGAAGTTCGGCCTCTCCAACGTGGACCTGAGTCACTGCCACTGGCTGATGCGCATCCCGACCGTGAGCCAGGATCTCTCGATGAATCTCGGGCAAGCGGTTTCGCTCTGCCTTTACGAGCTGGCGCGCGATCCCAAGGCGGCGCAGGCGCGGCCGGAGAAGATCACGGCCGCCACCGCGGCCGAAACCGAACAGATCACCGCGCAGCTGCTCGAGGTTTTGCAGCGCTGTGGTTACGTCAACCAGGTGACCGCGGGTTCTACCGAAGAAAAGGTGCGGCGGCTGGTGCGGCGCCTGCACATCGCGGGGCGGGATGCGCCGGTATTGCTCGGAATGCTGCGGCAGATCTTGTGGAAATTGCGCTGACATCGCGCCGCGAAAAGGCCCCGAGCCGATGCCGGCCGGCTTTACCGGCCGTCCACCGTTTCAGGCGCGGGGGCATGCCCTACCTGCCGGTAGCGGGCATTCTTCGCGTCTTCCAGATCGCGTACCAGCTTGATAATTTCTTTGCGGACCATGGTGCGAATGCGAACCTCGATGGTGGCCGCCTGAGCCGCAATCCGCACCAGCGTGAAGCGCTTCGTGCCGAAGGCCATCACCAGGATGGCGCTGACGAACAGCAGAACACTGGCGATCCAGCGGTACGTCTCGGTTCCCACGAACGGCACACCTTGCGATCCCATCCACACCAGGCCGGCCGCGACCGTCGTGCAGGCGCCCGTGATCCAAAGAAGCCAGCGGTGCGTCAGTTGCATCACGGCCACCGAGCTCACGTCTTCCAGCCGGATACTGGTGAATTCCGATTCGCTGCTGTGCCAGACACGCAGATCGGTCAAAAACAATCGCCCCGTCGCTGTCTGCAAACGGAGGATCAGACGTTCTCCTTCGGTTAACGTCATACAGGTGCAGTCTCAGTCTATGATCCTCCCGTTCTCGAGCGGGCTCAATACTCGCTTTGGTGGAAGGCCGCGCGCGCCGGTGTGCCGCGGCGGCGCTGGGCTATAATTCGAATGTCCAGCCAGCGTGCGGATGTGGCGAAATTGGCAGACGCGCTGGATTTAGGTTCCAGTTCCCGCGAGGGAGTGTAGGTTCAAGTCCTATCATCCGCACCAAACACCCCGCGAAGGACGTGCTGCCAATGGAGATCCTTCCGTCCCAGTCCGGCGGCCTCGGGACGAAGCCTCGCGGGAAACTCCGAGGCCGCGCGGCCCCGCCAGAGTCCGCCAGGGTCCGTACTCCCGCAGCCCGGCTTTGGCATATACTGTGCGGACAGATCGGAGCCGTCATGAAGATTCGCCGTTCGATCGGTTGGGCCGTGCTGAACGCTGCCCTTCTGATCTCCCAGGCCGCCGCCCAGAGGCAAACTCCCGCCGTGCGCAACGCGCCGCCGCCCATCATTTGGCCGTCGCCGCCGCTGCCGGATGGTCCGATGGTCCTCGACACCGGCGTCCAGCACCAGATCCGGGTGACCGTCACCAAAGGCCTGAACCAGCCGTGGAGCATGGCGTTCCTTCCGGATGGCGGCATCTTGATCACGGAGCGGCCGGGACGCCTCCGGATCGTACGCAACGGCGTGCTCGATCCGAATCCCGTGCCGGGCGTGCCGGAGGTGCAGGCGGGCGGCCTCTCCGGGCTGATGGATCTCGCGCTGCATCCGCGGTTTTCCGAGAATCACCTGATTTACTTCACGTATCACAAACCTCCGTCCAATCAGACCGGCGGCAACGCCGGTATCATCACGCTCGCGCGCGGCCGATGGGACGGGCACGCGCTGGCCGAAGCGCGCGACCTGTTTTCCGCCACCCAGAGCGGCAACGCCTCGCGCATCGTCTTCGGCAAGGATGGGATGATTTACATGACCGTCGGAGTCGGCGATCCGCCGGCCGCGGCGCGCGCGCAGGATCCGAACGACCTCGCCGGCAAGGTCCTGCGGTTGCGCGACGATGGCACCGTGCCGCCCGATAATCCGTTCGTGGGGCGCGCCGGCTACCGGCCCGAGATTTATACGCTCGGCCATCGCAACGCGCTCGGGCTCGCGGTCGAGCCCAATACCGGCGCCATCTGGGAGTGCGAGGATGGGCCGAACGGCGGCGATGAAATCAACGTGCTGCAGCCCGGGAAGAATTACGGCTGGCCCGTGGTCAGTTACGGCCGCTTCTATCTCGGGCCGCGGGTCAGCGAGAATCCGTGGCGCGAGGGCATGGAGCCGCCCCTCGTGTTCTGGGTGCCCGCGATTGCCGTCTCGGGCATGACTTTCTATACCGGAGACAAATTTCCGAACTGGAAAAACAATGTCTTCGTCGGCGGCATGCGGCAGGGAGAAGTGCCGCGCTCCGGCCATTTGGAGCGGATCGACTTCAACGAGAAGTGGGAGGAACTGCACCGTGAATCCCTGCTCCGCGAACTGCAGCAGCGTATCCGCGATGTCCGCCAAGGACCGGACGGTGACCTGTATGTCCTGACCGCCGAAAACGACGGCGCGCTGCTGCGCATCGAGCCGGCGCCGGCGCCCGCGACGACGGCGCGGAGGTGATTGTGCGGCTGTTTTGCTTCTCGCTGGCGCTCGCATGGTGCGCCGCCGGTTCGGCGCAGTGGATCGACTACCCGACAGCCGGAGTGCCGCGCCTCCCCAATGGAAAACCAAACCTGAGCGCCCCGGCGCCGCGCACTGCCGGCGGCAAGCCCGACCTCTCGGGCATCTGGGGCTGGGAGCACAACCGGCCGTGCCCGCCGCAGGGTTGCGATGACCAGCCCATCGGACAGGAGTTCGTCAACATCGGCTGGAGCCTGCAGGGCGGTCTGCCGTACCAGCCGTGGGCCGCCGAGCTGGTGCGGAAACGGCGCGCCCGCAACGCCATCGACGATCCCCAATCGCACTGCCTGCCGCGCGGCGCGCTGCGCATCCATACCGACGCGACTTACAAGAAGTTCGTGCAAGTGCCCGGCCTGCTGGTGATCCTGAGCGAGCGGAATGCGAGCTATCGCCAGATCTTCACCGACGGCCGGCCGCTGCCCGAGGATCCCACCCCCTCCTGGAACGGGTACTCTTCCGGCAAATGGGAAGGCGATACCCTGGTGGTGCGCACCACCGGGTTCCGTGGAGATTCGTGGCTGGATTCTTCGGGAAGTCCCCTGACCGAAACCGCCACTGTGATCGAGAAGTTCCGCCGGCCGAATTTCGGAACGCTGCAAATCGAAATCACGGTCGACGATCCGAAAGCCTACACGCGGCCCTGGACGATTCAACTCAGACAGCCGTTGATTACCGATACCGAATTGCTCGATTACATTTGCCTTGAAAACGAAAAGGACAGCTCGCATTACGCGGCGCAGTAAGCCGAGTTATAAGAGCTGCTCCATGAGGGTCACCAGGTACTCCTGGTCGAAGGGGCCGGAACGGTAGGTGCGTGGGTCGAAGAAGCGCCACAATTTCTTCTCCTTCTCCAGCGTGTAAAACAGCAGTTGCTCTTCGATGAGGTCCTTGTCGAGCAGAGCCTGGTTGAATGCGCGGACGGAGCCCTTCATGGTGTAAGGAATGCGGAAGTCTTCGGTGGAAATCAATTCTCCGGTGGTGGCGAACTCGATCTGCAGAATGCGGCCGCGCGCGTTGAGCTGAATCAGATTCGGCGCGTCCTCGCGCAAACCGTCGTCGGCAAACGCCGGAGGATCGAGCGCCACTTCGGTGTGCGACAGCAGACGGTTGAGCGAGCCGACGAAATCCGCGCAAATGGCGTGCAACTCGGTAGCGGCGCGGCGGCGCAGATCCGCGATTTCCCGCGCCTGTTCGTGGCGCTTCTGATCTTTTTCCGCCAAGGCATCGATGTTCTCGGCCAGGCGTTTCAAACGCGTATCGCGCCCCTGCATCTGATTGATGCGCGACAAAACGGCAACCCCCTTTGTTCATTTCAGAATACCGGACTCTCAGCCGCCCCGGAATTGCTGCGGGCCGATCAAATCCAACAGATCCAGGCTCAGGTGCCGCAGTATTTTATCAGCTGTTGCGATGGAGAATAAATGCTTGCCTTTGAGGACATTGTGGAGATGCGGCTGGGAAACTCCGATGGCCCGCGCCAGTCCTCTTTCGGAGACCTCTCCACTCCGAACACGGTTTTGCAGATGCAGAATGAGCCGAAGTTGAGCTTCCCGAAAGTCAATCGGCATGGCTGGCTATATTCTTTCGGCGAATAGGGGAGTACTGTACCCCTTCAGGAGAAAGGCGCGATTCTGGTGTTGCACCCCGTTCCGGCCCGCGAAGACTAAGGCTGTCCGCTCAGCAGCTTATCATCCTGCCAAGCGTACTAGGACGAGCGGTTCAGTTGGGTTGCCGGGTGTGTGATAGTTGACGTTTTTGGAATGCGCCCTAGAGTGAAGGTAGCCGCAAGTGGTCGCAGCTCGGGCCCCAGCACTGAAGACCACTGGGGAGGAGTTTGAAATGGAATGGGATCGCTCCAAAACGATCGGGCTTGCGAAAATCTCGTGTGCTTACTGTCATGGCTACGGCCTGCGGTTTGCCCGCCGAGGCAAGGAAGTGCCTTGCCCCTGCGTGTTCCGCGCGATATTTCGAGCTTGTTACAACCGGTTCCGCGAGTGTGTGGAGAAAGGGCCGCACACCAGCGCGGTGACTATGGAATTTTGCCGCGGGGCGGAAGGCCACCGCACCTATTCAAGAAAACGAGAGGAGTATATGGCCGACTTTTGTCTCGTCAGCCAACGCCTGCTCGACCCTGCCGATTACAGGTTATTCCGGATCCATTTTCTGCTGGGCGCCGACTGGAAGCTCTGTTGCCGGCACTTCCATGTGGACCGAGGCACGTTCTTTCATGCCGTTTATCGGATCCAGCAGCGGCTCGGACGAGCTTTCGCCGAGTTGGAGCCGTATGCCTTGTTTCCTCTTGACGAGTATTTCAGCGGTATGATCCGGCACCCCCTGCCTAGCACACCGCCCCGCATTCCGCCATACTTGCGGATCAATCCGACAACATCGCTGCCGCTTTCTGCTTGATCTCCCAGCGCCCGGCTTACAATGAAGTCCTGCCATGGACCCGCTCACGCACACGGCTACCGGGTTATTCCTGAGCCGTGCCGGGCTGAATCGCTGGACACCCCGAGCGGCTCCGATTCTGATGCTGGCGGCGAACGCTCCGGACATCGATATCGTGACCGCCGGTGGCGGGTGGTTAAATTACCTGCATTATCACCGGCACTTGACGCACTCCTTAATCGCAATGCCGGTCCTGGCCATCCTGCCGGTCCTGTTGGTCCGCGGGGTTTCCCGCAAACCGGTGCAGTGGTGGGGCGCCTTCCTGGCGGCGTTGCTTGCCGTGGCGTCCCACCTGCTCCTCGATCTCACCAATGTCTATGGGATTCGCCTGCTTTTGCCGTTCTCGGCGGAATGGCTGCGGCTGGACTGGACCGGGCTGGTGGATCCCTGGATTTGGGGCGCGTTTCTGGTCGCTTTGGTCATCCCGCCCCTGTCGCGGCTCGTGAACGCGGAGATCAGCTCCGGCAAAGCGCGCGACCTGCACTACGGCCGCGGTGCCGCCGTATTCGCACTTTTCTTTCTTATCCTCTATGACGGAGGGCGGGCCGTACTCCACTCGCGGGCGGTGGCCGCGCTGGAGGCGCGGATGTACCAGGGGCAGATTCCGGCACGCGTCCTGGCCGTACCCGGCCCGAATCCGCTGGACTGGCGCGGCGTGGTCGAAACCAAGGACTTCTACCAGGTAACCGATGTCGATCTGCTGGCGGAATTCAATCCGGAGCGAGGCACGGTATTTTATAAAGCAGCGCCGGACCCGGCCATTGGCGCGGCCCGCCGGACCCGCACCTTTCAGATATTTCTCGGATTTACGCAGTACCCGTTGTGGAGAGTGATGCCCGCCGAGCAGCGGCAGAACGCGAAGCGGGTGGAACTGGTGGATCTGCGGTTCGGCACTCCGAGCGAACCTGGTTTCCGCACGAGCGCGCTCGTCGACGGCGAAGGCGAGGTGCTGGAGAGCTCCTTTCGACTGGGCCGGCAGCCGCCCCGATAAGGGGTTTACTCACCAAAACTACGCAAATGCGCTGATTTTCAACGGCAGCCGGCGCGGCACAGAATAGGGTCGTGGACACCAGCCGGTTGAGTGGGCACCTCGACGCGGAGCAACTCCGAGACGTCACTCTGGACGATGAATCGCTGATGCGCGAGATTTTATCCGTGCTGATCGACGATACGTCGCGGCAGGTGAAACTGCTGCAGTTGGCGATTCAAGATGAGGATGCGATGCGCTGCATGCGCCTGGCTCACTATTCCAAAGGCGCGTGCGCCAACGTGGGCGCGACTGCGGCCGCAGCCATCCTGAAGGACATCGAACGGCGGGCGGCGAACCACGAGTTTCAGGAATGCGGCGCGGCCCTCGGCCGGCTGGCTGAGGAAGTGGAGGCGCTTCGTTCCGCCGCCGCTTTCTTATAACGGGCGCGCTTGCCGCAGAAGAGCTTGAACCCCATCCACGCACAACACAGCGGCATGCTTGGATTCGGCAGCGAGGCCGCCAACGGCTTCTTCAATCGCGGATGCCCGCAGTCCCGAGATTTCGGCCCGCTTCTTGCCGGTGAGCCACTCGGTGAGAGCGGACCCGGCCGCGATGGATGCGGTGCAGCCGCGAACTTTATACCGCGCTTCGACCGCGGTTTCTCCCTCGAAACGGACCGACAGGCGCAGAATGTCACCGCACGCGGGGTTTGACACTTCGACTGTAAAGGCCGGAGGCGGCAACTCGCCGATATTGCGCGGGTTCTGGAAGTGATCGAGCAGCCGTTCCGAGTACATCGGCTCCATTCTAGCGGAGGTGGTTACGATGCCGCGGAGTGAGTCTGCGCCGCTCCTTGTTGTTTCTTCGCCTGCTTTTTCTGACGGCGCGGCAGCCGCGACTTGTTTTTGGGGGGTAAGCGGCCGCGACGGTTTCGCGGTTTGGGTTGCTCGTCGGGTTGCGGCTGCGGTTCCGGCCTCGCGCCGGTGGCGGCGGCGATCTTTCCGGCCGCCTTGCCGATGGTTTTCGCGGCGCTTACCAGTAATCCCTCTTCATTTTCGTGTTTGGGCTTTTGTGGCATGTCGCCCTCCCCAGCGAAGCCGGCAACTGGCGCGCCGATGAGAGGAATCTCACGGAAGTATGTTCCAATATGGCGATGGTCCAGGTGGTAGCCGCGATTCTGGAGCGCGACGGGAAGATCCTGATCGGACAAAGGAAGCCCGGCCAATCGCATGCGCTGCAATGGGAATTTCCAGGGGGCAAAGTCGAACCGGGCGAAACGCCCGAGCAGGCGCTGGCGCGCGAACTGGAGGAGGAACTCGGAATCAGCGGAGTCGCCGGCGCGGAAATCACACGGTACCCGTATGCGTATCCGGGCAAGAGCACGATCGAGCTCATTTTTTTTCGGGTCACGGCCTTCCACGGCGAGCCGCAGAATCGCGTGTTCCACGATTTGCGGTGGGAGCGGGCGGAGCGGCTGCGGGAGTTGAACTTTCTGGAGGGAGACAGGGATTTTCTGCGCGCGCTGGCCGAGTGAACGCGGCATACTGTTGGCTATGGCAACCGCAATCAAAATGGTGGATCCGCAGCAGGACGAATTCCTGGCGGGGCTGGAAAGCAAGAGCAAACGCGCGAATCATTTCTTCCGGACCATGGCCAACCGGCCGGAGGTTCTGAGAACGTTTGTGCCCTTCTATGGCGCGGTGGTGGGGCCGGGATCGGTCGAGCGGCGCATCAAGGAATTGGTTTACCTGGCGTGCTCCATGGCCAACCATTGCGCCTATTGCACCGCCGCGCACACAGCGAGCGGGAAGAAGGCCGGCGTGACGGACGAGGATTTGCGGGCGCTCCAGGCCGAACAGGACGACGCATTCCGCGGCGGCGAACGCGCCGCGATCCGGTACGCCCGCGAGCTGACCCGAACCGGCAATGCGGCCCAGACGCGCGAAGAACTATTCGCCCACTTCACCAACGAGCAAATTGTCGAAATCACGCTCGTGGCCGGGGTCGCGAACCTGACCAACCGGTTCAACAACGGCCTGGGCCTGCAACCGGAATCCTGATGGCGATTCTGAGCGGGATTCACCCGGTCGCGGAGGCGCTCCGCGCCGGGCGCGCGCTCGACCGCCTGTTGATCGCGCAAGGCGCCGGCGGCCCCCGCCTGCAGGAGATCATTGATCTGGCGCGCCAGGCGGGCGTGCCCGTTCGATTCGAGCAACGCGCCGCGCTCGACCGGCTAGCGGGATCTTCGGCGCATCAAGGCGTTGTGGCGCTGGGGGCGGCACAGAAATACGCGGGGCTGGACGCGGCGCCTTCCCAGGGAATCCTGGTGATCCTTGACGGAGTAGAGGACCCGCATAATCTGGGCGCGATCATTCGCACGGCGCATGCGGCCGGGGCTTCGGGCGTGGTCATTCCGGAGCGGCGGGCGGCCGGGCTCACCGATGTGGTCGCCAAGGCGGCGGCGGGCGCGCTGGAACATCTGCCGGTCATCCGGGTGATCAACGTGAATCGCGCGCTCGAAGATCTCAAAAAGCGCGGCTACTGGATCTACGGCCTGGATGAGCGCGGCGCGGAAGCTTACGATCGGGTGAATTTCACCGAGCCGACCGCTCTGGTGCTGGGCGGCGAAGGCAAAGGCCTGCATGAACAGGTTCGCAAACATTGCGACGTGCTGGTGCGGATCCCGATGGCCGGCCGGATATCTTCGCTCAACGTTTCGGTGGCGGCGGGGATCGTGCTGTTCGAGTGGAAGCGTCGCCGCGGCAAGTCCTCATAGTAGAATCGAGGTTGGCCCGCCAGCCCGGCTGCGCAGGAGCGCGAGGCCCCGGCGTTTTCAAAGGACAGGAAGCACTGATGAATCACGTATTGTCGACGCACCTGTTTGTGAACCATCGCCTGACCACCGCGATGCTGACGAAGATCCAGCAGGCCGGCGTTCCCGCGGTCGAGGTTTTTTGCGCGCGCCAGCACCTCGATTACACAAACAAGACGCAGGTGGCGGAGCTCGGGCACTGGTTCCGCGATTCGGAGATGAAGCTGCACTCGCTGCACGCGCCGATGTATACGGATGAAATCTGGGGCCGGTCGGGCCCGCAATCGGTCATCAGCATCACGGAGACCGTCAAGGCGCAGCGGCTGAAGGCGGTCGATCAGATCAAGCGGGCGCTGGAAGTGGCGGAGGTGATCCCATTCCGGTACATGGTCCAGCACATCGGAGTGGGCGGCGAAGAGTTCGACATGCGCAAGTTCGACGCGGCCTTTTCCGCCCTCGAGGAACTCAGCTTATTCTCGCGGCAGCGCGGCGTCGAAATACTTCTGGAAAATATTCCCAACGAGCTTTCGAGCGCCGAGAAGCTGATGCAGTTCGTGCAGATGACGCATATCGGCCTGAACTTTGTGTTCGACACCGGACACGCCAACATGAACGAGGGGGTGGCGGCGGCCTTCGACATCATGAAGGATAAGATCCGCTCCACCCACATTCACGACAACGACGGCAAGCAGGATACGCACCTGTTCCCGTTTCTTTCCGAAGGCGGCACCATCAACTGGCGGGAGACGATGGCGCTGTTTCGCAGCCGCGGCCAGCAGTTTCCGCTGCTGCTGGAATTGAAAGAGAACCCGGAATTCCCCAACCCGCTGGACAGCGTGAAAGAAATTTTCGAGCGGCTCGAAGCACAGGAACCAGCACAGTGATTCTGCCGGGAAACTATGTCCGCGATCTGATCCGCGGCACGCCGGGAACAGCGGTAACGGCGCGAGGATGGGTCAAGACGCGCCGCGACGGCAAGAGCGTGCACTTCATTCAATTGAATGACGGATCTTCGCCGACGGATTTGCAGGTGGTGCTGGACGAAGGCGTGGTGGCGCCCGAAGTGGTGGCGCGGATCACGACCGGCGCCTGCCTGAGCGTGGAAGGCGAACTGGCCGCCTCGCCGGGAAAGGGCCAGGCCGTCGAACTGAAAGCGCGCGCTCTCACGGTGCACGGCGCGGCCAATCCGGAAGAATACCCGCTCCAGAAGAAAAAGCACAATCTGGAAACGTTGCGGCCCTTGGGCCACTTGCGCGCGCGTACCAACACATTCGGCGCCGTGTTCCGGGTCCGCAACGTACTGGCGCGCGCGATCCACAAATTTTTTCAGGATCGCGGATTCCTCTATATCCATACGCCCATCATTTCGTCCTCCGATGCCGAAGGCGCGGGCTCGATGTTCCAGGTGACGACGCTCGATCTGGAGCAATGCGCCCGCCAGAACCGCCCTCCGGATTTCCACGACGATTTCTTCGGCACCAGAACCTATCTCACCGTCAGCGGCCAGTTGGAGGCGGAAATTCTGGCGCACGCCTTCGCCAACGTGTACACGTTTGGGCCGACGTTCCGGGCGGAGAACTCCAACACCCCCCGTCACCTCGCCGAGTTCTACATGATCGAGCCGGAAATGGCGTTTTGCGATCTGCAGGGGGATCAGGATCTGGCCGAGGCGTTTCTCAAAAGCCTGGTGGCGGATGTGCTGGCGGAATGCCGCGCCGACCTCGAATTCCTGAGCAAGTGGTACGAGCCCGAGCTTTTCAAGAACCTGGAAGGCGTACTCGCCGGACCGTTTGAGCGGATCAGCTACACCGAGGCGATCGCGCTGCTGCAGAAATCGGGAAAGGCGTTCGAGTTTTCGACGGAATGGGGTTCGGACCTGCAAAGCGAGCACGAGCGGTACTTGACCGAGGAACTGTTCAAAAAGCCGGTCATCGTGACCAACTATCCGCGCGGGATCAAGGCCTTTTACATGCGGAACAACGAGGACGGCAAGACCGTCGCCGCGATGGACGTGCTGGTGCCGCGCATCGGCGAGATCATCGGCGGGAGCCAGCGCGAGGAGCGGCACGATGTGCTGCTCGAACGCATCCGCGAGCACGCGGCCAGCGGCATGAAAGAAGAGTCGTACTGGTGGTATCTCGAGCTGCGGCGTTTTGGGGGCGTCGAGCACGCCGGGTTCGGCATGGGCTTCGAACGGATGATGATGTATCTCACCGGGATGAAGAATATCCGGGACGTCATTCCGTTTCCGAGAACGCCGGGGAACGCGGAGTTTTGAAGATCACCGCAGAGAGGCTGAGACACAGAGCAAAACGGTCAACTCGTTTGTCCTGTTTTTCCGGCGCCTCTGCGCCTCCGCGGTGGGATCTGAATGGCTAGACCGTCGAACATCGCAATCATTGGGGCGCCGCTCGATCTCGGGGCGGGGCGGCGCGGCGTCGATATGGGGCCGTCGGCGATTCGGATGGCGAACCTGAACCGGCGCGTGGCCTCGCTCGGCTACACGGTGGAGGACCTCGGCAATATCGAAGTGACGCAGGCGGAAACCGCCGCCGAAGGCAGCGGGCATGCGAAGTATCTCCCGGAAATCGCCGCGGCTTGCCAGCGGCTGGCAGAGGCGGTCGGGCAGGCGCTGGAGCGGGGCGCTCTGCCGCTCACTCTGGGCGGGGATCATTCCATCGCGGCCGGATCGGCGAGCGGGGTTTCGCGGTTCTTCCGCGAGAAAGGGCAGCGCGTCGGAATCATCTGGCTGGATGCGCATGCCGATATGAACACGCCGGAAACCAGCCCCAGCGGGAACGTGCACGGAATGCCGCTCGCGTGTGTAGTCGGAATGGGCCCGCGCGAGCTGACTCACCTGTTCGGGTACGCGCCGAAAGTGGAGCCGCGAAACGCGGTGATCGTGGGGTTGCGCGACGTGGATCAGATGGAGAAACCGCACGTGCGCGATTCCGGCGTCCGCGCCTTCACGATGCGGGATATCGACGAACGCGGCCTGCGTTCGGTGATGGACGAAGCGATCCGGCTGGCGACCGATGGCACCGCGGGTTTCCACCTGTCCCTCGACATGGATTTCGTCGATCCCCGCGATGCTCCGGGCGTCGGCACGCCGGTGCGCGGCGGCGTCACTTACCGGGAGGCGCATTTGGCAATGGAAATGATCTGCGATTCGGCGCAGATGGTTTCGATGGAAGTCGTCGAAGTCAACCCGGTGATCGACGAGGCCAACCGGACCGGCGATCTGGCGGTGGAACTGGTGATGTCCGGGCTGGGCAAACGAATTCTATGAAATTACAAGTAGCCGTTGTCTACGGCGGCCGCAGCGGCGAGCACGAAATCTCGGTCCGCTCGGCAAAGGCCATTCTCGAGCGGATCGACCGCGACAAGTACGACATCACGGAGTACTTTATCGACAAGCAAGGCAAGTGGAGCCCGGAGCCGATCCTGCCGGAGCCGCACGCCCAGCCGGATATTGACGTGGTGTTTCCGGTCCTGCACGGCACGTTTGGCGAGGACGGCACGATTCAGGGCCTGCTCGAACTGGCGGACCTGCCCTATGTCGGCGCAGGCGTGATGGCGTCCGCGGTTTCCATGGACAAAGACATGATGAAACGTGTCTGCGTGTCACAAGCGTTGCCCGTCGTAGACTATGCGACGGTTACCCGGGAGAACGCGGATCTGGAAAACATCGTGAAGCGGCTGCCGTTTCCGATGTTCGTCAAACCGGCCAATCTGGGCTCCTCGGTCGGGATCTCGAAGGTACGCAACCGCAGAGAGCTGGAAGAGGCGATTCAGATTGCCGGAGAATACGACCGCAAGATCATCGTGGAGCGCGGCATCGCCGGCCGGGAGCTGGAGTGCGCGGTGCTGGGGAACGAAGCTCCGGTGGCATCTCTGCCGTGCGAAATCCTCCCGTCGCGCGAATTCTACGATTACGAAGACAAGTACCTGTTGAACAGCGCCGAAACCAAGGTCCCGGCCGATCTGCCGCACGAAAAAACCGAGGAACTGCGCGCTCTGGCGGTGAGCTGCTACCGCGCTGTGGAGTGCGAAGGGATGGCTCGCGTGGATTTTTTCCTGGAAACAGCGACCAACCGGCTCTACATCAATGAGATCAATACGATTCCCGGATTTACTTCCATCAGCATGTATCCCAAGATGTGGGAGCATAGCGGGATTGCGTTTGGCGCGCTGATCGACGAGCTGATCGAACTGGCCCTGGCGCGGCACCGGCGCAAGAAGGAGACAAAGTTCACGCGATAAAATAGGGAGAGCATGGCCCCTCTTCCCAGAACCGGCGCGGTAACGAACGAAGAGCGGCTCCGGACGCCTGCAGTTTCCGGGGTAGTCAATGGCGAGATCCGGATCATGCCTCCGAAAAACATGCCGGAGGCCGCCACAAGCGAAGCGCTGCGCCTGCAAGAGGCCCGACTGTGCCGTTCCGCAATTTGATGTTGCGCTCCGCCCTAGCTTTGCTTCTCTGCGCGGGCGCGCTCTCGGCCGCGGACGATCTCGATTCCCAGATGAAGGCAGTGATCGGGACGTATGCCGCCATCGAGCAGAACGCGGCCGATCCGGTTTCTTCCGAGCAGGCATTCTATCAGGGCGCGATTCCCGGGCTGCTGCGCAAGCTGGATCCGCACTCGATCTTCTTTGATCCCGGGCAATTCGAGCAGCTCAAACAACTGGAGACTTCCACTCAGAAGGGTTTCGGCACCGTGGTGTCGCTGCTGCCCGGACGGGTCATCGTGCTCCAGACCTTTCCGGGAACGCCATCAGCCAAAGCCGGGCTGGCGCCGGGCGACGATATTGTCGCGATCAACGGATACGACATCGCCCGGCTTGCTGTCGAACAACTCCAGCAGCTGCTGGGCGAAGCCCGGCAGCATGCGGTGGAACTGTTCGTCCGGCGGCCGGGAAGTTCCCGAATTCTCCGCTTCACGATGAACCCGCAGGAACTGCAAACCCCCAGCGTGGAACGCGCGTTCTTTGTGGCGGCGGGGATCGGCTACATCCGGGTGGGCAGCTTTGAAGAAAGCACGCCGATGCAGATCAAAGAGGCGATCGAGAAGCTGGGCGGCGCCAACCTGAAGGGACTGGTGCTGGATCTGCGCAATAACCCGGGAGGGTTGCTGACCGCGGCGGTTGCGACCGCGTCCCTGTTTCTCAAGCCGGGGTTGCCCATCGTCACAGTCCGCGGGCGCAATGTTCCGGAGCACACCGAATCGGTGCCGAACACAGCCACGCCCTACCAGTTCCCTCTCGCCATCCTAGTGAATGAGAAGACCGCCAGCGCGTCGGAGATCGTCACCGGCGCCATGCAGGATCATGACCGGGCAACGGTTCTGGGCGTTCCCAGCTACGGAAAAGGCCTGGTGCAGAGTGTTTTCCCGTTGAGCGAAGGCACGGGGCTGGCTCTGACGACCGCCTTGTACTACACGCCGAGCGGGCGCTCGATCCAAAAGCCGCTCGACGCCGCGCAATTCGAACTCGCCGGCACCACGGCCCACCCTAACGGGACGAAGCAGTTTCACACCGACCAAGGCCGCCCGGTAGCCGGCGGCGGGGGTATCCAGCCGGATATCGTGGTCTATCCGCCGGAAATGAACCGGCTGCGGATGGTGCTGGAGGCCAGCGCCGCGTTCCCGAGTTACGCCACCGAATACCTTTCGCAGCACAAAATCACCGGCGAATTCGAAGTCACCCCCCAGATGCTCGATCAGTTTAAAGCCTGGCTCTCCGAACGCGGCATTCAGCCGGGTGTCGCGGAATGGTCCGCGGAGCGGGAATTTGTCGAGAACCGGCTGAAGACCGAAATTTTCAACCAGGCGCTCGGAGTAGAGAAGGGCGACCAGGTCGAGGCACAGCGCGACTCCGTAATACAGAAAGCAATCGAAGCGCTGGGCGGCTGAATTCAACCCGGACACGCCAGATGCTACTGTCATAATGGAGTCCGGAGGCTGGTTTCGTGTCGACCCTCACATCACCTGTTTCTCCATCGCTGGAAGACGAGAAGAACCCCTGGCTGGCCGCCGCCGCGCGCTTTGATGAAGCGGCGAGGCGGCTTCGGCTGGATGACGGCATGTGCAAGATCCTGCGTTCGCCGGCGCGCGAAGTGACGGTGCACATCCCGGTGCAGCTCGATGACGGGCGTCTGGAGGTGTTCACCGGGTATCGCGTGCAGCACTCGATTGCCCGGGGTCCGGCGAAAGGCGGGATCCGGTTCGCGCCGGACGTGACGCTGGACGAGGTCCGGGCGCTGGCTTCCTGGATGACCTGGAAGTGCGCCGTGGTGAATATTCCGTTCGGCGGGGGAAAAGGCGGCGTAATCTGCGATCCCAACGTGCTCTCGCCCGCCGAACTCGAGAAGCTGACGCGCCGCTACGCGGCCGAGATCATGGACTTCATCGGGCCGGAGCGCGACGTGCCGGCTCCCGACGTCAACACCAACGACCAGGTGATGGCGTGGATCATGGACACGTATTCGATGCACGCGCGCCACACCGTCACGGCGGTGGTCACGGGCAAGCCGCTCGCGCTGGGCGGCTCGCGCGGGCGCCCGGAAGCCACCGGACGCGGCTGCATGATCGTCACCCTGAAGGCGCTGGAGCGCTTCGGCATCGCGCCGGAGCAGTGCCGCGTCGTGATCCAGGGGTTTGGCAATGTGGGCGGCATGGCGGCGCGCCTGATGTCGGCCAAGGGATTTCGGATCGTCTGCATCATCGAATACGATGGGGCGGTTTACAATCCGAAAGGGCTCGACATCGCCGCGCTGGCGGAGCACCGAAAGGAAACCGGATCGATCACCGGGTTCCGGGGCGGCGAGGACATCGACCGGGAGCAGGCCCTGTTTCTCGACTGCGACGTGCTCCTCCCGGCGGCCACGGAAAACGTGATCACGTCGCTCAATGCCGACAAGCTCCATTGCAAGATCCTTTGCGAAGGCGCCAACGGGCCCACCACGCCGGCGGCCGATGAGATCCTGGCCGAGAAGAAGATCTTTGTGATTCCCGATATCCTGGCCAACGCGGGCGGTGTGACGGTGTCGTACTTCGAATGGGTGCAGGATCGCCAGGGCTTCTTCTGGAACGAGCAACTCGTCAATCACCGGCTCGAAGAAATCATGGTGGAAAGCTTCGACGCAGTGGTGCACTACGCGCAAACGCACGGCGTGAATAACCGGACCGCGGCGTACATGCTGGCGCTCGACCGGGTGGCGTTCGCGATCCGTCTGCGAGGCATTTACGCATAACGCGGGCCCGCTCCGGCTCGATACCTGAATGGCATCCGACGCATCCACGCCGCTGATGCGGCAGTACAACAGCATCAAACAACAGGCGCCGAACGCATTACTGATGTTCCGGCTGGGCGATTTTTACGAGCTGTTTTTCGAAGACGCCGTGGTGGCCGCCCGCGAACTCGAGATTACGCTCACGTCCCGAAACAAGGAGAAGGGCGCAGCCATCCCGATGTGCGGTGTCCCGTATCACGCCGCCGAAGGTTACATCGCGCGGTTGATCCAGAAGGGGCATCGGGTCGCGATCTGCGACCAGATGGAGGATCCGCGATTCGCCAAAAAGCTGGTGAAGCGCGAGATCACGCGGGTGGTGACGCCGGGGACCGCGATGGACGCGAGCCTGGTGAGGCCGCGGGAGAACAACTATCTCGCCGCGGTCGCGCGGGCGGGATCGCGCTCGGCAGTGGCTCATGTGGACATCTCGACCGGCGAATTTCGCGTGACCGAGATGGAGGCGGCGGATGTGGCGGGAGCGCTCGAACAGTTGGGAGCGCGCGAAGTGCTGTTCCCTGGCGACCTTCCACTGCTCACCGGGGAGGACCGGCCCGCCTGTCGCTTCGTGCGGACGGAGTTGGAGGAATGGATCTTCAGCAGCGACTATGCCGACCGCATGCTCCGCGATCATTTCAAGCTGCTATCCCTGGATGGATGCGGGCTGGCAAACCGTCCGGCGGCGATCGGCGCGTCGGGAGCGATCTTGCACTACCTCCGCGAAACGCAGCGCGCCGCGCTGGATCATCTGGACCGCCCCACCTTTTACGACCGCGCGGACTCCATGGTGCTCGATGCGGTCACGGTGCGGAATCTGGAACTGATCGAGCCGTTGTTTTCGGCCGACGCGGGCGGCGCGCAAGGCGAGGCCACCGTGCTCGCGGTGCTCGACCAGACGCAAACGGGAATGGGAGGCCGCTTGCTGCGGCAGCGGCTGCTGCGGCCCTCCATGGAGTGCGCCGAAATCGAGCAGCGGCTGGACGCGGTCGGCGAACTCGCTCAACAGACCATTCTGCGAGCCGAACTGCGCAAGCAACTGGCGGGTGTCCTCGATGTTGAACGCTTGCTGGCGAAAGTGACGCTTGGGTCCGCCGGACCGCGCGACCTGCTCGCGCTCGGCCGGTCGCTCGAAAAGATTCCCGGCCTGAAGCGCTGCTTCGACACCCAGCAGGCGGCACGCTTGCGCTCCATCCACGAACGGCTGGACGAATTGCCGGATGTCACCAACCGGATTCTGGAAGCGATTGCGGACGAGCCGCCGCTCAATCTCGCCGATGGCGGGACGATCCGAGCGGGCTTCCATGGCGAACTGGACGAACTGCGCGACCTCAGCCGGAACGGCCGCCAATACATCGCGCAGATCGAGGCGCGGGAGCGGCAACGCACCGGCATACAGTCCTTGAAGGTGCGGTTCAACAACGTATTCGGCTATTACATCGAGATCACGAAAGCCAACCTGCATCTGGCGCCGGCGGATTATGAACGCAAGCAGACCCTGGCGAACGCCGAGCGCTTCACCACGCCGGAGTTGAAGGATTACGAGCGCAAAGTGCTCGATGCCGAAGAAAAGATTCTCGCTCTGGAGAAAGAGCTGTTTGCGGAAGTTCGCAAATCGACGGCCGCGGAAGCGCAGCGAATCCGCGCGTCCGCGGCGGCGATTGCGGAACTCGATGTCACCGCTTCGCTGGCGCAAGTGGCCGCCGAGAACCGCTATCACCGCCCCACGTTTTCGAGCGATGGCGAGATGCGAATCATGGCGGGGCGGCATCCGGTGATCGAGCGGCTGGCCGAACAGGAGTCCGGAAGATTCATCCCGAACGATCTGTATCTCAACGATGCCGGCGACCTGATCGCGATTATCACGGGGCCGAACATGGGCGGCAAATCCACCTACCTCCGCCAGGCGGCGCTGATTGCGATCCTGGCGCAGATGGGATCGTTTGTCCCGGCGGAATCGGCGAGGCTGCCGGTGGTCGACCGGATCTTCACGCGGATCGGAGCCTCGGATAATCTGGCGCGCGGCCGTTCGACTTTCATGGTCGAAATGACGGAGACCGCCGTGATCCTGAACACCGCATCGCCGCGCAGCCTCATTGTCCTCGACGAGATCGGCCGCGGCACCGCGACCTATGACGGGCTGGCGCTCGCGTGGGCGGTGGTCGAGCACATCCATGCGAAGACGCGCGCCAAAACGCTCTTCGCGACACACTATCACGAGCTGACCGAACTGGCGGAGCAACTCGAAGGCGTTCGCAATCTCCGGGTCTCGGTGAAAGAATCCGGCGATCACATCATTTTCTTGCGGAAAGTGGAACCGGGAAAGGCCGATCGCAGCTACGGCATTGAGGTGGCCCGCCTCGCCGGTCTGCCGTTGAGCGTCATTGAACGCGCCCGCGAGGTTCTGAAGCTCCATGAACGGAGCGAGCACGTGGTCACGGAAGAACTTTCCAAGCCCGAACCCGGGCCGCTCCAGATTCAGCTGTTTGAACCGGTGGGCTACGGCATCGCGGAACGCATCCGTTCGCTCAACCTGGATGAATTACGGCCCATCGAAGCGCTGCAATTGCTCAGCGACTTGCAAAAGGAGTTGAAGCGTTCGTGAGAGTCGCGGGAGTGATGAGCGGGACCTCGCTCGACGGCATCGACGTGGCGGTAGTCGAGATTCAGGGGCGGAAGGTCGAAACCATCGGGTATCAGTTCACTCCTTATGCGGAATCGACGCGCGCCGCGTTGCTCGGCGCGTTGGACGCGGCGCGAATTTCCCGGCTCAATGTTCATCTCGGCGAGCTATACGGCCGCGCCGTCCGCAACGCCATTCGCCGGTTTGGCGCCGTGGAACTGGTTGGCTGTCACGGCCAAACGATTTTTCATGAGGGCGGAGCCAATACGCTGCAGATCGGCGAAGCAGCGGTGCTGGCGGAAGCCGCCGGCGTCCCGGTAGTTTCGAATTTTCGCGCACGCGACATCGCCGCCGGAGGCCAAGGCGCGCCGCTGGTGCCGTTCGTCGATTTTCTCCTGTTCCGCCACCCCAGGCGGGCGCGGATCGCTCTGAATATCGGCGGCATCGCGAACATCAGCTTCATCCCGCCCGCGGCCTCCCCGGAGGAAGTCGTTGCGTTCGACACCGGCCCGGGAAACATGGTGATTGACGCTCTCGCGCGCGAGTACACGGGCGGGAAGCGGAATTACGACCGCGATGGAAAAATCGCGGCGTCCGGCCGCATCGACCGTAAATTACTCGATGATCTGCTGGCGGATTCTTATTACCGGCGGCGTCCGCCGAAGAGCGCCGGACGCGAGGAGTATGGAGCGGAATTTGTCGCGCGGATGAAGCAATCGAACCGTCCGCTACCCGATTTGATCGCGACGGCGACCGCTTTGACAGCAGCCACCATCGCGAACGCGATCCGGCAGATCACCAGGGGCGCGGCAGATCTGATCGTCGCCGGGGGCGGCGTGCACAATCCCGAGATTCTGAAATATCTCGCGGCCTTTTTGCCTGAAGTAGAGATCGCCAGCTCTGCGGCGTATGGCATTAATCCGGACGCCAAAGAGGCCATCGCTTTCGCGGTGCTGGCGCATGAAACCTGGCGGCGGCGCCCGTCGAATCTGCCTTCAGCGACCGGAGCGCGGCGCCCGGTTCTGCTCGGCTGTATTACTCCTTGAACAGCAGTTTCTGGAAACTCAGCGGAAGCTGGGTTGCGCTTCAGGCGCGTTCGGGCGCGGCAGTGCTGGTCCGCTGACCCGCATCTCGTCCCAGTCGTATGCCAGTTCCTTGCCGCAGTCCAGGCAAGCGACGTACGTGCCCAGACGGGTTGTCCGGGGAAGCGGATGACCGGAGCTCTTTCTCGTGGGAGTCAGCGGAAATGTCGTCCTCCGATGCGAACAGCCAAACAGCAGATTCAATATGAACTCAAGCATGTGGCAGCCCCTTCACGAACGTTAGATTCAAAAAGTAGGACTAAAGTTTCAGAGGGTTGTTGACTGAGGTTCGGGGAACAGTAACGTTAACAACACCCGGGGAGAGTGAATATCATCGCAATTTGCGCGTAACTATCGGTGTTCAAGTAAGATCGAGGCGATGGACTCCGCAATCAACTGTCCGTGGAACCGGCCGTTCTCGATAAAAATTTCGTTCGTATGCATACCGGCCACAATGACGCCGGCCAGGTAAATTCCTTTCCGCTCGCTTTCCAGGGTGTTGACGTCGGTGCGGGGTCTAAGTGTTTGCGGCTCTAAGGTGATCCCGGTGGCGTTCAGAAATTTCAGATCGGGCTGATACCCGATTAGGGCAAAGACGAAATCGTTCTTGAGCGAGACTTCGCCATCCGGCGTCGCTACGCGGATCGAGTCGTTCTGAATCTCAACAACTCGTGAATGAAAGTACGCTTGGATCTCGCCATTCCTGATTCGGTTTTCGATGTTTGGCTTGATCCAGTATTTCACCTTGCTGGAAATCGCCGCGCCGCGGTGGATCAGCGTGACGCGCGCGCCCGTCCACCACAACTCTAAAGCAGCAATCGCCGCGGAATTCTTCGCCCCGATCACCGCGACATCGTGGTCGTAGTACGGGTGCGGCTCTTTGTAATAGTGGAAGACCTTAGGCAGATCTTCACCCGGCACATCCAGCATGTTCGGCACGTCGTAATAGCCGGTGGCGAGCACGATCTTGCGCGCGCGATAGACATGATGGCAGCCCAGCCGATCGGTGGTGGAAACCTGGAAATTCATGTCTTCGCCTTCGATATGCTCGACGCGCTCGTACTGGCGAATGTCGAGCTGGTAGTGCTGCGCCACGCGCCGGTAATACTTCAAGGCTTCGGTCCGGTTGGGTTTTTCATTCAAGCTCGTCATCGGAATATTTCCGATTTCGAGCAGCTCCGGCGTGGTAAAGAAGGTCATGTTGGTGGGGTAGTGATAGAGGGAGTTGGTCACGCAACCCTTCTCGATCAACACGGCCCTGATGCCTCGCTGTTTCAGCTCGATGCCGCACGCGAGACCGGTCGGTCCGGCGCCCACCACAATGGCATCCAACAACTCGCTCACAGCTTGCTCTCGACGTCCCGGTAGACGGCATCCAGTGCGCTGGAAAGGGCGGAAGGGTCCTTGCCGCCGCCCTCCGCCATGTCCGGACGGCCGCCGCCTTTGCCGCCCGTCGCCTGCGCGACCGAGCCGACGAGCTTGCCGGCGTGCACCTTCCCCGTCAAGTCTTTGGTCACCGCGGAAACGATCGATACCGTCGAATCCTCCGCGGACGCCAAAACCACCACGCCGCTCTTCCACTTGTTCCGCAGAGAATCGGCCAGAACCCGCATCTGTGCCCGGTCCATGCCATCGATGCGGGCCGCCACGACTTTCACATCCTTGATGGTCCGCGCCTGCGCCTCGATGCTGCCGACGGCTGATTGCGCCAGCTGGTTTTTCAATTGCTCCACCTGTTTTTCCAGCGAGCGCTCGGTTGCGAGCAGCTTTTCGACGTGCTCAATCAGCTCCGGCTCGGAGGCCCGCACCATGTCGGCGATCCGACGCAGCGCGTCGGTCGATTCCTGATATTGCCGCAACGCCGCTTCGCCCGTAATCGCCTCGATCCGCCTCACTCCCGCAGAAATGCTTCCTTCGTACACAATTTTGCAAACGCCGATATCCCCGGTCCGGCTCACGTGCGTTCCGCCGCACAATTCGCGGCTGAATCCCGGCACGTGGACGACGCGAACCTGGTCGCCGTATTTCTCGCCGAACAGCGCCATCGCGCCCGTGGCGATTGCCTGGTCCAGCGGCATGATGTTGGTTTCGACACCGGCGTTGCGGAGAATCTGCTCGTTCATGAGCCGCTCGACTTCTTCGATCTCGGCCCGGTCCATCGCCGCGTAATGCGTGAAATCAAACCGCAGCCTGCCGGGCTCCACCACGCTTCCGGCCTGTTTCACATGCGTGCCGAGCACCTGCCGCAGAGCGGCATGCAACAGGTGAGTGGCGGTATGGTTCCGCCGCGTGGCATCGCGCAGATGCGGCGCCACGCGGGCGATCAGCGCATCTCCCTGCCGGATGGGCGCATGCGCCACAATCCGATGTACTGTAAGGCCGGGCACTCCGGCGAAGGCCGTCTCGACATCCGCTACTTTCTCGCCTTCCGCGGAGTACAGGGCTCCCCGGTCGCCCACCTGCCCGCCGGCTTCCGCGTAGAACGGCGTCTGGTCGAAAACCAGCTCGGCGCCGGCGCCCGCCGGCACCTCCGCCACCAATTCTCGATTGACCAGCAGGCCGATCACACGCGAGGTCGCCTCGAGCTCGCTGTAACCGAGAAATTTCGTCCGCCCCTGCTCCAGCAGTTTTTGATAGGCCGGAACCACCGCGCCTTTTTCCGCGCCCTTCCAGCTGGCCCGGGCGCGCTCGCGCTGCCGTTCCATCTCGCGCGAGAAGCCCTGATGATCGATGGCCAAGCCGTGCTCGCGCGCCATTTCTTCCTGCTCGTCGAGCGCCAGCCCGTAGGTGTCGTACAGCTTGAACGAAACTTCGCCCGGAATCAGGCCGCCTTGCAGCGATTCGATCGATTCCTGAAAGACTTTCTCCGCCACCTGGAAGGTGGTGGCATAGCGGTGCTCTTCGTCTTTTACGACGCGAGCCACGCGCTGGACGCTTTCCAGCAGTTCCGGATACGCCGGGCTCATGAGCTCGGCGACAAAGCCGGTGAGCTTATACAGAAATGGTTCGGTGGTGCCCACCATGCGGGCATTGCGCATCGCGCGCCGCATGATCTTGCGCAGCACGTAGCCCCGGCCTTCATTCGAAGGCAGCACCCCGTCATGAATCAGAAATTCGGTGGCGCGCGCATGATCGGCCGCGATGCGCAGCGCCGTCTGGAAACGGGTCTCGTCCACCGTGGGGGTTCCAAACAGATCTTGCGCCTTCATCATGATCGGGTGGATCAGATCGGTGTCGTAGTTCGAGATCTTGCCCTGGAGCACGGCGGCGATGCGTTCCAGCCCCATGCCGGTATCGATCGAGGGGCGCGGCAGGGGCGTCAGGGTTCCGGCCGCATCGCGGTCGTATTGCATGAACACGAGGTTCCAGATTTCCACGAACCGCCCGCCCGCGTCGCTCGGAAATTCTTCATTCTCCCTGCCGGGCTCGGCCGCCGCCGGTCCCATGTCGTAATGGATCTCCGAACACGGCCCGCACGGCCCCGTCTCACCCATTTGCCAGAAATTGTCTTTCTCGTCCAGACGGAAGATGCGGCTCTTGGAAACGCCCGCCACCTTCTGCCACAACTGCTCCGCCTCGTCATCCTCGCGAAAGACCGTGACGTAGAGCTTGTCTTTCGGGATCCCGTACTCCTTCGTGATCAGGGTCCAGGCGAAATCGATCGCTTCGGCCTTGAAGTAGTCGCCGAACGAGAAATTGCCCAGCATTTCAAAAAAGGTATGATGCCGCCGCGTGTAGCCGACATTTTCCAGGTCGTTGTGTTTCCCGCCGGCCCGCACGCATTTCTGCGAACTCGCCGCGCGCGTATAATCCCGCTTTTCCAGCCCGAGAAACACGTCCTTGAACTGATTCATCCCGGCGTTCGTGAACAAAAGCGTCGGATCGTTCGCGGGCACCAGCGAGGAACTCTTCACGACGCGATGACCCCGCGCGGCAAAAAAGTCGAGAAAACACTTCCTGATTTCGTGACCTGTCACTGAATTTCCTTAAGAGAAGTGGGCTAAAGACAATTGTAGCGTGCGGCCTCTCCGGCACGCTCTGCCGGACTATGCCGCGAGCGCCTGTTCGAAATCGGCCAGCAGATCGCGCCAGTCTTCGATCCCCACCGACACCCGCACCAGCCCGTCGGTGACACCCGAGACCTTGAGTTCTTCCTCGCTCATGCCCGAATGTGTCGTGGTCTTCGGATGGCAGACGAGCGTTTCGACTCCGCCCAGCGAGACCGCGTTTCGCGCAATCCGGAGCCGGCGGAGGAAATCGAAGGCGGCCTTCTTGCCGCCGTGGAAATCGATGGAAAACAGCGCTCCCGGATATGCGCACTGCTTCTTGAAAATGCGGATCTGCTCCGGATCCTGGAAAAGGGTGGGGTAAATGACGCGGCCGAGGCGTTTGTGGCCGTGGAGCGCCTCGGCGAGCCGTTGCGCGTTCTTGCTCTGCCGGTTCATGCGCAGCGCCACGGTGGGCAGGCGTCCGTCGAGCATCCAGCATTCATCCGGCTGCAAAATGTTGCCGAACATCACGCGGCGGCTCCGCAGCGTGTGAATCATCTCCGCATTTCGCGCCAGCGCGACCCCCGCCACCATGTCGCTGAACCCGGACAGGTATTTTGTTGCCGAATAGAGCACCATGTCGGCGCCGAGTTGCAGCGGGTGCTGGAAGGTGGGTCCGAGAAACGTGTTGTCCACCATCACCACCGGCCGGTCGGGGTGCCGCGACGCCGCCTCGGCCACGCGCTCGATGTCGGTCATCGTCAGCGTCGGATTCGCCGGCGTCTCCAGGTACACGATGCAGCAGTTCTTGGCCGCGTGAATCGCGCGCTCGATCCCCGCCGCGTCGCCCGACAGAACCGGAATTCCCTTGACGCCGAACGGCTCCAAAAAGTTGTGGATCAGGCCCGTGGTTCCGCCGTACAACGGCGTGGTGTAGACGATGGTGCTGTGCGGCCGCGCAAACGTGAAGAACGCGGTCATAATCGCGGCCATTCCGGAGTTGAAGACCGCCGCCTCGCGGGCGCCGAGTTCGAGCGGCACGATCTGGTCCTCCAGGATTTCCGCGTTCGGATGCGAGATGCGCGAATAGATGAGGTCCGCCCGCTCGCCGTCGCGCGGCTGAATTTTCCCGGTAGTCATCGCAAACGCGCGCTCCGCCGCCTCGGGGCTGGAAAATACGTACGTGGAGCTACGAAACACCGCCGGCCGGGCTGAACCCACCGAAAGGCTGGGGTCGAACCCGCGCGTCAGCACCGCCGTGCGCGGGTGAATACTGCCATGCGTCTCTTCACGTTCCGCCATAGGGGCTCCCTGCACCGAGTGTAGCGCCCGGCGCTGCCGCCCGGTTGAATCTCTGACGCGCCGCGTTATCAAATTGCCGTTCTGCTTGTGCGGCCGATCTCGGGCGCTTGGCCGCCGCTGCAGTCCGTTACAGTGGGGCTATGCGGTACCGTTCGTTAGGCCGAACCGGATGGAAAGTATCCGAAATCAGCTTCGGCGCGTGGGCCATCGGCGCCGAATGGGGGTCTGTCAACGACCACGAGTCACTGGCCGCGCTTCACCGAGCGGTCGATGGCGGTGTCAACTTCTTCGATACCGCGGATGTTTATGGCATGGGCCGCAGCGAACGGCTTCTGGGACAGCTTCGCCGGGAGCGTAAGGAAGAAGTCATCGTGGCCACCAAGGCCGGCCGCCGCCTGACGCCGCATACGGCGGACGGCTATCACGCAAAGAATCTCGCGGGTTTCGTCGAAGACAGCCTCCGTAACCTCCAGAGCGATTGCCTCGATCTGCTCCAGTTGCACTGCCCCCCGACCGAGGTCTACTACCGCCCGGAAGTATTTGGCGCTCTGGATGACCTCGTCAAAGCCGGGAAAATCCGCTATTACGGCGTGAGCGTCGAAAGGGTCGAGGAGGCGCTCAAGGCCATCGAATTTCCGAATGTGCAAAGTGTGCAGATCATTTTCAACTGCTTCCGCCAGCGCCCGGCGGAGCTCTTCTTTTCCGAGGCACGGAAACGCCAGACCGGCATTCTCGCCCGGGTGCCGCTGGCAAGCGGGCTGTTGACCGGAAAACTCAGCGCCGGTTCCCGCTTTGAACCCAATGATCACCGCCAGTTCAACCGGCACGGCGAACAGTTTGACCGGGGCGAGACGTTCTCCGGCGTGGACTATGAGCTCGCACTCGAAGCCGTGGAGGAGATCCGCCGCGTACTGCCGGCCGGCTTCACGATGGCGCAACTGGCGTTGCGCTGGATTCTGATGTTTGATGCGGTGAGCTGCGCGATCCCCGGCGCGAAGCGGCCGGAGCAGGTGACGGAGAATCTTGCCGCTTCCGAACTGCCGGAACTGCCGGCGCCGGTGATGGAGCTGATCGCCGGCATCTACACCCGGCGGATCCGCCCCCTGGTGCACGCGCGCTGGTAGGCTCTAGGCCGGCGGGGCGCCGAGCGCCTGGCGGACTTTTTCGGCCAACGCCTCCGGGGCGAACGGTTTTTGGATCAGGACCGCGCGGCGTAAGTTCCCGCCGTGCCGTTTCAGCATTTCATCCGAATACCCCGACATGAAAAGCACCTTGGCGCCGGGCTGACGCGATTGCACCTGATCGGCGAGCTCACAGCCGCTCATCTTGGGCAGCACGACATCCGTCAGCACCAGGTCCACCTTCTCGGTGGCCACCCGGGCAAGCGCCTCCTCGGCGGAAGCAGCTTCGAGCACGCCATATCCGCATTCTTGCAGGACGCTCGCGGTCAGGCGCCGCACCTCGGGTTGATCTTCGACCAGCAGAATGATCTCGCCGCGCGCGGCGCGAGTGATCAGCCCCGCTCCGTTCTCGGCCGGCCGGTTTGCCGTATGGCCGGCCTCCGCGGCCGGCAAATAGATGTAAAACGACGTGCCTTGTTCCAGCCGGCTTTCCACGTCAATGTGGCCGCCGCTCTGCAGAACAATGCCGTGCACCGTGGCCAGGCCCAGGCCCGTGCCATGGCTGGCGCCTTTGGTGCTGAAGAACGGCTCGAACAGGTGCTGCCGCGTTTGCTCGTCCATCCCCATGCCGTTGTCGCGAACCGTCACACAGACGTAACGGCCGGCCCCGATGGGCGAACCGCACCGCCGGCAGTAGGGGCCGCTGGCGACCTCATCGGTTTCAATCGTGAGAACGCCGCCGCGCGGCATTGCGTCACGGGCATTGACCGCCAGGTTCAGGATTACCTGTTCGATCTGATGGCGGTCCGCCACCACGGCGCTCAGCGCCGGCCGGAGCACCGTCCGGGTCTCGATGTTCTCGCCGAGCAGGGGAAGAAGCGTCTTCTCGATTCCACGAAGCATGGAATTCAGATCGATCGGCTCCTTGTTCAGCAACTGCTTTCGGCCGAACGCCAGCAATTGCCGCACGAGCGCCGCCGCGCCCTCCCCGGCATTGCGAATCTCGCGGATGATCTCGTAAAGCGAATCCCGCTCATGGAGCCGCTGCAGGGCCATGGTGGAATATCCGTTAATGACCGTGAGCAGGTTGTTGAAGTCATGCGCGACTCCGCCGGCCAGCCGCCCGATCGATTCCATCTTCTGCGCGTGCAGCAGCTGCAATTGCAGCCTTTCCCGCTCTTCTTCGGCCCGTTTACGGTCCGTGATGTCTTCGACCATCGCCATGAAATACAGCGCCCGCCCCGATTCATCCCGTACCAGCCGCACCGTGACGTGGCCCCATACGATGCTTCCGTCCTTGCGCAGGTACCGCTTATCGACCTGGTACAAATCGAGCACGCCTTCCTGGAGCAGTCGCGCGTTTTCCCGATCGGCGGGCCGGTCATCGGCGTGGGTGATCTCGGGCATATACGAGCCGACTAACTCTCGGGCCTCATAACCCAGAAACCGGCAGAAGGCGTCATTGACCCGCAGAAACCGCCGGTCCAGCCCGACCATCGCCGCCCCGATCGGCGCCTGGTCGAAGGTCAGACGCAGCCGTGCCTCGCTCTCGCGAAGAGCCTGTTCGGCTCGCTTGCGTTCGGTAATGTCCTGCGTGATGCCGATCAGCCGCAGAAGCCGGCCTTCTTCGTCGAAAAACGCCCGCCCCCAGGAGGCGATCCAACGCTCCTGGCCTTCCGCGCTCCGCGCCGCGCGAAACTCCGAAAACGATTTCTCGCCATGAGCCGGCGAGTACAGAACCTGGACTTCGCGCCTCACCCGCTCGCGATCTTCCGGGTGCACGGCATTGATGAAATCGTCAAAGCTGACGTCCGCATCCGGCGGAAACCCAAAAAACTGCTTCGCCAGCGGCGACCAAACCCGTTTGCCGGCCTGCGGGTAAATGTCGAAGGTGCCCAAACGGTTGGATTCGGTAGCAAGCCGCAGCCGCTCCTCGTTCTCCCGCAGAGCGATTTCCACGCCCTTCCGGTTCGTAATATCCCGGAAGATCGTAAATGTGCCCGTCACCTTGCCGGCGGAGTCCAGCCGGGGGGTCGCCGAGATCAGCAGTGTCCGCCCGCAGCCGTCCGACTCGCGAATCACTTCGAGTTCGTATTCGCCGCGTTCTCCGCGCATTTGCTCCTGCGCCTGCGCATGAATCAGCGCGGCCCCGCCGGGGGAAACGAACTCGAACAGGGATCGCCCGGCCAGCGTGCCCGGCGGCACTCCGAAGATGGCTTCCCCTGCCGGGTTCACGAACAGAAACCGCCCTTCGAGATCCACCACCGCCGCGCCTTCACCCTGGTTTTCCACCAAGGCCCGGTAGAGCGCCTCGCTGTTCCGGACGGCCAGGTCCGACGCTCGCTGCCGGGTCACGTCGCGGAATATGGAAACCACCGCACGGCCGGAGCGCTTGCCGCTGCAAGCCAGAGGCGTACAACTCAGCGAAATCCAGACCAGCGTGCCGCCCGGACGCCGCAAGCCGATGACGGCTTCGCGGCAAGCCCGGTCGGTCCGCAGCGTGAGGTTGGCCGGATGCTCCTGCGCCGGAAGAGGAGATTCGTCGTCGCGCACGGCCTGCAGGGCGAGATCGGCCCACGTCTTGCCGATCATCTGATCGGCGGCGAGTCCGAGAATCGTTTCCGCGCTCGGGTTGCAGAACACGATCCGGCCGGAATCATCCTGCAAGATGACGCCTTCCGCCAGGGCCGCCAGCATCGCCCCGTGCCGCTCCGCTTCCACGCCGCCGCTGACCGCGCAGTCTTGTCCGCCGGGTTCCCAACTCATGAGGTGTTTGCTCTGCTTCCCCGTCTCGATCGAAGTAGTTACCGCATTATACGCGAAGTCGGTGCGGAATCGTACAATGCGCGGCCCCTCGCGATGTGCGGCCCGGTTTCGCTAACTTTCGGCAGCTTGTTCGCGTTCACTCCCGCCCTTAGCATCAGAATCGGATGGCGGAAGGCGATGCAGGCATGAAATCGAGCCAGGGTACCGCGCAGAATGAGCAGACGCGGGCCTTTCTCTTTTATCTGCTGGAACATGAAGAGAATTGTTTCGAGGAAAACTGCCCCATGTGCCAGACCGCCCGCAAGATCTACGCTCTCATCAATTCCCGCTCGCTCGGCCCCGGCTGGCCGCTCATCTGCAAATGGAACGAACCGGTGCGCATTCAGTGACTCCGGCGGCTCCGGGGATCGGCGCTTATAGGAACGCCATGGTTTTGACGCCCGACACGTCGAACCGCTTCCGGCAGCGCAGGTTTTTGCACGCCACCTTGTCATCGAGCAGCACCATGTAGCTTTGCGCTTTTTGAAATTTTGCCCGGTCGCGCTCATCCGCGCCGGCCGGGATGCGGTCTTTCTTCTTGCGGACCATCCAGCGCAGTTCGTAGCTGTCGCTGGTTCGGCAGTACGGGCAATTCAGCGTGGCCGGCTTGGTGGTCTGCGACTCGCTATAGAAGGCGCGCTCGTCCATGCGGATTCCGGAGTGTTACCGTTCCGCGAGCGGAATCCAGGTCTGCCCGTCCGGATTGCCTTTGTATTCGGCGCGCGGCCGGATGAGCCGGTTGTTGTGGTATTGCTCCAGCACGTGCGCCGTCCAGCCCGACATGCGGCTCACGGCGAATACCGGGGTGAACAGGTCGACGGGGATGCCGAGCGAGTAATAGGTGGATGCCGAGTAGAAGTCCACGTTTGGATTGAGCCCCTTGACCGACCGCACCGTCTCTTCCATGGTCTTGGAGAGCCGGTAGAGCTTCTCATGGCCGGTGCGCTTGCCCAGTTCCTCCGAAAGGACGCGCAGATGCGTAGCCCGCGGGTCCTCCGTCCGGTAAACCCGATGTCCGAAGCCGGGAATCTTGACTTTCCGGGCCAGGGTGTTCTTGACCCTCTCGCTCGCCGCGGCTTCATCGTCCAGCTCGAGAAGCCAGCGGATCACATCCTGATTCGCGCCGCCGTGGAGCGGCCCCTTGAGCGCTCCGATTCCCGAAGTAATGGAAGAGTAGATGTCGGAGAGGGTGGCGGCGGTGACGCGGGCTGCGAAAGTGGAAGCATTCAGTTCGTGATCGGCGTGAAGCGTGAGCGCCACATCAAAGGCGCGCTCCATCACGTCGTCCGGTTTCTTGCCTGTCAGGGTGTAGAGGAAATTGGCGGCGAAGCCGAGCTTCGGGTCGCCTTCCAGGACCGGCTTGCCGTTCCGCAAACGGTCAAAACTGGTGACGATGGTGGCGGTCTTGGCCATCAGGCGAACGGCTTTGCGGTGGTTCGCTTCGGGCGACATGTCCTGCGCTTCGGCGTCGTGCAGGCTGAGCATCGAGACCGCGGTGCGCAGCACGTCCATCGAGTTGGACTGGGGAACGGTCTTCAGAAAATCCGTCACCCCGGACGGCAGCGAGCGCTCCGCCACCAGCTCACTCTTGAGTTGCGCCAGTTCGCCGGCTTTCGGCAGCCGGCCGTTCCAGAGGAGATAAATGACTTCTTCAAACTGGGCGTTCTGCGCCAGGGTATGGATGTTGTAGCCGCGATAGCTGAGAATCCCCTGGTATCCGTCGATGTAACAAATTTCGGACTCGCCTGCGATGACGCCTTCCAGACCTGCCGTTGTGGTTCCCATATCCTCTGTTCGTCCTCTCCCGTCAACTCGCTCAACGCTGCTGCCGCAAAAGCCCGGCTGTGGTGAACGCCGCAAAAGCCTTAGTGTCGCACGGTCACGATCCTTCCGGCGGCACCGGGCGCCCGCGCAGACGATAACGAATATTCCGCCAAAAGTCGTGAATCCGGTTTCCCTGCGGGCACCGCTCAAACGGCGGATACGTCAGCACGTGCGAACTGCGCTCCACCCAGAGCTTCTTATCGCCTGCCTTGCCCGCGTCGACGTCCACGATCACTCCCGATCCGCAGGATTCGGCGTCCAGAACTTCCACCGTGCTCACCGGAGGCTGGCCCCAGTCCTTCATGAATTCCGTCATCGGGTAGTCGCGGCACGGCTTGGCGTCCGTGCAACCCCACAACGCGTAGGCGGCTTTGTAGTCTTGGGCGCGCAACAGCTCAAAGAAGCGCTTGGCCTGCCGCTCCTCGGGGTAGTTGTGGAAGAAGACGTAGACCAGGGCCGCGGCCACCAGAACGGCCAGCACGGAAATGGCGCTCGTTTTGACGATTTTTTCGCGCCGTTCGTCACCCGCGCCGTAGTTTTCCAGGTAGCCCGACATGCGCCTGCTTAAATTTTATTTCGCGGGATAGGCTTTGTCATAGGCGGCGATCGCGTCAGCGGTGATTTCCAATGCGGGCTTGAAGTAGACCGCGGTCGTGGTGTCCACCACCAGGTCCAGCCCCTTCTCTTCCGCGAGCTTCTTCACGACATCGGTCATTTTCTGAGTGCTCTTCGCCAGGATATCGTTCCGCTCGCGATCGACATCGGCCTGCAGATCTTCCTGGTAGCGTTGCAGATCGCGCTGCTTGCGCTGCCCCTGCGCGTTCAGGTCGGCTTCCGCCTGCGGCGAGAGTTTGCCGCTGCCGTTCTGCAGCTGCTGGGAAATGCTGGCAAGTTCCTTCTGCAACTGCTCGATCTGGTCGGCGCGGGGCTTGTATTTGGCCTGCATATCCGCCGAGGCCTTCTTGATTTCCGCCGATTCCAGCACCGCGCGCTGGAGATTGATGACTCCAACTTTCGTCTGGGCCGACGCCAAACCGCCGCCGGCGCACACTGCCAGCAGCAGCATCTGCAAACCGCTCCGTAAACGCATGAAACAACTCCCGCTTAGTCTTAAATCGTAGTGTAGCACCGCGCTTGGCCCGGAGTGGCCGCGCGAGGCAAAAAAACGGCTCTGCGCCCGCGAAAGACACGTGCCTTGGCCCGGTCGCGCCGCCTTTCACTCAAAAAGGGAGTCTTCGCTTACGAAGAAGTGCTCGGAGCCGCCGGCTTGCTTTCCGCCTTCGTCTCCGTTTTCGACTCTGTTTTGGAATCGGAAGAGCCGTCCGTTTTGCCCTTGGTTTTGCTGTCCGAAACAGACGACCCGTTCCCGTTCCGGGCATAATCGGTCACGTACCACCCCGACCCCTTAAACTGAAAGGCCGGCGGCGAAAGCAATCGCTCCACGGGGCCTCCGCACTCGGCATGAGTCGTGAGAGGCTCGTCGGAGAACTTCTGCATCACCTCGAAAGTCTTACCACAGCTCTTGCACGTGTATTCGTAGAGAGGCATAGCCGAGAAACCCAGAGAATCTTACTTAGATTGTAGCAGATAAAGCAGGAAAATTCCGGGTCCCTCCCGCTAACCTTTCCGGGCAGGAACCCGTCTTATCGGTAGAATGAAACGCAAGGCATACGCGGTTGGGATCCTGGCGATGGCGCTGGCTGGAGTAGCCGTCGTCCCCTCGTGTTATACCCGTTTCGCCGCATCCCGGCAGAATTTCGAGCACTACTTCCGCGCTCTGGATCCCGCCGGAAGCTCCCTGAATCCCGTGGAGCGCTTTGTTTTCAGCCTGGTGCTGGCGCGTTCCGATGAAGCGCCCGAGCGCAAGTAAGAGGGAGCCGAGCGGCTCCCCGGCTTACCGTTTCTTGGCCGCCGACCGGCGGGCACCGCTCCGCCGGGCAGGCGGCGCACAGGGTTCGGTTTCCACGCCCTCGAGCTTCGCCTTCTCGGTTTCCATCGTCAGCATGAACGGGTCTTTGGTGAACTCGGTGGGCACGCCCTTGAACTGAATCTCCATCCCGGTCTTCGGTTTTCCCGAAAGCGGCATATCGAGCTTCAGCGTGATTTCCGGGTGCGTCGCATCGGAAATCGCCACCAGAAGTTCCTTGGGACGGCAGGCCGGCTTGGCTTCCACCAGGGTCCCCTTGAGCTGCGGGACGTCCGCGTTCTTCACGTCGGATTGGAAGTATTGTTCGCCATTGGTGTCGCTCAACTGCTTCTTGATTCCCATCCACAAGGCTAGCTGCGGATTTTTCTCCCGGAATTCCTCTTCTTTCTTCGCGGCGATCTCGGCGGCCGTTTCGATCTTGAAGCCGGCCGGAGGCAGAGGCGACATCAACGCCAGCTGCTTGAGCTGCGCGAGCGCCTGGTCATCGGCGCCGTGATACTGGGTGTAGATCTTGTTCAGGTAGGCGTCCACCTGGGCGCGCGTCTGGGGAGCGAGCCCGCCTTTAGCCGGATCCATCGCCACGGCCCGGGCGATTTCGTAAATGGCCTGCGGGAATTTGTCCGGATTGCGCTCGGAAATGAGCACGGAGCCAAGCCGGTACGCGATGTCCGCGCTGTCCGGATACTGCTGCAGAGCCTTGGTGTAGGCCTGCTCGGCCGCCGCGTAATCCTTCTTCTGCTCGGCGTCGGTGCCCGGCTTCATGGCGATCCACAGCAAAGTGCCCTTGGCGAGTTGCTGCACGCCCGGCTTCGCCTGCTGCCACGCGTCATCCTTCACATTGGCCGGCTTTAGTGAATCCAGGTTATCCAGCAATGTCTGCGCGGCTTTCTGACCCAACTCCAGCTGATCGGGCGTCGGATTGGGGAGGTTCCGGATATTGGCCGTGATCAGACTCAATGCCGCGAAATCTTTCGGATCCTTGGCCAGGATCTTGGCTCCCAGCTCCATCACCTTCGCCGGCTGGTTCAAATCGCTGTAGAAACGAAGCTGTTCATCCTGATAATCGCTTTCCGGATACTTCTCCACCCACTGATTCAAATATTGCAGCTTCTTGGCCGGGTCGGTCTCTTTCGAGTACGCGTTGAAAAGGTCGTATTCGCCCTGATCCTTAACTTTCTTTTGCTTCTCCTGGGCGTACGTGCGGGCCGGCGTCATCGCGCATACCAGCGCGACGGCCAATCCCATTGCGACCACTGCCCATCGTTTTTCAAATCTTTGCACTTGCGCCTCCTGCCTGTTCCGCAAATTGAGCGACCGCTACGGCAAGCTGAATCGGTTTCGATCGTGTAAACTCACGCTCTCGCCCGCCGGTCGACGCTGACCCGCAGGCTTTTGCGGAGTATAGCCAAACCCGCTCGCGCGTCGCAACTTTTTGGGACGCCGATTGCAAAACACCGGTTCCGCAGCACAAATGATACCAGATCAACGCTATGCTGAAAGGTCGCCTTTCATGCGTTACCTCGATCTGGGCGTCCTCGTTGCCTACCTGGCCGGCATCACCTGGTTCGGCTCCCGATTCCGCCGCAACCAGAAGAGTCTCCGCGATTATCTGTTGGGCGGCCGGACGGCCCCGTGGTGGGCCATCAGCCTCTCCATTGTGTCGGCCGAAACCAGCACTCTCACCATTGTCGGCACCCCCGCCCTCTCGTTCACCGGCAACCTCGGATTTCTGCAACTCGTGTTCGGCTACCTGCTGGCCCGCATCGTGATCTCCGTCGTGTTGCTGCCGCACTATTTTCGAGGGGAGCTTTTTACAGCCTATGAACTGATGCGGCGCCGGTTCGGAGAGAGAGTGCGAAAACTCTCGGCGTCTATATTCCTTGTGACGCGCGCGCTGGCCGAAGGGGTACGGGTGTTCGCCATCTCGCTGGTGGTGTCCATCGTCCTCGGGACCAACGAACTCTGGTCCATCATTCTGATCGTGCTGCTCACGCTGTTCTATACATTCGAAGGCGGCATGACCGCGGTGATCTGGACCGACGTGATTCAGATGAGCCTGTACGTGGTCGGCGCGGTCGTGAGTTTTTTCGTGATCCTGGCGCACATCCCGGGCGGCTGGGGGCACGTCCTCCAGGTCGCTGCGCCCGCCGGGAAGTTTCAGCTGTTCGATTTCGGTTTTGCGCCGACCGCGGCCTTCTTCGCGAAAAGCTATACATTCTGGGCCGGCTTGGCGGGCGGATGCTTCTTGACCACGGCCAGCCATGGGACCGACCAGCTCATGGTGCAGCGGCTGCTGAGCGCGCGCGATGAGCGGCAAAGCCGCGTCGCCCTGCTTTCGAGCTGGCTGGTGATTTTTGTTCAGTTCAGCTTATTTCTCCTGATCGGCGTGCTTCTGTTCGTCTACTACCGGGACCTGCACCTGCCGGCCCCCCGGGACACGGACCGGATCTACCCGCAGTTCCTGTGGAACAATCTGCCGCCGGGAGTCGCCGGCCTGACCATCGCCGCCATCCTCGCCGCCGCCATGGCCAACCTCAGCGCGGCGCTGAATTCACTGGCCTCCACCACGGTCGTGGATTTTGTCCGGGCGCGCTCACGCTCCTCCTCCGATGCTCATTCGCTACGGCTGGCTCGCGGATCGACGATTCTTTGGGGAGCGGTATTGCTCGGGATCGGGATTCTGGCCCGCCGCTGGGGCTCGGTCCTGGAAGCGGGCCTGACGATCGCGTCCATTCCATCCGGCGCCTTGCTCGGCGTGTTCCTGCTGGGCGTACTCACCCGAAAGCCTCGGGAAGGAGCCGCTGTAGCAGGAGTGGCCTGCGGGCTCGCCGTCATCCTCTACGTTCGTTTTTGGACTTCGATCGCCTTCACCTGGTATGTGTTGATTGGAACGACCGTGACCTTCTCTGCCGGTTGCCTTGCTTCTCTCTTTCAACGGCCACGTCCGGAGCCGGCCAAGGATTAATTTGCGATGGACAAAAGCGAGCTGAAGCGCGACCTCGGCCCCTGGCCGGCTGCCTCGATCGTCGTCGGCACCGTGATCGGGAGCGGGATCTTCCTGGTCCCGAGCACCATGATCCAGCGGGTGGGCACTCCCGGGATGGTCTTTGCCGTCTGGGTGATCGGCGGGCTGCTCTCGCTCGCCGGCGCGTTGAGCTACGCCGAACTGGCGGCCGCCATGCCCGAAGCCGGCGGTGAATACGTGTATCTCCGGGAGGCTTATGGACCGCTGTGGGGTTTTCTCTACAGTTGGACGCAGATGTGGGTGGCTAAGAGTGGGTCCATTGCGACCCTGGCGACCGGCTTTTTCCTCTATCTCGGCAATTTCTTTCCCCAGCTCGATGGCGTCTTCTACTCGCTCCCGCTCCCGGTGGGACCGAATGGCGGCCCACTGGAGTTTCGTTACGGCCAACTGTTCGCAATCGCTCTGATCCTGGCGCTGGCCTGGCTCAACTATTACGGCGTCAAGTTGGGAGGCGAAGTGCAGACCGCGGTTACCGGCGTGAAAGTGGCGTTGATCGCTCTCATCATCCTGGCAGGGCTGAGTTTGGGGCAAGGCCACGGCGCTGTGGCAGCGCCGTTCGCGCGCCTGACGTTCACCGGTTTTATCGCGGCCCTGGTAGCGGCGCTGTGGGCGTATGACGGGTGGAACAACGTCAGCATGGTGGCCTCGGAGATTCGGGACCCGCAGCGGAACCTGCCGCGGGCTCTGATCGGCGGAACCGCCGGTGTGATCGCGATCTATCTTTTGGCCAATGCCGCATATTTTCGCGTCCTGACGCCCAGCCAAATCGGCGGCAGCGCGCGAGTGGCCGCCGACATGATCAGCCGCATCTTCGGCGGGTCCGGGGCGAACGCGGTCTCGGTCGCCGCCATGATCAGCATCTTCGCGGCGCTGAACGGTTCGATTCTCTCCGGGTCCCGAGTTCCGTATGCCGCCGCGCGCGAGGGCTATTTCTTTCGCGCGGTCGGCCGCGTGGACCCGGTTCATCGCACCCCGGGGGTTTCGATCGTGGTGCTCAGTTTGTGGTCGTGCGTGCTGGTACTTTCCGGAAAATATGATGATTTATTCAATCTGGTGATTTTCGCGAGTTGGATCCTGTATGGAATGACGGCTGCCGCCGTACTCGTGCTTCGGGCGAAGCGGCCCGGCTTGGCGCGGCCGTACCGGACGGTCGGATACCCGTTGGTTCCGTTATTGTTTGTAGTGGGGGCGACCATCCTGGTGGTTTCCACATTTTTTGACCGGCGCCGGGAATCTTTGATGGGAGTGGGCCTGATGGGACTTGGCTTGCCTTTTTATTTACATTGGAGAAAAAACAGGGAGATTTAAGGAAGAAAACAGCCAGTGCCTGCGTACTATACTGCACATCAGTACTTCAATGGCAGAAAAACATAGAGCAGAAAAAAGGTTTGTTCTCTTGAAAATTAGTGGGGATTGGAGTAAAAAGGCAGATGTATAATGAAATCAAATTAGGGCCCAGGTAGTGTTTCGGCCGCGAGGAAAGGCCTTCCGCGTGCGCCGGTTGGAGGGTGAGAAGTATGGACGTATCGAAAATTCTCTCGGAGTTGAGAGATGAACGGGCGCAAATCGAAGAGGCTATCTTAAGCCTCGAACGCCTGGCGCGCGGACGAGGAAAGCGCCGGGGGCGGCCGCCGGCGTGGATGTCAGAAATGACCGCCAAGCGCCGGGGGCGTCCTCCCGGCAGTAAGAACAAAGTGTCTGCGACTCCGGCTGCCGCTCCGGTCAAGAACGTCGCGGTAGCGTAACAAGCCATAACGGACAAACCAAAGGGCCGGATGCCCGCCGCGGGCAGTCCGGCCCTTTTCCTTGGCAGCAGCCGCGGGCGTCAAAACGTCTGCGGCGCTTCCCCGAGTTTCACCTGCACCCGCACGTTCCGCCCGTTGCGATAGATCGTCAGGTTGAGCAAATCGCCGGCGCGTTTCCGGTTCAGGACGCGGGTCAACAGATCGCTGCTCTCGACGGGCTGCCCCTCCACCGCTACAATCAGATCTCCGCCGACGCCCAAGGGGTAGTTTCCGACGATCACGCGCTGGCGCGGACCACGCAGACCGGCTTCGTCGGCCGCCGAACCGCGCTCCACGCTTTGGATGAGAAATCCGCCCGAAGAGGGCAATTCGAGCATTTCCGCCAGATCTCCGGCCACATAGACCGTGGTAATTCCGAGCGCCGGACGGGTGATTCGACCGCTACGTTGAAATTCATCGAGCATCGCCTTCGCACGGTTGATCGGCATGGCGAAGCCCAAGCCGATATTGCCTTGCTGGCCGTAGATGGCGGTATTGATCCCGATCACATTTCCGTGCGAATCGAGCAGCGGCCCGCCGCTATTTCCCGGATTGATGGCGGCATCGGTTTGGATCAGGCCTTCCAGGGTGCGGCCTTCCTCTTCCTCGATACTGCGCCCGAGGGAACTGACAATCCCGGTGGTCAGCGTGCCTTCGAGACCGAACGGATTGCCGATGGCGAGCACCTTCTGGCCCACGATCAGGGCGTCGGAATCGCCCAGGTGGAGGAACGGCAGCTTGCGTCCCGCGTCGATTTTGATCAACGCCAGATCGTTGCGCGGATCGCGGCCTAAAATTCGCGCCTTGTACACCTTCTTGTCCGCCAGGGTTACGGTCAGCTGGGCGGTGCCGCTCACCACGTGATAGTTGGTCAGGATTTCGCCGGAATCCTTGATGATGAAGCCGGAACCGATGCCCTTTTCGGGAACCAATTGGAAGAACCAGCCTTCGCGATACACGATGGAGGTGATGTTCACGGTCGCATCGCGGGAAGTCTTGTAAATGTCGATGTTGTTTTGCTCATCGCTCGAGAAACTCGGGCCGGCGGCCGCCGCAGGCTCGGTCCACAGGCGGTCCACCGAACGCCCGGGCTGTAGCAGATGCCCGACATCCCAATGGGCGACGGACGTGAGGTAGATGAATCCGGCCGCCAAAACGATAGCACCCAGCAATGGACGCAGCGATTTCATATCTCAATTCTCCGCAATGCCTCGTACACCGCGCGCGTTTGGCGCAGCGTGTCCTCCTTGGCGCCCGAAGTGTCTATGACGAAATCGGCAAACTTTCGTTTCTCCCGCAGGGGCATCTGGCGGCTGAGCCGGGCGCGGACTTCGGCTTCCCCCACCCCGTCGCGCTGCATCGCCCGCTGCAACTGCTGCTCTTCTGTACAGGTTACCAGGATCAGGCGGTCAAACCGCCGGTAGCTGCCGGTTTCGATCAGGATGGCCGCTTCCACCACCACAATTCCTTTTGGATCAGCGGCCTCGAATTCGGCGATCAACTGGTCCTGCCGCCGAATGACAGCGGGATGGACCAGGGAATTCAGGCGGGCCAGAGCTTCCGGGTCATTGAAAACAATAGCGGCGAGTTTGCGCCGGTCGAGTCGGCCGTCCGCGCCGAGAATGCCGGGACCGAACTCGCGCAGCGCCGGCTCAAAAGCCGCGCCTCCGGGGGCCAGAGTTTCATGCCCGAGTTCGTCGGCCCGAATCAGGTAACACCCGAAGGATGCCAGAGCGTCGCCGACGAAGCTCTTACCGCAGGCCAAGCCTCCCGTGAGTCCGACCTTCAGCATACCCCCAGGCGGCGTTCGGCAGACTCGACCGTATTGACCATCAGCATCGCAATGGTCAGCGGACCGACCCCGCCCGGCACCGGCGTGTAGGCGCTCGCTTGCTCGGCTACGTCCAGCGGATGGACATCGCCCACAATGACGCTTCCTTTCTTATCGAATGCGGCGAGTTTTTCCGGAGAATCACGAAAAATTCGAGCGACCTCCGCGCGGCTTTCCAACCGGTTGATCCCGACATCGATCACGGTGGCTCCGGGCTTGATGTGGTCGCGCGTGAGCAAGGCCGGCTTGCCGACCGCCGCCACCAGGATATCAGCTTCGCGGCAGACGCCCGCCAAATCGACCGTCTTCGAATGGCATATCGTGACCGTCGCATGTTCGTGCATCAGCAGGAGGGCCGTCGGTTTGCCGACGATGTCGCTGCGCCCGACCATCACCGCGCGCCTGCCCAGAATGGGAATGTTGTACCGCTTCAGCAACTCGATGATTCCGGCCGGCGTGCATGCGCGCGGCGCAGGCAAGCCCGCCACCAGGCATCCGACATTGTATGGATGAAAGCCGTCGACGTCTTTGTCCGGCGAGATTGCGAGCAGAATCCGCTTGGTGTCCACATGCTTGGGAAGCGGCAACTGCACCAGGATGCCATCGACATCCGCGCGCGCGTTCAACTGTTCGATGATCGCGAGCAGTTCCGTGGTGGTAACGGATTCGGGTGGTGTGATCGTGTCCGAGCAGATGCCGAGTTCCTGGGAAGTTTTGACTTTGCTGCGGACATAAACCTCCGAAGCCGGATTGTGTCCCACCAGCACGACCGCCAGCGACGGCGCCCTCTTCTGAGCGGCCAACCGGGCAATCCGCGGCTTCAATTCTGCTTTGATCTCGTCGCGGACGCGATTTCCATCGATGATTTGAGCCATCCGATCCAATCATAACTTGTGGCATCGGCGCGCTCCCCGCGCCTGTGGTCCATGGACCGTGCGGAACTGCTTGGCACAGATCGGACACTCTCACGTGGCGCCGACACCCCGCGTCCCACCCTCGACACCGGCGTTTGCTTGCTGTAGAGTAGCGGCACAAGGGGGGGAACCTGTATGCACCCTGGCAAGCTCGCTATCGTCCTCGCGATGGTTTTTCCGCTGGCTTCCGGACTTGTCTTGGCACAGCCCAAAACGCCGGAGGGAGTACTGACCGCCAGCTACAAAATGCCGAATTATCAGCCGCCGCGAACGCCGGGCGGCCAGCCCGATTTACAAGGAGTCTGGGCGAACAACAACGCCACCCCGCTGCAACGTCCCAAGGCGTTGGAGGGAAGAGAGTTCCTCTCGCCGCAGGAGCTCGCCGCCATCAAGCGCGCGGCCGACGACCTGTTCAAAGATGGCAAATCCGACGCGGCTTTCGGTGATTCGGTCTTCCTGGCCGCCTTGGCAAACGCGCAAGGGAAGATGAAGGGATTTGTTACGGCGGACGGCAAGGTCGGGGATTACAGCTCCGTGTGGACCGTCAACCGGGATTGGACCAACCGAACGTCTCTGATTATCGATCCCCGGGACGGCATGCTACCCGCTCTGACGCCGCGGGCGCAGGAGTTGGCGAAGCGTCCGAGTTATGTGGAGAACGACTCGGCCTTCGGCCAAGGTCCCGGCAAGCGGCCCGACGGTCCCGAAGACCTTGGGCTGAGCGTCCGCTGCATCACGTTCGGCACGCCTCGCATCGGCGCGGGCTACAACAGCTACATGCAGATCGTTCAGTCGCCCACCGCGGTGGTCGTCCTACAGGAAAATATCCATGATGCGCGGATCATACCGCTCGATGGAAGCCCGCATCCGCCCGCCAGCGTGAAGCTGTGGAATGGCGACTCGCGCGGACATTGGGAGGGCGACACGCTGGTTGTCGATACGACGAACTACCGCGAGGGAGTCCTCATGAACAACAGCGAGAAGCTTCACGTCGTCGAGCGATTCCAGCGCACGGCTCCGGATTATCTCACGTGGAACGTCACGTTCGACGATCCGGACACATGGGTAAAACCGTGGACGGTGGAGATCCCGCTGCGGCACAGCGACGATCCGCTGATCGAATACGCCTGCCATGAAGGAAACTACGGTATGCAGGGCATTCTGGCGGGCGCCCGCGCCGCCGACGCCGCCGAGGCCGCTGCCAAAGCCGGGTCCGGGTCAAAGTAGACGGGTCCGTTCTGTTCCGCTGTCTGGGCCCGGTTGTATCGGAAGGTGTGGATGAGAATGCGAACGGTGTTCATGCTGGCGACGCTCGCCGCCACATCCGGGGCGCAGAGCCTGTCGACTCGGGAACTGCTTCAGATGGCGCGGACGCGCGCGGCCGGTCTGGAACAGGCCTTGCTCGATACTTTGGGCGCGGACAAGATTCAAAAAGGCAAGGCGGCGGCGGGCGAGATGGGCGAATTCGTGTGGGCAGTCGCCTCGGAGAAAGCGCCGTCGCTCCGGATTGACGAGGAGCCGCCCATCCCGGCGTTCCAGGCCGGTTCGCTGTGGGTGGTCGAGAGCCGGCTAAAAACGGGAACTGCTCACAAATACGTGTGGATTTCCGATGGGAAGCGGTTCGGCGGAGACTACAACCTGCCTGCGTTTGGGCCCGAGAGTTATGCGCGCCCCGGTGTCCCGCAGGGCAAACTGACGGGCCCCATCGAGGTGCCCAGCAAAATTTATCCGGATGTTAAGGCGAACGTATGGTTCTATGTGCCCGCGCAGTGGGATGGCGTCACGCCGCTCGCCGTACAGATCTGGGGCGATGGGCAGCAATTCACAGGTCCGAGGCCGGGGCCGTGGAGAGTCCTGGAGACGCTGGACAACTTGACGGCACAGAAACGGATTCCGCTGATGGTCAACATTTTCATCCAGCCGGGCACCGGTCCGGAGCGCAACCAGCGGTCGATCGAATACGACACGGTCAGCGACGCGTATTTGCATCGCCTTGAGGACGAGATCCTCCCGGTCGTGGCGAAGAGCGTAAAAATGCGGACCGATGGTTACAGCCGGGCCATTCAGGGGCTGAGTTCCGGCGCCATCATGGCGTTTAACGCGGCGTTCACCCGGCCGGAAGAGTTTTCGCGCGTTTTGAGCTGGATTGGAAGCTACACCGCAATTCGCAGGACGGCGGCGCATCCGGAAGGCGGGGCGGAGTACCTGACCATCGTCCGCCGCGAGCCGAAACGGAATCTTCGCGTCTGGCTGCAGGACGGGGCCGAGGATCTCGACGTGCAGCCCGGAAATTGGCCGATGGCCAATATCGCGATGGCGAATGCGCTGAAGTTCAAAGGCTACGACTATCACTTCTCATTCGGCGTCGGAGAGCACAACAATGCACAAGGCGCGGCCGAACTGCCGGACGCCATGACCTGGTTGTGGCGGGATTACGACCCGGCCAAGACAGCGCAGGAATTCCAGCCGGACCCGGGAGAAAAAGATCAGCCGGTCTGGCGCGTGGTCGAGTTGAATCGAAAATAGCCGGCCGGCGGCGCGCCGCTCAGCGGCCCGCCGGCTCCCGCGAATCGGGAGACGACATTTCCTAATTCCAGAACATTGCCGTTGTTGGATCTACTGTACGGGAATGGTCACAAGCTTCGGGTTTAGGCCGCCCGTATCGAATTGGACGTTCAAGTTACCGATTCCCGCTTGGTCTGGGATCACGAGATTGAATTGATAGAGCCCTACCGAACCGGGGCTCAGTCCCGCGAAGAGCAGCGTCGAATTGTGCCCGTTAATGGTGACCGAGGGCGCCGGGTTCATCGTGGATACCGGCGACGATCCCGCCGGGGCGCCTGTTTCCGGCAACGGCGTCACAGGTCCGAATCCAGTGCCGTAGAGAGTGATCACTTCACCGTTGTGTGCCGGATTCTGGCTGGTTACGAGTGAATAGTCTGGGTGAACAGCGACCGCTTGTTTGCCGTCAGTCGTGATGATCGCGGGAAACGTCGTACTGAAGAAGGCGCGCATCGCGGGGCTGGCGGCGCCGTTATTGATGACGACGATGCTGGCATCAGGCGGCGGTGTATAGGGTATGTCCAAACCTCGAACTTCCCAAGGCACCTGAAAGTTGATCTGCTCCTGACCGTTCAAATTCGCAACAGCATACAGCGGTGCGGGTATCCCGTTGACCACAACGGAGGTGCCGTTGATCGAGTAAGGCAGTGCGCCGCCCGGCGCTTGGACGATGCCGTTCACTCCGCGAGTGAGACCGGTTCCGAAGATTGTCGCGACCATTCCCGGTGCGATTCCCGTTTGATAGCTGGCTGCGTTCACGGTGGCTGCTAAGCCCAGAACAGCAGAGTTCGGAAGCGCGAAAGCAGGCGTGGGCCCGGCCCAGCCAATGCCTGTCGGGCGATATCGCCTGAGTTCGACCGGAGCCTCCTGGCCGAGCGTCAAAGTAGCATGCCAGGGGGCGCTAAACACCAGTTTGACGGTGTTCATGGTTGGTGTGCAGGTGGGCGCTTGAGCTGCAGCAGTGGAACAAGCCGCCAAGGTGCTCGAAAAGGTACCGTTGGCATCAACGGGTCCGCTGGCGGTAAGCCAGGTCGGCTGTCCGGAAGAATTGTAGATCAGGGCGCCGAGGAAAAGAGTGCTTCCCTGAACTTCGAGGAAGTAGCCTCGGCCCGATTGAGTGGGCTGGTCCCACCATCCGGCTCGCGGGGCATTCAACATGGGTGAAGCCCATTGATCGCTGAATTGGTAACGCTGTATTGAAATTCTCTCGGCTCCGATCTGCAGCGTCGCCGTGGCGGCGCTGCTGAAAACCAGCTTCACATTGGAGCCGTCCACAATCGCGTTTGGCGGCGCCGGCTTTTGATTCAGAGCCCATCCGCCGGTGTACTGTTCCGTCGTGCCCACATAATCGCCGCCGGGTCTTCGGACGCAACGCGCGACACTCCATTGCGGGTCGCCGGTCGTGGAATATGACAAGACTCCCAAATCGACGACAGCGTTTTCGGCTTGCACAAGATAGTAGGTCCCTGGCGCCGAGGGGTTGTACCACCAACCGTTGGCGGGAACCGTCTCAGGCGTGTCAGCCCGATAATTCTGCGTGAGTGTCTGCAGTGCGGGTTTACCCAGAAGGTTCTCACCGGGGGATCCCAGGAATGCAGGCAGGTGAGTATCTAGAAAGGAATAGGGAAGACGATTGATCGAATCGAACACCGCTCCCAAGAACCAGGACGGATCCAGCGTTGGCATCGCCTGAAAGAACGACTGATAGAGATTCGTCTGCGCCGGATAATCGACTGGAGGCCAGACACTCCCCGGCTGAAGTTCAAACAGCGGCAACTCGCCCATTGCAGCATTGGGAAAGGATGCGAAGGCCGCGTCCGTGATCAGCACCGGCTTTTGGTAGAACGCATGCACATCCGCGATGCCCTGCAAGCTGTTGGCTCCCTGTGCGTCGGATTGATAGGCGGCCGTCAACTCAGCCAGGGGCGGGTCCGCACGATTCGAAAGATCCGGGGCAAATCCGATTCCAAAAACGTCCTGAATCGCTGCAATTTCCGGAGGGCGGTTCAAAGGCCAATAGCGGAAATTCTGCCCCCACGAGGAACCCGACGTCAACCTTCCGCTGAAGACGGCCCGGACCTGATTGGCCGCCTGCGTCCACAGGTCAACCAGGCTGGGATTAACCGTCAACTGCTCGAGATCGTCGCTGTACAGGATAAAGTACTCGCAACCGGCGCTCTCAGCGATCTGTGCCACGTTGACTAAACGCGGAATATGCTGAGCCATGAACGCTCGGGGATCGCTGGGTTGAGCGCGTTTTCCCAAAACGGGGGCGAGCCCCACCATGATGCAAGGAATCCCCTGCGCTGTCAGCTTTCGTCCGAACGCGATGACATTGCTGGCCTGGCCCTCCAGTGGAAAGGGGACGGACGGGTCGTAAGCGTTGTCGGTAGGACTTTTCATCTGACCAAGAGTCAGGTTGATCTTGACGAGGTTGGTTCCCGTGGCTTTGATTTCGTTCACGATCTGATCGAGCGTTGGAACAGAATATCCGCTGCCCAGGTTCACCGGATCCAGATACCCGCTCTGAGGACCCGTGATCGCCAACTCGACATAGGAAAGTCCATTGATTTGGAATGGGCCCTTTTGCGTGGGCTTAAGGAAATCTTGGCTCTGAGCAGTGGCGAGCCGCGCCAGGACAAGGTTCAGGGCGAAGAGCCAGACGCGGTTATTCATATGATCGAGAGTGTTGGGAAAGGTCGAATATCGTCAAAGTATACTGCAAGGCTCGGCAGTACTCGTCCTGTGCCCTTGCGAATTCGTATTTGCTGCGCAATTCGGGACGCAGTGCGAGTGCAGGTGACCCGCGTGGCTGTGAGCGCGAGAGGCGGGTGCTTCATAAGTATTGCGAGAGTATATCGAAGCGAACGGCACGAGAATGCACGGAAGTCCCAATTGGTTCGTTGGGTTATGGGCCGTTTCGGGCAATTCGAACGTACGCGCAGGACTTGGCGAGAAGATCGGATCCGGTTTTAATAACCTCATGGGAGCAGTCTCATCGGCTGTTTTGCCGAGCGTTCGCGAATCCGAATCCACCCCGGAAGTGTGCCTGGTGAAGACCCGGCTGAGCAAGGACCTTAGCGCCGTTGGCGAGGCCATCCTGTCACTCCAAGAACACTTGGACAAGCCTCAAACCGTGATGGCTCTGGTTCACCCGGAATGTTTACGGTTCGAGTTGCAGACCGCCCTGGAACGCAAGAAGGGGCTTCTGGAAGCGTACGAGCAACATCGGACGAGCCACGGCTGTTGAGTCCGGGAAGCAGTCCGGTGCATCGCCCGAGCCGAACGGGCGGGCCCGTTCACAGCAGCGCCTGACGCCGGCGGATGGGAAATCCGATACCGTAGAGTTAGCCATGAGACTGTTCGCGTGTCTCGCCGTGGCGACCTGCGCGTGCGCCGCTGACCGGTTACCCGCCGGGCGCGTCATCGATCGCGTCGTCTGTGCCGGCGACGAACGCCAGTCCTACGCGCTTTATCTGCCGCCGCAATACGAGCCCGGGCGCACGTGGCCCATCCTCTACTGCCTGGATCCGGGAGCGCGCGGCCGCATTCCCGTAGAGCGATTTGCCGAAGCCGCGGGCCGCGCCGGCTGGATCGTTGCCGGCTCGAACAACTCGCGCAATGGCCCGGCCGATCTTGCGCGCGAGGCCATCCGGTGGATGCTCGAGGACACCCGCCAGCGCTTCTCGATCGACGATTCCCGGATCTATGCAGCGGGTTTTTCCGGCGGCGCCCGGCTGGCATTGGCATGGGCGGCCGGCAGCCGGATCGCCGGCGTGGTTGCGTGCGGCGCCGGGTTCTCGGCCGGGTCGGCTCCGAAGGACGTGGCGTTTCGGGTCTACGCCGCCGCGGGCGTGGACGACTTCAATTTCGACGAAGTGTACGAGATGAGCCGCGAACTGCACCGGCGCGGAGCCGCGCAGCGGTTTTCCGAGTTTGCCGGCGGCCACGACTGGCTGCCGGCGAACCTGGCTTCGGAGGCACTCGACTTCCTCTCCGGGCGATTGCCGCCGGCACCGCCGCCACCCGTGTCACCGGCCCAGAGGCAAACCGCGGAACGGGCTTCCCGGTTGACCGAGAAACTGATGCGCAGCGGCGATTCGGCCCGGCACTCGCTTGTTCAAAGACTCCGGCGCGACTCCGACGATCTCGAAGACACCCTCGACCGGCGCGCGGCGCGACGCGTGCTGGTCGGAAGCTTCGTCGCCTCGGTCGAGCAAGGGAACCAGTTACTCTCCGCGAGACAATACACTGAATCCGCGCGAACATGGCGGCTGGCGGTGCTGCTCCGCCCGGAGTATGCCGAAGGCTGGTACAAGCTTGCCGTATCCGAAGCCGGCGCGCACAACCAGCGGAGCGCCCTCGATGCACTCGAACACGCCGCCGCCACCGGCTTTCGCGACCGGGACCGCGTCGCAGACGAGCCGCTATGGCAGCCCCTCCGTAACGACCCGAGGTATAAGATGGCTCTCGCGGAAATCAGCAAATGACGCCCGCAGGTCCTCTTCTCAAATCGAAATCGCCGATCCCTTGAAGCCGGGCTGCGTCTTCCCCGGGTAGTCCCGGTTTCGCGGCGGTTGCGGCCCTGACCAGCCGAGTCACCATTTGAGCGTCGGCAAGTAAACAGAGTTTGCGAACGAGCGGAACTTTTTTGCGAGTAATTCGTCTATACGGAAAGCCGAACGCCCGGAACAGGAGGAGGTTTCGATGCCCGACACCCTGATTCACCTGGAGAGCGTCGATAAAGTCTTTGTCACCGACGATGTGGAGACGCACGCGCTCTCCAACATTCACCTGGATGTCCACCGCGGCGATTACCTTTCGATCGCCGGCCCCTCCGGGTGCGGGAAATCGACCTTGCTTGCGATCCTGGGTTTGCTCGACACGCCTTCGAACGGCACCTATGTACTCAACGGGCGTCCGGTCGAGCGGCTCAAGATGAGCGAGCGGGCGCGGATTCGCAACCGCGAGATCGGCTTCATTTTTCAAGCCTTCAATTTGATCGGCGACTTGACCGTTTATGAGAATGTCGAGCTGCCGCTCACCTATCGGGGAATGCCCGGGGCGGAGCGTAAGAAGCGCACGCGGGAAGCGCTCGACCGCGTCGGCATGTCGCACCGTATGAAGCACTACCCCTCGCAGCTTTCCGGCGGCCAGCAGCAGCGGGTCGCGGTGGCTCGCGCGCTGGCCGGCGAACCTTCCATCCTGCTCGCGGACGAACCCACCGGCAATCTCGATTCGGCCAACGGCCAGGCGGTGATGGACCTTCTTAAAGAGTTGCACCAGAATGGCGCAACCATCTGCATGGTCACGCACGATCAGCGCTACGCGGCGCACGCCGGCCGCTCGGTGCATCTATTCGACGGCAAGGTCGTGCAGAACGCGGGCGCCCTTGCATAATCGTTCGATCCGCGTCTTGACACGCCCGAGCGACTAGAATCCTCCAACCTGGCCTGCTTCGTCCCGGCGCGGTGGGGGCAGTTAAAATCGTACCCATGAAGCTGCCGAGAATTGCTGTCTGCCTGCTCGTGGTCTGCGCGGCGTCCGCCGCTGAAAGACCCGTGGCCTTGTACAAAGGGTTGGGCGAGTGGAAGCATCCCATCGCCACGAACAATCCGGAAGCCCAGAAGTTCTTCGATCAAGGGCTCGCGCTGCTCTACGGCTTTAACCGGTATGAAGCCCTGCGCTCATTCCGCAGAGCCGCGGAACTGGATCCTAAATCGGTGATGCCCTACTGGGGCATGGCGATGGCCCAGGGGCCGTACATCAACATGGATGGCGACCCGAGCTACGACCTCAAGAGCGCCTGCGCGGCCATCGACAAAGGAAGCCGGCTGACCCAGGCGCCGGAACGCGAGCGCGCCTACCTCAAAGCCGCGGCCACCTGGTGTCCGAAGTACGAGCCCAAAACCTATGCCGACGCCATGCGCGCGCTGGCCGCGCGCTATCCCGACGATCCCGACGCGCAAACGATCTTTGCCGAAAGCCTCATGATTGGCGTTCGCTGGCACTGGTATACACAGAACGGCACGCCCGCGCCGGGCGTCGCCGAGGCCGAGCGGACGCTCGAAGCCGTCATCCGCCGCTGGCCGCAGCATCCCGGAGCCAACCATTACTATATTCATGCGGTGGAATCGTCGCCCACGCCGGAACGCGGCATTCCGAGCGCGCAGCGGCTGATGGGAATCGTGCCGGCGGCCGGCCACATGGTCCACATGCCGGGGCATATCTGGCTGGTAGTGGGAGACTGGGAGACCGCAGCCAGCGTGAACGAGCGTGCCGTCGCGGTGGATCGTCAATACTTCGCCGAAACCAACGTGACCGGCGGCACCTATACTCCCTACTATCTGCACAATCTCGATTTCATTCGCTACGCCCGCTCGATGCAGGGCCGCAACGCCGATGCCTTGCGAGCGGCCGATGATTTGAACGCCGCCTCCGCGCCCATGGCCAAAATGATGCCGGAGATGGCGGAAAATGTCGTCCCCGTGGTGCTCACGACCTACGTCCGGTTCAATCAATGGGACCGCGTGTTGAAGGCTCCGCAGCCGGCGCCCGCCCAGAAGATCAGCACGGCGTTCTGGCACTATGCGCGGGTGTTGGCGTTGGCGGCACGCGGCGATCGCGGCGGCGCGGCTCGCGAACGCGATGCGTTTGAGAAAGTCAGAGCCGCGGTGCCGTCGGATTTGCCGTGGGGCCAGAACAAAGCGGCGGATGTACTCGCGGTGGCGGGCGAAATGATTGCGGCGCGGCTGGCAGCGGCTCCGGCCGAAGCCGTGCCACACTGGCAGCGGGCGGTCGCGCTGCAGGACGGCTTGGTATATGACGAGCCGCCCGACTGGTATTACCCGCTGCGCGAATCCCTCGGCGCGGCGCTGCTGCGCGCGGGCAAGCCGGCCGAAGCGGAAAAAGTTTTTCGCGAGGGCGTCCGCCGTTCGCCGCGCAACGGCCGGATGTTGTTCGGCCTCTGGGAGACTCTGAAAGCGGAAGGCAAGGCTCAGGACGCCGCCTGGGTGCAGCGGGAATTCGAAAATGCGTGGGCCAAAGCGGACATCAAGCTGCGCGTCGAAGACCTGTAGAAGCAGCGGCCCCCCGCGGGGCAGGCTGCCATGAATCGACCTCATCGGCTGGCGCCGCCATCGCGACGCACCACAACTGGCCGGGTTTCGACGCCGTGAAAGCGGAAGTGGACGCGCGGCTGGAGGTTGTGTCGAAGTAGCACCAGTCCCTCAAGGAGAAACTATCATCGGGCGCCGCGCGTTCCAGTAAACTGTCAAGTTGAGCCTTGTGAGCGCGAAGGGTAACTCCAGTGTGGCCGTGGTGGAAACGCGCCTGGTGTACGCGCACGGCCTGGCGGCGCTCGTCACGCTGCTGATCTCGGTGACTTTCGGAATCGTGGCGTCGCTCGAACTGCTCGCGCCGGATTTTGCCGGCGCGGCGCCGTGGCTGAGCTGGGGCCGCCTGCGCTACGACCACACGCAAGGCATTCTGTTGGGCTGGCTCGGCAACGCCTTCTTCGCGTTTCTCTATCACGCGGTGCCGCTGCTGACGGGGCGGCCGGTGACCAGCGCGCGGCTCGGCCAATGGATTTTTGGGCTGTGGAACTTCGCGGTGGTGGCGCCGGGCTGGGTGCTGGTCCTGGCGGGCTTCAGCCAGCCGCTGGAGTGGGCGGAGTTCCCGGTGGTGATCGACGGCTTTGTGGTGCTGGCTCTGGCGCTGGCCATCGCACAGTTTCTGCCGCCCTTTTTCTGGCGCGGGCTGGAGGATCTGTACGTTTCCAGCTGGTATGTCATCGGGGCTCTGGTGTTCACGATCCTGGCGTACCCGATGGGCAACTTCGTCCCCGAACTGGTGCCGGGGGCCCGCGGGGCGGCGTTCAGCGGGCTTTGGATTCACGATGCAGTGGGCCTGTTCGTCACTCCGCTGGCGCTGGCCATCCTCTATTTCGTTCTTCCCGCCGCCACCCGCCGGCCCATCTACAGCCATTTTCTTTCGATGCTCGGGTTCTGGCTTCTGTTTTTCCTGTACCCGCTGAACGGGACACACCATTACGTCTTTTCCGTGATTCCGATGAGCGCGCAGATCGGCGCAATCACGGCGTCGGCGCTCCTCGGGGTGGACGTAATCCTGGTGGTGGCCAACCTGCTGCTGTCGCTGCGCGGATCGGGCGTGTTTCCGCGCGACGTGGCGCTGCGGTTCGCCGCCATGAGCACGATTTTTTATCTCGTCGTGAGCATCCAGGGCTCGGTGCAGGCGCAGATGGCCGTCAACCAGGCGGTGCATTTTTCCGATTGGGTGATCGGGCATTCGCACCTGGCGATGCTTGGCTTTGCGACGTTCGCGGCGGCCGGCGGGCTGGTGCATGCGTGGCAGCGGATTCCCTGGGCGCGGTACAACGCGCGGGCGTTCGAGTGGGCGTACTGGCTGTTGTTCGCGGGTGTGATCCTGATGGTGACCGACTTGACCATCGCGGGGCTGGCAGAGGCGCGGCTCTGGCAATCGGCGGCGCCGTGGCTGGATTCGGTGCGCGCCGCGCGCCCGTATTGGATTGTCCGCAGCGGATCGGCGATTCCGATCGCGGCCGGCTTCCTGGCGCTGCTGGCCGGCTTCACCACCGGGCCGCGCGGCGCCGGGTTGAAAACGATTGAACAGACCATCGGGCTCGAGCCGGTGGGGCACATTGCGCCGCGGCTGGCGCAGGCGGCCTCGGGGGGAGCTTGACGGCGCGCTTTCTCCGGATGTCCTACCTGGCGGCGAGCGTGGCCGGCGTGGCGTTCTTTGCGATGTCGGTGGCCTTGCTGGGCGTCTGGCCGGGGCGGGTACTCGAACGCGAAACCCGCGCCCTGTCTCCGCCGCATCCGCTTGGCTTGAGCGTGAGTGAACAACGCGGCCGCGTCATCTATAGCCGCGAAGGCTGCGCGTACTGTCATAGCCAGCAGGTGCGCTATCTGGATGCCGATATGGCACGGTTCGGCGCGCCGACGCTGGCTTGGGAAACGCGGTTCGATTATCCGCACCTGTGGGGCACGCGGCGGATTGGGCCCGACCTGGCGCGGGAAGGCGGCGTACATCCGGAAGACTGGCAGTTCGCGCACCTCTTCGCGCCCAGAAACGTCGTGGCCGATTCCGTGATGCCGGCATATGCCTCTCTGTTCGACGGATCGCCGGACCGTCCGCGGCAGGAGGCGCGCGACCTGGTGGCGTACCTGGAAACACTCGGCCGCGCCCGCGAATTGGCCGGGCCGGAAGGGGAGGCGCACGCACGGGCGGCCTGTAATTGCGCGAATGACGAAATGGCGCAGATGGCCTTTCACTCGGCCTCCTTGAACGCGAATCCAGCGCGGGCGCGGCGCCAGGGACCGGCGCCGGAGCTGCCGGCCGGCGCGGATGCGGGCCGGGGCCAAGCGCTGTACCAGCACAATTGCGCGAGCTGCCATGGCATCCGTGGCGAAGGGGACGGGCCGGGGAGCGCCGGGTTGCATCCACGGCCCACCAATCTGGCGGCGCACGAATACAGCCTGCCGCGCGTGAGTTTTGTTCTGTGGAACGGCGTTGCCGGCACGGCCATGCCGGCATGGCGCGATCTTTCCGCGCCGGATCGGGCGGCGCTGGCGCAGGTGGTCCGCGGATTCTACCGGGCTCCAGCCGAGCCCGTGCTGCCGGCCGACCTCACCGAGCTGGGCGCGAAAGTCTACGCCGCCAATTGCTCGCAATGCCACGGAGAGCATGGCGGCGGAGACGGATCGGCAGTGGGTGAGTTGCGGATGACGCCGACCGACTTTCGGGGAACGCGTCCGAGCCTCGCCGAAAGCCTTCGCGCGTTGCGCAACGGAGTGGAAGGCACTCCGATGGCTCCCTGGACGGGACGGCTGAGCGAAGCGGAGCTTTCCGCGGCCGCGTATTATGTCCGCGGATTTTTTGGGGGAAGCCGGTGATCACCAACCTCATCGTATGGTTCGCGATCGTGTTTGCGGCCGGTTTCGTGGCGGCATGGCTGGCCCGGCCGGAGTTGCGGGCCTGGATCGAGCGGCCGAAATACCGCTTCCAGGCGAATGTGCAAAACTATGACCATACCCGGCGGCAGGAGCGCCACCCGGATGAATGAACGCCACTTGCGAAACGAGCGGGGCGGCATGCCCGCCGTGCTTCTGGCCTGTCTGGCGATTGGAGCGGCGACGGTCGGGGCGACCCTGACGCTGGCGCCGCGCCGGACACCGGCGGCCGCGATTCCTCCGATCGCCACCGAAGAGTATGGAAAACGGCTCCTGGCGCAAACCACCGAACTGCTCGGCCCCCATAATCCCGATCCCAAGATGCACTATTCCGGAAGCGGCCTGAACTGCGGTTCGTGCCACCTGGGAACCGGCACGGAGCCGGGCACGCTGAATCTGCTGCAGGCGACGCAGCACTACCCGCGATTTTCACCTCGCACGGGCGGCATGACCGACATCGAAGACCGCATCAACGAGTGCCTGCAGCGCAGCATGAACGGGCGGGCCCTGCCCGCCGGCAGCCCGGAAATGATGGCGATGGCCTCGTATATCCGTTCGCTTGGTGACCGCAACGCGGCGATGGGCGCGAGTTTGCGGCAGCCGAAGGAGCCGGCGGGCTTCAAAACGCCCGACCGCGCCGCCGACCTCAAAGCCGGCAAGCGGGTGTTCGACGACCGCTGCGCCCGATGCCACGGCGCCGAAGGCCAGGGGCTGTTGGCCGCCGCCGACCCGATTCACGGCTACGTCTTCCCGCCGCTGTGGGGGCCCGAGAGCTTCAACGATGGCGCGGGCATGCATCGCGTATTGACCGCGGCACGTTTCATCAAAGCGCGCATGCCGCTGGGCAAAGCCGATCTGACGGACGATCAGGCATTCGACGTGGCGGCGTTCATCAATTCGCAGCCGCGGCCCCATATGGCCAACCTCGACCGCGATTTCCCCGATCGCGCCGCGAAGCCGGTGGATGCGAGCTATGGCCCGTGGGCCGATTCTTTTCCCCCCGAGCAGCACCAGTTCGGGCCGTTTGCGCCGATCGAGGCGTATTACAAGAAACTCAAGAAATCGAAGAAGTAGGTTCGGAAAGGGTGAACATGAACGCTCGATTGCTCGGTCCCGTGGTTCTGCTGCCGCTGCTGGCCGGCGCCGCTCCGGCGGTTCGCAGCGAGATGCTGGTGACAACCAGTTGGCTGGCGCAGCATTTGAAGGATTCAAACGTAGTGATCCTGCACGTATCGCGCGACCGCGCGGCCTACGATGCCGGCCATATCCCCGGAGCGCGTTTTCTGGCGCTTTCCGATATCGTGGTCACGCGCGAGGGAATCCTGAACGAGCTGCCGCCCGCCGCCGCTCTCAAAACGGTGCTGGAGCGCGCCGGCGTTTCCGATGATTCGCGCGTGATCTTATACGGCGATACCTCGGTGCTCCCGGCGACCCGGGCGTATTTCACGCTCGACTATCTCGGGCACGGCGACCGCGCGGCATTGCTCGACGGCGGCCTCCCCAAGTGGACGGCGGAATCGCGCCCGCTTGAAAAAGAAACGCCGGCGGTGAAGCCCGGCCGGCTGACGCCGCGGCCGCATCCCGAGGTGCTGGTGGACATCAACGCCATGAAAGATCTTTCTTTCTCGGCGGTGAATGCGCCGGCTGCATCGCCGGTGCTGGTGGACGCGCGCACGGCCGGCGAATTCAACGGCACCACCGCGGCTTCGTCGGAAATTCCACGCCCCGGCCACATCCCCGGCGCCACCGATGTGTACTGGATGCAGACGCAGGCGAGCAAGACCGACATGTCGCTGCTTCCGGAAGCGTCACTGCGAAAGATCTACGAGGCGGCAGGCGTGACGCCGGACCGTCCGGTGGTCACGTACTGCAATACGGGCATGCAGGCGTCGCAGTCCTATTTCACGTTGAAGTATCTCGGCTACGACGCCCGGATGTACGACGGTTCCTTCTCGGAATGGAGCAACGCGAAGGATTCTCCGGTACAGAAGTGAGGATCGGCCTTACCTGCCGGCAACCGGCATGAGGAAGCGCGTGCCATCGGGAGAGACATCCCAGAAGAGCACGCCGGACGGTACGGGGAACAGCGGTTCAGGTTCGCCGGCGCGGAACGAGCTTCCCGGCGTGACTTCCACTGCCGTGGCGGTTCCGTCTCCTGCCATATAGAAGATCTCTCTGCCGTCGCCGCGCCACAGCGGCGTGCGTCCGCCGTCCCTGGTGACAACCACCGGGTTGCCGATTGCTCCGGTGCCGGCATCGAACGGACGTACCGAAACTTCGTTCTTCCCCGATTCATTCGAGGTGTAGGCGATCCAATGGCCGTCGGGCGAGAATCTCGCGGTAATGCTGGTGAAACCCGGGTCGACCACCGCGACGGGTTGGCGGTCCGGCGGCCCCGCGACGGTCAGCAGGCGGACGTGGGTCGGCATTCCGAGGCTGTAATAGAGCAGATATTTCCCGTCGCGCGACCAACTGGTGGGCCCCTTGCCGTCACTCGAGCGGTACAGCAGTTCCTCGCCTGCCGCTCCGCTGACGGGCTTCCCATACAGGTCGAATACACCGGAGCGGTTGGAGGTAAAAATAAGGCGCGCGCCGTCGGGAGACCAGGTGGGAAAGGCGTCCCAACCGGAGTCGAAGGTAAATCGAGTCATCTTGCCATTGGCGACCTCGACCAGCCAGATGTCGCGATTCTGACTCTGCGGGTCGGTGCGTTCGACGGCGATGCGGCTTCCGTCGGGCGAGATGGTGAGGGTGCGATAGACGCCGGGCTCTCCCACGGTGCCGGCGACGTTTCCTTTCCGGTCGAACCAGGTAAGCCGCCCGGTGACGCCGCCTCGCGCCCCGCCGCGTTCCTGAGCGGCGGCGAAAAACAGCCCGATCGCCGCCAGTACTGTGCCGAAGAAGGCTTTCCGCGCCATTTTCGCAACCGAGCGTACCATAGCGAAGCTCAACAAAGCAAAGGGCCTTGACGCTGGCATCCGGGAATGATCGAATACAGTAATTTGGCCTCGGGGCAAGGGGCCGCACTCGGAGGCACTGGGATGCGCCGTTATGTAGCGATCATGACGTGCTGTGGGTTGGCCGCGGGCGTTGCGGCAGCCGAAGCGCGCCTGGCGGACGCCGTGATGCGGGCAGATCGGGAGACGGTCGCCGCGGTTTTGGCGGCGCGGGCCGACGTGAATGCGCCGCAACCGGACGGCACGACCGCGCTCCATTGGGCGGTGCGGCGCGACGATCTCGCGACCGCAGACGCGCTCCTCCGGGCCGGCGCCGATGTGAAAGCGGCGAACCGGTATGGCGTCACGCCGATTGCTCTGGCGGCGATGAACGGAAGCGCGGCGATGATCCGGAAACTACTCGACGCCGGCGCCGATCCGAACAGCGCGAACCCGGGCGGCGAAACCGCGCTCATGACGGCGGCGCGAACCGGCAAGGTGGACGCCGTGGCCTTGCTTCTCGATCGAGGCGCCAACGTCAACGCGAAAGAAACGGTGCACGAGCAGACGGCCTTGATGTGGGCAGTGCTCGAAAATCACGTGGACATGGTGAAGCTGCTGCTCGCGCGCGGCGCCGATATCAATGCCCACACGAAGGTGACGATGCCGAAGGGCGAGTATGTGCCGGCGCGGCCGGCCGCCGCTTCCGGCACCGGGATCATCCGGCAGCGCGCCTTGCCGACGCCGGACGGCGGGATGACGCCGCTTCTGTTCGCGGTCCGCGACGGCAACGCCGAAATGGCGCGGCTGCTGCTCGATCACGGGGCGGATATCCAGGCGTCGTCGGGCAACCATACGACGCCGCTGCTGATCGCCCTGCTCAACGGGCAGGTCGGGCTGGCGACGGAGTTGCTGGCTCGCGGAGCGGACCCGAACCTGGCGGACGACTATCACCGCGCGGCGCTGTTCGCCGCCATCGATTTACGCAACTTCAACCACGAAAAATACGGCGATCTGCCGACGGACGGCCGCGACCCTCTGCCGCTCATCCAGGCGTTGCTCGATAAGGGCGCCGATCCGAACCGCCGGACGGACACGGTTCCGGTGCACGGCCTGATGCAATTCGACGGCTCGTGGGTCAACTTCGACGGCCAGACGCCGTTCGTGCGCGCGGCGCTCTCCGGCGACATCGAGGTGATGCGGCTGCTGCTGGCGCACGGCGCCGATCCGAACATCGCCACCAATCAGGGCAGCACCGCCCTGATGGCCGCGTCCGGCATCAACTGGATTCCCGGCCAGACTTTCAGCCACAGCGAAGCCGAGTATGTCGAAGCGGTGAAGCTGTGCCTCGATCGCGGCGCGGACGTGAATGCGACGAATTCGCTCGGCATGACCGCCATGCACGGCGCCGCGAATCGCGGTTGGGAATCGATTATCCAGATTCTTGCCGACCACGGAGCGCGGCTCGATGTGAAAGACAATGCAGGCCGGACGCCGATGATCTTTGCGCAGGGAATTTTTCTGGCCATCCGGCCTCCGGAAGCCAAGCCCAAAGCGATTGCGCTGCTCAAGAAGCTGATGGGAGGCGCGGCATCGGAATGAGGGCGGGAGTCACCCTTTGCGCGTTTGGCGTTCTGCTGGGCTCGCTGGCATGGGGGCAGGGGAGCGACCCGCAGGCGCTGCTGAACCAGTATTGCGTCACCTGCCACAACCAGAAGCTGAAGACGGGAGGCCTGGAACTCGACAAGCTCGACCTGCAACGCGCGGGGGCCAATGCCGAGACTTGGGAAAAAGTCGTGCGGAAGGTGCGCGCCGGGATGATGCCGCCGGCGGGCGCGCGCCGGCCGGACCGCGCGTCGCTCGACTCGTTCGCGGCGTCTGTCGAAGCAGCTCTGGACCGCGCGGCGGGAGCGGATCCGAATCCCGGCAGAGCGCCGCTGCACCGGATGAATCGCACCGAATACGCCAATGCGATTCGGGACTTGCTCGCGGTCGACGTGGACGCGGCGACGCTGCTTCCCGCCGATGATTCGAGCAACGGCTTCGACAACATCGCTGATGTCCTGGGAGTTTCGCCGGCGCTGCTGGAGCGGTACGTTTCGGCGGCGGCGAAGATCAGCCGCCTGGCGGTCGGGGATCCGGAGACCGCTCCCCTGGATGTGACCTACACGGTAAAAGGCGACTTGAGCCAGACCTCGACCTTGGATGGCCTGCCTCTGGGGACGCGCGGCGGCACGGTCATCCGGCACAATTTCCCGTTGGACGGCGAATACCGGATCAAGCTATCGCTGGCCAAGCTCAGCTTCGGACAGGTATTCGGGGAGGGAGCCGAAGGCCAGGAACTCGAAGTGACCCTCAATGGCGAGCGGGTGAAGCTGTACAAGCTGGACGAAGTGCCGATGTTCTTCATGCGCGAAGTTCCCGGGTCCCCGTTTCCGCGCGCGCCGCTCCGCGATCCCAAAGAAGAACGGGTGAAGATGACCCCCGACATTCACCTCGAATTTCCGTTGACGGTCAAGGCCGGGCCGCAGACGCTGGCGGTCGACTTCCTGCAGGAGAGCTACGGGGCGATCGAGGATCTGGTGCACCGGCCGATGGCCAGCACGTTCGATTCGAATATCGGGATGCAGTATGGATACTCGACCGTGCCGCATCTGGCGCGCGTGGACATCACCGGCCCCTACAAGGCGACTGGGGCCGGCGATACACCGAGCCGCCGCCGTATTTTTGCGTGCCACCCCAGTGCGGCCGCGGACGAGATCCCCTGCGCGCGCAAGATACTGGCGAACCTGGCGCGGCGCGCGTTTCGCCGCGCTCCCACGGACGGCGATCTGGAGTCGCTGCTCAGCTTCTACCAGCAGGAACGCACCAGAACCGGCAGATTCGAAGCGGGGATCGAGATGGCATTGCGCCGCATCCTGGCGGATCCGGAATTTATTTTCCGCTTCGAGCCTCCGCCCGCCGCGGTACCGCCGGGCCGGCCGTATCGAATCAGCGACACCGAGCTGGCTTCGCGGCTTTCGTTCTTTCTGTGGTCCAGCATTCCCGACGACGAGCTGTTGAACGTCGCGATGCAGGGCAAACTGCACGAGCCCGAAGTTCTCGAACGGCAAACGCGCCGCATGCTGGCGGATCCGCGGTCGCGCGCCCTGGTAACCAACTTCGCGGAGCAATGGCTTTACCTGCGGGAGTTGAAGAACGCCAATCCCGACGGGCGCGAGTTTCCGGATTTCGACGACAACCTGCGGCAGGCATTTCAGAAGGAAACCGAGATGCTGTTCGAGAGCGTCGTGCACGAGGACCGCTCGGTGTTGGATCTGTTGAATGCCGACTACACATTCGTGAACGAGCGCCTGGCCCGGCATTACGGGATCCCGGGGGTATACGGTCCGGACTTCCGGCGCGTTCCGGCGCCGAGCGAGGCACGCCGCGGCTTGCTGGGGCAGGGCAGCTTCCTGCTGGTGACTTCGAACGCGAACCGCACGTCGCCGGTGCAGCGCGGCAAATGGGTGCTGGAGAATTTGCTGGGAAGTCCGCCGCCGCTGCCGCCGCCCAACGTTCCGCCGCTCAAGGAGAACTCGGGCAGCGCGGCCGCGAGTTCGGTTCGCGAGCGGATGGAGCAGCATCGCGCCAACCCGGTGTGCGCCGGCTGCCACAAGATCATGGATCCCATCGGACTCGCGCTGGAAAACTTCGATGGGGTCGGCCGCTGGCGGACGATGGACTCCGGCGCCAAGATCGACGCGTCGGGGCAATTGGTGGATGGCACCAAGATCGATGGCCCGTCGAGTTTGCGGGCCGCTCTGCTAAATCGCCCGGAAGCCTTCGTCGGCACCATGACGGAGAAGTTGCTGATGTATGGTCTGGGCCGCGAAACCAAATATTACGATATGCCGGTGGTTCGCGCCGTGATGCGGGATGCCGCGGCAGACCGCTACCGGTTTTCCGAACTGGTGTTGGGAATTGTGAAGAGCGCGCCGTTTCAAATGAGAGTGAAAGAAGCGCCGGGGCCGGAAGCGAGCGCCCGCAAGGCGGATTGAGGGATCGAGCCATGACGTTCGTCACGAGGAAGCATTTGCCGAGGCGCACATTTTTGCGCGGCGTGGGAGTCGCGGTGGCGTTGCCTCTGCTGGATTCGATGGTGCCGGCGCAGACGCCGCTGAGCAGGACCGCGGCGGTTCCCAAGAGCCGGTTTTGCGGCATCTACATTCCGCACGGCGCCACCATGGACAAATGGACGCCGGCGCAGGAAGGCAGCGGGTTCGAGTTCACCGAGAGCCTGAAGCCGCTGGAAAAACTGCGCGATCGGGTTTGCGTGGTGAGCAACCTGGCGCATCCGCTGGCCGGCGGCGTGGGTTCGGACGCGGGAGCGGATCACGCGCGTTCGGCCGCGGTTTTCCTGAGCGGGGCGCACCCGGAGAAAGGCTCGGTGCACGCTGGAATCACGCTGGACCAGATCCTGGCCGAGCACATCGGGCAGGATACTCCGTTGCCGTCGATCGAACTGGCGATCGAGGAAGTCGGTTTGAATTGCGGCTCCGGCTATGGCTGCGCCTATTTCAATACGATTTCCTGGCGGAATGCGACGCTGCCGCTGCCGATGGAGAACAGCCCGCAGGTGGTGTTCGAGCGGCTGTTCGGCGACGGGACGAATGCGGCGCAGCGCCTTTCGCGCAAGCAGCAGGACGGCAGCATTCTCGATTCGGTAACCGACAAAGTCGCGCGGCTGCAAGGCAAGCTGGATCCGAGCGATCGAGCGCGTCTGACCGAGTACCTGGACGACATCCGGGAAATCGAGCGCCGGATCCAGAAAGCCACGCAGCAATCCGCGAATAACGTGGAGATCCCGGAGGCGCCGGTGGGAATTCCCGAGGCGTTCGAAGACCACATCAAGCTGATGTTCGATCTGCAGGTACTGGCGTATCGGGCGGAAATCACGCGGATTTCCACCTTGATGTACGCGCGCGACACCAGCGGAGCGACGTACCCGGCAAGCGGGGTGCGCGACGGTTTCCATACCGCGTCGCACCATTCCAACGTGCGCGCCAACATGGACCGGTTCGCGCTCATCAACCGCTATCACGTCCAGATGCTGGCTTATTTTTTGGAAAAGCTGCACGCGGCGCCCGATGGCGACGGCAACCTGCTGGACCATTCGGTGGTGTTGTACGGCAGCAGCATGAGCAACGGCAACCAGCACGATCACGACCCGCTGCCGATCATCGTGGCCGGCGGCGCATCCGGCCAATTGAAGGGCGGACGCCATCTCAAGTTCGCGCCGCATACACCGATGTCGAACCTGATGCTGTCTCTGCTGGACAAGCTCGGGGTTCACCAGGATCGCTTCGGAGACAGCACGGCAAAGCTGGAGATCTAGAAGCTAGCGCCCCGGCATTGGCACGAATTTGTTTGCGCACGCGTTGGGCGTTCCAGCCCCCGCATGATCGTGGACCAAAACGTCCGGCCCCGCGGGACGGAAGTTCACCGACCCGGGACCGAGCGTGAGATCCGTGTGCGCCACCAGCCAACGGATGGCATCAGGCGAGTCGATGTGCGCGTTGTCGAAGGTCATGCCCAGGCGGTGCTTCTCGTCATAACCGTCCAGCGTGATCTTCCCTCCGCCCAGCACGCGAATATTTCGAAGGACGATCCCGGTGAACGCGGGGATTCGGTCGCGGTCGGGGCCATAGGCCGCGGTGTAGTGCGTATCCATCAGGATCGGATTCTTCGTATCGCGGATGCAGACGCCGTCATAGATCACATCCCGCACCAGGCCGCCGCGGGTGGAATTCGACTTGATGCGGATGCCGTTGTCGGCGCCGTCGATGGAGAGATCGGTCACGCGAATGGCTTCGGCCCCGCCGGTGGTCTCGCTGCCGATTGACATGCCGTGGCCCGCATAGAAATGATTGTGCGCGACGGTGATGTGGGACGCCGGGCCTCCCGCCTTGATGGCGACGTGATCGTCGCCGGTGTGGATGAAGCAATGCGCGATGGTGACGTTGGTGGAAGCGCCCGGGTCGATGCCGTCGGTATTGCGGGCATTCTTCGGCGTGTCGATAATGACGCCCCACGCGGTGAATCCGCTGCCATCGCCGTAGTAGACGTGAAAGTTGGGGGAGTTCTTGAGTGTAATGCGATAGAGCGTGAAGTCATCGGAGTGCGAGAGCACGACCAGACGCGGGCAGTTCTGAAAGCCGCCGGCGCGCGCTTTCTCGGCCAGATCCCACCAGGAGACATTCTGGCCGATCAGTTTCGCGCCGCCGCGGCCGTCGATCGTGCCTTCCCCCATCACGGCGGCGCCGGAGACGCGATCGCCGTGGATCAGGGCCCGGCAGCCGCGCCCGCTTTCATCGACGGTTCCGCAACGGCCGGGAGAAACGTCGAAATCGCGGGGGTTGCGCGAGGCATATAGCGTCGCCCCCGCGGCTATCCGTAGCGTGACGCCCGATCTCAGCTCCAGGGGGCCCGAGAGGAAGGCGGCGCGCGCGCCGTCGGGATGCAATTCTACCGCCTGTCCCGGCGCGCAGGTGTCCAGAGCCCGCTGAATCCGCCGGGTGTCGGGCTGAGCCTCGTCCACCTCGGCCAGGCGCGCCTTAATGACGGCGCAGGCGGGAGGGAAGACGGGCTCGGCGACTCTTCGGGTATCTTGCGCGTGCGTGGGGAGCACGGCGAGAATCCCGAAGAGCAGCCGAAACATTTAGAACACCCCTTTCAGAAAATTCGCAAGCGTAAATCGCTCCGCCTGCTCCGGCGTGAGTTGATGAGACCAGGGGACGCGCGCAGCCGGATTGGCGCCCGGCCCCTCGGATTCGTACTCCGCGTAAAACGCGGTCTCGTGATTGTTGTTCCCGTTCCAGACGCTCCAGCCTTCGGGCCGGATGTGCGGGCCCAGCCAGCAATTCCGGTAAACCACCTGAGAGTAGGCGCGCCACGGCCGGCCGAGATAGACCCCGGCGCCGGTGTTGTTGCCGGTCAGCCGGCAGCGTTCAAATACGAACCCGCTGAGTTGCTCCGGGTACGTGCGGGATTGCGCCGTGATGTATCCGGCGGCTTTGCTATGGATCTCGCAAGCGCGAAACACGGCGGCGGCATCGCCGAAAATGAAATCCACGTGGCCTTCGATATAACAGCGGTCGAACAAGTGGCGGCCTGGCGCGCAATTGCCGGCATCGGTCCGGCTAAGAGGCTGCGGCACGAACTGGCAATTGGGACCGTTGACGTAGAGCGTGTCCTGCCAGCCCAGGAACCGGCAGCCGCGAAACACGGCGCGGTCGGCGCCGACAAAAAGCGCCACTGCCTGCGAACCGGTGCCGTACGTGTTCTCGAAGGTAAGATTCTCGGCCGTGAAGTCGTCCGCAAAAAGGTAAGCGCTGGCTGAGTAGCGCGTCTCCGACGTGGTCGCGGTGCTCAGGTTATAGCTCAATACGGTAGTCCGGGCGTCCTCTCCGACGAGGCGGATGAACCGTTTATCGCGCGGCACCGTGAGCCGCTCGACGTAAGTGCCGGGACCCACCTGAATCGTGAGGGGACGCTGATTGCCGCGCGGCACGGCGTCAATGGCTTCCTGAACTGTCCGGAAGCCGCCGGCCTGTTTGGAGACGACGAGCGGCGCTTCCGCGGCACGCACGGCCGCGGCAACCGCCAGAGGTGCGGCACCGATCAAAGCCCGGCGAGAAACAGGGGGCATATATGGCGTTCGAACAAGTTATACGTGACGTTTCGCGAGATCGGACCGGCGCAGGCTTCAATCATCTTCACGTATCGCTCACCCATTCCCGCCGCCACCTTGTATCCGACATGCAGAAGCTGCCGCAGATCGCGGTTGAAAGAGGGGTTCGAAAAGTCGTGCCGCAATGCCGAGAGGTACTGATCCGCGCTCCAGGATTGCACTTCGTCGGGCGTTGGTAGAAACTCCTCGCGAATATCGATGACGGCGGCGTAAGGTTCGCAGAGCGCCTCGCGGTGCGCGTAGGCTTCGGCGTAGACCTCTTGGGCGAGTCGCAGGCCTTCTCCGCCGGCCTCGGCCAAGCCGATCAGTTCTTCCAGCCAGGTGGTTCCGGCGGTTTTGACGTGGATGCCCGCGCCCGTCTTGCGAAGCGCGCGCCGGATCGGGCCGTAGATCGAGAACTTGTCGCTTCCCGAATGGACACTCAGCTTCAGGTTCGCGGGCAGCCTGTACTGCTCGCGGGCGTGAGCGATCACCGCCAGATCGTCACAGAATTCCTTCTCGAACCGGGCGAGATCGCCCACGTAGTCGACGCCCTTGTTGAACCGCCCCGTAAACTTTGGAGCGATGGTCTGAAGCGGCACCTGTTCGCCGGCGAGCGCGGCCAGAATGACCAATAGTTCGACCGGGGTCTGCGGCGCGTCGGTTTCATCCATCGAGACTTCCGTGATGAACGGGCGACCGGCTCGCCGGCTCGCGATGTGGCGGTAAATCCGCCCGGCCTCTTCCGCGGCGTAGAGATACTTGCCGGCAATGCGCGCGATCGCCTGGCGATTGGTGACGAGCGGCTCATCGATTCCCTGGATCGGAAGTGTTCCGATCAGTTCGGGATGACGCCCGAGAAAGGCCTCCACCCCCTCGCTGGGCCGGCCGATGGCTGCCGCCACATCGATGGTGAAAAAGTCGCAGCAGTCCAGGTACCGGTCGACCGATTCGAGATTGATGTGGTCGGCGTCCACATGGTACGGCAGCTTCCAGTTCAACGCCCGCACCGCCTCATCGGCCGCGACGCGGGCGCTGGCCGGACTGGAGCCCACGATTTTGTGCTCCCGGTTGGATTTGTTCCAAACCGGGATCACCGTCACACCGAGAGAGGCGGCCTTGGCGCAGGCTTCCAACTGCGCCTTGGCCTGGTGAGCGAACCGGTCGCCGACGCCCAGGGAGAATTTGCCGAGCTCCAGTCCAGCCATCGCCGATGATCCCTAGAAGACAATCCGCGCGCCGAGCTGAATGCTGCGCGGGCGGTTGGCCTGGGCGCCGGAAATGGTGCCGAAGGAACTTCCCGTCGCCGTGGTGTTGGGCGCCGGGAAGACCGGATGGTTGAGCGCGTTAAACGCCTCGAACCGGAGCTGCAGATACGCTTTCTCGGTGAAGCTGATGCGCTTCAGTAGCGACGGATCGAATTGGTTGATGCCGTCCATCCGCAGGGAGGAGATCATGGTCGGGAAGGTGCGAATGTGGTATTGGAACGCGTCGGTCGATTTCGTGTCGAACGCGCTGGTGTTGAAAGCCGTGCTGCCGGGATCGGCCATTCGATTGTTCAGGACGATGGGATCTCCGAAGTAGACATAGTCTCCCGGGCTGGTGGTGCTGCCGTTATTCCAGTTGATCGGCGCGCCGGTCTGATAAGTGTACACGAGGTTGAGCTGCCATCCACCGAAAATGCCGTTGATCCACCGCGATTGGAGATTGACCAGCTTGTTCCTGCCGAATGGAAGTTCGTAGCTGATGGCCGCGACGAAGCGGTGCGGATGGTCGATGGAGGAGATGCGCTTCTCCGGGGCCGGATCCGAATCGTTCAGCCAGGTCACTCGCTCGATCAACTTCGAAAAGATATAGTTGAACGTGAAGTTCAGGCCGTGCGAAGTCCGCTTCTGCAAACGCACGTTCAGGCTGTTGAAATAGGAACTTCCCACGCTGGCGTTTTGTTCGATGATGCCGCCATTGCCGTTCCAGCCACTGGCATTGTCACCGACGGGGAATTGCGGAAACCGCGCCAACAGCTGTGCCGGCGTGGTGTTGGCTTGTGTGCCCGTGCTGGTCTGCAGACCGAAGAACGGATTGGGCGTGGTGCCGGCCAGGTAATTCTGGGCGGGGTCGCGCACCCCCAGTGTGCTCAAAAACTGGCGCGGGATCCCGTTTAATTGCGTGGCGTCGACCGGGAGGTGGACCGAGTGATTCCCAATGTAGGCTACTTCCAACATCAGATTCGGAGTCAGACTCTGCTGGATGCCGAAGTTCCATCGCAGTGAGTAGGGGCTGCTCATCTCGGGATTGAGGAACGTAATGTTCTGGCCGGCAAAAGTCAGCAGACCAAGGGACGAACCCGACGGCGTAAGCAGCCCGTTCGGGAACGGGTTGCTCAGCGTTGCCGCCGGAGAGGCGTAGTTGTTACCGGTGGGGACTACGGTGGTGGACTGGCTGAAGCCCTCCTGGTTGGTCTCGGGACTGGTGGAAAATTTTCCGTTGACGTCCATTCGGGCAATGCTGACTGGCGCGACGAACATGCCGAAGCCGGCCCGGATCACCGTTTTGCCGTGCAATGGGTCCGGCGTCCAGGCAAAGCCCACTCGCGGGCTCACGAGGTGGGAGGTGTTGTTGTAGACGGCTGTGCCGTTGCCGGGGAAGGTCAGCCCGCCGAGGACATTGAAAGCGCTTGGAGGGAGCTGCGCGATGGGAGCCTTCGCATAGGCGGCTTGGGCCGCGGCCTGCAGCGGGTTGGCCGACGTCGTATCAAAGCCGTTCACAGTCCTCCCGTATTTTTCGTTGTACGGGCCGTCATGATCGAACCGCAATCCGATATTCAGGGTGAAGTTCCGCTTTACGCGCCAATCGTCCTGGACGAACACCGAGGAATAATACGAATACCACGAGCCGAAGGTGTTGAGGTCGTACGAGCCGCCGGTGGGCAAACCCATCAGAAACTCGGCGAAATCCTGGCCGACGACCGAGGAACTGGTGGCTTGGGTGGGGCGCACCCAGTTGTTGCCGCTGAAGGAGAAGGTGCCGGCGGAGTTGCCGGCCGTAAACGTGTTCAGCCGGTATTGCCGGAAATCTCCGCCGAATTTCAACTGGTGGCTGCCTTTGATCTTCACCCAGGTGGCGAAGAGCTGGGCGGATTGCGACGGCAGCCGGTCGGCGCCGGTTCCTGTGTTTCCGAGTTGCTGGAAGGAGCTGCTCGCAAATTGAATGACTGGCATCGCCAGATACGTCGATTGCGCGGCCATGTACGAGGGGAACCCCAGGGTGGTCGGATTAAATCCGAAGCTGGGGACGTCGTGGCCTTCATTCATACGCGTGAAATTCAGGCGCACGTCCAGGATATTGGTCGGGTTGAACGTGTACACCTCGTCCAGGCTCACGCCGGTATTGACACGGAACAGTGTGGAGCCTGTGGCGATATTGTCGAAGTAATTGTTCTTGACCTGCGCATAGTCGGTGTGGCGGATCTCGAAAAACATGCGGCTGTTGTCGTTCATGTTGTAGTCGAGCCGGCCCATTTCGTTGTTGAAGTTGTCTGGCGTATTCGGCGCGGTGACGAAATTCTGGGTGCCATCCGGGAGTCCTGCCGCATTCGGCAAGGGTATGAACTTGAGATAGGCTTGGGCGACCGGGTTCACGTACGGCGCCACTTGCGGAATTTGATTATTGGTGAAAGGCTGGCGCGTAATGTTGCTGCCGCTGACCACCGCGCTGTAGGGATCGTAAAGCCTGGTCCCTTGCGGGTTGGCCTTCGTGGGCACCAGCATCTGGGCGAAGTTGCCCACGCGTTCCGCATCGCTGGGGACGGTGAGGGTGGCGGGATTGGGCTGCGCGTCTTTCATCCCCTCCCAGGCGAAAAACCAGAACAGTTTGTTGCGGCCGTTGAAGACCTTGGGCAGCACCATGGGTCCACCCGCCGTCACTCCGTATTGGTTCAAATGTGTGACGGGACGCGATTGTCCCTTTTGATTGAGAAAGAAGTCATTCGCGGTGAGCGTGTTCGGCTGGTTGAACTCCCAGGCCGAGCCGTGCAGGGAATTGGTGCCGCTCTTGGTGATCTGGTTCAAGGTGCCGCCGGCCGTATGGCCGAAAGCCGCATCGGTATCCGATGCCTTCACCCGCACTTCCTGGACCGCGTCTTGCGGCGGGCTGTACGCCAGCCGGCCGTCCCAGGTGGCGTTGGGCGAACCGTTCACCAGCAGTTCGCTGGTCTGCTGATACGCGCCGCCGACGCTCCATCCGGCCGCGGCGCCCGAATCGAAGGGATGGACCAGCGTCGGTTGGGCATAGCCGACCACTCCCAATGCGAGCGCCGCCGCCATCATCGGCGTGCGTCCGTTAATCGGCAGCTCCGCGACTTCTTTGGTCGTGATGGCCTGGCCGACCGAACTGTTGTCCGTATTCAGGAGCGACGCATCGGCCGTCACTTCAACCGACGTGGCGATGTTGCCGACATCGAGCTTGACATCGATCACCGCATGATCGCCGGCGCCCACGTGCACGCCTTTCCGGACGAAGCTTTTGAAGCCTTGCAGTTCGACATTGATATCGTAGTCGCCCGGCAGCAGGAAGGCGGCCGTGTATTCGCCCGACGCGCCCGAGACCGTCGGAATCTTCGTGCCGGTGTTCTCTTCCGTCACGGTGACACGCGCACCGGCGACCATGGCTCCCGTCGGATCCGTGATCACCCCGCTGATGGTGCCGCGGAATTCTTGCGAAAACAACGCAAAAGGAGCCGCTAAGATAAGCGTAGCCGCCAGGCTACGGAGTACCAATCGCATAACCTCTCTCCCTGGAGCCCAGCCCCCTGGGCTGTATACACACCGGACTATATCGCTATATCACTCTGATTACTCCCCCAAAATTGAAAAGCCATCGTTTAAAATGGCTAAAAGATCGTCGGGGGTCTTTGTGGATATTCGGCAGATCGAAGTATTTTTAGCCGTTATGCAGGAATCCAGCGTGACCCGGGCAGCCGAGCGGCTGTATCTGTCGCCGGGCGCGGTAAGCCTTCAGCTGCATAATCTTGCAGCCGAGTTGCGGACCGAGCTCTTTGTCCGATCGGGCCGGCGGATCATCCCCACCGAGCAGGCGCTGCGGCTGGCCGAACATGCGCGCGAGGTATTGCGCCGCGTCCGGGAGATCCAGCAGGATTTCTCAAACGTGCCGGGCGACGACTCGCGGCCATTCCATTTCGCCACCGGCGCCACCACCCTGATTCACCGGCTGGGCGGTCCCTTGCGCCTGCTGCGCAAACGCTTTCCGCACGCCGATATTCACGTCACGGTGGCCGCGACCGAAGGGATCGTCGCCGGCCTCCTCGACCGCCGCTTCGACTTGGGACTGATTTCCCTTCCGTGGCCGCAGAAGGATCTGACGATTCTGCCGCTGTTTGAAGAGGAGTTGCTGGTGCTCCGACCGTCAAAGCGGAATGCCGCGGGAGGCGTCGTGCACTCGATCCGGCCGGCCGAACTGGCCGATGTGCCGTTCCTGCTGTACCCGAAAACCAGCAACATGCGCCTGATGATCGACCGCTTCCTGGGTGAACTGGGGCTGCAGCCGCGGGTCATCATGGAAGCCGACGATACCGAAGCCATCAAACGTCTGGTCGAGGCCGGCTTCGGCTACTCGATCCTGCCGCAATTCGCTCTGCGCGGGCGCAACGTTCACTTTCAAACGCTTCGTGTAGCCGGCAAGCGTCTGATCCGGCAGCAGGCTTTGGCCATGCCGCAGACCGAGTACCCCCGCGCGCTGACTACCGCGATCGCGGAGTTCCTCCAGTCCGAGCTCGCCGCCGGTTAGCTGGCGCTTGCCCGGCTCACGGGCAGGCCGACAAACTGCTCAAAATTCGTGCGGAACAACCGCTGGATGTCCCGGCGGATGTCGGCGCGCGTGACCGGGCGGCCATCCTCCACCAGCACCCGGTAGGTGGCGGCCAGGATCGGCGCGAGGGTGCGGCGCGTGTTGCGCCACTTGTAAATCACCTGCTCGAGCACGCGCGCGTCTGAATGTTGGGGGATGAAGCTGGGGCCGAGCATTTCCAGCCGCTCGCGCGTGATCTCTTCCACGATCGACGGGTTGTTCAGGAACCACCAGCAGCCGAACGGCATCAGGTTACGGAACTTCCGGGCGTAGACGCAGAGCTCGTGCTGGTTTTCGCGGCTGAGAATGCTGACCAGGAACCGGTTTGCGGGATAGTTCACCGCCAGGTGTTCGAGCGCGCGCAAATCGGCGCGTCCCACCGCATCTCCCGCCAGACGAAGCGCCGGATTCACCTGATAGCGCACGCCAATCATCAAGGAGAGAGGAAGGCCGAACTCGCGGCAGGCGGGAATGACCGCATCGGCCAGCAGCCGGCCGCGCACGCTGTCTTCGGGGAATTGGAAGGTGTCCGGCAGCGAGACGGCCATGTACACCGGCTTCATGCGCGCGCACCAATCCGCGAGAAACCGCCGCACCTCGGCAATGGAACGGCCGGAGGCGCTCGCATCCACAGCGTACCCCTTCGCGGTCAGAACCGGCCAGTGGTCCGCCCATTTGTTGAGGATGCGATCCAGCCGCAGCACCGGATGGAATTGCGCATCGACCGCCGCGCCGGCTTCCCAGAGCGGGGCTTCCTGTGGATCGAGCGGATCATTCGTCATCACGACTTCGCTGATGCCTGCCAGCTGGAAGGAACGGCGAACATGCGCGACGGGATCCTGTGCGGCGAAGAACGCGCGTGCCTCTTTCAGGTTGGGCACATCGGTTGGCAGGCCGAACGCGTTCAACACTGCGACCACGCCGCGCGTCGACTCCGAAACCGGCGTATTTTCCACGAACAGCGCCCGCCAGATTGTGTCGGCTTGTTCGCGCTTTCCCAGGCTCCAATATTGATCGGGGGTGATTTCGCTGGAGCGGAACAATTCCGCTTCCAAGTAATGGTAGGTGACCAGTTCGTCGATTCCCCACAACCCGAGCCGGCCCAGCGACGGCATAAACAAATGCGTGTGAACGTCGATGAAGGGCGTGGCGGCGAGCTCGTCTTCCACAGCAGCTGGAAGTTCGTGGGCCGCCACGATGGGTGGAATTGCAGTCTCCGTGAGCATCTCATCTCGACGGTACGGAGACCAGCGCCCCGCTGTCAAACCAGAAATCCTGAACAATCCCTTGAGGGGAAGTGAATGGTGGCCGCCGTCCGCGCGGATTCAAGGGTTCTGAACGGATTCTTTAGCGATTCCGATTTGACACCGCGGGGTATGGATCATATAGTCGGGTTGGCGGAACATCGGAGGCTGTTGTGATGAATCGAAACCGGCGTGACTTTCTGCAAACCGCAGCGGGCGCTTCCGCGTTCGCCTGGACGCGGGCCGGCATGGCGGACGCCGCCGCGGCGGATCCGTGGGCCGGGTTGTCTTCGGTTCTCGCCCGCATTCGCCCTCCGGCGTTCCCGAAGCGCGATTTCGAAATTACCCGTTTCGGCGCGGCCGGGGATGGAGCGAAAGATTGCACGGACGCGATTGCGCGCGCGATTGCGGCCTGCGCTCAGGCGGGCGGCGGCCGCGTGGTGGTGCCGGCCGGCGTTTTTATGACGGGGCCGGTTCATCTGAAGAGCAATGTCGACCTGCATGTCGCATCGGGCGCCACCCTGCGGTTTTTCCGCGATCCCAAGCGCTACCTGCCGCTGGTTTACACGCGATGGGAAGGCCTGGAGTGCCTGAACTATTCGCCGTTCATCTATTCCGACGGGCAGGATAATATCGCGGTGACCGGCGATGGCACGCTCGACGGCAACTGCGATTGCGAACACTGGTGGCCTTGGAAGGGCCGCACCAATTGCGGCTGGAGCAAAGGCCAGCCCAATCAGAATGCCGCGCGCGACGCGCTGAACGAAATGGGCCAAAAGGATGTCCCGCTGAAGGACCGCAAGTTCGGCGAAGGCGGCTACCTCCGGCCGAATTTCATCGAGCCCGTCCGCGCACGAAACGTCTTGATTGAAGGGGTCACCATTACCAACTCGCCCATGTTCGAGGTGCATCCGGTCTTGTGCACGAACGTGACGGTGCGGAACCTTAAGATTGTGAGCCACGGTCCCAACAACGACGGCTGCGATCCGGATTCCTGCCGGGATGTGTTGATTGAAAACTGCCTCTTTGACACCGGAGACGATTGCATTGCCATCAAGTCCGGCCGCAACCGGGATGGGCGGCGGGTCGGAGTGCCCAGTGAAAACATCGTGATCCGGGGCTGCACCATGAAGGACGGCCACGGGGCCTTGACGATCGGGAGCGAGATGTCCGGCGGCGTGCGCAATGTGTTCGCGGAAAATTGCCAGCTGGACAGCCCGAATCTCGACCAGGCGCTCCGCTTCAAGACCAACGCGATGCGCGGCGGCACGATCGAGAACGTGTATTTCCGGAATATCCGGATTGGCCGGATCGCGCACGCCGTGTTGCAGATCGATTTCAACTATGAAGAAGGACGGAACGGTCCCGAGCACCCGGTCGTTCGGAATATCGATATTCGCGACGTGACGTGCAAGAAGGCCGAACGTGCTCTCGACGTCCGCGGATTTCCCGACGCGAAGATAAGGAATGTGCGGCTCGAACGCTGTACCATCGAAACCGCGGCCCAACCCGACATCGTCGAAAACGTCGAAGGCCTCACCCTGGCCGATGTGGTCGTGAACGGCAAGACGATCCATGCTTAAGTCACTGGACTTGACGGGCCGGGTGGCCGTCGTAATCGGAGGAACGTCAGGGCTGGGACACGCGATTGCGCTCGGCCTGGCGGAGGCCGGCGCGGATGTCGTGCCGACCGGCCGCCGCGAAGCGCTTGCCCGGCAAGCCTGCGGCGAGATCGAGCGCGCCGGGCGGCGCAGTCTCGCGCTCACCGTCGACGTGGCGGATCGCGACTCCGTGAATCTTCTCCGCGATCGCGTTCTCGAGCATTTCGGACAAATCGAAATACTGGTCAATGCAGCGGGCCGGATCGCCCGGAAGCCGACGCTCGCCGTGAGCGAGGACGAGTGGCGGGATACCATCGACGTCAATACGACCGGCGCGCTGCGGGCCTGCCAGGCCTTTTACGAGCCGCTGGCGAAATCCGGTCACGGGCGGATTATTAATATCGTGTCGCTCAACTCGTTCGTGAGTCTGAAGGAAGTGGCCGCCTACGCCGCATCCAAAGCCGCCCTGATGGCGCTGACGCGAAGCCTGGCCGTGGAGTGGGCCGCCGCCGGCGTGAACGTGAACGCCATCGCGCCGGGCGTGTTCCGCACGGAGCTGAACCGCAAGCTGCTGGACGAAACCGATCGCGGCCGCGAGCTTCTTCTGCGGACTCCCATGAAGCGCTTCGGCTGCGCCGAGGAGGTAGCCGGAGCGGCGGTGCTGCTGGCCTCCGCCGCCGCCAGCTTCATCACCGGACAGTGCCTGGTGGTGGACGGCGGGTTCCTTGCCTCGGGTGTGAATACGTAGCGTATGAGTCTCTTCGTCGCGGAAGCCCGGGAACTGCCGGCAGCAGACCTCAAACAAGCGCTGTTCCGCGCTCTCGACGCTCTCGGCGCTCCTCGCAAAGTGATTGCTGTCCCGCCCGATATCACTCGCTCTCATTCCCGCGCCGGGGACCTGACCCGGTTTGCATTCGACTACTACGGCGACCGCCTGACCCACATCCTGCCGGCCACCGGAACCCACACTTCGATGACCAGGGCGGAAATCGAAAGCATGTACCCGGGGGTTCCGCCGGACCGGTTCGCCACTCACGATTTCCGGAACAGCCTCGCCACCCTGGGAGAAGTACCGGCGGCGTTTGTCCGCGCTCAGTCCGAAGGCCAGCTCGATTTTTCCTGGCCGGTGCAAATCGACCGTCTTCTGATCGACGGCGGGTTCGACCTCATTCTTTCCGTCGGGCAGGTCGTGCCGCACGAAGTGGCCGGGATGGCCAATTACAACAAGAACATTTTGATTGGGACGGGAGGGGCCGAGAGCATCAGCCGCAGCCATTATCTGGGCGCGGTGTACGGGATGGAACGAATCATGGGCCGGGCTGACAATCCGGTCCGCCGCGTCCTCAACTATGCCTCCGACCGAATCGCGCACAGCCTGCCCGTGGTTTATGTCCTGACGGTGGTGGCCGGCGGCGCGGTTCGCGGGCTGTTCATCGGCGACGATATCGAGTGTTTCCACAGAGCCGCCGAGCTCAGCGCGAGGCTCAACTTCACGATGGTCGAAGCGCCTATCCGCAAGGCCGTCGTGTATCTTCCCCCAGCCGAGTTCAAAAGCACGTGGATCGGGAACAAGGCCATTTACCGCCTCCGCATGGCGATTGCAGACCGCGGCGAGCTGATCGTGCTCGCTCCGGGCGTGCGCCAATTTGGGGAGGATGCCGCGATCGACGCGCTCATTCGCAAATACGGCTATGCCGGGACCTCCGCCACCCTCCATGCCGTGGCGCGCGATCCCGAATTGGCCGTCAACCTCAGCGCCGCCGCGCATTTGATTCACGGATCCACCGAGGGCCGCTTTACCGTAACCTACTGCCCCGGCTATCTTACTCGCGAGGAAATCGAACGAGCCGGGTTCCGCTACGCGGCGCTCGAGCCCATGCTGGAACGGTTCGATCCGGGCCGCCTGGCGGATGGCGTTAACATTGTGGACGGCGAGCCCGTGTTCTTTGTTTCCAACCCGGCCCTGGGACTCTGGGCACACGTAAGCCGCTTTAGCGCTGAATCCGGCATTCCCGTCGAGGCAGCCGGCCGGCGGAACGAATAGAGACGCCATGTCGAGCACACGCGAAGTCCGCGCCGTCAATGCGGCGGCCGCAAGCTCCGGCGCCGCGGTCGGCAAGTACCGATGGCGGATTTGCACTCTCCTGTTCCTGGTTACGACCCTGATCTACCTCGAGCGCCAGGTCTTGGGGGTGCTCGCGCCGGAACTACAGCGCGTCATCGGTTGGGACGAGATCCAATACGGAAATATCGTGCTGGTGTTCCAGGCCGCGTACGCCATCGGAATGCTGCTCTCGGGGCGATTTCTCGATCGCGTCGGGCCGCGCATCGGCTATGCCATCGCGGTCGGCGTCTGGACACTCGCGGCCAGCGGACAGTCGCTTGCGCGAACGGTCTTCGCCTTTGCGATTGCCCGTTTCATCCTCGGTCTCGCGGAAGCCCCCAACTTCCCGGCGGCCATCAAGACCGTGGCGGAATGGTTTCCCAAGAAAGAACGGGCGCTGGCGACGGGCATCTTTAATTCCGGGGCCAACATCGGCGCCATCGTGGCGCCCGCCACGGCTCCGTGGATCGCACTGCATTTCGGCTGGCAATGGGCATTCGTGTGTCTCGGGATGCTGAGCGCCCTGTGGATCGTTCCGTGGATTCTGACCTACCGGCGGCCCGAGCAGCACCCGGAAGTTTCTGCCGGCGAGCTCGCCTACATTCGCAGCGATCCGGCGGAACCGGCCGTGCGAGTGCCATGGGCTCAATTGGTGCCCCACCGGCAGACCTGGGCGTTTCTGGTCGGGAAATTTCTCACCGATCCCATCTGGTGGTTCTTCCTCTACTGGCTCGCGAAATTTCTCAACCAGCAGTACGGGCTGACGCAGACCGGCTTGGGATGGCCGCTGGTCATCGTGTACACCGGTTCGATGGTGGGGAGCGTTTGCGGCGGGTGGCTGCCGGCGCGGTTCCTGAAGATGGGTTGGAGCCTCAACCGGGCGCGCAAGACGGCCATGCTGATCTGCGCGGTGGCGGTGGTGCCGGTCATTTTCGCAGCCGGGGCCGGCCAGTTATGGATCACGGTGGCGTTGGTCAGCCTCGCCACCGCCGCGCACCAGGGATGGTCGGCGAACCTGTTCACCATGGTTTCCGACACGTTTCCCAAGCAGGCCGTCGGCTCGGTGGTGGGGATCGGCGGATTCGGCGGCGCTGTAGGCGGCATGCTGATCGCATCCCTGACCGGATTCGTGCTGCAGTACACGCACAGTTACCTGCCGCTCTTCTTGCTGGCCGGCTCGGCGTATCTGGTGGCGCTGGCGATCATTCAGGCGCTCGTGCCCCGGCTGGAACCAGCGCGGTTGGACGAGGCGGCTTAGCCGAGCGTCAGTCCCGTGGCGGCACCGCGCCGGAACCCCGGCCTTCCAGCCGTATACTGAAAAGCGGCAAGGGAGGAACTGGTTGCGACGAGTGGCGATGGTTTGCGTGCTGAGCGCGACGGCGTCGGCGCAGTGGATCCACTATCCGACGGCGGGCGTGCCCAAGACCAAAAATGGAAGTCCCAATCTGGCTGCGCCTCCACCACGCGCGGCGAATGGGAAGCCGGATCTTTCCGGGATGTGGACGATCGCGGAAGCGCTCCCTTGTCCCAAGTTGCTGACCGACGACAACGGCGAGTGTCTCGAAAAGAATCCGATTTCACAGTACACGGCGGACCTGAACAAAGTCGTGCCGGGCGGGCTGCCCTTCCAGCCGTGGGCGCTGCAGACCATCCAGGAACGGAAGGCCACTGAACTGGATCCGCACGTGCGCTGCATGCCGTCGAATTTTCCCCGGATGTTCACGCTCCCGCACATTACGAAGTTCGTGCAGACACCCGGGTTGCTGGTGCTAATCAATGAGTTCAACGCCAGCTACCGGCAGATTTTCCTCGACGGCCGCGACCTCCCGCAGGATCCGCAGCCCTCGTGGAACGGCTATTCCACCGCCCGGTGGGAGGGTGACACGCTGGTGGTAGAGACGAACGGATTTCGCGACGATCTGTGGATGGATATGGCCGGCACCCCGCTGACCAGCGCGGCCAAGGTCATCGAACGATTTCGCCGGCCGAACTTCGGTACTCTCCAGGTGCAGGCCACCATCGAAGATCCCAAAGCATACACAAAGCCGTGGACCCTGACCATTCCGCTGAAAATCGTGCTCGATACCGAGCTGATGGATGAAGTGTGCCTCGAAGGCGAAAAAAGCGCGGTGCACATGAAGGCGCACTGAAGGACAAGGTGGGTTTGACGACCCGAACGCCAGACCTCCACCGTGCCAACGTGAAAGCGAGCCCGAGTCCCCTCACGGCAACTCGCGTTTGGTGCCGGATAGTTCGCGGAGCAACCATGCTTTGGCGAACTTCCAGTAGCGCATCACGGTCGGCGGCGAGAGGCCGAGCGCTTGTGCCGTCTCTTCGACCGTCAAGCCGCCGAAGACCCGCAACTCGACAATCTGGGCGCGCTGCGGATCCAAGCGGGCCAAGGCTTTCAGTGCATCGTCGAGTGCGATCAATCCGGCGGCCTGGTCCGACCCGGGTGCCGGCAGTTGCTGGAGTTCCAGCCAGTCGATGCATTCGGCTTGTCCGCCGCCGCGTTTGGCAGCGGCACGGGCGCGTGCGCTATCCACCAGGATGCGGCGCATCAATTGCGCCGAAACTGCAAAGAAGTGCACGCGGTCCTGCCAATTCACCTCCTCGATTTTGACCAGCCGCAAGTAAGCTTCATGCACCAGCGCGGTGGTCTGCAGCGTTTCTCCGGCGCCGGCGTACCGGCGATAGCGTCGTGCCAGACGGTGCAATTCGCCGTAGACAACTGGGATCAACTGTTCGCGAGCGCCGGTATCTCCCTCCCTCCATGCCTTTAATAAAGATGTGATTTTCCCCGGTTCGGGCACGTCCATTTCGGTTCACTGCGTTTAAGCTCATTGTACAATCGGGCTCCGGCGGACCGGACCGCGCAAACTGGGGCGCCGGTTTCGCCGCGGCCGCAGGAAAGGGCGCTCAAGGGAGAGGCGGCAGCTTTTTCTGCGATTCGTGCAACTCGCGGAACAGAACCGCCGTGCTGAAGCCGGCATCCTGCTGGGGCAACTTCTCCGCGATGGCCAGAGCTTCCCGAAAGCAGGCCCGCGCTCCGGCGATATCGCCGAGTGCCGCCAGCAAGTTGCCCATCGTATTCAGATTATCGGCTTTCTGATGAAGATAGCGGAACGTGCCGGGCCGTTTTGCGAGCAGGCGGTCCCAGATTTCCCCAGCCATCTTCGATTCGCGCAGCGCGCCGGACAGGTCATGCAGGTCGCGCCGGGCGTCGGAAGTCCACACGCGAATGATCGCCAGATTGAATGCTGTGTTGGCGTCGTCCGGCGCATTCTGCAATTGCCGCGAAAAAATGGCGATGCCGCGCTCCAACAGAGGCAGAGCCTCTTTGGCTTTACCCATCGATTGCAGCGTGGCCCCATAGCGCTCACAGATTCCCGCGAGATCGGCTTGAATCAGTTGATTGGCTGGGTCCTCGCGGGCCAGCTCGGTCCCGATTTCGTAGGCCCGCTGCAAGTAAGGAAGGGCATCGGCTACCCGGCCGTGCTCCCTTCGGCGGAACTGTTGAACCGCAACCCCGGCGTCGCTCTCCATCTGCATGAGCTTTTGGCGAAGGGGGCCGTTCTTCGGCTGCTCCCGCAAGGCGCGCTTCAGAAGCTCGATGGCTTCGGAGAAATTCGCAATGGCCTCTTCCGAGTTCCCGCCGTCCATTGCGAGATAGCCGAGTTGCCGATAGCCGCCGACCAATCCCAGCACGCGCGCTGGATCGGAAGGCTGCAACCGGTAGGCACGCGTATAGAGATCGAGACTGCGCCGGCCGGCCGTCGTGCCCGCCGTGTAATCCTCGCCGTATCGGTAAATCGATGCACGCAGACTGTAGGCGCCTGCGGCGGCCGTAAGCAGATCGGCATCGGCCGGGCTCGACGAGACCCAGCGATCGGCCAGCGCGACCAGCGTAGAACAAAACCGCGTGGCGGTCTGGCGGTCGCCCGAAGACCATTCCAGGCCTGCCAGTGCATACAGGTTCAACAGATAGCTCGAGCGAGCCTTGGGATCGGTGCTGGATTGATCGCCGATGGAATCGCGCAGGGCGAGACCCTTTCGGTAGCTCGCCAAAGCCGCCGGAATGCGGCCGACATTGCCCTCCTGCGGACCTCCCTCGATATCGCCGAGTTTCTTATAGGAGTCGGCCAGCTCGCGGATCAAAGCCGGGTCGCGTCCGGCCTCGGCACTCAGGCGCGCCAGATACTGTTCGGCGGTCTGGACAACCAGCAGCCGGGCGTTGGTGGCGCCGGAAACATTGTGAATCGCCTTCTCAAAATCGAAGAGAAAGGTGCCGGCGAGTTGGCGCACTTCGTTAAACCGGCGCTCCGCCCTCCTGGCCTGCCACGCGGCGATTCCGCCGCTGACCGTTAATGCCAGGAAGACGGCCGCGGCCGCGCTCACCGCGGCCCAATGCCGGCGCAGCGATTTGCGAGCGCGGTATCTCCAGGAATCGGGCGCCGCGAGCACGGCGCGTCCCTCCAGAAACCGGCTGATATCGCCGGCAAACTCTTCGACGGAACGGTAGCGCCTGTCGGGATCAACGCGCAGCGCCTTCTGCAGAATCGCGTTGAGATCGGCCGGCAGTTCGGAGAAAGTGTCTGGTTCTTGCTCTGCAAGCACGCGCGCTGCCTCCAGGGGAGGCAATCCCGCCACCGCGTGCGGCAATTTCCCTGTCAAGACCCGCGTGAGGACAGCGCCTAGCGAATAAATGTCGGCGGCCGTTGTAATGGGGTCTCCGCGCACCTGCTCGGGACTCGCGTACTCCGGAGTCAAGATACGGGTCGCTGTTTGCGTGAACCCTGTCTGGGCTGGATCGAGCACTTTGGCGATCCCGAAATCCAGCAGCTTGGGTTGGCCATCCGCCGTCACCAGAATGTTGGCGGGCTTCAAATCGCGATGAACAATCAGGTTCTGATGTGCGTAGCGGACGGCGTCGCAAACCTTGAGAAAGAGGCGCAGCCGGTCCTGGATCGACAGCCCCGAAACCACGCAGAACGCGTCGATGGATCTACCCGGCACGTACTCCATCACGAAATACGGGACGCCGTGCGGACCTTCGCCACCATCAAACAACGCGGCTATGTTCGGGTGGCTGAGGCCGGCTAGAATGCGCCGCTCTTGTTGAAAGCGCTCCAGCAAGAATCCGGAAGCCGCTGAGGGGTGAACCACTTTGATCGCCACGCGTTGTTCAAACGATCCATCGGCACGCTCGGCGAGATAGACCGCTCCCATGCCGCCGCGTCCGAGAAGGGAGACCACGCGATAACGGCCGATCATCGCGCCGGGAGCAAAATCGATCGCGGCAGAGTGCGAAGAAGCTTCCAGTCTTATGGCTGTTCCAACGAATCCGAACAGCCGTTCGGAGGGGGCGTCGTGAGCCAAGAGCGACAGGACCTCGCGGCGCAGGGCGGGGTCGGTGGTCTGGGCTTCGAGGAACGCGCGTCTGCGGTTCTCCGGAATCTCCAAAGCAGCCTCAAACAGCCGGTGGACTTCCTGATTCAAAGAAGGCGACCTCGGTGAAGTTCTTCCAAAAAGGATAGCCCATGGAAATCGGATCGGCATACACCCGCCGTTCAAGTATTACTAGTACCGGCCGCAGGCGCCAGGTTGAAGGCGGCATGATAGTTTTCCCGCCCGACTTGCGGTTATCCGACTAGAAGGTCCGACAGCACAATGAGACTCGCTTCTTTTTTCGCCTTGCTTGCCTTATCCGTCGCACCGTCGGTCGCGGCTACGTTCACCGTGAACAATACCGCGGACGTAGTTGACGCCAGTCCCGGGGACGGCGTCTGTGAAACCGCTACGGGGAATGGTGTCTGCACATTACGCGCCGCTGTCCAGGAGGCCGGCGCTACCACCAGCGCCAACACCATTGTGGTGCCCGCCGGGACTTATTTGCTGAGCGCCACGCCTGTTTGCTCGTACACTCTGGTTACGAATACAAACCCGAGCGCCGAGAATATGTCGGCTTTGTGCGTACGTGGCAATGTCACAATCACGGGCGCGGGAGCGGACTCCACAATCATCGATGCCGGCGGGGCGGCCGGAGCGACTTGCTGCGGAAGCTACCCGTCTGCCCGCGGAATGGTGATTCCTCTGGGAGCCGTCGTCAACATCAGCGGCATCGCGATTCAGAATGGCCGGAGCAACGGCGGATATACGTGGTTTGGCGGAGCCGCGATCAACAATCAGGGAACGCTGAGAATTACCAACAGCGTGTTGACCGCCAACATTGGAGTGCCGGGCGGAGGCGGAATCTGGAACGACGGAACTCTGGTGATGGATAACGTCGATCTGAATGCCAATAGCGCCGGCGGTTACGGCGGCTCGGGTCTCTATAACGATTATTATGGCGCCGCCGAAGTCTCCCATAGCACCTTCCGCTTTGGTAACGCGCCAAACATCGGCGGCGGCATCGTGAACTTGGGCAACATGAAGCTGCTGGCGACGACGGTCGCCAATAATATTGCGGGCGGCGACGGCGGCGGGATCTACAACGATTCCGGCTCCCTGGTGCTGACGAACGTAACGATAGCCGCAAACCAGGCGTTTGTTTCGGGCGCGATTTGGAACGGCAACTCCGGCACCGTGAGCGCGAATAACGCCACCATTGCTCTCAACCATGCCACTTATCACGGCGGAGGCATCAGCAACGGCGTGAATAGTTTCACAACCCGGAACAGCATCATCGGCGGGAACTATAACGACTCGAATCCTTCGGCATTTACCGATTGCGAGGGGGCAATCACGTCGCAAGGACACAATCTGATTTCGGGAATTTCCTCATGTCGGATCACCGGTGCGACTTCCACTGACATCTATAGCAAGGACCCGGGCCTGGCGCCTCTGGGATCCAACGGCGGCAGCACGCAAACCCTGGCTCTGCTGAGCACGAGCCCGGCGATTGATGCCGGCGATCCCTTGACTCCGGGTTCCGGGAGCACGTCGTGCGCCAGCGCGGATCAGCGCGGCATCCTGCGGCCGCAAGGCAGCCGCTGTGACATCGGCGCGTTCGAGCAAGTTCCGAGCCTGTCCGTAACCGGCATTCTTCCCGCCAACGCCGGAAACGCCGGCGCGGTGGTGGCGGTTATCTCCGGTAGCGGAATCCAGCCGGGCGCGTCGGTTCGTCTCACGCGCAGCGGTCAAGCCGATATCGTGGGCAGCACCCCGGCAGTCAATGCCGGCAACGCCGAACTCGCCGCGGCTTTTGATGTGACGGGCGCGGCGGTTGGCGCCTGGGACATCGTCGTCACCAACCCGGACAATTCGACCGCCACTCTTCCAGCGTCTTTTTCTATCCAGCCGGCGGATGCACCGCAGGTATGGGCGCAACTCGTCGGCAGGAATCCAGTACGGCCGGGGCAGTTGACCACCTACACCGTGGCTTATGGCAATCGCGGCAACGTCGAAGCCCAAGCGGTGCCGCTGATCATCTCCGTTCCGGCGAATTTTACGCCAGTGGTTAAAGTTACCCTGGCGCAGCCCCCGGCGCAGTCCGGCCAGGCGGCGACGGACTGGTCGAAGGTCCCGGTCTATCTGCAGCCCGGCCCCGAGAACGGCCGGTACAATCTCGGATTTTTGATACCGGCGATCGCCCCGCACTCCAGCGGTTTCCTGCAATTCACTCTCGTCATCCCGGCTTCCCTTCAGGAAGGTAACACGTTCGCGCTTTCGGCCTTGACGGGGGCGTCGTTCTACACCAATGGATCGCCGGATCCGAACACCGTCAGCCAGCTCGTCAACAGCGCCATCGCGTATGCGCAGCAGTCTTTCGGCATTGCGATTCCGGCCTCCCAGGTGCCGGCCATGACCCAATACGCGGCGAATCAGTTGCAGCTCGCGGTTGCTGCCGGCCGGCAATCGCTCGTGTCCGCGATGGGCGCGCAGCCGATCGTGTATAGCCTGGGACAGCTGAATATTGATCTTGCCCAATTCGGAGCGGGAAGCTTCGGGGTTTTCGCGCCGCGTTCCACAACCCAGAGTTTCAGCCGCCGCGAGCCTGCTGCGCCGCGCCGGTTTTCCCCGAGGATCGGTACGCCCCCGGCGCCGACCGTCACTTGCTCCGGCACCGTTCTCGCCGAAGGGCAGAGTTGCAACGGTGGAGGAGTGGCTCCCAACCCAGGTCCCGACCCAGCCCCATGTTCGGCCGTGGCATTCTTCAATCTGGTCAGCACAGGCAGTTCGGGAGGCGCCTGCAATCCGAAGAACAACAATTGCGAGAGCAATCCGGCCGCCTGCCAGAACCCAAATCCGGTGAACAGCGTTGATCCGAACGCCAAGTTCGGGCCGCTGGGGCCCGGCCTGCAATATTATCAAGCCGGAGGAACCGCTTTCACGTATCAGGTCCTCTTTGAAAATGAGGCTACGGCCAGCGCACCGGCGCAGCAGGTGGTGGTCACCGATCAACTGGATACCGCGACGCTCGATCTCAGCACATTCAGCTTTGGTCCCATTTCATTCGGATCATTTACCCTGTCGCCGCCGGCCGGGTCTACGCAGTTCAGCGGTGGGCTCGACCTGCGGCCCGCCAGGAACGTCATTGCGCGGGTGGACGCATCGCTCGATGCCTCCACGGGCCTCGTGACCTGGCGATTCACCTCTCTCGATCCCGATACCGAACAGTTGACGCAAGACGCGCTGGCCGGCTTCCTGCCGCCGAACGTCACACCGCCGCAGGGCGAAGGAAAACTGATGTACACGATTTCGCCCCGATCCGGAATTGCGAGCGGCGCGACCATCTGCAATCAGGCGACCGTTGTCTTCGATGCCAACGCGCCCATCCCGACGCAAACGTGGTGCAACACGGTCGACAAGGCCAGCCCGGTGAGCGGCGTGCAAGCTCTTCCGTCCACGGAAGCCAACGCCACGTTCCCGGTGCAATGGTCCGGCACGGATTCGGGATCCGGCATACGCGACTACACGATTTATGTTTCCGACAACGGCGCGCCTTACGTACCCTGGCTCGTGCAGACCACCGCGACGCAGGGCTCCTATCCTGGGGCCACGGGCCACACGTATGCTTTTTACAGCATTGCGCGCGACAGGGTCGGGAATGTAGAAGCATCCAAGGCCGCGCCGGACACACAGACCTCCGTCGGCAGCAATACTCCCCAATGCGCGACCGATGTTACGGGACAGTTTAGTATCACGCGCAGCGGATACCGCTATAACAGCGTTTCCCAACGATTCCAACAGGCCGTAACGATCACTCGCACGGCGGGAGGGTCGCTCGCCGGACCGTTCGCGCTGGCCCTGGAGGGACTCAGCGCCAATGCGCAGCTCTACAATCCGGCGGGAACCACTACCTGTATTGCGCCGGGAAGCGCTTACGTTATGCTGAACCCCGGCGCCAGCTGGAACGCGAGCCAGTCGCTCACGGTAACTCTGGAATTTGTCGACCCCACCAAGACCGGCATTACCTATGCGCCCGCCCTGCTGGCCGGCGCAACACGTTAGGAGAATGGAGATGAAATCAAAACGGATTCTTCTGTTGCCTGCGATCATCGCTTGCATGGCGCTCAGCCCCGCCGCCCTGGCGGACGCAATCTACAACGTCTCGATTGACACCGCGCCGCTCATTGGCAACGCGGCGGGACCGTTCTCGTTGGATTTTCAATTCACGGACGGTAGCGGGATGAATGACTCCAACAATACCGTGATCGTGGACAATTTCAATTTCGGCGGAGGCGGTGTCGTGGGATCCGCTATTACAACGGGCTCGGTCACGGGAGGCTTGACGCCCAGTGGATTCACGATGACGGACAGTTTCTTCTTGAGCGAGCTGACCCAAGCTTTCACGCCGGGCACTGCCCTCGATTTCACGGTTCACCTGACGGGAAACGTGGACTCGGGCGGCGTCCCGGATGAGTTCAGCTTCGCGATTTTCGACAACACCGGATCGCCGATTCCGACGGTTGGGCTCTTTGACACACTACTGATTGCCGACATCGATTCGAGCCAGCCCTCTCTGCTGGGTTTTGCTTCGGATCCTTCGCGCAATGCGGCCGGTTCCGGAGCGCCCATTACACTGTCCGCGCCTGTGGTCACCTCGCCGGTCCCAGAACCCTCGGCCCTCTGGTGGCTGGGATGTGGCCTGCTGACTCTCGTATTGCGGCGGGGACGCTGAGAATCGACCGAGCTACATTCTGGCGAGCGATGAGGATTTCGAGCGACACGCCCTCGCGATTCTCCCGCGGTACCGGGGCTTAGATGTGAGATCACTGTTTCGGTGCCAGCGCGTATGGAGTTGAGAGCTTCCACAAATTGGGAGAATCGAGCAGGAGGAGCACATCGCCCGGGCTTCCGTTGTGGTTCGTGGCACGCATCGCTGACCACGAGGTTGGCCTGCTGCTCGAAGGCGAAAAAAGCGCCATGCGGATGAAGGCGCTCTGAGCCGTGCCGGCGAAGAATGTTGGGCCCGCGGCGACTCGAACGCCAGACCTCTACCGTGTCAAGGTAAAGAAGCGCCTTTATACCCCGTCGATGAATCGGCAAGTGATTCATTCCAGGGGATCGGACTCAAGCCAGATTTAAGCCAAGACCGCCTTTTGACATTGATTAAGCCACGAAATTTCGAGCCTGCGCGGCGAGGCAGCACGGGGCCACCATTCAGTAAAATCGTTTCTTCCGATGAAGGGGACGCGAAGGTGAGCTTTTGAGGATCTACTTGGATGCATGTTGTCTGAACCGCTTGACGGACGATCAGAGCCAGCTGCGCGTGCGCGAGGAAGCCGGAGCCATCGAGCAGATTTTGCGAATGGTACAGCGCGATCGTGCGATTTGGGTAAGCAGCTCCGTTCTCGAGGTCGAGATTAGCCGGAATCCCGACCCGGAACGCCGCAACGATGTGAATTCGATGCTTGTATTCGCCAGCGAGGTGGTTCGTCCTCAGGCTGAGGAAGCTGATCGGGCGTTGGAGCTTCAAAAGCTTGGTTTCGGCTCATTTGATGCGCTCCACCTGGGTTGTGCGGAGCGGGGCGCAGTAGATGTGTTTCTCACGACTGACGACGGGCTGCTCAGCCGCGCGCGCCGGCACAAAAACACGCTATGCGTCACGGCAGAGAACCCGCTATCCTGGTACAGGGAGCTGGAGAAATGACGCCACTGGAAAAGATGAGCGACGAGGACTTCGAGCGTCACGCCCTCGCGATTCTCCAGCGGGAACTGGGTTTAGACGGCCTGGCCCGATTTCTCCGCCTCTATCGGGCGGGTACCGGCGATTACACCCGCGACCGCCATCGTTGGCTGGAGGGAACAACGATCGACGAGATCATGGCGGCGGTCAATCGTCCCTGGAATCCACCCGTACGGAGGTGACCTCCACACCTCCCTATCCAGCCGAATTCGTTCGGGTAGCGCGCGAAGGTCGTTATGGTATCAGCGGTCCGAGGAATCACTCGCCGATTTGCCGACCTTCCTGGCCGGCGGCCACCCTGCAGAATTTGGTCATGTCGACGCCGATCATGGAAGTTCGCGTTCAGATCGTCAGATTCGTGGTCGTTCGCGCCATCAACCAACACTTTTGAGACCTGCGGCGATGGCACTGGGGGTCTACTACACGGGTTTCGGTTTCCATGGCTTCCGGAGGGAAGCGGTCACTGAATTGGCGAAATCCGCCGGCGCCAACCGGCCCAACGGATGGCCGGTCACGCCCGCGCGGATATCAGACTCCACTACACGCAGGCGGATCTGGACGCCCAGACCGAAGCCGTCCTAGACCTTCAAAAACGCGTGCGACACGACGCGATTAAGCCACAACAAGCCAGCAGCGAAAAGGCTCTAGATCATTAATGGGGGCAGGCCCCCGCCCCTGACTGGTAAAACATTCTTGAGGAGAGATGTTTTGATCAGTTCAGAGGCGGTATTAGGTCTGCCTGGATACCAGATTATAGGCATCGAAGA